>Ga0310825_101388_pt1 | contig 9496 bp, 8 predicted proteins | sample WT_ome_9_FD_202243 | JGI IMG/M metagenome (GOLD analysis project Ga0310825, IMG submission 202243) | Sorghum-adapted microbial communities enriched on wild type (WT) sorghum from Joint BioEnergy Institute, Emeryville, California, United... ... | reverse complement strand
AAGTGGAGGAATATGTCTCGAACGCGCTCAGTCCTGCGCAGGTTCTCGAGGTGATCGCGCACGAGGATGAGAAAATCGCGCGCGTCATCGTTCCGGATCATCAGCTGTCGCTGGCGATCGGCATCAAAGGTCAGAACGCCCGTCTGGCCGCGAAGCTGACCGGTTGGAAGATCGATATTAAGAGCGAATCTCAGGCCGAGTCGGAGCTTGGCAGCCCGCGCGCGCACGAGGCGGAGGAAAACGGGCCGGTTGATGCAGACGAGGCGATGGATTAAAGCCGCAGTCGGTTCGGCGCGTTCGGGCCGGAAAGTTTTGTTAGACTCGTTTCGATCATTGATCGGATAACCTTTTGGATATTTACTGGAGTTTGGTCGGATCATTGTCAGGCAGAAGCAGGAGACAGCCGGTTCAAGGCCGGACCGGTTTGGGAAAAGTCGGTCAGCCGGTTCGCCGTCGGATCGAACATGCAATCTTGTGCCGGTTCTTAGACTGAATTTGATCTTGATCGGATCAGAATGGGACTGTTGGAATCCCGATCGGTTCCTGATCGGATCTTGCAGGAGGGGATGGATCTGTGCGACGCCGCAAAGTGCCTCTGCGAAAATGTGTCGCTTGTCAGCAGATGAAATCGAAAAAAGAATTGATCAGAGTGGTCCGCACGCCGACTGGAGAAATCCAGATCGACCTGACGGGCAAAAAGTCCGGACGCGGCGCGTATTTGTGCGGAAACGTGAACTGCTTTCATCTCGCCAGGAAGAACCGCGCTTTGGATCGCTCGCTGAAATCGAACGTCGGAGCGGAAATTTACGAGCAGCTGGCCCAGGACTTCATCCGCGTCGAGGACGAATTTAAGGCAAAACAAGCAGCGGCGGACGACGATGATGACGATGAATAAAGTGTTGTCGCTGCTCGGTTTGGCGCAACGCGCGGGCAAACTGGCCTGCGGTGAAGAACAGGCGATCCAGGCGATTCAGGCGCGAAAAGCTCATCTCGTGATCGTCGCGAAGGACGCTTCCCATAACACATATAAAAGGTTCGGTGACAAATGCAGGTTTTACCGTGTGCCGATCATTCGCGAATTTGACCGCAAGACGCTGGGTTCGGCTACGGGAAAGGGAGAACGAGTCGTCATATCGGTGACGGATAAAGGATTTGCGGAAGCCATGCTGAACGCGTGCAACCATTCCAGACCAGAAACAACTCCGGAGGTGAAAGGTATTGAGTAAACAAGATAACAAAGAAAAAATCAGAGTATATGAGTACGCGAAGTCTCTCCACATGAGCAGCAAAGAGATTCTCACGATCCTGAAGAGGGTCGGCATGCCGGTGAACAATCACATGAGCGTGATGGAGCCGGAGATGATCGAGAAGGTGGAACAGTTTTTCCGTGACATAAAGGCGAATGCCGCGGCGAAACGTTCGGGTGACGCTCCTTCGCAGCAGGTTCGGGAGCAAAGTTCTCACGATTCGTCGGTCAAGACAACGCAGAAAAATGACAACCAAGATGGAGCGAAAAATGTGAGTGAAGCGATGAATACGAATACCCAGGTGAAATCCAACGAACGGCAATCGAAAAAAGATGCGGCGCAGCGGGGACCGCAGCGCGAAGAAAACAAGGCGAAAAGCAAACAGGATCAGAAATCGGGTGAACCGCGGGGCGAGCGGACGGCTGACGCTTCCGCCCGGCAGAGCGGGCAGAAGCAAGGCCAACGGCCGAACGAGCAGAGGCGAGCCGATCAGCCGGCGGCCGCGGACAACCGGACGGCAAAAACATCCGACCAACCGGCTGGAAGGGCGAATGAGGAATCTCAACGGACGGCCGTTTCGGCAGGGGACTATGACAAGGATCTCATGCTGGACGACGACATTTATGAGAGCGTGGCAAAGGGAAGCCGCGGCAAGGTGATCGGCAGATTCGAAGAAGCAAGCAAAGGAAAGACGACGAAAAAGACGAAGCCGAACAACAAGCGGTTCGATGACAGCAAAGTGAGCAACATTCGCCAAAGCGGCAACCGCAAGGGACAAAATAAACAGCGCGTCCAGCAGGAGAAGCGCGAGAAGGTCGACAATACGCCGAAGAAAGTGATCGTGCGCGGCACGATGACCGTGGGCGAACTGGCCAAGCTGTTCCATAAGGACGCCTCCGAGGTGATCAAGCGACTGTTGCTGATGGGCGTCATGGCGACGATCAACCAGGAGCTTGATCTGGATACGATCCAGCTTGTCGCGGACGAGTTCGGCATCGAGGTCGAGCTGAAAATCCCGGTCGATGAGGCCAATTTTGAAGAGATCGAGGAGCAGGACGATCCGAAAGATCTCGTCGAACGTCCGCCGGTGGTCACGATCATGGGGCACGTCGACCACGGCAAGACGACGCTGCTGGACGCGATTCGCCACACGCGCGTGACGGAAGGCGAAGCCGGCGGCATCACGCAGCATATCGGCGCGTACCAGGTTGAAATTTTGGGCAAGAAGATCACGTTCCTCGACACCCCCGGTCACGAAGCGTTCACGACGATGCGCGCGCGCGGCGCTCAGGTAACGGACATCACCGTTCTTGTCGTCGCTGCGGACGACGGCGTCATGCCGCAAACCGTCGAGGCGATCAACCACGCGAAAGCGGCGAATGTGCCGATCATCGTCGCGATCAACAAAATCGACAAACCGGAGGCCAATCCGGAGCGGATCAAGCAGGAATTGATGGAGCACGGCATCGTTCCGGAAGAATGGGGCGGAGACAACATCTTCGTCAACGTATCCGCGAAACAGAAGATCGGCATTGAGGAATTGCTGGAAACGATACTGCTCGTCGCGGAAGTTCAGGAACTGAAGGCCAATCCGAACAAGCGCGCGAGAGGCACCGTGCTCGAAGCGGAACTTGACAAACAGCGCGGACCTGTGGCGCGCGTCCTGATCCAGAACGGAACGCTGAGAGTCGGCGACTCCTTCGTCGCGGGAGTCCGTTTCGGCAAAGTTCGGGCGATGATGAACGACCGGGGCCGCAGGCTGAAAGAAGCTGGACCGTCGACGCCGGTCGAAATCACCGGTCTGTCGGATGTACCGCAGGCGGGCGATCCGTTCATCGTCTTCGAGAATGAACGGAAGGCGAAGGAAATTGCAGAAAGACGCAGCATCAAGCTGAGACAGGAAGAACTCCGAGCAAGATCGAGAGTAACGCTGGACGATCTGTATAAACATATCAAGGAAGGCGAAATGAAAGAACTGCACGTGATCCTGAAGGCCGACGTGCAAGGTTCGCTCGAAGCGTTGAGAGGATCGTTGGAGAAGATCGACATCGAAGGCGTCAGAGTGAAAACGATCCATGCCGCGGTCGGCGCGATCAAAGAGTCCGACGTCGCGCTCGCATCGGCGTCGAACGCGATCATCATCGGATTCAACGTCAGGCCGGAACCGCAGGCGAAACAGGCCGCAGAGATCGAGCAGGTCGACATTCGCCTGTACCGGATCATTTATCAGGCGATTGAGGAGATCGAAGCCGCAATGAAAGGGATGCTCGAGCCGGAGTACAAGGAAGTCGTCATCGGGCATGCCGAGGTGCGCAATATATTCAAGGTGAGCAAGGTCGGCACGATCGCCGGCTGCATGGTGATCGACGGCAAGATCGCAAGATCGGCGATGGCCCGCATCGTGCGCGACGGCATCGTCATCTACGACGGTCATATCGAATCGCTGAAACGTTTCAAGGACGATGTGAGGGAAGTGGCGCAAGGCTACGAGTGCGGCATGTCGTTCGATAAATTCAACGATATCAAGGAAGGCGACATCGTCGAAGCATATGTAATGGAAACCGTTGAGAGGTGATTGGCGATGGCGAAATTTCGGGTAGGCAGAGTGGGCGAGCAAATCAAGAAAGAACTGAGTCAAATTTTGCAAATGGAACTGAAAGATCCGCGCATCGGTTTCGTAACGGTGACGGGCGTGGACGTTACGAACGATCTGTCCCAAGCCACCGTGTATCTGAGCGTTCTTGGGGATGACAGCCAAAAGGAGGAGACGCTGAAAGCGCTGGCCAAAGCTCAGGGATTCATCCGCTCCGAGCTGGGACGGCGCGTGCGGCTCCGCCATACGCCGGAACTGATCTTCAAGTTCGACACGTCGATCGAGTACGGAAGCCGCATCGAACAACTGCTTGCGCAGTTGAATCGCGAGGAGCAATAACATGGCGAACGTAAAGTTGTCTTATGAAGAGCAGTTGGATGCGATGAAGCGGTTCATCGAGGAGGGGGACGATTTTCTCGTCGTCTCCCACGTGAACCCTGACGGCGATGCGATCAGTTCCACGACGGCGGTCGGATGGCTTCTGGCGTCGCTCGGCAAAACGTATACGATGATGAACGAAGACGCATGCCCGCAAAAATTCCAGTTTTTATGGGGAGCCGCCGACATCAAACGCGCATCGGACGCAAACGAAAAGAAAAAATACCGGTATGTGATCGCCGTGGACTGCGCGGACTATCGACGCTTCGGCGAGGTTTCCGAATATTTCGCGGATGATGTGCGGATCGCCAACATCGATCATCATCAAACGAACGATCATTACGGCGACGCGCAGCTCATCCGGCCTGATGCGGCGGCGACGGCGGAGATCCTGTACGATCTGCTGAACCGTTTTTCGATCACCTGGACGGAGGAGATCGCGACCTGCATTTACACCGGTTTGCTGACGGACACGGGCGGATTTCGCTTCTCGAACACATCGCCGCGGGTGATGAACATCGCGTCGCAGCTTCTCAGTTGCGGCGTGAAGGCGAACGAATTGGCGGAACAACTGCTCGAGAGGATGACCAAAGCGCATGTGAAGCTGTTGCAGCGCGCGCTGAGCACGCTGACGTTCAATGCGGACGAAACGGTGTGCTGGCTGTCCGTGTCGCTCGCCGATATGCGGGAAGCGAACGCCAAGAATGAAGATCTGGAAGGACTCGTTCATTATCCGCGCAACATCGAGGGCGTCGATGTCGGGATCCTGTTCAAGGAAGTTCGTCAGGACGTGTACAAAGTGAGCCTTCGTTCGGGAGGACGGACCGATGTGTCGGAGATCGCGCAGCGCTTCGGCGGCGGGGGTCACGCGCGCGCGGCGGGCTGTACGGTCGAAGGCAAGCTGGAGGATATTATCCGCGCAGTCGTAGCGGAAGCGGAGAAGGGTCTGAAGGCGAATGATTCCATTTGAGTTTGACGGAATTTTGGCTGTGAATAAGCCTGCCGGATGGACGTCGCACGATGTTGTGGCGAAACTCCGCCGTCTGCTCGGAATAAAACGGATCGGGCATGCGGGCACGCTTGATCCGGATGTGACGGGCGTGCTTCCTGTCGCTGTCGGCCGCAGCACGCGCTTCATCGAATATTTGCAGGAGATGCCCAAGGAATACGTCGCGGAGATGACGATCGGCATCGCGACGGACACCGAAGACATATCGGGAACGGTCACCGCGAGCGTCGAACGGGCGGTTATCGAACCGGAAGAGTTGAGGCGGACGATCGAGCGGTTCAAAGGAGAGATCGAGCAGATTCCGCCGATGTACAGCGCGGTGAAGATCGGCGGACGCAAACTGTATGAACTGGCGAGGGAAGGACGCGTCGTCGAGCGCAACCCACGGAAGGTGACGATTGAGGATATACGGATCGAAGAAGCGCGGCTGGCGCTCCCTCATCCGATCGTCAAATTGCGCGTCCGCTGCTCCAAAGGAACGTACATCCGCACGCTGTGCAAAGATATCGGCGAAGCGCTCGGATATCCGGCGGTCATGTCGGGGCTTGTCCGAACGATGTCTTGCGGCATTCCGCTGGACCGTTCCGCGCCGCTCGAGCAGATTGCCGCCTGGCATGAGGACGGCACGCTCGCGGAACGCATTCTGCCTGTTGACACGCTGCTGACGCAATTGCCGCCGCTTCGCGTGGAACCTGAGATCGCGCAGCGGCTATTGCAGGGCCAGCGGGTCAAGCGTTCCGATCTTCGGCTTATTAAGGAGCAGCCGCCCCCCGGGCTTGTCCGCCTGTACGCGGAACCGGAACGGTTTGTCGGCATCTGCCGCCTTGATGAACGGCTTCTCATTCCTCACAAGATGATGACCTAACAACAACGGCTTACAGAAAGTGACGGATGCTTGTGGAAGTGATCAGATTATCATACCCGTACGCGCAATCGGAAAACGTCCCCGCCACCGGTCAGGCTATCGCCATCGGCGATTTTGACGGGGTTCACCTCGGCCATCGCAGCGTGATCGAACAATGTCTATCACAAGCGCGGTTGTTCGGAGTTCCGGCGTCGATCATGACGTTCGATCCTCATCCCCGCGAAGTGCTCGGCAAGCCGCAATATTCCCGTTATCTGACGCCGCTGGGGGAGAAGATTCGTCTCTTCGGCCAGCTCGGCGTCGACCGCGTGTATATCGTCGAATTCACCGAACAGCTGGCGAAAGTTTCGCCGGGCGACTACTTTGAACATATGCTGCGGCCGCTTCGTCCGAAAGCGATCGTCGTGGGCTTCGATTTCACGTTCGGCCATATGGGGCAGGGAACGGCGGATACGCTCAAGCGTTTGGCCGGACGGGATATTCGCGTCGAGGTCGTCGCTCCGTTTCAGGTGGCCGGCGAGAAGGTGAGCAGCACGCTCATCCGGGAACAGCTTCATCTCGGCATGCTGGATCGCACTTCGCAACTGCTGGGCCGCAATTACCGGATCGAGGGGATCGTGGTCAAAGGCGAAGGGCGGGGACGCACGATCGGCTATCCGACGGCGAACCTCGAACTGAAAGACCGTTATGTGATTCCCCGCCAAGGCGTCTATGCCGTGAAGGCGGCGGACGGTTCGCGCTCGTATGACGGTGTGATGAATATCGGCGTAAAGCCGACGTTTCATTACGGAGAAGAGCAGCCGCCGACGCTCGAAGTTCATTTGTTCGATTGCGATGAGAATCTTTACGGCCGGACGCTGCTCGTCGAGTTCGTCGCGTTCTTGCGTCCGGAGATGCGGTTCCCGTCGGTCGACGCATTGATCGAGCAAATCGCGAGAGATGCGGAACGGGCCAGGCAGATTCTTGCTTTAAGATGACCGTTCTGATATACTATGCCATGTGACCTGAAAGCGGGTCGCGAATATGGATGGATGAACCTCGGCGCGGCATATGACTCACCGACGTATGCTGGGCTGCAGGCGATTATAAGAAGAAGGAGGTGTACGGGATGGCTATTACACAAGAGCGCAAGAAGCAACTGATCGAAGAATTCAAGATCCACGAGAACGACACAGGCTCTCCTGAAGTTCAGATCGCTATCCTGACGGAAAACATTCAGAACCTGACGGAACATCTTCGTGATCACAAGAAAGATCATCATTCCCGTCGCGGCTTGCTGAAGATGGTAGGTCAACGGCGCAGATTGCTCGCATATCTGAAGAAGAAAGACGTGCAACGTTACAGCGCCCTGATCGAACGACTGGGATTGCGCAGATAAAGTTTGACGTGAGAAGCAACCTGATATGGATCGGCCACGGCGACTGTCCGCTGTCGGCGATTCATAACACAGGTTGCTTTTTACCAATATTATAGTATGGTTGGTTGTTACATAACGAGTAACGCATGAACAGGAGGTTAAGTATGCTGCAGTCAGTTGAGATGGATCTGGCCGGGCGCCGTCTGGTACTCGAGACGGGGAAGCTCGCCAAGCAGGCGAACGCGGCGGTTACCGTCCGGTACGGCGATACGGTGATTCTAAGCACGGTCACTTGTTCGCCCGATCCGAAAGAACTTGATTTCTTCCCGCTCACGGTAAACTATGAAGAAAGATTGTATGCCGTCGGGAAAATTCCGGGAGGTTTCATCAAACGGGAAGGGAGACCGAGCGAAAAGGCGATTCTCGCCAGCCGCCTGACGGACCGTCCGATTCGGCCGCTCTTTCCCGATGGATTCCGCAATGAAGTTCAGATCGTGAATCTCGTGCTGAGCGTCGATCAGGACTGTTCTCCGGAAATTGCCGCGATGATCGGCACTTCGGCCGCGCTGTCGATTTCGGAGATTCCGTTCAACGGACCGATCGGAGGCGTGATCGTCGGCCGCGTCAACGGTGAATTCGTGATCAATCCGACCGTTGAACAGGAGCAACAAAGTGATATTTACGCCGTCGTCGCCGGAACGAAGGACGCGATCATGATGGTGGAGGCGGAAGCCGAGCAAGTGCCGGAAGAAGTGATGCTCGAAGCGATCATGTTCGGCCATGAAGAGATCAAGAAGATCGTCGAAGTGATCGAGAAATTGGCGGCGATCGCCGGAAAACCGAAGATGGAAGTGCAGCTTCATCAGGTGGACCCCGAAGTCGATCAGGCGGTTCGCTCTTATGCGGCAGCTCGTCTCATCGAAGCGGTGAGAATTCCGGAGAAACAAGCCCGTCAAGACGCGATCGACGCCATCAACGAAGAAGCCGTCGCACACTTCACCGAATTGTACGCGGAGGAGCCGGACAAGCTGAACGATGTGAAGGAAGTATTGTACAACATCGTCAAAGAAGAGGTTCGCAGATTGATCACGCACGAGAAGGTGCGTCCGGACGGCAGAGCGTTGAACGAGATTCGTCCGATCGAATGCGAGGTCGGCCTGCTGCCGCGCACGCACGGCTCTGGACTGTTCACAAGAGGTCAGACCCAGGCGTTGAGCATCTGTACGCTGGGGGCATTGGGGGATGTCCAGATTCTCGACGGCATTGATCTCGAGGAATCGAAACGGTTCATGCACCATTACAATTTCCCGCCTTTCAGCGTCGGGGAAGCCCGCCCGCTTCGTCCGCCGGGACGCCGCGAAATCGGTCACGGTGCGCTTGGGGAGCGTGCGTTGGCAAAGGTTATCCCGCCGGAAGAAGAGTTCCCGTATACGATCCGGCTTGTGTCTGAAGTGTTGGAGTCGAACGGATCGACGTCGCAGGCGAGCATTTGTGCCAGCACCCTGGCGCTGATGGATGCCGGAGTTCCGATCAAGGCGCCGGTTGCGGGCGTGGCGATGGGGCTGATCAAGGACGGTGATCATGTCTCGATCTTGACCGACATTCAAGGAATGGAAGACCATCTGGGCGATATGGACTTCAAGGTTGCCGGAACCGCCAAAGGGGTCACGGCGATTCAGATGGACATCAAGATCGACGGCATCGACCGCAACATTTTGCAGCAGGCGCTGGAGCAAGCGCGCGAAGGACGGCTGTTCATCCTTGACAAGATGCTGGCTGTCATGAAAGAGCCGCGCAAGACGGTGTCGAAGTACGCACCGAAGATCGTGACGATGCAGATCAATCCTGAAAAGATTCGCGACGTGATCGGCGCGGGAGGCAAGATCATCAACAAGATCATTGATGAGACGGGTGTGAAAATCGATATCGAGCAGGACGGACGCATCTACATCACATCGGTGAATGAAGAGGCCAATGAAAAAGCCCGTATGATGATCGAAAACATCGTGAGAGAAGTCGTCGTCGGAGAAACGTACCTCGGTACGGT
>Ga0310825_101383_pt1 | contig 9513 bp, 10 predicted proteins | sample WT_ome_9_FD_202243 | JGI IMG/M metagenome (GOLD analysis project Ga0310825, IMG submission 202243) | Sorghum-adapted microbial communities enriched on wild type (WT) sorghum from Joint BioEnergy Institute, Emeryville, California, United... ... | reverse complement strand
TTCGCTCGCCGCCTCGAATTCGTCCATGAAGTTCTCCATGATCGTGAAGCCCATGCCGGAACGCTCCAGCTCCGGCCGGGAGGTGAACAGCGGCTGCCGCGCCAGTTCCAGATCCTCGATGCCCTTCCCTTCGTCGCGGACGACGATCGAGACGGTGTCGCCCTCAATGCGCGCTTCAATCGTCACCATGCCGTCGGGATTGCCTTCGTAGCCGTGGATGATGGCATTCGTGACCGCTTCGGACACGGCCGTCTTCAGATCGTTCAGCTCCTCGACCGTCGGGTCGAGCTGCGAGACGAACGCGGCGACGGCGATGCGCGCGAACGCCTCGTTCTCCGAGCGGCTGGAAAACGTCAGGGTCATGCGGTTCGATCCGTTCATGATACGACCTCCAGACTGCCGAGCGCCTCGTGCTCGTTCTCGCATTCCTCGACGATCTTGAACAGCCCCGACAATTCGAACAGCCGCCGGACGGCCGGTCCCACGCCGCAGACGATCAGCTTGCCGCCGCGGGCGGTCACCGTCTTGTAGCGTCCGAGAATGACGCCGAGACCCGAACTGTCCATGAACGCGAGCTCGCTCAGGTTGAGCACGACGTGCGTCGCCCGCCCCCGGAGCAGCGCGTCCTCCAGCCGCTGCTTGAGCCCGTCGGCCGTATGATGATCCAGTTCGCCTTTCAGCCTGACGATCAGCACATTGCGGTAATGTTCCATTTCCTCACGAAGCCGCATTGCCGTTCACTCCCCTCCATGCTTCAGACAGTCATTTCTACGCGTCCTTCCGGCGTTCCTGCCCTCCGACAAAACTAGAAGCTGCCGGACAAATCCCGCCACCGGACGCGGCCGGATCCGCGGATCTTTCGCGCTTATGTGAACAATTCCGCGCAGGTGCGCTTCAGAAGCGTCCACCAGTTCGCCCGGCCCACGTTGCGCGGCGCCTCGAGGTCGAACTCGGCCAGCACGTTCGCTCCCTGGTAGACGACCACCTTGCCGATCTTCTGGCCGGCCTTCACCGGCGCCTTGACCGGTTCGTCGAGGCGCACTTCATGGCGGATGTCCTTCATGCTCGCGCCTCTCTTCATCAAGACGCTGTACGAATGCTTCGCCCTGAGTTCAAGCCGCGGCACTTCCCCCTTGTTGATCCGCACCGTGCCGATCGTGTCGCCTTCCTTGTAGATCGGAACGTTCGTGTACATGGCGAACGCGTAGTCGAACATCTGCGACACTTCGGCGTTGCGCGTCTTCGTGTCCGGCTCGCCCATGACGACGGCGATGACGCGGAAATTGTCGCGCTTCGCGGTGGCGCTCAGGCAGAACTTCGCCTCGCTCGTGTAGCCGGTCTTCAGGCCGTCCGCGCCGGGGTAGAACCGGACGAGCTTGTTCGTGTTGACGAGCCAGAACGGCTTGTCGGTGTCCTTGCGCAGATAGTCCTGGTACAGTCCGGTATATTTCGTGATCTCGGGATGCTTCAAGAGTTCCCGCGACATGACCGCGATGTCGTACGCCGACGTGTAGTGGTTCTCGGCGGGCAGCCCGTTCACGTTGACGAAATGGGTGTTCTTCAGGCCGAGCTCCCGCGCCCGCTCGTTCATGAGTCGCACGAACTCCTGCTCGGTGCCGGCGACTTTCTCGGCGAGCGCGACCGACGCGTCGTTGCCGGACGCGATGGCGACGCCCTTCAGGAGATCCTCGACCGTCATCTCTTCGCCCGCTTCGAGGAAAATCTGCGATCCGCCCATCGAAGCCGCGTATTCGCTCGTCGTCACGGTGTCCGTCAACTTGATCCGGCCTTCGTCGAGCGCCTCCATGACGAGCAGCATCGTCATGATCTTCGTGATGCTCGCCGGCGGCAGCCGGTCGTGGCTGTTCTTCTCGAAGATGATCGTGCCGCTGTCGGCGTCCATCAGGATGGCCGAGCGCGCGTTCGGAGCCAGCTTGACCGCTCCGTCCTGCGAAGGCGCGGGCGCGCCCTTCGGCTTCTCCTCCGCTGCGGCCGCTGCGGGCAGCGCGATGAGCATGGATAACGCAAGCAGCAGTACGGGGCGTAATCTCCTCACCATCATGGTCCCTCCTGAGTCTACTAAAAGCCGCCCGAAATAAGGTCAGGCTTCTTCTTCCCAGTATCACCCGCCGGGAGGAAAATTATTCCGATTTCCCGCCGCCAAGCGAAAAGAAGACCCCGTCTGGCGAGACGGAGCCTGTGTGTTCGGGATTCCGCGTCCGGAGCGGAGCCGAAATTGAAGAAAAAACTTCTTCTATTGCGGGTGATCCTGTCCGAACGCCCGGAATAGACGCAAAAATTTCGTCTATTCATTTGAAATCGCCCGAAACCGGCCGTTTTCCGGAGAATTGAAGAAGAAATTTCATCTATTCCGGCCGGGAGCCCGATTTTCGTCAAAATTGAAGCAAACTCTTCCCTTATTCAAAAACCCGCCGGGGAGACAGCCGCCGGAGAAACGCCGGGGAGACAACCGCCGGAGAAACCCGCCGGAGCGTCAGACTGATCAGGCGCGCGGTCTCACGCGTCCGTCCGCCGGGTGCCGTCCGCCGTCACGACGGACAGGATGAGCGGCCGCGCGGCCGGCGGTTCGCCGCCGATTTCGAACGCCTCCGCCGCGAGCCGCAGCGCCTCGGCCTCGGCGTCGCCTTCGCGGGCGGCGTGCAGCTCCGCCAGCGCCTCGCCGGCCTCCACCCGGTCGCCGAGCTTGCGCGCGAGCACGACGCCGACCGAATGGTCGATCGGCGCGTCCTTCACCGCGCGCCCCGCGCCGAGCACCATCGCCGCAAGGCCGAGCTTCTCGGCGTCGATGCGGCGCACGTATCCGGCGCGCTCCGCCTTCACGGCAATCCGGCGCGGCGCCTCTGGCAGCCGGCCGGGGTCGTCGACGACCGCCGGGTCGCCGCCCTGGGCGGCGACGAACCGGCGGAACTTCTCCAGCGCATCGCCGGACTTCAGGCAATGCTCGAGCAACGGCACCGCCTCGTCGACCGACGCGGCCTTGCCGCCCAGCACCGCCATGTGCGCCGCAAGCGTCAGGCAGAGCCGCGTCAGATCCTCCGGACCTTCGCCGCGCAGCGCGGCGATCGCCTCCTTCACCTCGAGGGCGTTGCCGATCGCCCGGCCGAGCGGCTGATCCATGTCGCTGATCACGGCCGCGGTCTCCCTGCCGACGAGCCGGCCGATCGCGACCATCGCCTCCGCGAGCCGCTCGGCGTCCTCGAGCGTCTTCATGAACGCGCCGCCGCCCGTCTTCACGTCGAGCACGATCGCGTCGGCGCCGGAGGCGATTTTCTTGCTCATGACGGAACTCGCGATGAGCGGAATCGACTCGACCGTCGCCGTCACGTCGCGGAGCGCGTACAGCTTCTTGTCCGCCGGCGCGAGATCGCCGCTCTGGCCGGCCACGGCCAACCCGATCTCCCGGACCTGGCGGAAGAACGCCTCCGGAGCGAGCTCCGTGCGGAAGCCCGGTATCGATTCCAGCTTGTCGATCGTGCCGCCGGTATGGCCGAGCCCGCGGCCGGACATCTTCGCCACGGGGACGCCCGCCGCGGCGGCGAGCGGCGCGACGACGAGCGTCGTCTTGTCGCCGACGCCGCCCGTGCTGTGCTTGTCCACCTTGATCCCCGGAATGTCCGAGAGATCCAGCTGCTCGCCCGACCGCGCCATCGCCAGCGTCAGCTCCGCCGTCTCTTCGGCGGTCATGCCCCGGAACAGCACGGCCATCGCGAACGCGGACATCTGATAGTCCGGAACCTCTCCCCGGCAATATCCTTCGATCAGGAACGCGATTTCCCGGGCGGACAGCTCCCCGCCGTCCCGCTTGCGCCTGATGATGTCGACCGCGCGCATGTTCTCACCCCTGATCGACTAGCATTTTCGTTTTCGCGGTGGTCTTTTCTTGAGCTGAACCAGCAGGATCAATTCGTCAAGCGACCGGCTCAGCTCGAGCACTTCCCGGTGCTGCATGTCGTTCCTCGCCCGGAACGCCGTGTTCATCTTGTGGCGCAACCTTTCGACCTGTCCCAGCAACTGCTTGTCCATGATGAACATTCACACTTCTCCCTCTTTCGGATTCACGGGCCATTATACGACGAAACGGAGGGAGGAGCGTGTCGCACCGGGTCGAGTCGAACGGTGCATTTTCCCGGGCGGCCGAATGCTACAAACGGGGGATGACGCCCGTGACCAGAGCCAGAAAACGGGACTTCACCCGTTCGGTCGTCTCCATCACTTCGTCGTGGGACAGCGGCTGGTCGAGTATACCCGCAGCCATGTTGCTGATGCAGGAGATGCCCAGTACATCAAGCCCGGCGTGGCGCGCGGCGATCACCTCCGCCACCGTCGACATGCCGACGGCGTCCGCGCCGAGCGCGCGAAGCATGCGGATTTCCGCCGGCGTCTCATACGAAGGACCCAGCAGGCCCGCGTAGACCCCTTCCCGCAGCCTGAGGCCCTGTTCCCGCGCCGTCTCGGTCGCGATCGCGCGCAGCCGGCGGCTGTACGCCTCCGACATGTCCGGGAACCGGGGACCCAATTCGTCATCGTTCGGTCCGACCAGCGGATTGCGTCCGGTCAGGTTCAGATGGTCGGTGATCAGCATCAGATCGCCCGGTTCGAACGACGTGTTGATGCCGCCCGCCGCGTTCGTCACGACGAGCGTACGCGCGCCGAGCGCCTTCATGACGCGCACCGGGAACGCCGTCAATTCCGGGCCGTAGCCTTCGTACATGTGGAACCGTCCGCGCATGATGACGACCTTCCGTCCGGCCAGCCGGCCGATGACGAGCTCGCCCGCGTGACCCTCGACGGTCGACAGCGGAAAATGCGGAATCTCTTCATACAGGATGACGGCCGCGTCTTCGACATGTTCGGCCAGCACGCCGAGGCCGGAGCCGAGGATCAGGGCGATTTCCGGTTCGAGCGCCGTCTTCCCGCGGATGTATGCCGCGGCTTCGCGAATCTGTACAGCCGTTAGCGTCATGGTTTCAACCTCCCGTAGCTTGTGAAAAAACAACCGCCGAACGCCGTCGTTCCCGCCCTCAGCCGAGACCGAGTTCGGCGAGGAAGCTGGTGCCGTGCGGCGGCCGCTTCACGCCGAACAGCTCGGCGATCGTCGCGGCCAGATCCGCGAACGTCGGGCGGACGCCGAGCGGACGGCCTTCCATGCGCGGGTTGTAGATGATGAGCGGCACGTATTCCCGCGTATGGTCCGTGCCGTGATGGACCGGGTCGTTGCCGTGGTCGGCCGTGATGACGAGCAGCCCGTCGTCGCCGGTGAGCCGCTTCAGATCCGGCACCGCGCGGTCGAACTCTTCGAGCGCCCGCGCATAGCCGGCGGGGTCGCGCCGATGGCCGTACAGCGAGTCGAAGTCGACGAGATTCGTGAACACGACGCCCCGGCACGGCTTCGCCATCAGCTCCAGCGTCCGGCCGATGCCGTCGGCGTTGCTCTTCGTCGGATACGCGGCCGTGATGCCTTCCCCGCTGAAAATGTCGTTGATCTTGCCGACCGCCCACACGTCGTATCCGGCGTCCTTCAGCGCGTTCAGCACCGTCGGCCGCGGCGGCTTCACCGCGTAGTCGTGCCGGTTCGGCGTACGCTTGAACGCGCCGGGCTTGCCGATGTACGGCCGGGCGATGACGCGGCCGACCGCGTAAGGCTCATTGAGCGTCAGCTCGCGCGCGATCTCGCACCCCCGGTACAGCTCGTCCAGCGGGATGATCTCTTCGTGCGCCGCGATCTGGAAGACGCTGTCGGCGGACGTGTAGACGATCCACGCCCCGGTGCGCATCTGCTCCTCGCCGAGCTCCTCGATGATCGCGGTGCCGCTCGCCGGCTTGTTGCCGATGACCGGACGGCCCGTCCGCTTCTCGAACTCGCGGATCAGCTCCTCCGGAAAACCGTCCGGAAACGTGCGGAACGGCACGGGAATGTGCAGACCGGCCAGCTCCCAGTGGCCGGTCATCGTATCCTTGCCCGCCGATGTCTCGGCCATCTTGCCGTATGCCGCCTCCGGCGCCGGATGCGGCGCCCAGCCGGCGATCCTGGCGATGTTGGCGAGGCCGAGCCGGCGCAGCTCGGGCAGATCGAAGCCCGTCACCGCCTCCGCGATATGGCCGAGCGTATGGGCGCCCGCGTCGCCGAAAGCCGGCGCGTCCGGCAGCTCGCCGATGCCGACGCTGTCAAGCACGATCCAGGTCACTCTGTTGACGTTCACGGGTCAACGCCACCTCTTGTCCTGTGGGAATGGTTAAACGATCACACGGTCAACGCGCCCGCGGATGGGCCGATTCGTAGACCGTTTTCAGGCTCTGCCGCTTGAGCTGCGCGTACGCTCGCGTCGCGGCGATGTCCTTGTGTCCGAGCATCTCCTGGACGGCGCGCAGATCCGCGCCGCCCGCGACCAGATGCGCCGCGAACGCGTGGCGCAGCGTGTGCGGGCTGACGCCTTCCAGGCCGGACGCCGCGGCATGCTTCTTCAGCAGCTTCCAGAATCCCTGCCGCGTGAGGCGTTCGCCGCGCAGGCTCAGGAACAGCGCGCGCTCCGGCTTGTCCGGCCGGACGAGAAGCGGCCGGCCTTCGGCCAGGTACCGTCCGACCGCTTCCGCGGCCGCCTTGCCGAGCGGAACGAACCGCTCCCGGCCGTCCGCGCCCGCGCAGCGGACATAGCCCAGCGCGGGATTGACGTCCCCGATATCCAGTCCGATCAGCTCGCCCGCGCGCAGGCCGGTCGCATACAAGAGTTCCAGCATCGCCCGGTCGCGCAGGCCGGACGGGCCTTGCGGGTCCGGCGACTCCAGCAGCCGGGCCGCCTCCTCCTCGGTCAGGATGCGCGGCGCTTTCCGCTCCGGCTTCGGCGGCCGCACATGGGCCGCCGGATCCGACCCGATCGCCTTCAGATCGGCGGCCAGATGCCGGAACAGCGCGCGGATGCCGGACGCGGCCCGGGCGACGCTCGCCGGCGCCCGGCCCGCCGACCGGAGTCCGGCCAGGTACGCCGCGATGTGATGCGGCTTCACCTGCGCGGCGTCGCCGATGCCCTGCGCCCGCATCGCGGCGGCGAACGCCTTCAGGTCGCGGGCGTACGATTCCGCCGTCGACCGGGAGAAGCCGCGCGATTCCGCAAGGCTCGCAAGATACATGTTGAGCTGATCCGCCAGATCGGGCATGTCCGTGCACCCGCCTTCCCGTCGCGAACTTCAACCTGTTTCGATCCTTCAGCCGCCGGCCAGCCAGAACAGGCGCAGCCGGTCGAGGAGCCGCTCGTCCGTCGCGGCCGCGGTCACCGGGACCGCCCGCCCTTGCGGCACGCTGCGGGCGTCCGGCAGCCCGAGCCAATCGGCCAATAGCCGAAGCGCCTCCGCGATGGCGAGCGTAAGCAGGAGGAACATCACGGCGAACAACAGTCCGCGCAGCAGGCGGCGCAGCGACAGCACCATGCACGGGTCACCTCCAACGTCCCCGGGAGGGACGGGCCGCTTATGCTAACATTTTATGTCCGGCCTCCGTCCGGCAGTACCGCGGGCGGGGAGGGCTTGCCGGCATGTCGCGCTCTTTTTTGCGTCCGCCTGATGCAAAAAACTCCCGAACGGCCCGCTGGGGTCCCCGTCCGGGAGCTTAGGCTCGGTCTATTCGTCGGATTCGCGGGATTCGCGGCAGCGGCGGCAGATCCCCTGGAAATCGAGGCGATGGTCGATGACCTGGAAGCCGTACTCCTCCTCCAGCCGCTCTTCGAGCGGGATGAGCCAGTCTTCCATGATCTCCTCCATCGAGCCGCACTGCACGCAGATCAGGTGATGGTGGTGATGCTTGGAGCTGTCCGTCCGCAGGTCGTAGCGCGCGACGCCGTCGCCGAAGTTCAGCTTCTCCACGACGTGCAGCTCGCTGAGCAGTTCCAGCGTCCGGTACACGGTGGCGAGTCCGATCTCGGGCGCGATCTCCTTCACGAGCAGAAAAACTTCCTCCGCGCTGAGATGGTCTTCCTCGTTCTCCAGCAGCACGCGGACGGTCGCCTCCCGCTGCGGGGTGAGCTTGTAGCCCTGCGACTGAAGTTGCTGTTTGATTTTCTCGATCCGGGCTTCCATGCGCTCCCCTCCGCGAACCGGCAACCTTAAATGGCAGGTTGTTAACAATCATTATCATTATAGAAGGAGGCTCGAAAGAAAGTCAAACCTTCCGTTTTCGCCCGCGTGTTCGCGATCAGGACATGAGGAGCGGCGCCGCCCGCCGCGGCGGCCAGCATGGCGAGCGAGAAGGAGCTGTGGATGATCAGCGGCTCCCGGAGGCCGCCGGACGGCTGCAGGAGCCGGTGCCGGAAGACGTGCAGCGCGAAAGCGACGGACGAGACGCTCGCCAGCAGCAGCGCCGGGAGCGCCAGCAGGTTGCCGGGAACCATCGCCGCGAGGGCGAACAGCATCCCCTTCCATCCGTAGGTCTGGATGAGCACGCCGAGGCTGAACCCGATCAGCATCCCCTTGAAAAAAACGAGCAGCAGCACAAAAGGCGCCCCGGCCACCGTCACGCCCAGCAGCCATACGGCCAGCAGCCATTTCCCGTGAAGCAGCATCCGGTCGCGCAGCGCGTCCTTCGCGTCCGCGAGCTGTCCGGCTTCGGCCGTCAGCGCGTACCGCGCGAGATCGGCCGAGAGATTGTCCCGCTGGTCGAGCGTCAGCGTCCGGCTGGCCAGCACCCCGAACACGACGCCCGCCGCCGTGAGCACCGCGAGAAAGACGAGCAGCGTCCGCCGGTGCGCCGCCGTTCCGAAACCGAATTCCGCCCGCATCGCTGCCCTCCCGTTCCCGAACATGAGACATGCTGTACCATTCTATGTCCGGGCTTCGGGAGGTATGCCGCGCGGCCGCCCGCCGGGCCGCGGCTTGCATCGCGGGCTGGCTCAGCCGGACAGCGCCCTGCCGTAGCGGCCGCCGCCGCCCGCCTTGAGGCCGAGCCGTCCTTCCCGGGCGGCGAGGATCAGCGCGGCCGTCTTCTCTCCCGCCGCCTCGGCCAGCGCTTCGGGCGACGCCTCGTGCAGCACGTTCATCTCCGTGCCGAATCGGTCCAGCAGCCGACCGAGCAGCTTCGGCCCGACGCCCGGGATGAATTCGAGCGGCACCTGGCAGACGTAAGGCGGGCGGCCGGGGGCGATCCGCGGCTCGTCCCGTCCCGCGAGGCGGCCGAGCGCCCGCACCCGGTCGAAGACGCCGCGGATCAGCTTGTCCGACCCGCACAGCGGGCAGCGCGACGGGAGCACCCCGGCGTCTGAAGGCCCGGCGTCCCCTTCGTCCAGCGTCGTCCCGCAGCCCGCGCAATGGGTCCGGTGATATTTGCCGAGGCGCGGATCCAGGCCGTAGTTCGCCGCGATGCCGCGCCCGCCTTCGCCGCGCAGCGCCATGCGCAGCTCGTCGAACGACGGCTCGGCGAGCAGGATCGCGGTGTATTCGCGGCCGATGCGGGCGAGCGAGTGCGCGTCCGAGTTCGTCAGGAACGGATAGCGGTCCAGCTCGGGCACG
>Ga0310825_101379_pt1 | contig 9545 bp, 8 predicted proteins | sample WT_ome_9_FD_202243 | JGI IMG/M metagenome (GOLD analysis project Ga0310825, IMG submission 202243) | Sorghum-adapted microbial communities enriched on wild type (WT) sorghum from Joint BioEnergy Institute, Emeryville, California, United... ... | reverse complement strand
AATTAGCGGTACGTGGTACCGTTATTCGCCGCATGCCGCCCTCCCGGGGCGCATCGTGCGACGGATAACGGTATTTTTTGCCGTGTTGCCGGACAGGCCATAACGGCATCCGGTGCCGCCCATTGCCGCCGACAGACGTCCCGGGCCGCTTCCGACCGCCCATAACGGCATTGGGTGCCGCTATTCGTGCGGCCCGTGTCCGTCCGGCAAGAAAGTACGGCAAATCATGCCGTTAATTCAACAGCTCGCGCACGAGGCGGACGACGTTGTCGACGGAGAAGCCGAAATGCTTCAATACCGCGCCGCCCGGGCCCGACGCGCCGAACGTCTCGATCGACAGCACCTTGCCGCCGGGGCCCGCGTAGCGGTCCCAGCCGAGCGAAATGCCGGCTTCGATCACGAGCCGCTTCGCCACGCCGGCCGGCAGGACGGACTCCCGGTAATCCTCCGGCTGGCGGTCGAACAGCTCGCGGCTCGGCATCGCCACGACGCGCGCCTTGACGCCTTCCTTGTCGAGCTCCGCCTTGGCGCCGAGCGCCAGCGACACTTCCGAACCGGTCGCGATCAGGATGACATCCGGCTGTCCGTCCGCATCGGCCAGCACGTAGCCGCCGCGCGCGACGCCCGCCTTGTTGCGCGCCGTCGCCTCGAGCACCGGCAGGTTCTGGCGGCTCAGCACGAGCGCCACCGGGCCGTCATGTTGCTCAAGCGCGTACGCCCAGGCGGCGGCCGTCTCGTTCGCGTCGGACGGGCGGATGACCGTCACGCCGGGGATCGCGCGCAGCGCGGCGAGCTGCTCGATCGGCTCGTGCGTCGGCCCGTCTTCGCCGACCGCGATCGAGTCGTGGGTGAACACGTACACGACCGGCAGCTTCTGCAGCGCGGCCAGGCGGATCGACGGGCGCAGATAGTCGCTGAACACGAAGAACGTGCCGACGAACGGGCGGATGCCGCCGTGCAACGCCATGCCGTTCGCGGCCGCGCCCATCGCGTGCTCGCGGACCCCGAAGTAGACGTTGCGGCCGGCGAACGATTCGACGGCGAACTTCGCTTCGCCCTTGATGTCCGTCATCGTCGAGTGCGACAGGTCGGCGCTGCCGCCGAAGATGGACGGGACGAGCTTCACGAAGTGGTTGATCGCCTCGCCGCTCGCGACGCGGGTCGAGATCGCCTTCGCGGGGTCGAACGTCAGGATGTCGGCGGCGTCGATCGCGAACTTGCCCTCGATCGCCTGCTCCAGTTCCCGCGCGAGCTCCGGATGCTTCGCCTTGTACGCTTCGAACAGCCGGTTCCACTCCGCTTCCTTCCCGGCGCCCTGCCGCTTCAGCTCTTCAAAATGCGCCCGCACCTCATCCGGCACCGTGAACGGCTCTTCCCAGGTCCAGCCGTACACCGATTTCGCGTACTTCGCGTCCTCTTCGCCGAGCGGGGCGCCGTGCACCTTGTTCGTGCCGGCGTTCTTGCTGCCGTAGCCGATGATCGTGCGCACTTCGATGATCGTCGGCTGCTCGGTGTTCGCCTTCGCTGCCGCGATCGCCGCCGACACCGCGTCGATGTCGTTGCCGTCCTCCACGAGCAAGTATTGCCAGTTCGCGGATTCGGCGCGCAGCCGGATGTTCTCGCTGAAGCTGAGCCTGAGCTCCCCGTCGAGCGAAATCTCGTTCGAGTCGTACAGCACGATCAGCTTGCCGAGCTTCATGTGCCCGGCCATCGACATCGCTTCGTAGGAGATGCCCTCCATCAGGCAGCCGTCGCCGACGAGCGCGTACGTGTAATGGTCGACGACCGGGAAGCCTTCCCGGTTGAACCGGGCCGCGAGATGCGCCTCGGCCATCGCCATCCCGACCGCCATCGCGATCCCCTGCCCGAGCGGGCCCGTCGTCGCCTCGACGCCGTCGGTGTGCCCGAATTCGGGATGGCCCGGAGTCTTGCTGCCCAGCTGGCGGAATTGCTTGATGTCGTCCAGCGTCACGTTGTAGCCGAACAGGTGCAGCAGGCTGTACAGCAGCATCGAGCCGTGGCCGGCCGACAGGATGAACCGGTCGCGGTTGAACCATTGGCTGTTCGCCGGATTGTGGTTCAGGTGCCGGCTCCAGAGAGCGTACGCCATCGGCGCGGCGCCCATCGGCAGTCCGGGATGGCCGGACTTGGCGGCGTTGATCGCGTCGATGGACAGGGTGCGGATCGTGTTGATCGCGAGTTGTTCAATGGTTTGGTTGGCAGACATAGCGTTCCCCCTCGTTCGAGTTGTGTTTCGCGTCGGTTCGGTCATCGAACCACCAATGGAAGCCATCCCGCGCGAGCAGCGCGCCGGACGCGTCGGGCCCATAGCCGCCGGCTTCGTACAGATGAAGCGGCACCAGGTTCTCCGCGAAGGCGTCCAGGATCGGCTGAACCCATTGCCAGGACAGCTCGACCTCGTCCCAGTGGGCGAAGAAGGTCGGGTCGCCGGCCAGCGCGTCGCCGATCAGGTTCTCGTAGGCTTCGGGCGAGTTCTCCCCGTGCGGAGGCGTGTCGACGGGAATCGGCGCGAAGCCCGCGTCCGCCCCGGCTTCCTTCGAAGCGCGCTGTAGCGTGATGCGCTCGTTCGGCCCGATCTCGATGACGAGCAGGTTCGGCTCGGGGCCCGCCTGCGCCCCGGACGGCTTGAACTCGACGACGATGCGCGTCGCCTTCTCCTTCAGCCGCTTCCCCGTGCGGATGTAGAACGGCACGCCGCGCCAGTCGTCGCTGTCGATCTCGAGGCGGGCGGCGATGAACGTGTCCGTGCGCGAATCCGGCGCGATGCCCGGTTCCGCCGTGTAGCCGACGACCGGCTGGCCGCCGATGGCGCCCGCCGCGTACTGGCCGCGGACGATGCTGCCGGCCGCGTGCTCCTTCGCGAGCGGCTTCAGCGCCTGCATCACGCGCTTCTTGCGGGGATGGACGTCCCCGGCATCGCCGCCGGCGGGCAGGTGAACCGCCGCCATCATGAGGAGCTGCAGCAGATGGTTCTGGAACATGTCGCGCAGCGCGCCGGCGTGGTCGTAATAGCCGGCCCGTTCCTCGACGCCGACCGATTCGTCCGCCACGATCTGCACGTTGGCGACCTCGCGTCCGGACCACAGCTTCCGGAAGACCGGGCTTTCCTGCAGCGCATCGAGCCGCTGCACGACCGGCTTGCCGAGGTAATGATCGATGCGGAAGATCTCTTCCTCCGCGAACGACGCGCTCAGTTTCCGGTTCAGCTCCCGGGCCGATTCCAGATCATGGCCGAACGGCTTCTCGATGACGAGCCGCTTCCAGCCCCGGCCGGAGCCGAGCCCGCTCAAGCGGATGTTGTCGGCGATCGTGCCGAAGAACTCGGGGCCGACCGACAGGTAGAACAGCCGGTTCTCCGGAATGCCGAGCTCCGCCTCCCTCGCCTTCACGAGGTCGAGCAGCCGCAGATAGTCCGCTTCGCGGCCGATGTCGAGCATGCAGTACCGGAACGCCTCCAGGAAGCGGCCGAGCGCGGCTTCGTCGTCCGGCCCGGTGCGGGAAAACCGCCGCAGCGACTGCTCCACGTTGGACCGGAGCGTGTCGTCGCTCCACTCCCTTCTCCCGAGGCCGATGACGGAGAAAGCCGGCGGCAGCTTGCCGCGGATGAACAGGTTGAACAGGGCGGGGTAGATCTTGCGCTTCGCCAGATCCCCGGTCGCCCCGAATAATACAAAGGTGGTCGGCTCCAACTTCCTTCTCCTTTCCGACTTTCGCATGCCAGGGTGCTGGTTTCTTGCTTTAATTAACACTATAATACAATTCAAGGTTATGCGAATAATTGATAGATTTGAGGAGAGATATAGACGATGTCTATGGGCATAAATTACGAGTTGTACAAGGTGTTCTACTGGGCGGCGAAAACCGGCAGCCTGACGCAGGCCGCCAAGAAGCTGTACCTCACCCAGCCGAGCGTCAGCCACGCGATCAAGCAGCTGGAGGAACGGTTCGGCGTCACCCTTTTTTCGCGGACGGCGAGGGGAGTGGAGCTGACGCAGGAAGGCGCCGTCCTGTATTCGTACATCGAGCAGTCGCAGATGCTCATCTCGCTCGCGGAAGAGAAAATGGCGGCGCTCCGCAACCTCGAAAGCGGCGAGCTGCGCATCGGCGGCAGCGACTCGCTGTTCAAACACTATCTTCTGCCGTACCTGGAGCAGTTCCACGAGCGCTATCCCGGCATCCGCCTGCACCTTCACCACGGGACGACGCCGGAACTCATCGGCTTCCTGAAGGAGGGGCGGATCGATCTGGGCGTCGTGCGCATGCCGATCGTCGATTCGCAGCTCCAGGCCCGGGAGACGTTCCGGCTGCAGGACTGCTTCGTGGCCGGCTCGCGCTATGAGCACCTGAAGGGCGAGGTGCTGTCCCTGGAGCGGCTGCTGGACTACCCGATCATCCTGTTCTCCCGCAACAGCCGGGCGCGCATGACGATCACGGAGCTGTTCCAGAGCAGAGGCCTTTCGCTCCGGCCCGAGATCGAGGTCGGCAGCGTCGATCTGCTCATCGAGTTCGCGAAGCGCGGGCTGGGCATTTCCTACGTGACGAAGGAATTCGTGACGAAGGAACTGGAGGAGGGCGTGTTGTTCGAGGTCGCCATCGACGTGCCGCTGCCGCCCGCCCGCGTCGGCATCCTGACGATGAGCAGCGTGCCGCTGTCCGGCGCGGCCTCCGCGTTCATCGAGCTGATCTGCAGGGAGGGTGGCGATGCAAGGGATGAGGTCCGTGGACAGGCATGAATGGATGGTCGAACTGCTGGATGTGCGGCCGGACGACAGGATTTTGGAGATCGGCTGCGGCGCGGGGCAGGCGGTGTCGATCATCGGCAGGAAGCTTGCGGGTGTGTGACGGCGATCGACCGGTCGGAGGGTGAGCGCCAAATCGACGCGATGCTGCATCTGAAGAAGATGCCGGGCGGCAGATCGGGCTGACGGTCGCCCGGAAGAAGGACAACCGGGCGTCCGGCTGACCGGATTGACAACCGGAAAAAACCGGCTATACTGATAGTTAGAATTCTAATCAAATGTAAACAGGCTGCGGGAGCGCTCTGTTTTTTTGGGTCAATGATTAGAATTCTAACTATATACAAATCACCGGGAGGGAAGCAACATGAAAAGCGCGTATCGTCGGGCAGGTTGGATCGTCGTCTGGCTGACGGCGTTGTTTTTCCTGCAGAACGGGATTCGGAAGGCGGCCGGAACCGCGCAGATGGTCGACATGTTCCGCGATCTCGGCTACCCGGACTGGTTCAGAGTGGCGGTCGGGCTGCCGGAGATCGGGGGCGCCGTTCTGCTGGCCGTACCGCGCTTCACCCTGCACGCGGCCGCGGCGCTGGCGGTTCTGATGGCCGGCGCCGTGGCGTCCGAAGCGATGGCGGGCCGCGCGTTCGAGATGCTCCTGCCCGCCCAGTGGCTGCTGGTCTTCATCCTGATCATCGTCGCGCGCATCCGGATCCGGCGCGCGGCCGGAACGAAGGCGCAGGATGCGGCGGAACGGAGAAAATCCGCATCGGGCTGACCCTGGACAGACAGCACGCATTGGCTTGACCCGGATGTGTAAAATACGCTTGCAATTTTCTTTTGCTGAGGCTATGATAATCTTAACCTCGTACACCGTATACGAAGACTGGTGGCCGGAGGTGAAGGGGGGCAAGCGGTGAAAGTCGCCAACATCAAGATCGAGCATGAAGATCTGGATCAATTGACCTACAAGACGCTGAAGAAGATGATCCTCGACGGCGTTCTGAAGCAGGGAGAAAAAATCGTGCAGGATCAACTTGCCAATCTCCTCGGCGTGAGTCGGACTCCGCTGCGCAGAGCCATATCCCGACTGATCCAGGAGCGTTTGCTCGAAACCAACGGAAGAGGAACATTCGTCAAGCAGTACACCCACAAAGAAATCATTGCGGCGTTCGAAATACGCGCAGTACTCGAAGGTTTGGCCTGCCGTTTGTGTGCAAGGCACATGACGGATGAAGAGATCATGGAATTGGAAAACATGATGAAACATGCAATAGCCAACACCACGGACAAGGATTGGACGGTGTACCGCCAGTCCGACCGGGAATTTCATGATCTGATAGCCAAAAAGGCCAACAACGAGATGCTTTCGGACATTCTCAACCAGTTCCAAGTTTTGAGCATCACTTTCCTGAAAGGCTTGATGCGCCCGCCCAAAGAAACGATCAACGACCACTTGGAGATCATCCAGGCTTTGAAAAACAGATCGGAGGATGAGGCGGAGCGGGCTGCCGTTTCACACATCCGCAAAACCATCGAAGCGATGAAAAGCAATACGCTTGATTCGTAAAGCTGACTTGAAAAGTTACCTCGTTGGGTCACCAAGAGAATACCGCTTGCGCGAACAGGGGAAAGCTTTTAAGTCAGCGATATTTTTCCTTTTTTCCGTATACGGTATACGGAATACATAAATTTCCGGTTTATGTTTTCACCGCAATTTTCGCAAGACGCAAGAAGCCGCGGAGCATTCAATTTGCATTCCGCATGGATTGAAAGAGTCTACTTTATCTTTCAATGCCGGTTGGAAGCATTTGTATGCTTTCAATAAACCAAAAGTCTATCAGTACAGGGGAGGAAAAGCATGGTCAAGATGGGTTTGCGATCGATGTTGGTGATGTTGCTGGCTGTGCTGGTATTGGCGGGTTGCGGGTCCAGCAATGACAGAAGCCTATCGGACAACACCGGTTCCACGGGATCGTCGGCGGGCGCCGGGAAGTCCGACAACGACGGCAAACAAACCGTCAAGATTCGATTCGCTCACAACTATGGCCCTTCCGAAGCCAAAGGTCAGGCGCTTAAGGCAAAATTGGATGAGTTCCGTGCCGAACATCCCGAAATCGAAATTGCTGAAGAAATCGCGCCGGGCGATGAGTTGAAAACGAAGCTGAAAGTGGACATTGCCAGCGACAATACACCGGACATATTTTTTTACTGGGTCGGCGAATCTTATCTACGCCCGATGATCGACGCCGACCTCATTCTGGACATGGATGAATATTTTGCGCTCAGCCAATCGGTTACTCGGGATCAATGGTCCGAAGAAACCTGGTCTGATACGATGGTGGACGGCAAGATTTATGCGATTCCGATCGAAGCTTCCAAAGCGTTCTTCCTGTATAACAGGGAAATTTTCGACAAGTATCAGCTGACGCCGCCCAAGACCTACGAAGAACTCAAGCAAGTGTCCAAGGTGTTGAGTGACAACGGCATCATTCCACTCGCCATGGGCAGCAAAGGTTCGAACCCGGGGCACTGGTTCTTCTCGGCGATCGCCTTCCAGTTCCCCGGGGGTGTGGAAGACTCGAACAATCTGAGCCAGACGTTCAATTTTGATACGGAGGCGTTCAACAAGGCCGCGCAAATCATTGGCGAGATGCGACAACTGAAGATGTTCCCGGAAGATACGATCGCGAATGGCGACTGGGCACCGTCCGTCGTTCCGTACAGTGAGCAAAGAGCGGCGATGCTCTTCACCCTACCGTGGACACTTGGGAATTTGACAGATGAAATCAAGGCCAAAACCGAATTAATGCATTTTCCCAAATTCGAAGAGGCGGCCAACGATCCGGCAACCTTTACCGTCGGCGGATACACGATGAGCCTCGTGATCAACAAGAAATCCTTTGAAGATCCGGACAAGAGGGACGCCATTGTTGCGGTTGCGGACCAAGTGCTGTCCGATGAAATGTACGCGGCGCTGGCCGGCGGGGGCAACCTTATGCCCGCCAAAATCCTGCAAGGCGATACCGACTCCCTGGATCCGTTCTCCGTCAAGGTTTTCAATTTCGTGGCTCCGTACAAAGCCGTGGCGTTTACGAAATCGAAACTGCCCGGGGCAAAATCCACTGAAGAGTTCAACCGCGCCATGGATGAGCTGTTTGCAGGTGTCATCAGTCCGCAAGAGTTCATCTCCAAAATTGACACTGCCGTGGCGGCTGAAAAAAGCTGACCCGAACTCAGGGAAAAGGATGTAATGAAGGGGAAGGAACCGGAAATTCCTTCCCCTCAATAACAACCTTATGGTGCAGGGTGATCGGATGGTTCAGAAGCGTTTTTTGTTCTCCGCCATATTTCTGGCGCCCGCTCTGTTGCTCTTCATGGTGTTTTTCATCGTCCCGGTCATTTTCTCCGTTTACTACAGCCTGACGGAATGGGATGCCGTGGCAAAGCCCGAATTTATCGGGATTGACAATTTCTCTGATCTCTGGAAGGACTCTGATTACTGGAAGTCGATGAGAAATACGTTGTGGCTGATCCTGTTCGCCCTCACCATCAAGGTCTCGGGAGGGCTGGTGCTGGCCTATCTTTTGCTCAGGGTAACGCGGGGTTTCAAATTTTTCAGGACGGTCTATTTTCTTCCCGTCGTCATTGCACCGATGGCAATTGGCCTCATGTTCTTGCTGATATATTCGGACAACGGATTACTGAATCAGACATTGGATTTCCTGGGTCTTTCATCCTTGAAACTGAATTGGCTGTCCAACACGAGAGTGGTCATGTTTGCTGTTGCCGTGCCGCAGACCTGGCAGAACATCGGCTTGTTTTTCATCATCTTCCTGGCCGCTCTGCAGAGCATTCCCCGTGAAATCTTCGAAAGCGCGGAAATCGACGGGGCTTCCTCCGTCCGCACGTTATTCAGCATCGTCATCCCCATGCTCTGGGATGTGTTGCAGGCCTGCATCATTCTCGGGGTTACCGGCGCGCTCAAGGCTTTCGATATTCCCTGGGCCATCACGGCGGGCGGTCCCGGAGTGGCATCGGCATTTGCCTCCGTGTATCTGTTCATGAGATCGTTCGGCTCATACGAATTTGGTTACGCCAGCGCGATTTCGGTCACGATTGCCGTTTATGCCCTGCTGTTTACCGTGCTGTTCAAACGATTCTTCTCCAGCAAAGACACGCTGGAGTATTGAAAGGTTGATTGCGGTGATAATGGCCAAGCAATCCATTAAATACTCGGTGCTCATTTTGTATAGCTTCGTCACGATCTTTCCGTTTCTGTGGGTGCTGCTCAGTTCGTTCAAGACGAACACGGAGATCTACAATCAACCGTTTTCCCTGCCCAAAGTCTGGAAATGGCAAAATTATGTCACAGTGTGGACAAGCGGAAACATCGGACGCTATTTCTTCAACAGTTTTTATCTGACCTTCGTCTCTGTGGTACTTATCCTGCTGTTCGGCGCAATGGCGGCATATGTGATTGCACGCGTGGTTCCGAGCCTGACCCTGTACTCCTTTTTCGGTCTCGGAATCATGATCCCCGGGCAAACCATCCTGATTCCGACGTTTTCCATTTTGAAGGATTTGGGTCTGATCAACAATCATGTCGGATTGATACTGGTCTATATTGTCGGCAGTTTGCCCATCACGATTTTTATCCTTGTTTCATTTATGAAGTCGCTGCCCAGGGAACTGGAGGAAGCGGCGCTCATGGACGGTGCCGGACGCTACCGCACGTTCTTTTCCATCATTTTGCCGGTTTCGACGCCAGGATTGTCGACGGTTGGCGTT
>Ga0310825_101375_pt1 | contig 9579 bp, 7 predicted proteins | sample WT_ome_9_FD_202243 | JGI IMG/M metagenome (GOLD analysis project Ga0310825, IMG submission 202243) | Sorghum-adapted microbial communities enriched on wild type (WT) sorghum from Joint BioEnergy Institute, Emeryville, California, United... ... | reverse complement strand
CCGCTCCGTAGCGCGCCGCCATGGCGGCGACCAGCGCATATACGCCGTACGGCGTCAGGCGGATGATGAACTTGGTCACCTCATACATGATCTGCAGGAACGATTCGATAAATTTCTTGAACGGCTCCACCGCTTCCGGTTTTCTCGCGTTCACCCGGACGATCGCCACGGCCAGGAATATGCCGAAAATAATGACGGGGACCACTTTGCCCTGGGCCATGTCGTTGATCGGGTTCACCGGGGTCAAATCGAGAATGACCTGGGAAAACGTCGGGATTTGCCGCGCTTCAAATCCTTCGGGCGTGCTTTGCGTGATGCCGGCCGCCGGATTGAACGCGAGCGCCACCAAGAGGCCGATCAGCGCCGCGACGCCGGTCGTCGCCAAAAACAGCCCGACCGTTTTCACGCCGATTTTGCGCAGTTGGTTCGGGTTGGAAATCGTGACGATGCTGGAGATGACCGCGGTAATCACGAGCGGGATGACGATCATGCGCACGAGGTTGACAAACATGCTGCCGAGCGTACGCACGCTCTCGTGCGCCAGCTCCAGCTGATGGAACACGATGCCCGCGACAAGGCCCAAACCCAACGCCAACAGCACTCGGGTGCCGAACTTGACTTTCCTGCGGGCCAACGCGTACAAAAAACCGAGCACGACGATCGAAATCAGCAGGCTCGCCCAGTTCGTCTTGAGCGCTTCGAGCAAATGGTAATTCACTCGCCATCACCCTTTTCCTAGTTATCATATAGGGATTATTGATTGTTTCGAGTGTACGCCGAAAACCATTTGCTGTCAATCCAAATTTTTCAATCCAAATAACCAACGCATATGACGCAGAAAAATCAAACCCTCCTTGAACGCAAGGAGGGTGTGCGTGATGGATCATGGGATCATTCATGGCCCGTCAGTTCGGCGCGAGAGACGTCCATATCGCCGCCATCGGCGGCCGAACCGGCGGCATCATCCGCTGCCGCATCCGCTTCATCCGCATCATTTGCCGTCGTTTCATCCTCTTCGTCCGTTACGGCGTCTCTTCCCCGTCGCCTCCCGATGCGCCCGCTTCGTCTTCTTGAACTTCCGCCGCCTCTTCCGTGTCGGCGGCTGCGTCTTCTCCGGCGCCGTCGTCTGCCGCGGCGTCGTTCTGTTCGCCGTCCCCCGCCGCGTCCGCTTCGTCGTCCGCGCCGTCTTCCGCGGCGGCGCCAGCGGCATCGTCTGTTGCGTCCTCACCGGCCCCATCGGCCGCGTCCGCGGTATCCTCTGCGGCCGCCGTCGCTTCCGCAGCGGCATCGACTCCGTCCACGGCCTCGACTTCCGCCGTCGCGTCCATCGTTTGCGCTTCATCCAGACTCATTTCCATCACCTCCATCGATCGATTACTACTAATCTATTTTGGAGGCGGGAAATTAGAACAGGTCGTCCAAAAAAATTGATGATTTTCAGTCATGCAAAAGACCTACCCGTCCCGCGCCGAATCGGGAAAAAAGTCACGGCGGATGAACGGGGGACGGGTTCAACCGAGCGGAAGATGGGGCGGCGGCCGGAGCGCCGGTTCACCGGGTCACCGGTTCACCGGCGCAAGCCGGAAAGCCGCTTCGATGTGTCCGACGGGTTCCCCGTGCATGTTTTCGACGACCGGCTCCGCATAGGACTTCAATTCGGCGAAAATGTCTTCGCCGCCGATGCCGAGCTGCCGCAGCACGCTCATCGCGGCCGCGTCCAGCGCGCGGGTTCCGCCGTCTTCCACCTTGACCGCAATGCCGATGCCGCGTTCTAGATCGCCGATGCACTGGACCGCCTCCGCCCCGGCCTTGGACACGAGCCGTCCGCGATACGCCCGCATCAGATCGGTGTCCAGCCGACGGGCGCCGGCGACCATATCCGGATGCGCGGTCATCGCGCCGGTGATGCGGCGGACGGCGGCGGCGTCCGTCCCGGCGGCGTCGGGCGCGGCCAGCCGGGCGAAACCGAGGGCGATCGCGCGCAGCGGCAGCAGGTGGACAGGCACGCCGCAGCCGTCGACGCCCGTTTCGATGCGTTCGGCGGGAACCGCGCAAAACCGCGATACCACCTGCAAAATGCGCTGCTGAACGGGATGTTCCAGCCGATGGTAGGTGCCGACGTCCTCTTTCATATGTACGGCGGTGGCCAACATGCCGGCATGCTTGCCCGAACAGTTGCTGTAAACGGGTGTCAGCTCTTTCCCTTCCCGGACCAGCTTCCGCCAGCTTTCCGCGTCTTTCGGCACATGCGTGCCGCATTTCAAATGGCGCTCTTCCAGCCCCGCTTTCGCGAGCATTTCCAACACCCGCTCCCGCTGCAGCGGTTCCCCGTTATGGGAAGCGCAGCAAAGCGCCAGATGCTCCGGCCGGAACCCGAAGGCGTCCGCCGCCCCGGTTTCCACCACGGGCACCGCCTGCAGCGGCTTCAAGGACGAGCGGGGAAACGTCGGCCGATCCGGATTGCCGTGGGCGTACAACAGCTTTCCGGCCGCATCGACCACCGCGACATGAACGGCATGCGTGCTTTCCACATGCGCGCCGCGGTACACTTTGATATCCGCTTCCAACACGATTCCACCTCGGTTTTCATCGTTTTTTTTCATCATACCCGTTTTCGTCGGAGGATTTCACTTGCACAACATATTCGTTTTCCCGGCAGGGAATGTCACATCCGCAAAACCCGATTTCTGCAGGGGATGCCGATCCGAAAAAATCCCCCTTTTTCCGCCGGGAACAGCACATCCGCAAAAAAAGGCCGGGCGGACGCGGGCGTATCGGTTTCGCGCGGTCCCGCCCGACAGCGATGAGCAGTCGGCATCCCAAATTTCGTTCACTCGTTCCCCACTTGTCCCTGCGGCTTCCCATTGGACGGCAGTTGGGGCGGCACCCACCTCCATGGGCACCTCGGCGGCGGCGTCCGCATACCGTGGATCGGTACGGGCGCGTTCTCCCGTATCGGCCGGCAGGCGCACGCCGTCGCGGCCGTGCCGTCCGGTTACCGGTTTTTTCCCCTCGCGCTGACCGGAATGACCCGCTCCAGCCGGCCGCCGCGAAATCCGTACAATTCGTCGGCCAGATTGATCACGGGGCAAATATGGTTGGGGATGATCTCCACGACGTCGCCGATTTTCAGATCGGTGTCGCCGTGCACCTCCACCCGGCCGTGCTCCTCCGACAGCGACTTGATGACGAGGTTGCCGTGGCCGCGAATCGTTCCGAATCCGCCGCCCCGAAACGCGTCGGACGCGAGCGTCTTGCTGCCGGCGTCGATGATGAGCCGGTCGGCGGTCGGACGGGCGACCACGGTGGCGATTACGCTGACCGCGCAATCGTCCTCGTCGGCGCCGCCGGTCGCCATGACGAACCGGTCGTTGAACACGTACATGCCGGGCCGCATCTCCGTCGCGTAGGGGATATCCTTGATAAATCTCGCGGTGGCGGTGGCCCCCACGCTGATTTCCGGAACGTCCAGGCCGTGTTTGGCGAGCAGCTCCTTGGTTTTGTGCATCAGCGTCGCGTCCTCGATGGCGACCGCCCGAATTTCGTCTTCCGTATCCTTCGCATACGCGTGGCCGGTATGGCTCATCAGCCCGCGGACTTCCAGCCACGGGAGTTTGGCGATTTCCAAAATGTGCGGCACGCTTTCCACCGGGTCCCGCCCCATCCGGTTCAACCCCGTGTCCACGTCGATGTACACCGGGATTTTCCGGCGGTGCGCCTCGCCGACATCGTTGATGCCTTTGGCCACCTCGATGTCGTCGAAGGCGACGGTGAGGTCGGCCCGGTTGAGCAGCCGGCTGAACCGCTCCAATTTGCGTCTGCCCACCAGCGGATAGGCGATCAGGATATCGTCGATGCCCGCGTCCGCCATCACTTCCGCTTCCCCGAGCGTCGCCACGGTGATGCCGGAGGCGCCGGCTTCCAGCTGTTTGAGCGCGATATACGGGCTTTTGTGCGTCTTCGTGTGCGGACGCAGCTTGACGCCGGCTTCCGCCGCCAGCTGCTGCATGCGCCGGATATTCCGCTCCATGACGTCCAGGTCGACGGCGATGATCGGCGTATCCGTCAGCAAATCGCGGTCCAGGATGTTCATGAATGATCCACTTCCTTAAAGTGTGTGTAGGTTATATATAGCGCCATCTTAAAGATTGCCGGCAAACTTTGTCAACTGCCGAAAATCGCCGCACTCGCACGGGTTTCATCCAATGCCGGACACGGAGCCGCACCATTCTGCGCCCGATGCAAGAGGGGACTCGAATCGGAGGCGGTCCATCGAACCGGAATGGGCCATTCGGACCACCTGAACGGTTCATAGGACAGAAAGGCCAATATTACCGGAAACAACCAAAAGGACGGGATCAGCGGTCGTACAGCTTTTTCCAGCGCTCCAGCTGTTCCCGCATCCGGTACCGGTACGAAACGGGCTCCAAAATTTCCGCGTCGGGGCCGTACTGGCTCAGCCAGTTCAAAAACTCCCGATCGTGGTTGACGGTCACTTCAAACAGCATCCCCCCGTCTTTCTGCGGCGTCATTTTCGGTTTGAGGAACAGCTCCTCCTCCTTGACGTAGCGGGCGGCATCGGGACTGAAACGGACCTTGAAGCGGATTTCGTCTTCGCCGCGTTCGATGGACCAGGTGTTTTTCAGATAGGCGTTCAAATCAAACCCGGATTTGTCGAACGTGCGGTCCAGCACCTCCACCTTGCGGAACCGGCTGATGCGGAACGTGCGCATGCTTTGCTTCAGATGGCAGTAGCCGATCAGGTAAAACCGGTGCTCTCGAGGCACGAGAACGTACGGATCGATATCCCGCCGCGATTCCGCGTTGCGGCTTTGGGTGAAATACACCGTGCGGATCGTGCGTTGGGAAAGCGTCGCCTGAATAATGTCGTACAAAAACGAATGGCCGTTCTGGCGATACGCCGGGCGACCGAGCTGAATGACTCCGGTCACGTGCTGCAAAATATCCGCGCGTTCCGATTTTTCCCGGCGGTGGGCGGCCATCACTTTTTCGTAAGCGGTTTCAAATCCGTCGGGGAGGAGCGATTTGATCTGCTCCAGCACGGCGGGCAGCATGGAAAAAGACAAAGCTTCCCGCTCCGTCCAGTCGAGCGGGTAAAGCGAAAAATTGCTGATGAACGCGTAACCCTTTCCGTGTCCCAGGTTCGTCACCGGAACGTTCGCCGCGTGCAGGATGTCGAGATCGCGATAAATCGTCCGTTCCGTCGTCTCGCAACGTTCGGCCAATTCGCGGGCCAGAATGCCCGGCTTCGATTGAACCAAGTAGATGATGCGCATGAGTCGGATCAACCGTTCGGACAACCTTCCAAAGCCCCTTTCCCAAAAGTCCTATTTCTCCATACCCAAATTATACCAGAAGAAAGGGGACGGGTGAAACTCGCTTCCCGGTTGGATTCCGGGCGGAAGCACGTTCGGTTGATGCGGTTGGATCACGATGCGGCATCACGTCCGATTGCCGCCAGGATTCGCGGCGAAAGAGCCTTGTACCGGTTGGATCGCGGTACGACGGCGTACCCGTTGGCCATGCCCGATGGCCAGCGTGAAATGCGGGGCGGCATGCGCGACGCCCGGTTCACGATTGCACGTTTCCGGCTTTGCGCCCCTCCGCGTCGAAAATGCCGCTGCCGCTGGAATGGGCGTACAGCTCCGCGTAATATCCGTTCCGGCGAAGCAGTTCGCGGTGCGATCCCTCCTCCTCGATGCGGCCGTGCCGCATGACAATGATGCGGTCCGCATGCTTGACCGTGGACAGCCGGTGCGCGATCACCAGCGTCGTTCTGCCGCGGGAGGCGACGTCCAGCGCGTGCTGGATCATCCGTTCACTGTGCGAATCGAGATGGGCGGTCGCCTCGTCCAAAATGAGAATGCACGGGCGGAACACCAAAATGCGCGCAAACGACAAAAGCTGCCGCTCGCCCGCCGACAATCCGCTGCCCCGCTCCGACAGGCGCGTGTCGTAGCCGTCGGGCAGCCTTTCGATCAGGCGGTCCGCGCCGACGCTCCGGCACGCCTGAATAACGTCGCGCCGGTCGATGCTTTCATCGAACAGGCGCACATTGTCCACAATGGAACCGGAAAACAGAAACGGCTCCTGCTGCACGAGCCCGACGATGCGCTGCAGCTGCGCCGCGGGAATGCGCCGCACATCCGTCCCGTCGATCTCGACGCATCCTTCGCTTACGTCGTAAAAACGCGCCAGCAGATTGACCAGCGTGCTTTTGCCCGCTCCGGTCGTGCCGACGATGCCGACGAACTCCCCGGGGCGCACGCGCAAGTTGATCCGGTTCAGCACAGGCTGATCCGGATCATACGCGAACGATACGTTGCGGAACGCGACCTCCCCTTTCACCTGTTCGGGGCGAAGCGGCACCGCCGACGACGGATCCGGTTCGGCCACTTCCGGGCGCGCCGAGAAGATGCGCCACAGCCTCTCCATCGACACGAGCGAAGACTGCAGCGTATTCCACTGCTGCGTAATCTGGTTGATCGGCTGGAAAAACTGGCGAATGTAGCTGATAAACGCGTACAGCACCCCGAATTCCAGCGTGCGTTCCATCACGGCGTATCCGCCGATCCAGACGAGCAGCGCCACCGACACGTTGCCGAGCACTTCGAACGACCGGTTGAACAGCACGGTGGCGCGAACTTCGCGCAAATTGGCGCGCAAATACTGGCGGTTCTGCTCCGTGAACTGCCGCTCCTGCTCCTTTTCCTGGTGGAACGCCTGCACGAGGCCCATGCCGGCCAAATTTTCCGCGACAAACGCGATCAGCCGCGACAGCTGCGACCTCGCGCGATGGTAAACGGAGCGCAGCCAGGAACGGAACGTGTAGGCGATCAGCGCGATCGTCGGCAGCAGGATCATGCACCAGGCCGCCAGCTCGGCGTCGAGCGTAAACATGAACACGATGATCAAAACGAGCAGCATGCCGTCCCGCACGGCGCTCTGCAGCACCTGGGTAAAAAAATGGCTGATCGTCTCCGTATCGCTCGATACGTTGGTGACGAGGCTGCCGATCGGATGGCGGTCGAAAAAGGACATCGACTGGCGCGTGACGTGCCGGAACAAATCTTTTCGCAGCTTCGCGACGATGCTCTGTCCGGCCCGCTGCAGCAAATTGGCCTGCAAATAGGAAAACAGCATGCCGAACGCGGCCAGCAGCAGGTAGGTGATGCCGATCGCCATCAGCATCCGCCATCCCGACGGATGGGTCAGCAAGCCTTCGTCAATCGCGATTTTCACCAAATAGGGCTGCAGCAAATCCGCCGACACCGAGAGCAGCGAAAAGACAAACACCGCCGCAAAGGTCAGGCGGTGCGGCCGGGCGTACGCGAGCATCGCCCGAAACGCTTCTTTCCGGCTGACCTGCGCGGGGGCGGGAAAGTCCGCGGCGCGGCCGTCGGCGGTCTCGTTCGGGTGTCTACCCATTGCCGTCCTCTCCCTGAATGGCGCACAGCGAAGCGTAATAACCGCCCCGGCTCAGCAGTTCCTCGTGGGTGCCGCTCTCCACGACGCGCCCTTCGTCCAGCACGACGATCCGGTCGGCGTGCTGCAGGGCGCTGACCCTGTGCGCGATGATCAACGTGGTTTTCCCCTGCCTTAACCTGCGCAAATTGGCGATGATGCGCGTTTCCGTCACGGCGTCGACCGCGGACACGCTGTCGTCCAAAATGAGGATCGGCGCGTCTTTCAAGAGCCCTCTCGCCAGACTGACGCGCTGCCGCTGTCCTCCCGACAAGGTCAGCCCGCGTTCGCCGAGCTTCGTTTCGTATCCGTGGGGAAAATCCGCGATCGTTTCCGCCATCTCCGCCATCCGCGCCGCGCGCTCCACCCGCGAAAGCTCCGCGTTGCGGTCGGCGAAGGCGATATTGTCGCGAATCGTCGTGCTGAACAAAAAGCCGTCCTGCGGCACGTAGGCGATCGCGCCGCGCAGGCTTTCCAGCGTGAGGTCGAGCACGTCGACGCCGCCGACATAAACGGTTCCCCGGGGCGGATCATAGACGCGGAGCAGCGTTTTGACGAGCGTCGTCTTGCCGCAGCCGGTTTTGCCCACCAAACCGACGGTTTGGCCCGGTTCAACGGAGAACGATACCCGCTCCAGGGCGCGTCTGCCCGACTCGGGATAAGCAAAGGTCAGATCGCGGATTTCCAGCCCGACCGGCCCGGCGGCAGGCAGCGGTACCGCATGTTCGGCCTCGACGATGTCCGGAGGAATTTCCAGCAGCCGGTTCAGCCTGTCCAGCGAAGCGCGCGAACGCTGGACGAAATTGATGACGTTGCCGATCTGCTGGAGGGGATGAACGATCATGCGCAAATACAACGTGACCGCGACAAAACTCCCGAGCGACATGCCGCCGTGCATCGTCAGCCAGCCGCCGTACAAAATGGCGATCACGAGCGACAGCGCCCCGCAAAAAGGGATGGACGCCTGGAACATCGACGTCTGCCGGACGAGACGGAGCTGGTTGTCGCGGATGCGGTCCGCCGTTTGGCCGAACCGGCCGTACGCGATGTCTTCGAGGGCGAATTTTTTGGTCACGCGGATGCCGCCGAACTGCTCCTCCGCCGATTCCGTCATCGCCGCCAGCGATTCCTGCACCGTTCTCGAGCGCTGCCGGATGTTCGGACCGAAATGCCGCACGAGAAACGGAATCGCGAGCAGGGGAACGACGCAAACGCCGAGAAGCTCCAGCGGAATGTCGTTGACGGACATCATCGCGACGACCGAAACGAGCAGCACGCTCGCCGACGTCAACTGGTTCAGGCCGTTGGCAATCGATTCGCGCACCGCCGTCACGTCGTTCATCACATAACTCAGCAGCTTGCCGATGCCGTTGCGGGCGAAATAGGCTTCGCCGAGCCGCGTAAAATGGCGGAACAGCCGCTGTCTGGCGCGAAACTCGAACAGACGGCCGCTGCGGTGGTTGAGATATTGGCCGATGCCGAACAGGATGCCGTAGCCCGCTCCGATCGCGAGCAGGATCAAGCCGTAGCCGGCGATCGCGCGGCGGGAAAGGCCTTCCTCATGCAGCTCATCCGTAAACCGGCCGAGTACCATCGGAAACATGGAGTGGATGATATTGGCCGCGGCGAGCATGCAGACGGCAAACGCATACACTCCCGCGTGCGAGCGCACATGATCGATCAACAGCCGTCGCCCACGCATGGACTTCCCCTCTTCCGCATGACTCTTCGGGCATGTTGCCGGGTGTGCCGCTTCCACCACGATCGCTTCGCGGGCAAAACTCCGCACGAACACCCGCAAAGTTTTCCGAAACAATTCCTTGTGTTCGTAAGCATATCGGATTTCGCCCGCATCTTCAAATGCCGGACGCCCGCCCCAAGCGCCGCTTTTCCGACGATAACGCGACATTTTTCGGAAATTTCAGCCGACAGCGGAATCGTTGCGGAAAAACGTTTCAGGAAGTTCCGTCGACAGCGGGAAGGCTCGATCCGGATCGCGATGCGTGCCGCGCGACGGAGGAGCCGGCTATTTCTTCACAAACACAAACTCGTACTCGCCCGACCCGACTTCCACCGTCACCCCGTCCTCCGACA
>Ga0310825_101364_pt1 | contig 9636 bp, 7 predicted proteins | sample WT_ome_9_FD_202243 | JGI IMG/M metagenome (GOLD analysis project Ga0310825, IMG submission 202243) | Sorghum-adapted microbial communities enriched on wild type (WT) sorghum from Joint BioEnergy Institute, Emeryville, California, United... ... | reverse complement strand
TCTGAAATATATGCAATCTCCATAAGTTTATGGCGTTTTTTCGGGAAATGTGCAAAGGGTTGTCTAGTAATACGTAGGTAGAACGACACCGGGAGCCGTCAAATTTCCAGTTGAGGCTGCGATTAGACCTGATTCAGAGCTAGAAGCGGAATGATCGTGATTGATTCGCCAAACCTCATTCCCGCTGAGGTTTACCGGATAAGCTCGGCCTCCAAATTCCAGTAGCCCCTCAACGCTCCTAACGCTCATGCCGATAAGTGCTCTAGGCTCGCCGCGTCGATCGGTGACGAGGCGGGTCCCGTAAGGGAATCGGCAGCTGGGTTCACCGTTCCGATAAACGATGCTGCCTTCACGCGTATTCACCAACTCAAACTTCATTCCGTCCACTGTCCGGGCATAAGCGGTTTCCTCCGCTGGCACTTCGCCATGATCCATCGCATACGGCAGCAACCCAGTGAACCACAGCTCTTCCTCCGGCGTCGGCAGAATGCCACACAACCGCTCCACGTAGTCGAGCAGGCACAGAATCGCAGGGGAGTAAGTCTCGGTGAAGCCTTCCTCTCCCGTCCACGGGCTAAGGCATTGGGCGAAACGCTCCATGCGGACCATCGCTGACAGAATTGGCTGCAGAACCCAGGTTAACTCTACATGCCGATCATGGTACTCGAACGCATGGGGGGCACGGATCAAACTGAGGAAATTCGTCGTCCCCGCCCAAGTGTTATATGCCGACGACGGATCAAAGCGCGGGTCATCCAATGCGATTGAAGTGAAAGGATATTTGGCAAAAAACTTCCGCGTATTCAGCAAATATCGTCGCAGCGACGAAGCGAAAAACTCCCCGTCCCCCACCTCGCAAGCCAATACGCGCAGCAGCACATCGGACTGAATGCGCACGAACTGCCCGCTTGCATCTACGTCGTAGAAGAACCCGTCCTCCGCATCATAGCAATACTTCATCAAGCTGGATAGACTTGCCTCGGCTTTAGTCGTCCACTCGGGTCCAGCGGCTATGCCCAGCTCCGCAGCGATATCACCCAAATATCGGCGCTGGCAATATACGTTCGCCGTTAAATCAGGCGCCAGCAACGGCAATACCGCCGAGTCCGGATCGTACTGACGCGGGTCGCCCAGATGCGGCGTATCCGGTACATGCCAAAAGCGAGGGGATAAATCATGTCCCGTGTCGAACGTGCAAAATGCCTCTACACACCCTGTCCCACGCGTATCGCGGAACGCGGACAGCCAAGCGTCATGGCGTTCCATGGCGCGGTACATCTTATCCAAGAACTTCCGGTCAGCCCGGCCGTTCAGTCGGTAATGATTCCATACCGAGCGGGCCAGCGGCGTGACCATCTGGATTTGCCGGTATGCCGGTCCCGTGCCGGTCACCTTGTAGGGCATGAGGCCATCGGAGCGTTGGTAATCGGCAAACAAGGTGAAGGTCGCCTGCGCCACCGACGGCACGAAGCGGCTGAGCAGCTCGGCATTGATCGTACCGGTGCTCTCCAGCCAAGTGCCAAGGTACACGCCGCCTTCATGCAGCACCGGCACGCCGCTCACCGACGGCACGATGCAATCGAGCAGCTTGCGCACGCCGGCGTAATAGACCCGCTCCAGCGGGCTCCCTTCGTTCGCCGCGAATTTGACGCCCGAAGCGGCAAACTCCTCCAGCACGGCTTGATCCGTGCTCTTACGCAAACCTTCTCCGCCTACAGCTGACACAACCTCCATCTTGCGCAACCGCTCCAACACGCCCATCTCTCCCATTTCCCCCATCTGTCCAACCTCACCTATCTCTGCACTTCTTTCGGATGCGCGTATAATCGCCCGTCCTGCTCCGTCACCGGGATGAAGATCGGACGTTCGTTGGGGCTGTCATTGGGCGTATGAATGGCCAGACGAAGTTCGCCTGCGAACGTGTGGAACACCATCCCGTGACCACCGTCCCGCTTATACAACGGCTCCGTGTCCTGCACCCACGGACCGGTAATGTCTCCGCCAGCCTGGCGAGCGCAGCCAATCGTATAGCCGCCGTCACTGAAGCTGGACCAGAGCAGCAGCAGTTCGCCGTTATCGGCGCGATACAGGAACGGGCCGTCCGTGACGTAGTTAGCCCCGCCGCGAATCCCTTCGGCCCACGGCGCCTCCGATGCCCGAAACAACAGCATGGGCTCGGACATTGCCTGGTCCAGCTCGCGGCTTAGACGCACCGCGCAAATCTCTCCATCCTGGACCTGCACCCACTCATGGCAGAACACCATCCAGGGCTCACCCTGCGGATCGACGTAAAACGTCCCGTCCAGGCACTCCCAATCGCGCGGCGTCAACGGCCCGTCTCCAAGCGGCTGGAACGGGCCCAGCGGGCTGTCCGCCACCAGTGTTTGCGTGCCACGGCACCGACCGTCGGCCTTAAAGGTGGCGAACATATAATAACGCCCCTGCCACTCGTGCACCTCCGGCGCCCAATAGTTGAAATCCGACCAGAAGTCCGGCTCCGGGAGGAACGCTGGGTAAGGACCTTCCCACACGGTTAAATCCGTGCTTACGTAAACGTCAAACCCGCGCGGCTTGCCCTTCCAGCACGTCGCTCCGATCGTGCCGTACATATAATATTTGCCTTCGGCCGGCACCGGCAGGATGAACGGATCCCGAATATGGATATCCGATAACGCCAAGGTCATTCCAGTCCCCTCCTATTCACACTTACTTTAACCCCGTCGTCGAAATCCCCTCGACGATATAACGCTGGAAGATCAGGAAGATCACAATGACTGGGGCAACCGCCACCGTTGACATTGCCATCAGCGAGCCCCAGTTCGACGTGCTGGTGGAGTCGATTAAGGAGCGCAAGCCAATCATGACCGTAAACAGCTTCGGACTGTTCAGGTAGATCATTTGCCCAAAGAAGTCATCCCACGTCCAGTAGAACGTAAAGATCGATGTTGTTATCACCGCCGGTACGCACAGCGGCATAATGATCCGCGAATAGATTTGCCAAGATCCACAGCCGTCGATCCGGGCGCTTTCGTCCAATTCCATCGGCAGCCCGCGGATAAACTGCACCATCAGCAGTACGAAGAACGCATCCAACGCAAAAAACTTCGGTACCACGAGCGGCAGAAACGTATTCACCCATCCGAACGTGTGGAACAGAATATATTGCGGAATGAGCGTCACTTGAAACGGCAGCATCAGCGTCATCAGCATCATGCTGAACCAAAATTTTTGCCCCGTAAAATTTAAACGCGCAAAGGCAAAGGCGGCCAGCGAGCAGGAGATCACGTTACCGATCACCGCCAGCGCCGCAATAATAAAGGAGTTGATCAGGAAATGCCCAAACGAGTACCCTTGAATCCCCCGCCAGCCGTTGACGTAATTGGAGAGAGTGAAGGAGTCCGGCCACAATCCCATGTCCGAGAAGATTTCCGCATTGGGCTTGAATGAACTGCTGATCATCCACAACACCGGATAAATCATGATCGTCCCGATCACAATCACCACCACGTGTCTCCACAGTTTGCTTAAGTTTAGCCGCAACACCATCTATCTCAGCTCCTTTCGTCCTTGCCGTCGCCGTAGTAAACCCAATACTTTGAGGAAGCGAATACGATCGCTGTAAATATCCCAATGATCACCAACATCACCCAAGCCATAGCCGAAGCGTAACCCATATTAAAGTAAGAGAAGCCCTTCAAATACAGGTACAGCGAGTAAAACATCGTCGAATCGATCGGCCCGCCATGGCCGTCCCCGATAATGTACCCGGAGGTAAATACCTGGAACGAGCTGATCATGTTCATCACCAGGTTAAACAGGATCACCGGCGACAACAGCGGCAGTGTGATCCGCAGAAACTGACGTGTCCGGCTGACACCGTCCACCGCCGCAGCTTCGTAAATTTCCCCCGGGATCTGCTTCAGTCCCGCCAGGAATATCACCATCGACGAGCCAAATTGCCAAACCGACAGCGCAACGATGGAATAAATAATGTAGCTCGGATTCGCCACCCAATCGGGTGCATTAATATGAAAAATTTCGAGAAACCGGTTAAACAATCCGTCGCCGGAGAAGATTTTTTTCCAAACTACCGCAATCGCCACGCTCCCCCCTAACAACGAAGGGATGTAATAGACGGTCCGATACAAACCAAGCAGCTTTAACCCTTTATTCAAAATAATCGCCACCGCCAGGGCGAACACCAACCGCAGAGGAACAGAGAGGAACACGTACTGAAACGTCAGCTTCAATGAATGAGTAAACGTGGCATCCCCCGTAAACATCTCCGTAAAATTCTGCATCCCAATCCAAGCCGGCGCCTTCAACATGTTATAGTTCGTAAAGGACAAATACAGCGAAGCCAAAATTGGCCCAATCGCCATGCAAAAAAATCCAATCAACCAGGGCAACAAGAACAAATAACCCGTTAAGTTCCGTTTCAAGGCTCGACGTCGCTTGGGCTTTACGATCGTTTGGGTTGCCACACCTGTCACCGAATCCATAAGTCAACACCTCCGTAACCATCATTCCTGGGTTCAGAAAAAGGGGAGCCCAGCGGTTCCCCTCTTCCTTGTGACAGGCTGGTTAATTTGTCGTAGCGCTCAAGTTCGCCTGTAAGATTTTTTGTCCCTGTGCATAAAAATCATCTGCCGCCTTCGCGATGTCCATCCGTCCGAACGCCACGTTCTGGCTGGCTTTCAGCAGCTCTTGCTTAAACTCGTTGGAGCCCGGAACGTTGTAAAGCAGGTCAACATCATCCACCGCCACGATATCCAGGTAATCGTAGACCACTTTATCCGTTTCGGAGGCTTCCGCCTTTAGAACGGCCCGCATCTCCGAGGAGACCGGCACACCGCGGTTGTTGCCGAGGATCTTCGCCGCATCGGGATCGTTCACCCAGAAGTCCATGAGCATCGCGACTTCCTTCGGATGCTTGGTATTGGCATAGCCCACGATGTTTTGACTCGATTGAACAGAGATCATGCTGCCGTTGGGTCCCATCGGAACTGGAATCAGCGTCAGCTTATCTTGGGACATTTTTTGGAAATCAGCAAATTGGTTTGTCGGAATAAACTGCATCGCCACTTGGCCTTTTGCCACCAGAGACATGCTGGTGTCGTCCGGATCAGCGGAGATTTGCAGCTCCGGCGTTACGATGCTGCCTGCTTTCCGCATGCCTTCCCAGAGCGTAAACCACTCGGCGACATCCGCCGCCTCGAAGCCCAGCTTCTTCTCCGGCTCATTGTAAATCATCTTGTCGCGCTGAGTCAGATATACCCCAAACTGGTCCATCTCGCCGGAATAATCGTACGAGCCGTAAATGTCTTTGCCGGTAGCCGCAATCTGTTCATTGATCTTGATAAAATCGTCCCAAGTCCATTCCTTCGTCGGCAAAGGAAGACCGGCTTTCTCAAACAGCGCCGTGTTCGCAAGAATCGCTGTCGAGTTCGCCCCAATCGAGATCCCCCGCAGCTTACCATCAAACGTATTCACGTTGATGAGCTGCGGCGAAATTTTGCTGGTATCGACTTCATTGCCGACGTACGGAGTGATATCCAGCAGTACATCCCGGGTGGCATATTCCAAGATATTGCTCCCTAACGTAAACAGGTCCGGGGCCGTCCCCGATGCCAGCTGCGTATTCAGCTTATCGAAATATCCGTCAAAAGGAGAGAACTCTGGGATCACCTTGATGTTCGGGTGTTTCTCCTCGAACTTCTTCAGCATGGCCGTGGTAATGTCAGCCCGGGTTTGGTCCCCCCACCACATGACGCGAAGCTCAACTTGCTCCTCGCTGGCGGCGCCTCCTGCCTCCGACGGCTGGTTCGTATTCCCCGTAGTTACACTCCCGGCATTGTTGTTACCGGAGCCGCACGCCGAGACCAAGATGGCCGTAACAAGAAACAAACTGGCCAACAACATCGCCTTCGTCTTCTTCATCTCTTCCTTCCCCCTTCATGAGAATGGTCTTGCTGATTAAATGGTAGCGCATACAAAAAAGGAGAAGAATCCAATTTCTTTGGGCGTTGGACTTTTACTTTTTTTAGATGTTCTTATCCTTCTGCCGGTACTCGGACGGACTGATGCCAAATACCTTCTTGAATTTCGTGCTGAAGTAGCTGGCATTGGAGAAGCCCGTCAGCTCCGCGATATCGCTTAAGGACAGCGGGGTTTCGTCAAGCAGCTGCACCGCTTTGTTCATGCGTACATCGGTCAGGTATTGGAGAAAGGATTTGCCGGTTTTTGTTTTAAACAGATCGGACAAATAAGACAGGTTATAGTGGTACTGCTCGGCGATTTGCGACAGGTTCAGATCGTTCATGTAATTCAGCTCGATCATTTCCTTCATCGCTTCCACGATGGAGGGCTCCTCCCTCGTGCTGTCCCCCTTCTTCAGCGAAAACAGCGGCTCCGCCAGCCCATACAGGAACCCGCAGGCTTTGGATACGGTGCCGAGCCCCCATACTCGCTCCGGATCCAACCAGATCTCGTCCTTCTCCCGCAGCGCAAGCCCCATGGCATCCGCTGCCGCTTCGATGGCCAAGCAGCATTGGAAAATCAGCTTGATAAACTGCGGGTGCGAGAAAGCCAGCGCGGCGGCGAGCTCCTCCTCCACCAGCTTCTCAAACGCTGCCTTGCGGCCGTCGGCCAAATGCCGCTGCAGCAGCTTCAGCTTGTCCTGGGCCGCCAGCTGTGCCGGATCCGCCAGGCCCCGCGTAGGCTCCGCTCCGGCTTGCTGCGTGTGCCGGCTCATATACCAGGCCAGCACGGAGGAAAGGTACCCCTCCCGCCATGCCTCCAGACCTTGCACGGGTTCGCCGGCCATCACCAGCGCCTTCTGTTTCAAATAGCTGCGGACAATATCAGCCACTTGGCTGGAGAAGCTTTGCACAGCGGCTGGATCGCCCGGCACGATGGCAAACAGCAAGTCGGGATGCTTCGCTTCCCGAAAGACCGGGATACCGGGAGCAGAACCGGTTGTACCCGCCAGCTCGCGGCAAAGCAGCTCAAACGGCAGACGCAGGCCGGATTCCTCCGGCGCCGGCGGTAACCCGATCGCCACAAAACGCACCGGTTGCTCCGCCAGTTCATTTAAGCCAAACAACCGAACCCGTTCCGGCCACAGGTGGCTGCTGCCTGGATAAGCTCGGATCACGCTCTGAATAAATTGCTCCTTCATTTCCTCCAGGTAGCGGGACAGCTTCCATTCCGCCAGCTTCCGCTCCGCCTGCGCCGAGCGCTCCCGGTCCAGCTCAGAAGCGACCCTGCCCAAGGCTCCGGCCAGTTCGCTCCGCGTCACCGGCTTGAGCAGCAGGTCGCTGGCGCGATTTTTGATCGCCGCATGGGCGTACTGAAAATCGTCATATCCCGTCAGCACGATCAGACGAATATCCGGATATTGCCGGGAACAGCTTTCGAGCAGCTCCACCCCGTCCATGATCGGCATGCGCATATCGGTAATGATAATGTCGCAGTCCCCGGTCTGAAGCCACTCCAGCGCCTCCTGACCATTCCCCGCTTCCCCGGCGATCTGGAGGCCCAGCTGCTGCCAATCGATTTTTAGCCTTAGTCCTTGACGAATCTCCCGTTCATCATCAACCAGCAGCACGTTATACATCCGCATTTCCCTCCCCTATCGGCAAACTCAGTGTGATCGTCGTCCCTTCCCCGGGCGCCGATTGAATCGAAAACGCAAAGCCAGCTCCATAATAAAGCGCACACCGGGCCAAAATATTCCGCAAGCCGATCTGTCTCCCGCCGGTGCTTAATACCTGCTCCAGTTGGGAATGCTGGTACTCCTCGTTCAGCTGCCGCACCAAGTCCGGCTCCATGCCAACTCCGTTGTCGGCCACCTGCAAGAGCAGCCGTTGATCCTCCTCCCAAATCCGGATGCGCACAACGGCAACGTCGTTTTTGACCTGACTGTATTTCACGGCATTTTCCACAAGCGGCTGCAAAATAAACTTCACGATATACACCGGACGGTCCGGCACCGCGTTCTCCAGCGTCAAAACCAGCTGTTCCGCAAACCGATGGTGCAGAATCGCAGCGAAAGATTCGGTATACGTCACTTCGTCACGCAACGGGATCAGATCGCTTTTGGCATTCAGCGAGAAGCGCAGCATTTTGCCTAGCGATTCGATAACGTCAACTGCATCATCCGTTCGCCTCTGGATCACCAGACTGCTGAGTAACTCCAACGTGTTAAACAAAAAATGCGGATTAATCTGCATCAGCAGCGCCCGATATTCCGCCTGTTGCCGGCGCAGCTTCAATTCAAACTCGCTTTTCAAATGGGCGCGCAGCCGTACAATCATGTTACGGAACGTGGCCGTCACGAACCCGACCTCATGGTTCACCTGCTGCCGCTCAGGAATACGCTGCTCCGCCTGGGCGAACTCCCCGCGCTGGACAAGCCGCATCGCTGCCACCAAGCCGCCCAGCGGTTTGGTAATGCTGTAGGAAATCCAGACGGCCGCAAGGACAGCGAACACCAACAGTGTCCCGGTCGCCACCAAAATCCCTGATTTCAGATTGATCAGGTTGGCCAGCAGTTCATTTTCCGAGACCGCCCCAACGAGCATCCAATCGTTAAATTGCAGTTTTTTATAGACGTAGATCATGTCCTCGCCCTGAGGTTTGGCATAAAATACGCCTTCCCGCGGCCCCCGCTCCCGGATCTCCCCCAGCTTGTTCAGGACCGGTTCGCTGAAATCTGATAACGGCTGGCCTAACAGCGGTTCACCTTCGCCGCTAAGCAAAAAAATCGTACCATGGGTTCCGAGATGCACCTGGCTGAGCGGGTCCTTGAAGTATTCAGCGCGAACGTTCACCTTCATGATGGCGGTAGCTTGGGAAACGCTGAACGTCCCGATCGGGATCAGGAAGCTGATGACCTCATGCTCCTTCAAACGCACCGGTTCAAACGGATCCACCGCCGCCGGGGCCCAATGCTGCTCAGACTCGTAAAAATTTCGATACCAGTCCGTCTCCAAAAACGACGGGTCCTGCAAGATCCGGTTGTCCAAACCGACATACAGCCCGTCTTTGCGATAGATCGAGGCGGTGGCGATGATGGAATAGTTGTTCACCGTCCGGGTCAGAAACTTGCTGAGCTGGATATTTTTCAGCATCTTCTGCCCTTCGGACTGCGTGGGATCGGAGACAAATTCACTCCACTCATTCGTGATGTCACTGTTATAGATGACTGAGGAGAAATCGTAGATTTGGCCAATCGTGGAGTTGATGAGTGCGGTGTAGGCCGTCATTTTTTCCAATGCCGCCGTTTCGCTGTCAGAGCGCAGGATCGCGCTGGATTTGTTATAGCTGATCAGGAACATGACACAGAAGGAAATGACCAATAAGACGACAAATACGGCAATCAGCCGATTGCGCAAAGAAAAAAACATCGGGCGCCCCCCCTTATGCACAACACTATAACGAAAACGCCCAATTCCCGCAATAAGCGCTTACATAGGCGTGGCGTCAAGCTATTTTTCATTTCATCAGCCAGAATCCCTCCCGCATCCAAGCCTCTGCCCCGACTTCCAGACGAGGGAGCGACCCGACCAAGGTCCAGTTCACAAACCGTCCCCAGCCCGTTATGCGCTGCCGCTATTCCCGGTAGAATGAAGA
>Ga0310825_101360_pt1 | contig 9670 bp, 9 predicted proteins | sample WT_ome_9_FD_202243 | JGI IMG/M metagenome (GOLD analysis project Ga0310825, IMG submission 202243) | Sorghum-adapted microbial communities enriched on wild type (WT) sorghum from Joint BioEnergy Institute, Emeryville, California, United... ... | reverse complement strand
GACAGGATGCGGCATGAAGGCGCGGGTCTGTCTGATGCTTTGGATCGGCGCGGCGCTCATCCTCACCGGCTGCTGGAGCCAGATGGAGCTGACCGAGCGGGCCTTCGTCCTGGCGCTTGCCATCGACAAGGGCGACAAGGAAAAACTCGAAGTGACGGCCCAGATCTACAAGCCGATGAGCCAGTTCGGCCCGCCGTCCGGCCAGAGTCAGGAGCTGTCGTTCATCAACGTGACGCTGCAGGGGATGAGCGTCTCGAACATCATCCGCAACACGAAGACCGTGAGCGGACGGCATTCCCAGTTCAGCCACATCCAGATCCTGCTCGTCAGCGACGAGGTCGCGCGGGAGCGGCTCGGCGACATCCTCGATTTCTTCTTCCGCGATCCGGAGATCCGACTGGGCACGCCCGTCGTCATCACCAGGGGGAAAGCGCGGAATTATCTGGTCGGACGATCCATGATCGAGAGCACGCTGGGCAGCCAGTTGTTCAAGCAGATCAATTTTTCGGCCTACCTGGCGGGGAGATCCGTCAACACCAACCTCCGGGATCTGGCGTTCGGGCTGAAAAGCGAGTCCGAAGGCGCCATGCTGCCCGTCATCACGAACGACCGCCAATACCGGCAGGACGTCGTGCAAGGGATCGCGCTGGCGAGGCGGGACAGGTTGATCGGATACATCCGGCCGGTGAAGGCGCCGTATCTGCTGCTGCTGGCGGGCAAGTACAAATACGGAGTGCTGGAAATTCCGTGCGAAGGGGAAGAGTCGCTCACGGAAACGGTCGAGGTGCTGCATTCGGCCGCGAGAATGACGCCGGCGATCAAGGGCCGTTCGGCGTCCGCCCGCATCGAGGTGGAGATCGACGCTTCGATCGGGGAACTGGCCTGCACGACGATCCGGGACATGGCGGACGAAACGAAATTCGCGGACCGGATCGGACAGTACTTCAAGGAACAGATGGAATCCGTGCTGGACACGCTGCGGAAACGGAAAGCGGATGTGCTCGGCATCGGTCACAAGCTGTATCTGCGCCATCCCGCCCAATGGAAGAACATGAAGCCGGACTGGCCGGAACTGTACGCCCGCATGCCGATCGATCTCGACGTCAGGGTGTACATCCGGAATTCGAAGATGATGAATTCCACCCCGTACAGCCGGATCGGCGACAACTGACAGCGGAATGGAGGCCGACCGTCCATGATGGAGCGCGTGATCGTCCTGCTCCTGACGGGCATCGCCCTGTTCGCCGCAAGCACGACGCGCGTCAGGCGCTCGTCGCCGCGCGAGCGCTGGATTCTGGCCGCGTTCGGCGTGCCGATCGCGTACCTGGGCCTGATGTACGTCATGAACGGCGACTGGGTGAATCTGCATGATCTGGCCCACGGTTCGATCGGATACATCGCCCGTCTCCTGGTGAAATGGCTCGAACAAACCTGACGACTCCGGAACGAAAGGCGGAATCCCGGACATGAAGGCATTCGGAACGCAAACCATCAGCGTCGGACAACTGGCCATCCTCTATGTGAGCTACATGGTCGGATCGTCCATGATCAATGTTCCGAACCCGATGGTCCAGTTCGCCGGCAACATGGCGTGGTTTTCCCTCGCGGTGTCCACCCTGCTGGGCATGCTGCTCCTCGGGTGCGTGCTGTATCTGTTCCGCTGCCATCCCGACGACGTGTACACCGTGTACCTGAAACGCGTCTACGGAAAATGGATCGCCGGCGTCATCACCGTGCTGTTCCTGCTCATGCTGCTGCTCATGTTCGCCTACATCGTCCTCGACATCGGGAAGTTCTTCACCAACACCATGATGGTGGAAACCCCGATGTACGTGTTCAACTCGCTGACGGTCGTGATTTCCGCCTATGCCGTTCAGGCCGGCATCGAAGTCATGGCGCGGATGTTTTTTCCGCTGATGGGCTCCATGATGCTGGCCGTCGCGGTGATCGTCATTCTGGCGATCCCGCTCGGGCGGGTCGAGATGCTGCTCCCCCTGTTCCCGGAAGGGATCAAGCCCGTCCTGCACGGCATCTACTTCTCGTTCGGCTTTCCCTTCGGCGAGCTGATCCTGTTCTCGGTCATCCTGCCGTTCGTGGAGAAGCGAAGCCGGCGGCACGCGGGGAAATGGATGTATGCCATGACCGCCCTCAGCGGATTTCTGCTGCTGACCGTCATCCTCACCACGGAGCTGACCCTCGGGCCGCTGGCCGGTGACCGCAAGTTCTCCCTGTACGCTGTCGGGCGGCTGATCAATGTCGGCCAATTTCTGATCGGACTCGAAGCGATCGTCGGCATCGCCCTGATCGCCGGCTCCTTCATGAAGGCCGCGATCGTCCTGTACATTCTGAACAACAGCGCGTCCCGCTTCTTCAATCTCGACGACGACAAGCTGTTGCTGCCGGCCATCTCGTTCACCGCCTTCCTGCTGTCCATGACGATGTTCCGATCGGAAGCCGAATTCAACTTCGCCGTCGGTGTCGTCTGGCCGCTCATCGTCATGCTCGTCGGCATCGTTCCGCTCGTGCTGGCCGCGCTGATCACGATGGTGAAGCGGGGACTGGGGCGGGGGTAAAATAGTCAAGAAAACATTGTCCTTAAATGGCAATTCATTTACCATTTAAGTTGATGATGCGAAGTTTTGACGAATCTGTATGTTCGAAGAAGATCGGCAGACAGGTCGCGTTTTGCCATTTGAAACTCTGCGTCCCAACGGCAAATTGAACTGGAGATGCATTCATGAAGAAGCTTGATTTGGAAGGGCGTCTGAACGAGCTGCTGCGAGACCCCGATTTTCTGGAACTGATTGAACGGAAGAATCGTTTCAATTTGTTTGAAATGATTGCCGCATCCCATAAGGAGTTGTGGCACAGCGCATTCATCCGATGGTTGCTCGATCCGCATTCCGGCCACAGGTTGGGTCTGTTTCCGGTGAAGCGGTTTTTGTACATGTTGAAGAGCATCGAAGCCGAAACAGGCGAGTCGAATTTGAGTGGCATCGACCTGGGTTTGATCGAGGACGAGGAGGAATTGGATCTCGCCAATTTGGTATTCGAGACGGAGAAATACTTTGGAGCGGAATACGGGCAAATCGACATTTTCGGCACCAGCAGCAAGCTCAGATTGTCAATTGAAAATAAAGTCGGGGCCAAGGAAGGGAAGGATCAGACCGCCCGTTACGCTGCTTATCTCGATCTAACAAGCCGGAAATTCGACTACGATATTCGGGTGTTTCTGCGACCGGACGAGCGATTGAAACCGGAACATTCGTCCTTCACGTCGATCACGTATCAGAATTTGTGCGATCACGTGTTGAAGCCTGTTGCCGCTCATCCAGCCATCAGTGCGGAAAACCGTTTTCTTGTCGAGCAATATATTGCCAATCTCGGCAAGAGGATCAAAGGTGGGGGCACGATCATGGCGCTTCCGAACAAGGAACTGTGTCTGAAAATTTACCGAAAGTATCAGGACGTCTTCGACGAAATTTTCCTGTCCGCCCGAGGAGAGACGCCCAATCTGTCCGTTGAGCGGCGCGTTCGGACATACAATGTGTCGCTCGAGCATCTGCTTAACAACCGGTTTCTCGACCTGTCGGATACGCTCAGGGCCCGATACAAGAACCGGAAGTATGAGGCTCGACTGGTGATGGAAGATGGTGTGGCGCTGATCGAATTTGAAGGCGAACGGTATCCGTCGCCATCGCGGGTGGCCAAGGAAATTGCCGGGAAAAACATGAACGGTTGGACGTTTTGGGAAGTGTTCGACACGGTGGGACGTCCGAAAGGCACATTGGATGAAGTACGCCGACGTTATCTGGAGGATAGCGCGGAACAAGACTTGACATGAAAGAGCCTGTCGCAGGGACAGGCTCTTCCTTTTATCGCACGATCCGGTAATACGTCCGCGCCGTGAGGCCGTAGATCATCGCGTAGCATACCGCGAACACGAGGATGGTCAGCGCGGTGCAGAGCGCGTACAGCCGGACGTTGTACAATTTGATGACGGCGAGCAGCTTGCTGATGACCGGGAACGCGAAGACGATATGGATCACGGCCATGACGAGCGGCAGGTAGAACACGGACAGCACCTGGAAGCGGATCGTCCGCTTGATCTCGTCCAGGCTAAGGCCGACCTTCGACATGATCGCGAACCGTTCCTTGTCGTCGTACCCTTCCGTAATTTGCTTGTAGTAAATGATCAGCACCGTGCCCAGGATGAACAGCGCGCCGAGGAACAGGCCCAGGAAGAACAGCACGCCATATACGGACATGAATTCGTCTTTTGCCGCCTCCCGGCCCTCCACGTTGCCGGGCACGGACATTTCGCCCAGCATGACCTTCAGGTCGGACCTGAGGCGCAATTGCGCGTCCGCGCTTGCTTTCGTATCGAACAGGTATTGGAAACGGTAGCCCATGGACAGGGTCTCGTCCCCGCTCAAAGCCCGGCGGGCGCGGAGCAGATCCTGTTCGTCGGCCGTAATGATCACATAACTCTGCGTAAACATGCGGTCGAGCAAAACGCCATACTCTTCGAGCATCTTCAGCGATTCCACCCGTCCGCGGATGTCCAGGGAGTAGCCGCCGATGTTCAGCGTATCGCCGGGAATTTTCCCCTGCATGCAATAGACGAGCGCTTCGCCTGCGTTGAGCCCGGCGCTGACACCTTCCATGCGCTCGTATTCCTCCGCCGTGATGAACATCAGCAGGGCGAGGTCGCGGTTGTTTCCGGTTCCGCCGGCGCGGTTGAACGCGTTCCCGTTCTGAACCGTCAGAGTCGATACATAGCGCATGGCGAGCGGGTTGTGGATGGAGTGTCCGGCCTTCTCCACCGTCTCGGCAATCGCGTTCTTCAGTTGCTCGACTTGTTCGTCGGAGTTGACATCTTCCACGAGGACGGTAATTTCCCGGATGTAGTTGGTCCGGACGGCGTCCTCCAGTCCGACGTACAGCGACACGGTGGACGACGCCATGACGATGACCATCGTGGACAGGATGCAGATGCTCGCGAGGCCCGCGGCGTTCTGCTTCATCCGGTAGATCATCCCCGACACGGAAATGAAGGGGGTGGTGCGGTAGTAGAACCGCTTGTTCCGCCGCAGCGCCTTCAGGATCGCGATGCTGCCGGCCGTGAACAGGCCGTACGTGCCGTTGATGACGAGGAGAACCGCCACGAAGAACAGGGAAATGGCCGCAAGCGGCGATTTCACCGTGAGGGCGATAGAATACCCGCCGGCCAGCGACGCGGCGCCGCTCAATGCGATCAGCCACTTGGTCCGCGGCTCCTTCTCCCCGACATTGCCGCCCTTCAGCAGCTCGATCGGCTTGGACAGGTGCACCTGGAAGACGTTGTAGACCAGATTGATCAGGAAAATGGCGCCGAACAGCACGGTGGTTACGGCGACGGCCCGGAGCGGGAGTTCAAACCCGAACGCGGCGTTCAGTTCCAGGATGCGCAGCAGAAGAAGCAGGCCGAGCTTGCTGAACAGGATGCCGGCGACGAGCCCGAGGCCGATGCAGACGAGCGCGGTGATGACCGTCTCGATCAGCATGATGCGGGCGATGTGCTTCTTCTCCATGCCCAGGATGTTGAACAGCCCGAACTCCTTCTTGCGTCGCTTGATCAGGAAACTGTTGATGTACAGGAGCAGGATGAAGGCGAAGATGCCGATGACCCAGACGCCGAGTCCCAGCACCGTCCGCAGTGTCGCGCTGTCGTTCAAGCTGGCGACTTCCCGGGACACGACGAGGTACAGCATGCTGTAGAACATCATGACCGTCGCGGAACCGGCGAGAATGTACGGGTAGTACGTCTGGGCGTTTTTGCGGAGGTTGGTCAGCGCCAGCCTCGTGTAGAACCCGTTACGCATGGCGGTCACCGCCCGTCGCGATCACGGTCAGCGTGTCCGAGATGTTCTGGTAGAATTCGTGCCGCGACTTCGAAGCCCTGTAGATCTGATGGAACACTTCGCCGTCCTTGATGAACATGACCCGGTTCGCGTGGCTTGCCGCCTTCGTGCTGTGTGTGACCATCAGGATCGTCTGCCCTTGGCGGTTGATCTCGCCGAACAGACCCAGCAGCTCGTCGCTCGAACGCGAATCGAGGGCGCCGGTCGGCTCGTCGGCCAGAATGATGCGGGGATGGGTGATCAGCGCCCGCGCGACGGCCACCCGCTGTTTCTGCCCGCCGGACACCTCGTACGGGAATTTGTCCAGAATGTCCGAGATGCCGAGCGTGCGCGCGATCGGGACGAGCCGGGCGCTCATTTCCGTGTAGGATTTGCCCGCCAGCACGAGCGGCAGGAAGATGTTGTCCCGCAGGTTGAACGTGTCGAGCAGGTTGAAATCCTGGAACACGAATCCGAGCTGATCCCGGCGGAAGGCGGAAATCGCCTTCTCCGGAATGGACGTCAGGCTCCTGCCGGCGAGCAGCACCTCCCCGCTGGTCGGCTGGTCGAGCGCCGCGAGGATGTTGAGCAGCGTCGTCTTCCCCGAGCCGGATTCCCCCATGATCGCGACGAATTCGCCTTCTTCTATCGTGAAGGACACGTTCGACAGCGCCTGCACCTGGTGCTTGCCGAAGCGGGTCGTGTACACCTTCTTCAGATTTCGCACTTCAAGCAATGCCATGGTCGTTCCTCCTTCGCCGAATTCCACACCTCCATCGTACAAAAAAAGAAAATGCGCAGCCTTAAGGCTGGCTTACATTTTCTCCGGAAAGCTTACATGTTTGCAAGGTTGAAGGCTGAGCCTTCAAGCGGCAACGCCTGCAAGGCATTGCCCGCAAGGCGCAGCCCGCAAGCGACATCGCCAGCAAGGCGCAGCCCGCAAGACAAAGCCGGGCTATTCCACCTCCAGCGGGGCGGTCGCCAGTCCGAGGATCACCCTCGTGCCCCGGCCGGGTTCGGACTCGATCTCGATCGTGTGGGACAGCCTGTCCATGATCCGCTTGCACAGGTAGAGGCCGATGCCGGTCGATTTCTTGTCCGCCCGGCCGTTGAACCCGGTATACCCGTGCTCGAACACGCGCGGCAGATCGGCCGGGTCGATGCCGATGCCGGTGTCCTCGATGACGAGCGCGCACGGCCGACCGGGGTGCATATAGATGGAGATTTCGCCCTTGGGGTTGGTGTATTTCAGCGCGTTGGAGAGCAACTGCTCGATGACGAAGACGAGCCATTTCTCGTCCGTCAGAATCCGCGCGTCCACCGGCTCGTAATTCAGCCGGATCTGCTTGCGGATGAACGACTTCGCGTATTTGCGCACCGCTTGCTTGATGCAGTCGTCCAGCGCCGCCGTGCGGAACACGAAGTCCGTCCCCTTGCCGTCCAGCCGGATGAACTGCAACACCATCTCCGTGTACTGCTCGATGCGGAACAGTTGCTCGCGCAGCTCGTCCTTGTCGGGTTCATTGTCGGTCTGCAGCAGCAGCCGCATCGCGGCGATCGGTGTCTTGATCTGGTGCGCCCAGATCGTGTAGTACTCCATCATCTCCTGATAGGCCCGGTCCTTCTCGTAGACAATCTTGCCGAGCTCCCGGTCGAGCAGGCGGATCAGCTCCTGATAGTCCCGCTCGATCAGGTTGGCGGTTTCGGGCAGGGGCACGGCGGGCACGGTAATCTGGTCGCGCAGCGCCTCGAGTTCGCGGTGTTTTTTGCAGAAATGGCGAAAGCGTAAGAGGCCGGCGGCGAGCAGGAAGAGGGCGGTCAGCACCGAGGCGTACCCGACCGATTCCGCGGGAAGCTGATACAGGGCGATGACGACGAGAAAAATGCCCGCCGCCCCCGCGGCCGTCAGGATCAGGAGGAGATTCTGCCGGATGTAGGCGCTCAGCAACGCTCGCAGCTTCATGCTCATTCCACCATGTAGCCGAGACCTTTTTTCGTGATGATCCATTGTTCCAGCCCCAGTTCGGCGAGTTTCTTGCGCAGGCGCGTGATATTGACGGTGAGCGTGTTGTCGTCGATGAACTGGTCGCTCTCCCACAGCCGCTGCATCATCTCGTCGCGTGAGACGACCCGGCCGGCGTTCTCCATGAGGAGCTGCACGATGCGGAAGTCGTTCTTCGTCAGCTCGATCTTGCGGTTCTTGCAGGTCAGCGTGGCGTCGTTCAAGTTGAGCACGACGCCGTTTCGCTCCAGGATATGGACCTGCCCCTGGAAGGAGTAGGTGCGGCGGAGCAGCGCGCCGACCTTCGCCGTCAGCACGTGGAGATCGAACGGCTTCGCGATGAAGTCGTCGCCGCCCATGTTCATCGCCATCACGATGTTCATGTTGTCGGAGGCGGAGGAGATGAAGATGATCGGCACCTTCGAGAATTTCCGGATCTCGCCGCACCAGTGGAAGCCGTTATAGAAGGGGAGCGCGATGTCGAGCAGCACAAGATGCGGCTCCGCGCGCAGCACCTGGTCCGCCACGTTGTGGAACTCGGTGATGTATGTTGCGTCGTAGCCCCACTGGCCGAGGTGCTCGCGGATCGTCCGCGCGATCGTCAGATCGTCTTCAATGACCATGATCTTGTACATGGCGTTCCCTCCATGGGTTTATTATAGAGGGTTTGGGGGGTGGGGAGGAAGGTGGAGGGAGGGAAGAGAAGAACCGGTCTGCGCCGAGACCGGTTCATCATGATACAAATTTGTCATGGTGATTGGACAGAAACACCTGTATATAATCTCCAAAGCTGGCTTCTTGAAGTTCTCTGGTTCTGGACCATTCGAACAGACGAAAGCTTGTCAGAAATGAGTAAAAGTCTTGGTTTTTCAACAGTTCAACGATCAACAGATTTTTTGCGGTTATCGATTTGGAATGTGAGTCAGATTCATTCCGAATGATCGTCCTGACGATACCGAGCAGAAGGTCAGTCAACTCAATCCCGATTTCTTCCCCTTTGGGCACAAGGCGGCTGGAACAAACATGGAATTGCTCGCCTCTGTAAATGGACTGAACGTTCAGTTGTTCCTTGATGGTTTCGTTCAAACGGATATCTTTGTATTCCGTAGAATGCTCAATGAAGATATGGGCATCAATATGTATGTCTCTTCCGTATCCTCGCAACAATCCGTAAATTAATCGTTCCGGAAATTTGGAATAAATTATTTGGGATATGACAGATTCGGGTCGGCCACTGCCAGCAAGCATATAATAGTCATGGCTGATAATATTAAACTTCAGCAGTCTGTGGTGTTTAGATACCATCCCCATCAACTGTATAATGCTATTCTTGACTTTTGAGTCCCCTGTGTAACCGACCCAATGCAATCTGATTTCCCTGTCCCGAAGTTTTTGATTCCATGCACTAAACTTGTCGGAAGTGTAGAGACTTTCCGGGATGGAAAGTCCGCCCATAAGGGTGGGTTTGTCCCTTCTTTTGCCGCTTTCGTCAAAAAATATACGCAAGTTGATATTGCTCATGGGGATGGTCACCTTCAGGTCGAATTGATATAAATGTTCCGAATTTTCAGTCTCCAAAAAGCGTTCTTGACAATTCAGAAATCTCCCTGTATAATCTTCCCACAAACACTTTCCTCCTTCTTTACGGAGGCGGAAATCACGATGCGGAGAGCCACTCATTCCTCGGGATGCGTGGCACTTCGTCTGTTTACAACATAAATTGTCGTTAATTGATAATATTAACATATCATTGACATCCGGATATGTCCACACCAACTGTCAAGTT
>Ga0310825_101358_pt1 | contig 9681 bp, 6 predicted proteins | sample WT_ome_9_FD_202243 | JGI IMG/M metagenome (GOLD analysis project Ga0310825, IMG submission 202243) | Sorghum-adapted microbial communities enriched on wild type (WT) sorghum from Joint BioEnergy Institute, Emeryville, California, United... ... | reverse complement strand
CTTCACGCCGTTCAGCCGGAACGCGAACGCGTGATTCCCGGCTTCGTCCTTCAGCATCAGCTCGATCGTGCGGATGCCGAAATTCGCCTCGTACCGGTCGATCTCCCCGCCGTCCGCGAGCAGCTTCACTTCGAGCCGGTACAGGTACGGCTCGCCGAGATCGTGCGTCCACCACAGCTTCGCGCCCGCCACGCGAAGTTCCGCCGATCCCCGGCCGCCTTCGAGGGGGAACGTCTCCTTCGCCGCCGTGCGGCCTTCCCGGTCGGTCAGCGCCGCTTCGCACGCCAGGCTCCGGTCCCGGAATCCGCGGAACGCGGACGCTTCGGCATCGACCCGCACGACGGCCGTGCCGCCGTCAATCGAGGCCGTCCGGGCGTAGACGCCTTCCAGCTTCGCGCACCGCTTCCGCTCAAGCCGCACGCGGCCCCAGATGCCCGTCGTCACCATGCGCGGGCCCCAGTCCCAGCCGAAGTTCATCGCGGACTTGCGGATCCAGGAGCGCTCGCTCGCGAAGGATATCCATTGGAACCGCTCCTTGTCCCGTAGGTGCAGGAAGAGCGGATCGAACTTGACCGCGATCGTGTTCATGCCATTGACCAGCACGCGCGTCACGTCGAACGTGAACGCCCGCAGCATGTTGTCCGCGCTGCCGATCTCCCGGCCGTTCAGGTAGACGGTCGCGTACGTGTCCAGCCCTTCGAACGTCAGCTCGTACCGTACGCCCGGTTCCTCCGCCTTCGCGTACTTGAACTGCGTCCGGTACCACCATTCCTTCCGCTCGATCCAGTAGCATTTCTGGTCGTTGTGGCCGTAATACGGATGATCGATGACGCCGCGTTCGATGAGCGTCGTATGGACGTCGCCCGGCACGTCAGCCGTCATCCAGAACCGGTCGTCAAAATCGGGATCGGCGATTTCCTGCGGCCGGACTTGTCCGACATCGAATCCCTGAAGGCGCCACAGCGATTTCAGTTCCATCGATGGTTGCTCCCTCCGTGTAGGTCCATAAGCCGTCCGGTCTCCGGATGAGGGAAGCCCTGGAACGGTCTTCACCCATTATAGCACAGCGCCGGCGGGCGATTGAGCGGGTGGTGAAGACGCGTCTTCGGCATAACCAAAAAAGCGAAGAAGAGCGCGCTCACTCTTCTTCGCCTGTCCTGCGGCAACCGTCACCCGACACAGCACAAGATCAGCGCTTCATGCGGCCGCAGCTCGATCGTTCCCGCCGACAGCGGCTTGTCCGCAACGGCGTAATTGCCGAGCACCGGCTTCAGCGTCCGCCCGGCGTACGGCCCCGGCAGCGTGAACGCGCCGGGCGCGTCGCTATGGTTGAGCACGACGATCCAGGCCGTGTCCCCAAGCTTCCGCACATAGGCGTACACGTGCGGATCGTCCCCGCCGATATCCGCGAAATCGCCGTAGACCATCACCGGATGCGCCTTCCGCAGGGCGATCAGCTTCCGGTAATAGTGCAGCACCGAATCCGGATCGGCCTCCGCCGCCTCCACGTTGATCTCCGTGTGGTTCGGATTCGCCCGGATCCACGGCTCGCCGTCCGTGAAGCCGGCGTTCGGCCCGGCGTTCCACTGCATCGGCGTGCGCGAGTTGTCGCGGCTGAGCGGTTGCAGCTCGCGCAGCACCTCCCGCGGATCGCGGCCCCGGCGAACCTCCTCCTCGTAGCGGCTCTTCATCATGACGTCCCGGTAGTCGTCGATCGAATCGAACCGGACGCCGGTCATCCCGAGCTCTTCGCCCTGGTAGACGTAAGGGATGCCCGGCAGCGTATGCACCATCGTGGCGAGCAGCTTGGCCGACTGCACGCGGTACTCCCGGTCGTTGCCGTAGCGCGTGACCTGCCGCGTATGATCGTGGTTGTTCAGGAACTGCCCCATCACGCCCCGGCCGCGCAGCGCGTCCGCCCAGCGGCGCTGGATCCGCTTGAACCGGACCATGTCCCAGGACGGCATCTCGTCCGCCACCTCGAAATGGAACAGCGAATGCAGTTCCTTCCGCTCCTCGTCGACGAACAGGAGCCCGGTCTCCGGCGTCGCGAACGCGACCTCGCCCACCGTCATGACGTCATAGTGCCGGAGCACCTCGCGGTTCAGCTCCCGCAGGTAGTCATGCAGCCCGGGATTGTGCGTCAGATAGCGGATGTCGTAAGGGTCGGCCGCGTCCCTGAACGCCGCGGGCTTCGCGAGCAGCGCCAGCGCGTCGAGCCGCAGCCCGTCGACCCCCTTGTCCAGCCAGAACCGGAGCATCCGGTACATCTCCCGCCGCACTTCGGGATTCGCCCAGTTGAGGTCCGGCTGGCCGATCGCGAACGAATGCATGTAATATTGTCCGGTCGCCTCGTCGAACCGCCAGCAGCTCGGGTGGAAATAGGACCGCCAGTTCGTCGGCGGTCCCCCGCCCGGAGCCGGGTCGCGCCAGATGTACCAGTCGCGCTTCGGGTCGTCCTTCGACGAGCGCGAGGCGAGGAACCAGGGATGCCGGTCCGACGTGTGGTTCAGCACGATGTCCATCATGATCTTGAGGCCGCGCCGGTGCGCTTCCTTGACCAGCTCGTCGAAATCCGCCATCGTCCCCGCTTCCGGCGCGATCGCGTAGTAGTCGGAAATGTCGTAGCCGTTGTCCACGCCCGGCGACGCGTTGAACGGGTTGAGCCAGATGAAGTCTACGCCGAGCGAGCGAATGTAATCGAGCTTCGCAATGACGCCGCGCAGATCGCCGATGCCGTCGCCGTTCGAATCGCGGAAGCTTCGCCAATACACCTGATAGACGACGGATTCCTTCCACCAGGCCGGTCTGCCCAGCATGGTTTCTTCTCCCTCCGAAATTTTCTCTGTCTGAATCATCCTTTGACCGATCCTCCCATAAGCCCGCGCACGAAATAGCGCTGCAGCGTGAAGAAGACGGCGAGCGGCATCAGCATCGACACGAACGCGGCCGCGGTGAGCAGATGCCAGTCGTTGCCCCTGGATCCGGCGAGGCCGGCGATGTTCATCGACAGCACCTGCACATCAGGCAGGCTGCCGAGGAAGATGAGCGCCACCAGATAGTCGTTCCAGACCCACAGGAACTGGAAAATGCAGATGGACGCGAGCGACGGCACGGTGAGCGGCAGCACGAGCCGGCTGAACGTCGTGAAGTTGGTCGCGCCGTCCATGTAGGCCGACTCGAACAGATCGCGCGGAATCTGCCGCACGGCGTTGTACATGAAATACGTGATGAGCGGCAGGCCGAACGCCGTGTGGGCCAGCCAGATGCCGAAATAGGTGCCGTTCAGGCCGAGCACCGTGTAGTCGCGCAAGATCGGGATCAGCGCCACCTGCAACGGCACGACGAGCAGCGCGACGATAACGACGAACATGATCTTTCGGCCCGGGAACCGGAGCCACGCGAACGCGTAGGCCGCGAACGACGCGATGAACACCGGAATGATCGTCGACGGCACGGCGACCGCGACGGTGTTCCAGAAGGAGCGCCCCATGCCGCTGCCCTGCTCCGTCTTCGTGCTGCCGTCCGGCAGCGTGATCTTGTACTGCTTGCCGCCGAGCACCGTCTCGTAGTTCTGCAGCGTGAACCGGAGCGTCGAGGTCCACCGCTTCTCCTGGACGTTTACGATCCGCGCCCGCCGGTTCTCCCAGATCAACCGCTGTCCGTCCAGTTCGGCGCCGGCGCGCAGCTCCTCGTCGCTGAACGTCCGGCCGCGCACCTCGATCGGCTGGCGCAGGTCGGTCTCGCGCGGCAGCTCGATCCGCTCGACGGTCTTCCAGTCCCGGTGCGGGAAAATCGTCCACCAGCCGGTCGACAGAATGTCCGCCGCGGGACGGAGCGACGAAACGAGCAGCCCGAACGTCGGGATGAGCCAGATGAGGCAGATGACGGCCAGCACGAAATTGACGAGCCCTTTGCCCCTGCGAAGTCCGCTTTTCCGCCGCATCAGAAGCCCCCCTCCCGCCGGAACTGCCGCAGATTGATCCAGATGACCGGCATGACCGCGATGAGCAGCACGATCGCGAGCGTCGAGCCGTAGCCCGCGTTCTGGTACATGAACAATTGCCGGTAGAACTGCGTCGCCACCACTTCGGTGCCGTACTGGCCGCCCGTCATCACCATGACGACGTCGAAGATCTTCAGCGTGAAGACGATGATCGTCGTCGTCACCGACAGGATCGTGCCGGAGATGTACGGGATCATGATCTGGAAGAAGATCCGCACTTCACCCGCGCCGTCCACGCGCGCCGCCTCGAGGATATCCTCGGGCACGCTTTTGATCGCCGCGGAGAAGATGACCATCGCGAACCCCGTCTGCATCCAGACGAGGATGACGATCAGAAACAGGTTGTTCCACGGCTGCACCATCGTCAGCCACGCCTGCGGCTCGCCGCCGAACGCCTTCACGAACGCGTTCAGCAGCCCGATCTGCCGCTCCTCGGGCGTATAGTAGTAGACGAACTTCCAGATGACGCCCGCGGCGACGAACGAGATCGCCATCGGCATGAAGACGATCGTCTTCGCTATTCTCTCGAAGCTGCTCCGGTCCGCCAGAATCGCGATGAGCAGCCCGAGGCTGACGCACAACGTCGTGCCGAAGAACACCCAGAGCAGGTTGTTGCGCAGCGCCGTCGCCAGCAGCCGGTCGGTGAAGACGGCGGCATAGTTCGCGAGGCCGACGAACCGGCTGCTCGACGCGTCGAAGAAGCTGAGGTACAGCGTGCGGATCGTCGGCAGCACGAGCAGCCAGCCGAGCAGCAAGACCGCCGGACCGACGTAAATGAACGGCATCAGTCTCCGCTTCCACGCATCCGGGTACTGTTCGACGACCCAGTTGAGCGACCAGTAAATGGAGTAGACGCCCGCCGCGCCCCATACGACAGCCAGCAGCGCGCTTGCGATCGGGTGAAGCGGCGAGTCGCGGAAAAACCAGAAGATGAGCCCGTGCACGCCGACATTGACGGCGGGAACCAGGATCGAGATCAGCAGGAGCCAGAGAACCCGCCCGTTCTTTGGCGCCTTGACCGGTGCCGTCGCCGGTTCCATGCGGTCTTCCCCCCTTCATGATGAGCGGCGGAAGCCGCGCCGGCCTTTCCGGCGAAAGACCAGCGCGGCTCCGTCAGTAACGCGTTATTGGTTCCAGCCCGACTGGATCGTCTCCAGCGCCTGATCCAGCGTGGCCGTGCCGCTGACGTAGTCGGTCATGCCTTTCCAGAACGTGCCCGCGCCGACGGAGCCCGGCATCAGGTCGGAGCCGTCGAAGCGGATCGTCGAAGCCGTTTGCAGGAACTCCGCCATCTTGCGCTCGGCGTCGTTCGCGTACCAGGACGGATCGGCGCCGTTCATCGGAGCCGTCACGCCGCCCGACTGGATCCACGTCTTGAGCGATTCGGCCGTCGTGAAGAATTCCATGACGGCGCGCACTTCCGGACGGTCGTTGAACATGGCGTAGATGTCGCCCGAGATGAGCGCCGGCGTGCCGTATTGCGGATCGATCGACGGGAACGGGAACCAGTCGAAATCGTCCGGCGTCAGGCCTTCGGGGAAGAAGCTCGTGATGAAGCCGGCCTGGCGGTGCAGCCACGCCTTCGGCGGATTGTCGAACAGCACCTTGACCGCGTCGCCGAACGGCGTCTGCACGATCGACTTCCGGCCGCCGTAGACGTAGTCTTCGTTGAACCAGATTTCCGACATCTTCTCGATGGCGTTCTTCACGATCGGATCGGTGAACGGCAGCTCGCCATTGACCCACTTGTCATAATTCTCCGGCGACGTCGTGCGCAGCATGATGTCCTCGACCCAGTCGGTCGCCGGCCAGCCCGTCGCCGCGCCGCTCTCGATGCCGATCGCCCACGCCGGGTCGCCGTCGGCCGCGATCTGGTCCGTCAGCGCGATCAGCTCGTCCCAGGTCGTCGGCACCTTGTAGCCGGCGGCCTCGAACTCCTTCTTGTTGTACCAGACAAGGCTCTTCACGCTGCTGCGCGCCCAGATGCCGGCCATCACGTCGCCGCTCGGGCCCGGCATCGTCGCCATGTCGAGCCAGCTTTGCGCGTATTGCTGCTTCAGATAATCCTCGCTGAGGAACGTGCGGATGTCGATGACCTTGCCGTCCTTCACGAAGCCCTTCAGCAGGCCCGGCTGCGGGAAGTCCGCGATGTCCGGCGCGTTGCCGCCGTTCACCCGCACGCCGATCGTCGCCTCGAACTCCTTCGAGCCCTCGTACTGGATGTCGATGCCCGTTTTCTCTTCGAACTCCTTGATGCTCTCGTTGAACTTCATTTCGTCCGCGTCGACGAACGGGCCGTACATCGTGACGACCGTGCCCTTGAAGGCGCCATTCAGCGCCTGCGCCAGATACGACTCATCGCCCGCCGAACCCGCGTCCGAACCGGCGCCCTCCGAGCCGGAGCCGGCGTTGCCGCCGCCGGAGTTGCTGTTGCCGGAGTTGCTGCCGGCGCTGCTGTTCGTGCCGGTCGAGCCCGAGTCCTGGTTGTTGCTCTTTCCGCCGCCGCATGCGGCCAGCACCAGGACGACGGCCATGAAGAAGGCGATGAGCGCGACCCCTCTCCTCCTCATGTTGGACAGCATGAGACCTCAACCCTTTCCTTTTGTTGTTTGTATCGCCGGACCGGTTTGCTCCGGCCCGGGGAGATCGGCGGAGCCTGCGCCGTCCGCCCGGCCCGAACTTGCCAGGGGGACAGACGCCGGCTCCGCCGGATATCCCGGTTCGAAAACCTTTTCAACCTTATGCGCGGCCTCCGCCGAATATGTCGCGGGGTTATGAAAGGCCTTTCAATCCCGGCCGCCGATGGCGCCCCGGATCGGCGCAAGACGGAACCCGCGGCACGAAAAGCTTTTCAGAAACGCGCGCGAACATCTCCGAAAACACCGGACTCGCCGGCATCTTGCGGAAACGCAAACCCCGGCTCCCCGGATCAGCCGCGGGGCTTCGCGGTCGATTCCCGGACAATCAGCCGGTGGGGCAGCCGCTCGTGCATCTCGGCCACCTTCCCGTTCGCCACCAGCTCGTGCAGCTTGTGCACCGCCCGCACGCCCATCTGGTAGACCGGCTGCTGGACGGTGGTCAGCCGGGGAATGTACATGTGCGCCATCCGGATGTCGTCGAAGCCGACGATCGAGAGATCGTCCGGCACGGTCAGACCCTGTTCCCGCGCGTACATGATCGTTCCCATCGCGAACTCGTCGGACGCCGCGAACACCGCCGTCAGCCGCGGCGCCCGGGCAAACAGCCGCCCCGCGGCCTCGTAGGCGTCCTCGAACCGGTGGGCCGCGAACTCCACCAGGTCCGCGCACCGGTCAAGCCCGGCTTCCCGAAGCGCCCGCCGGAAGCCCGCCAGGCGGGGCGCGCCGGAGATCGTCTCCCCGACCGGGAAGCTGATCATGCCGATCTCCCGGTGGCCGAGCCCGATCAGGTGGCGAACCGCCTCATAGGCCGCCTGCTCGTTGTCGATGTCCACGGACGGCACGTCGTATTCCGGCGCCTGCGTCGAGACGAGCACGAATGGCAGACGGCTCCGCTTCATTTCGTCGTAGAACTCGCGGAACAGGGAGTCGCTTGCATAGATGATGCCGTCCGCCTGCTTCTCGAACAGGTTGCGCGCATACGCGATCATCCGGTTTCGGTCGCGGTCCGTGTTGCAGATGATGACGCTGTGGTTCAGCTTCACGGCCGCGTCCTGGATGCCCCGGAGCAGGCCCGCGTAGTACGGGTTCTCGATGTCCGGAATCATGATGCCGAAGGTTTCGGATTTCTTGTAGATCAGGCCGCGCGCGAACGCGTTCGGCTGGTACTGCAGCCGATCGATCGCTTCCAGGACGCGGCGGCGCTTCTCCGGCACGACCGTTTCGGGTGCGTTCATGACCCGCGATACGGTACTGATCGATACGCCGGCCAGTTTCGCTACATCGCGAATCGTCGGTTTCATATTGCTTCCACGCACCCCGTGATGATGCCCGAAGCATGCCCCGGTACGGGTTGAAAAGCTTTTCAACCTCATTATATCGCCCGCCGCCCGGTCAGGCAACTGATTTTTTTCGCCAATGGTTGTGTCGTGTGAATATCTCAAGGCATTCATCCGGCGGACCGGGCGCCCATGCGCCATAGCCGTATGAGCGCCCCTGCCCGGCCTCCCCGTCTCACCCGCGCATGGCGATCCGGTTGCCGGACGTGTACCGTCGGAGGCCGATCGCGAACAGCGAGACGGCCAGCAGGCCGAACGCGGCGACCGCGGCGGCGGCGAGCCAGACGAACGTCGCGTCGAACCGCCTGAGCAGCCCGATCGGCGCGTAACTGATGAAGCCCGCCGGCAGCAACGTAAACAGCACGATCCGCGCCGTTCCCTTGAAAATGTCGGCCGGATACGTGCTCAGCGCGACCAGCCCGTTGAAAATCTGAAACGCCACCCCTTCCGAATGGCCGAAGAAGAACGCCAGCGAGCCGGCCGCGAGCGTGACGAACAGAAACAACAGGCCGCTGATCAGGAGGCCCTGCGCATATTTCGCCGCGCCAAGCAGCGTATGCTCGCCCGCCAGCGCGTAGATCGCGACGCCGAACAGGAAATCGCCCATCGCCATCAGCGACATGCGGCTGATGAGCACGTTCAGCAGCAGCGGTTTCGGCTGCGTCAGGAACACGTCCAGCTCGCCGTTCGCCACGATCGCCGCGATGCGGGGGTAGTTGCCGAACAGCACGCTCGACCAACCGAAGCCGCCCGCGCTGATGCCCCACAGCAGCATGACATCCTTTAGTTCCCAGCCGTTCACGGCCGGGAAGCGCGCGAAGAAAATCGCCCAGAACACGAGCCAGATGCAGTTGTTCACGAACATCATGACCGCGAGCATGAAGAAGCTGGCCCGGTACTCCATCGCGGCGGCCAGGTTCAGCTTCCAGCACGTCAGCACGTAACGCAGCACGCCCGCCGCGCGCCGGCCGAACCCGCCGCGCCCGCCCGTCAGACTAGCCGCCGTTGACATTCAGCTTCCGCACCCCTCTCCGGTAAATGAAGGCGCACAGGACGGCCAGCGCCGCCGCCCACCCCCACTGCGCGAGCAGAAACGCCGTGAGCCGCCCGCCGTCGAACGCCACGCCCGTCCGCGCGGGAAAATAGAGCACCGCCCGGAACGGCAGCCACCCGCACACGCGCTCCAGCCAGTCCGGCATCAGCTCGAGCGGCAGCAGCATGCCGCCGGCCGTGAAGTTCAACTTCTGCAGCACGAACTCCATGCCGCGCGTCTCCTCGACCCAGAAGGCGAGCAGCGCGACGGCCATATTGAGCAGGAACGCGACGGTGAACGCCCCGGGCAGCAGCGCGGCGAGCCCGGCCCACCCGAGCCCGAAGGCCGGCGGCCCCATGTACGCCCAGGCGATCGCGCTCCCCGCGGCGAGCTGGACGAGGAAGCGGACGCCCGCCTCCGCCATGAACGTCATGTAGTGGAACCCGTTGTAGGCGATCGGCCGGATGAGCCGGACCGCCACCTCGCCCTGCTTCACCTCGTCCTCGATCCGGACGCACAGCTGCGGGCAGGCCATCGTGACGGCCTCCGCGAAGACGAGATACCAGATGATCTGGTTCAGCGCGAACCCTTCGATCGTCTCCGCGCCGCTCGACGCGTACGCCGCCTTCCACAGATGGATGAAAATGAACAGGATCAGCAGCAGAA
>Ga0310825_101351_pt1 | contig 9736 bp, 7 predicted proteins | sample WT_ome_9_FD_202243 | JGI IMG/M metagenome (GOLD analysis project Ga0310825, IMG submission 202243) | Sorghum-adapted microbial communities enriched on wild type (WT) sorghum from Joint BioEnergy Institute, Emeryville, California, United... ... | reverse complement strand
CACATGTTCAAGCGCGTCCATCTGTTGAAGGTTCGCCAATGTTTCCAATCCCTCCTCGCCAGAGATTCAGGTTTGAATTTTTACGATAAGCCCTTACTTCAATTTTTACAATTGACAAAATCGATATATTATGATAATATATAATGGGTACTTATTATTTGTACCATAATAAGGTCTACCTGATATTTTATCATATTCCTGAAGTAAATTCAACATATGTTGCAACGAGCTTCATATTTCACTGGTCTTTAAAAGCTGACACCTTCTTAAGGGTCAGCTTTTCTCTTTCGTCATGAACGGAAGTGGGCCATATTTCTACTATTCCAAAGCAAGGACTTCTATGCCTTCATCGATACCGCTCAGTCTATTTTCCCATGGTATAAAAAGAGAGCAACGTGGAATGATTTATAAGAAAGGTCAATAGAACTTTAGCTATTTTCCAAGGTGAATAGTATGAGATGGATAACCAGGTTTCTGCAACTCTTCGAGACATCGAAGTCCGATTCACATGCCGACCCGCAGCCCGATACCAGCGGTCCGCCAACGCCGCAACAAATTCAGCATTTGTTCCGGGATATACATGATGCGCAGATCCACGAGCTAAATGCAGCAGGGAAAACGGTAAAACTGTTCTATATCCGTTCTCTTGTGGATGTTGAACAGGTGCAATCCGATATCGTGCTGCCGATCCTGCATGGTTCCACAGAGCAAAACGGGCAGAAAATCATCTCTGACGATTTTGTACAAATTAAGACGCTGAGCCAAGCCGAGGAACAGATCCTGCAAGGAGGCATCCTCGTCTTTTATGAAAACGGACACGTCTGCGCCGTGAACAAGAAAAATAACCTCGGCCGGTCTATCGATACTTCCGAACAGGAAGCGATCGTCTACGGCCCGAAAGACAGCTTGAGCGAACAACTTGAAGAAAGTCTGACGCTGATACGCCGCAGGTTGCCTGTTCCGATACTGAAATCGAAGAAATTTGAAATTGGTTCTTTAAGCAAAACATGCGTTGTTCTGTTGTATATGGAAGGAATTGCAAACCCTGAATTTGTGCGTATTGCCGAAGAAAAAACAACAGACATCGACTTTGATGTTTTTTTTGATTCGGCACATATATCGGCCTTTATGGAAGATCACGTCTATAGCGTTTTTCCGCAATTCCAGCAAACGGACCGGCCGGACGTACTGGCCTCGGCGTTATCGAGCGGCAAAGTGGTTTGGCTGGTTGACAATACGCCGTTTGCATTGGTTGCTCCCGTTACGTTTTTCGACCTGTTCCAGTCTCCTGAAGATTATATCCATCGCTGGATGGTCAGCAGCTTTCTTAGAGGGCTCCGCTTTATCGCTTTTATGCTTGCCCTGGTCTTGACTCCCTCCTATGTGGCGGTCACCATACACCATTATCAAATGATTCCGCTGGAAATGCTCTTTGTGCTGATGGAGTCAAGAAGCCAAATTCCTTTTACCCCGTTCTGGGAAGCACTTTTTATGCTTTTGACGCTTGAAATATTGAAGGAAGCCAGTTTGCGCATGCCTGTGAAATCGGGACAAACCCTTGGCATTGTAGGAGGCATTGTGATCGGTCAAGCTGCGGTTCAGGCAGGAATCGCGAGCAATATCCTCATCATCTTCATTGCCATATCCGCCATCGCCTCCTTTTTGGTTCCCAATTATCTGATGACCAACGCCAGCAAACTCGTCCAGTTCGTCTTTCTGATTCTGGCTGCTTGGCTGGGGATGTGGGGGATTGGCTTCGGACTGATATGGCTCTTGATCCACCTGCACGGTCTGACTTCGTTGCGCCAGCCATATTTTGGCGCCATTAGTCCCTTTTTACGGCAGCGACTGGAAAGATACCTTTGTCCGTCTGCCGATGTTCGTCATGAAGACACGTCCCGGTTACCTGAAAACGTTAGCGCGATTTCGTGTTTCCAAAAGGAGGACATGATGCATTCCGACGAAAGCTCACCCGACCTGTTTAAAATTTCAAAGCCGATCGACCCGATGTCGTGGGCGTTTTTAATCAACCGGCTGCAGACCTTATACTACATTCTTTTTTTCCCCAATGCGCTGACGGAGCCCTCCATGCTCTGGTTCATTCTGTTGGCCGCAGTGTGTTCCCACCTCAATATCTGGTTATTGGCCAACTGGCTCCATCGGAAAGAGTTGCCCGCAGGCTACGGAGGCACCCTTCGGCTCTTTGGCGGTGCAGCGATGTGGCTATTCTCACTCGCCGGATTGCTGATCGTCTTGGTTAAATGCGCTGTGTTGCTCCTTGGGTACGTGGAAATTGTGCATCAGATCTTGTTTCCTTCCCTAAACCCCAAGGTGTTCGCAGTGCTTCTCCTGGTCGCCTGCTTCTATCTGGCCCGCTTGGGCATGGAACAGACCCTGCGATTTGGCATCGTCGTGTTTATTGGAACCATCTGGGTTGTCGCGTTCTACGTTCCCTTTCTTTTTCCGTCGAAAGCCGATTACTACCATCTTTTGCCCGTGATGCCTGAATGGAACCCTCCCCATGCCTGGAATGCGTTCATCACCATGTGGACTGCTTTTGCCGGGCCTGAATATCTGTTGGTCTTGTCGAAACGGGCCGTTATCGATCAACGGTTCAAGACCTCCCTGCTGATCGGGAATGCCTTGACCACCATTGAGTATCTCTTCTTTTGTGTCATTGCATTGTTATTTTACGGGTCGGAGTATTTGCGACGGCTTGATTTGCCTGTTGTTCAGCTTATTCGCTATATCCAGTTGCCGTTTGCCGAACGGTTAGAAATGATCGTAATCCCGGCGTATGCTCTCTCCGTCATCTATGTCGTAGCCATCCTGATGCTTTACACGACAGGCGCGATTCGTATTCTGACCGGCGCCTCTCGCCGGCCCTCCGGCCGCAAAGGAGTATGGCCTGCCTTTGTATTGCTGCTTGTAACGACACTTACGGTACAACACTGGGTATGGGCAAACGAAGCGGCGAAAGACCGCTCGATCGAGTGGCATTCTATGCTGGATGCCTCAACCTATTTTGCCCTTCCCATCCTCCTTCTCATCGCCACTTTCTTGATTAAGAAACGAGGGACTCTTCATGCGGCCAACCATCCGGCTGATTAACCTAGGCATCATCATTCTGCTCATTTTCATGGTTTTTGGGTGTTCTTCATTTGACGTAAAATCCAATACGGTGGAGGAGATTTCCCCTACGATCCTGCTCTACCTGGACCGGGACAAGAACGGCAAATTGCAGATGTCGACGATTATACCGCCGCTCAAAAAAGAGAGAAAAAGCCTCATCACCATCCATGCAGGATTAATGAAGGAAGGAAGATCCCTGATGGACCATAAATATTACCGTGAAATGAAAAGCGGACAGTTGCGGATATTGGCTGTTTCAGAAAGATTGGCCCGTAACGGCATCATGGATGTCATTAATACCATGTTGCTTGATCCCGAGATTTCCGATCGGGTTTATCTCGCAGTCGTACAAGGAGACATGAGAAACTACTTAAAAAATCAACTGCTGCAGAAGCAGGAACAGATCGACTTCTATTTGTATAAAATGCTCTCCCATTACGAAAAGCAAAAGGAACTGACAATCGCCAATCTTCATCAATTTATGGAAAAAATGTACGATCCCTATGCCGATCCGGTCATTCCTTTCTTTTCGGTCAGCAAAGACGAGATCGTCTATCAAGGTACGGCTCTGTTTAAAGACGAAGTGATGAAAGGCGTGATTCATCCGCCACATGATGTGTTCTTTCAAATGCTGTTCCGAAAAACAAGTCTACAGAAAACGATTCCGCTTCCGGCCCTGGACACCACCTTGGGCGAAGTGCACTCTACCCGCCGTATCCGTTTCAACGACTCGTTCCGCAAAGCACAAATTGAAGTCCAACTCAGGGGGAGGGTGGAAGAATACCGAGGCAATCGGGACTTCAACGATCCGTCGGAAGCGGCAGCTTGGATTCGGAGAATGGAGCGCCAGATCGAAGCGGAGATGGAACGACTAATGCACCGCTTCCAATCGCTCTCTGTCGATCCGATACCCATCGGAAAGCATACGCTAAGTCTGATGCGTCGACCGTTTGGCGAAGAGCAATGGAAGAAACATTGGCCCCATATGCAGGTAAATGTGCGGGTACACGTAAATCTTGAACACGGCGGCATGCTGAAGCCGAACAAATCCAGATTTTCACCATAGCAGCAGATTTTTATGCAACTCATGATTATCGTTTCAGGAATAAAATCCCTAGACCGTCACCAATTTGCTCAGTTTACAATATCTTGTGATTATAGCAGAGTTAAGAGGTGAAATGATGGCAGTTGTAAGAGCCAGAGAATCCGATGTTGAGCTTTTAGCAAGGTTGCTTCGGGCGGAAGCGGAAGGTGAAGGAGAATTTGGCATGCTGCTCGTCGGAAATGTGGGCATTAACCGGATAAGAGCAAATTGCTCCGATTTTAAAGGAATACGCACCATTCCGCAAATGATTTTTCAGCCGCATGCATTTGAAGCAGTTTTATACGGTTACTTTTATCAAAGAGCAAGAGAGCGGGAAAAGCGACTGGCCCGAAGGTGTATTAATGGCGAAAGGCATTGGCCTGCAAAATTTAGTTTATGGTATTTTAGGCCTGATGGAGATTGTCCTCCGACATGGTACGATCAGCCTCTCGCAGGACGATATAAGTCTCACTGTTTTTATGAACCCACAGCAGAAACGTGCGAAAATGTTTATAATACATTTTAAATAACGGGTGCAGAAAGGCTCGTCTTAGTCTATCAGAATGACTAAGATTCTGATAGACTAAGAAAACTCCGTCAAGATCAATTATTTATGGTAATAGTTCTCCCAATCCAATCTCCACTTTTTCAATGTCTCAACATCTTCAGGGGTAATCCTGTTTTTCTTCCTGGCCACTTCGATCAAGGTAGAATAGTCGCATAAGGTATAGCACTTTACTCCCGCATCGGCAAATGCCTGTTCTGCTTTTGGAAGCTGATAAGTAAAGATGGCACAGACGCCGAGCACTTTCCCGCCTTCCTCTGCAATTGCCTTCACGGCATTCAGCGAGCTGCTTCCGGTAGAGATCAGGTCTTCAATCACCACTACTTTCTCTCCTTCCGCCAGCCTGCCTTCAATCTGATTTCCTTTGCCATGTTCTTTTGGCTTTGAACGGACGTAGATCATGGGTAAGCCAAGTTGATCTGCCGCCCAGGCCGCGTGCGGAATTCCGGCAGTTGCTGTTCCTGCAATCACTTCTGCATCCGGAAAATGGGTTTTGATCAGTTCTACAAACCCTTTAGTCAAGTCCCGGCGCACTTCCGGATAGGAGATGGTGAGTCGATTGTCGCAATATATCGGCGATTTGATTCCGGAGGTCCAGGTAAAGGGATCATTGGGACGAAGTTCAACGGCGCCTATCTCTAACAAGTGTTGGGCGATACGTTCTCTCATCATGGGGCTCCTTTCATCAATCAGTTGTAAGTGGTGGGATGTCATGGGTAAGTGTTCTTACGATCTGTTCAAATGCTTCGCCTTGATCATCGGCCTGTGTGATGGCACGGCCAATCACCATAAAATCGGCGCCGAGATGAACAGCTTCTGCGGGAGTGGTAAAGCGTTTCTGATCATTGGCATCTGTTCCGCCCGGGCGAATGCCTGGAGTTACCGCCAGAAAACCATTTCCGATCTCTTTCTTAATCCTAGGAACTTCAAGGGGTGAAGAGACTACGCCATCAAGGCCAGCCTGCTTGGAAAGGGATGCAAGATAAAGCACATGGTCTTCCAAACTTCCCATAATCCTCAGCTCTTTATTCATCATCGCTTGATCCGTGCTGGTCAACATCGTTACCCCGATCAGGTTTGGCTTCGCTTGACCTGCGGATAATCCTTGCTCCATTCCTTCCCGGGCCGCTTCCATCATTTTGATCCCGCCAGCGCAGTGCACATTAAACATATCGACTCCCAATCGCGCCAAGCTGCGCGAGGCACCTTTCACCGTATTGGGAATATCGTGCAGTTTTAAATCTAGAAAGAGCTTAAACCCTTGTTCCTTCAACTCATAGATAAAGGCTGGTCCGGCGAGATAATAGAGTTCCATGCCTACTTTAAGATAGGATGCGTGGCCCTTCAACTGTTGAACAGACCGCCTGGCTTCTTCCACCGACGGGAAGTCGAGAGCTACGATGATTCGCTCCCGCAGAGATCTCCTTGCAGCTTGAATCGCCTTATGCTTCAATTCCCTTTGTTGATCCGATCTTGATTCCTCAACGTTTTCGGTAGAACTCATCCTTGCTTCTCCTCCTTCTTCCATGCCGCTCCCCGCAACTCCGAGATATGATGAACACCCATACGATCCAGCCATCCTTCCAACTCATCAATGATGGTCGGACAGGCATATGGGTCTACAAAATTGGCCGTACCTACCGCAACCGCCGAGGCTCCGGCAAGGAAGAATTCAATCACATCTTCGGCTGAGAAGATTCCGCCCATGCCGATGATCGGAATCTCCACCACCCTGCTCACTTCATAGATCATGCGAATCGCCACCGGCTTTATGGCAGGGCCGGACAATCCTCCCGCGCCATTGGCTAAAACCGGAGTTCTGCTTTTTAAATCGATCCGCATCCCGAGTAAGGTGTTGATCATGGAGAGTCCATCGGCGCCTGCCTTCTCGACCGCCTTGGCAATCGCGACGATATCGGTCACATTGGGAGAGAGCTTTACAAAGAGCGGCACCTTGCAGACCTTCTTCACTTCTCGCGTCAAATTTGCGGCAACCTCGGGATCGGTGCCGAAGGTGATGCCGCCGCACTTCACATTGGGGCAGGAGATGTTTAACTCGATCCCCGATACGTTCTTTGCCTGAGATAATCTCTCCGTCACCGCTACGTAGTCGTCAATGGTGGTCCCGGCCACATTTACGATGATGGGAGTGTTGTACTGCTCCAGCCAAGGCAATTCCTCGCTGATCACCTGGTCCAACCCCGGGTTTTGCAAGCCTATTGCATTGAGCATTCCGCCCGGCGTTTCGGCTACGCGTGGAGTTGGGTTGCCCAGACGCGGCTCTACCGTTGTCGCTTTGACCACGATTGCACCCAAACGATTCAAGTCGTAGAAACGGGCATATTCCTTGCCAAAGCCAAAGCATCCGGAAGCCGGCATCACCGGATTCTTCATCTCTATTCCAGCTATATTTACGTTCAGCCTTTGAGGCATAGAATCACCTCCCGAAGCGGGAAAACAGGCCCGTCACTGCAGATCTTGAAGTAGGATTTGGCGCAATGATCCGGATGAGGCTTTACTACACAGGCGAGACAAGCGCCTACGCCGCAGCCCATCCGCTGTTCAATGGAGAGATAGGCTTCCCGGCCGCTCTCTCCATACCGCTCTTGAATCGCTTTAAGCATGGGAAGCGGTCCGCAGGAGTAGAGTACATTCCACCCGTTTGCATAACCTTGATCCAGCAGATCGGTCACCAGCCCTTTCGTACCCTTACTTCCATCCATCGTAGTCAGGCGGGTTTCACCCAATCGGGCAAACTCCTCTGCGAGAAAGACCTGGCTTGCTGTACCAAATCCCAAAACGGCATATATCTCTACGCCTCTTTTCGCCAACTCTTTGGCAAGGTAGTAGAGAGGAGGAACCCCCACACCCCCTCCGATCAATAGCGCTTTTTCCCCCGATTTCCGTTCTGCTATTGGAAATCCTTCACCTAAGGGGCCGAGAATATCCACTTGCTCCCCCGCCGCTTTCTGAGACAACAGCTTTGTTCCTCTGCCTTCCGCGCGGTAGATGAGAGTTACCGTTTCCTCTGCAAGATCAACATCACAGATGCTGATCGGGCGGCGGAGTAAGGGATCGATGCCATCGCCGCACTTTACGTGGAGAAACTGTCCCGGTTGCTTCATTGTTCTGACCAAAGCTCCGCTTAACACCATGCGGTAGATCTGATCGGCAATCATATGATTCTCCACTACTTTTAATTTGCCGCGATCCATGCTAGACACCCGCTTCCGCAGAGACTTTACCCATCTCAGGCATTGCTTCAATGCCGAAGGTGATCGTCTCCAGCACGCACAGCAAGGCTTCCAGTGTATCCAAAGAGGTAAGGCAAGGTATGCCATTCTCCACCGCTTCACGGCGGATGCGGAAGCCGTCACGTTCCGGCGTTTTTCCTCTGGTTAAGGTATTGACCACAATATCTACCTTCCCTTGCTGGATTACATCGAGCACAGTAGGCGAGCTTTCATTGATCTTATTCACCGGGATGGCTGGAATGCCATGACTCTCCATATATTTAGCCGTTCCCTTGGTAGCTATCATTGTGAAGCCAAGCTCTGCAAATCGCCGCATCATCGGCAGCGCCTCTTCCTTATCCTTATCGGAGACTGTGATCAGGATCGAACCGGTGGTTGGAATCTTCATTCCCGATGCGATCAGACCTTTATAAAGAGCCTTAGCCAGATTGCGGTCACGTCCAATCACCTCTCCAGTTGATTTCATCTCAGGTCCCAAAGTGACATCGACGCGCTGTAATTTGGCAAAGGAGAAGACAGGCACTTTAACCGAGACTTCATTCGCCTCCGGATAGTACCCGCCGCTATACCCAAGCGATTTGAGATTTTGTCCTAAGATGATCTTGGTTGCCAGATTGGCCATTGGAATGCCCGTCACCTTGCTCAAGAATGGCACGGTACGTGAGGAGCGGGCATTTACTTCCAGGACGTAGACAATCCCTTTGTATAAGACAAATTGAATGTTTAAAAGTCCTTTGATGCGTAAGCCTTTGGCTATCTTCGCCGTGATGGAGACAATCTCTTCTTTCGTTGCCTGATCGACTGCTTGCGGAGGATAGACGGCTATCGAATCTCCCGAATGAACCCCGGCTCGTTCAATATGCTCCATAATCCCGGGAATCAATACCTCCTCCCCATCACAGATGGCATCCACCTCTACCTCTTTTCCCAGCAAGTAGCGGTCGATCAGGACAGGATGCTCCGGATTTACTTTCACCGCTTCCTCCATATAAGCAAGCAACTCTGCCTCATTATAGACGATCTCCATCGCCCGACCGCCAAGCACATAGGAGGGACGCACCAAGCACGGGTAGCCTAACTGATTGGCCGACTCGACTGCCTCCGCCACAGATCGCACCGTCGTTCCCGGCGGCTGATTGATGCCCAGTTCACGCATTAAAGCTTCAAACCGCTTACGATCCTCTGCCTGATCGATCGCTTCCAAATCGGTTCCCAAGATTTTGTATCCCGCTTTGGCAATTCCCGCTGCCAGGTTAAGCGCGGTCTGGCCGCCAAATTGCACAATTACTCCGATCGGCTTCTCCTGTTCCAAAATGTGAAGCACATCTTCCAGATAGAGCGGTTCAAAATAGAGCCGGTCCGATGTACAAAAATCTGTCGATACGGTCTCCGGATTATTATTGATGATGATTGCCTCATAGCCTGCCTCACGAATCGCCCATACGGCATGAACGGTGGAGTAGTCAAATTCTACCCCCTGACCGATGCGGATCGGTCCTGATCCCAGCACAACCACGCGCGGCCTCTCTGCGCCTTCCCATTCGTTCTCCTCCTCATACGTGGAGTAGTAATAGGGCGTCTCTGCTTCAAACTCTCCCGCGCAGGTATCCACCATTTTGTAGACGGGAATAAGATTGCGCTCTTTTCGGATGTGGGCCACTTGATCAGGCTGCATCTGCGCATATTGAGCGATTGCTTTGT
>Ga0310825_101347_pt1 | contig 9763 bp, 10 predicted proteins | sample WT_ome_9_FD_202243 | JGI IMG/M metagenome (GOLD analysis project Ga0310825, IMG submission 202243) | Sorghum-adapted microbial communities enriched on wild type (WT) sorghum from Joint BioEnergy Institute, Emeryville, California, United... ... | reverse complement strand
AGCGCACCGTTCGTATAGATGTGGCCTGTTAAGGTCGAGGGGGCAGTCCCGTTGTTCACATTGACCGAACCCGCAGCGAATAAGGCAAATTGATTGCTGCCGTTTAAATTATTGATGTTGGAGGCTCCTGTGAGATAGATGTTTTGGGCGAACAGCGTACCGCTGGTATTCAAGGAGCTTCCATAAAAATCGCCGGTGATGTTCACCGTAGGTTCGCTGTTAAAGTTGGTGGTTCCGTTCACTTTAATTAAGCTGCCTTGCAATTTCATATTGTTTCCGTTGTTGATCAACAAATCCCCGCTAATGTAAATGATCCCGCTGGCCACGATAGACGAATTGGCTTCCATCGTAACCCCGCCTTTTACCCAGAGGTCGCCGTCCACCTTTAAAGCAACGTTGGGCATCAATTTGATCGCACTTAATACGGTTGATTTCGTGAACTGGGTGCTAGTTCGAACCTCGAAGTCCAGTTGTGTCGCCGGGGTTGCAAAAAGGGCCGATTTCGTCGTCTTCAGGTCCTGATCGAGCTGATTCACGATGGAGGTGATATCTAATCTTTTTGGCGGAGTTAGACTCGATCCCGGCAAGGTAGGGGATAGAAGGACACCGTTAATGTGGGACTGGTTGTTGGCTACTGCTCCAGCCGAATAGACATTCCCGTTGATCGTCGTTCCGTTCAAAGCCGTGGACCCAAAGCTAACTACGGCGTACTCGCCCGTTCCGGTTCCCGGAGAAGGGTCGGTAGGAGTGAAGGCGAGCGTAATCTCCACCTTTCGCCGGAAGGTTTGCGTGATTTTGTCCGATACCCCATCGGCTCTGACAACGGCAACGTACCGCTGGTTTTCGGTGTCCAAGGTGACTGTCTCAGCCTCTACATAGGGGGCGGCAGCGGCTTGCACGTCTTCCAACGTCACTTTGTCCCTATCGCTCAGCGCCATCACGGCCGCCCGCAAATCGGAAAGCTTGATCAGCAGCTTCGTTTCGCCGTCGGCTTGGGCGGAGACGATATCTTCGGAGACGTTCACCATCCCTTGAGAATTCGTTACCGACTGCACGACCAGCGTGCCGATCACGAGCAGCATGGCAACTAAGAGCAGCACAGAGATTAAAGCATAACCTTGCTCTTGGCGGATTGTGGCTAGTCCTCGTTTTGTCATCCACACGCACCTCACGAAATCAGTTTGATGGAAACGAACAGATAGATTGGCTCGACCTCGGGCTCATTCTTTAGCGCCACTTGAAGGTTCACCCACAGATCGTTAGGGCCTTTGGAAAAAGTGGTGCCGGTTAAATCCAACCTCTCGTCGCTGAAACGTTCGCCGTTGAGGAGAAGCTGTCCCCCGACAAGCTGAAAGCGGAGCGTCTGGGTCGTTTCCGTCAGCGCATCGGTGACCACTTCCGCTTGAAATTGCGTAAAGGTGCCCGAGCCCGAAATGGACACGGCGTTTCTCAGCTTGGTCTGAAGGGCTGAACTGAGCGTGATCGCTTCGTTCCGAAGCTGGGTTTCATGGTTAACCCGTCCAAAAGCGAACAGCGATGTGGTCAGCACGGTAGACACCAGGACGACCAGCAATCCGGATAAAGCCAAGGCGGCCAGCAGCTCCACCAGCGTAATTCCGTCTTCCCGGTGAATCAGCCGCAATCGATGCTTCATGACGAGCCCCCTCCGGCGATTGCGTAGTTTTTCTTCACAGCCCCGGTTATCGAGACTTTGTGTCTATATTCGCCTGCGCTCTGGGATGGGTCAGGCTGCCAATAGGCTGTTACGGTGATGTACAGAATGTCAGGATGGGAAGGATAGTCCGAATGATGGCTGCTCACCTCGGTTTCTAGCAAATAGATTCCGCGAGTGATATTCGGCAGCGTCCCCGGGGATCGGCTGGCCCAAGTCTGCAGCTGCGAAAACCCCATCGCTTGCACCTCGTGCAGTCGGGCGTTCGCCAGATGGGTTGCGGATAAACGCTGATTCGTAAGTCTGCTCTGCGATGCACTGTTCGAGAAATAAGATAACAAAGCTAAGCAGACGACGGAGAGAATCACTAACGCCAGGGCTACCTCAAGTAAGGTCAGACCGTCTTCCCGCGCAAATGCCCGGAGAAGAGGTGATTTTTTTTGTCTATAGGCAGGTTCCATGACCGTCCCCTCGCTTTCAAAACGGGATACATATGCAGAGTGTTGTTAATCGATAGAGAGTTCTGTCGACCTATGTAATCTAGGTATATTTTACTACAAAAATGATAGCATCGTTTTAGTGAAAGGTATATAATCGGTATTAAATTACTACGATTTATTTTTCTGGAACTATTTTTGTTTACTCTAAATAGGACAATAGAACTATCAATTAAATCGCATGAAAACTCCAACAGGGATGAGGTGAACCATGTACACGATCAAGAAAAGGTTGGGTGAACTTCTGCTGGAATCCGGAATCATCACGGAGCAGCAGCTGCAAGCCGCTTTGGAGGAACAGCAGCGCACCAGAAAAAAGCTTGGTGACGTGTTGTTAGCACAAGGCGTCTTGACGGAGCACCAGCTCATCGAGGTGTTGGAATTTCAGCTGGGTATTCCTCATGTCACACTATCCAGGTTTCAAATTGATACGAAATTAAGCCAGGTCATTCCGGAGCAAATGGCCAGACGGTATCAAGTGCTTCCGATCCGCGTAGACGGACGTAAACTCATGGTTGCAATGGCCGATCCTTTGGATCTGTTTATCATCGACGACCTCAGAATGAGCACCGGCTTTACGATCGAACCGGCGATTATTTCGCGGGGCGAGCTGCAGCGGGGCATTGCCCGGTTGTATGGCCTGCAGGACTCCATGAATGAAATGATCAAGGATCTTGGGGCCGGCACCGCTCAAATTGAAGTTGAAGATGCGGTGATTCAAGGTGAGGATTCGCCTGTCGTCCGGCTGGTGCAGCAAATGATTGAGCAGGCGGTGCGCCTTGGCGCCAGCGACATTCACGTCGATCCGATGGAGACCCAACTGGCGATCCGTTATCGGATTGATGGACAGCTGCGCAATGAGCGGACGATTCCGAAGTCGATGCAAGGCGTCATCATCGCCAGGCTGAAGATTCTCGGCAACCTGAACATCGCTGAACGGCGGTTACCGCAGGATGGCCGGATCAAAATGCTGGTGGATGGCCAAACGATCGATATCCGTTTGTCGTCGCTGCCAACCGTCCATGGAGAAAAAATCGTCATGCGGCTGCTCGACCTTGCCGAAGGCGTGAAGGGCTTGGACAAGCTGGGCATGACGGAGCAGACGTTAAGCCTGTTCCGGCGCATGATTGAGAAGCAGCACGGCATGGTTCTGCTGACCGGGCCAACGGGGAGCGGGAAGACGACGACCTTGTATTCGGCCCTGCAGCACTTGAACCGGGAAGAAACGAATATCATTACGGTCGAAGATCCGGTGGAGTACACGCTGGACGGCGTGAACCAAATGCAGGTTCATCCGGCTGCCGGATTGACGTTTGCCAGGGGGTTGCGCTCCATCCTGCGTCAGGATCCCAACATTATCATGGTGGGGGAAATCCGCGATCTGGAAACGGCGGAGATTGCAATTCGTGCTTCTTTAACCGGGCATCTCGTATTTTCGACTTTACATACCAATGATGCGGTGAGTACGGTCGTCCGGCTGCGTGACATGGGGATCGAGCCGTACTTGATCGCCTCGTCGCTAATCGGGATCGTGGCCCAGAGGCTGGTGCGCTGCATCTGCCCGGACTGCAAAACGGCCTATACGCCAGATCGGCAGGAAATGATTTATCTGGAGCGTCTCGGCATTCAAACGGACAAGCTGTACCGCGGCAACGGCTGCGGCACCTGCGGCAAAACCGGCTACCGTGGCCGGATGGCGGTGCATGAAGCGCTGCTGATCAGCGACGACCTGCGCACGGCGATTGTGGAAGGCCGCTCAATTCATGAGCTGCGCCGGATGGCGAAGGAACAAGGGATGACGCCGTTGTTTGCCGACGGGATCCAGAAAGCGCTGGAGGGACAAACCACCTTGCAGGAAATCATCCGTGAAGTGGAAGAGGGAGAGCGATGAATCAAGGACCGATCGTGACGGACGGGACGTTTAACGGACTGTTGAAGCAGGCGTTTGATGCCGGCGCCTCCGATTTGCACGTGACGGTGAATTCGCCTCCGGTGCTGCGCATCGATGGAGCGCTTCGCGCCCTGGACGGAGAGCTGCTCTCGCCGTCCATGCTGGAGCAGATCGTGCAAGAGCTGATAAGCCCGGCGCAGTATAAGAAATTCACGGAGTTCGGGGAGCTGGATTTCTCTTACGGCGTGCCGGGCCTCTCCCGGTTTCGCATCAATGTCTTCCGGCAGCGGGGCTCGATCAGCATCGCGGCCAGGGTCATTTCGCCTTCGATCCCGCCCTTCGAAACGTTAAATTTGCCGCCGGTGCTGTTGAAGCTGGCGCAGAAGCCGCAAGGGTTGTTTCTGGTTACCGGCCCGACGGGAAGCGGCAAATCAACGACGTTGGCTTCGTTGATTGACCATATTAATCATACCCAGCGCAAGCATATCGTAACGCTGGAGGATCCGATCGAATACTTGCACCGCCACGACAAGTCGATCATTAATCAGCGGGAGGTGGGGCTGGATACGTTGTCTTTTGATAACGGACTGCGGGCTGCGCTTCGTCAAGATCCGGATATCATCTTGGTTGGCGAGATGCGCGATCCGGAGACGATTCGGACGGCCATCACGGCGGCCGAAACCGGTCATCTCGTCTTTGCCACCTTACATACGGCGGACGCTCCGCAAACGATCGATCGGATCATTGATGCTTTTCCACCGGCCCAGCAGGGGCAGATCCGGATTCAGCTGGCTTCGGTGTTGCTGGCAATCCTATCGCAGCGGCTGCTTCCGTCCCGCAGCGGGAAAGGGCGGGTGTGCGCGACGGAATTGCTGCTCAATCCGCCGGCGGTCGGCAACCTGATCCGGACGGAGAAGGTGCACCAAATTCGAAGCGTGATGCAGACAAGCTCCCAGCTTGGGATGCACACGCTGGAGATGAGTCTGCGTGAGCTGCTGCGGCAAGGGGCCATTGATGAGGCTGCAGCCCGGCCATACCTAGCGGAAAGCCCTCATTAATTCACGAGGTTAAGTAAACAGCAGATGTGTGAAGCGGAAGGACAGATGGAAGATGCCCCAGTACGTATATCAGGGCAAGGATGTGGTGGGGAAGCGATGCAAAGGGGCTCTGCAAGCCCCGGATCGGCCAACCGCGCTTGCCGAACTCAAGAGGCAGCAAATCGTAGTAACGGGTCTGCGTGAGCAGCGCGAGACGGTGTGGAATAAAGAGTTTTACCTGGGCACCCCGGTGAAGAACGAGCAGTTCGTCGTGTTTTGCCGGCAGTTTGCCACGATGATTAAGGCGGGAATCTCGATCGTGGAGGCGACCGCGATCTTAGCGGAGCAATCGGAAAGCAAACCGCTGAAGAAGACGCTGGCTGAAGTAACCGCCGAGCTCCGTAAGGGCAATACGCTCTCCGGGGCGGTCGCGGCGTACCCGCGGATTTTTCCGTCGATCTTTGTACATATGGTTCGCGCAGGGGAAGAGGCAGGCAGCATGGAAGAGACGCTGGAGCGGCTTGCGGTGTATTTTGAAAAAGCGCATGTCACGCGGGAGAAAGTGAAGTCCGCGATGACCTATCCGCTGATCGTCAGCGTGATGGCCGTGTTTGTGATTATCTTCCTGTTGAAATTTATGATTCCCCGCTTTCAAGCGATGTTCGCTGAATTAGGCGGTGATTTGCCCGCGATTACGAGGTTTACGCTTACCCTCAGCCGCAGTGTGGAACAGCATTGGATCGTATGGCTGCTGGCCGCTTTGGCGGCGGTTGCTGTGGTCTACCTGCTCTTGAAGTGGGAGCGAGGGGCGTATGCTTGGGATTATATCAAGCTCAAAGTCCCCGTGTTCGGGATGCTCAATCGGAAAAGCGCGATCGCCCAGATGACGCGGACGTTGTCTTCGTTGTTTGCCAGCGCGGTGCCGGTGCTTCAAGCCTTGGCGATCGTAGAGAAGGCCGTCGGCAACAGGGTGATCGGAGCGACGCTGCAGGAATGCCAGGCATCGCTGCGCCAAGGACGGCCGCTGTCAGAGCCGCTGCGCCAGTCGTGGGTGTTTCCGCCGCTGGTCACCCAGATGATTCGGGTTGGCGAGGAGACCGGTTCGATCGATGTGATGCTGGGCAAGGTGGCCGATTTTTATGAACGGGACGTTGAGAACACGGTGGACAAGCTGAAGCAGCTGATCGAGCCGGCGATGATTTTGCTGCTGGCTGGCGTGGTTGGCTTTATCATCGCTTCGGTAATGATCCCGATGCTTAGTATTTATCAAAGTATCAGCTGAATTGGGTTGAGCTCACGAAGTGAAGCAAATTATTTTAGGAGGTTAATTATTATGACAGCACTTATCCAACGGATTCAACGATTGCGCAAGGAAGAGAAGGGGATTACGCTCGTCGAGTTGCTGGCCGTTATCGTCATTATCGGGGTGATCGCTGCAATCGCGGTGCCTTTGATTTCCGGGTTGTTGAACGATACGAAGGAGAATGCCAGAACAGCAACGGCAAACCAGCTGTATGAAGCGGCGAGATTGAGATCGATTACGAAAAACAACGGGGAAGTTACAGGGACGCATAAGCTGTCCGACTTGGTTAGTGAAAAATACATCCAGAGCGGAATTACAGATCCCAAAACCGGGGCGGCATTAGGCGACAATACTTCCGTAAATCTGGATAATTGGAATACGGAGAATGCTGTAGTCACGTTGATCATCGGCAGTGATAGCGTCAGTTTTAAAACCTCTGAATTAAAAGCAGGTAAGAAGCTTGCTTCTTCTACAGACTGAAGCGGATGGACGCGAATATGATCCTGACGGCGCTGAATGTTGCCGGTGGGCTGGCCCTGGGGCCGGTCCTGGCGTGGTACGGGCGCCGGCTGGTGGCGAAGCGCGGGCTGCTGCGCGCAAGCAGCAGCCAAGCCGCAGGCCCGGCAGCGGGCGAAGCGGCCGCCGCCCTTGGGACGGCGGCGCTGTTCGCGCTAATGCACCTGCAATTCGGTGCATCGGGCGCATGGGCGCTCGGCCTGCTGCTGAGCGCGCTGGCCGTGCTGTGCGCGGTCACTGACCTGACCGCGCATATTATCCCCAACGGCGCCGTCCTAGGCTTCGGCGCCGTGCTGCTCGTCGCCGCCCCGCTGGCGGGCGGCGTGCCGTTGTGGAGCCAAGCGCTGGGCGCGCTTGGCGGCGGCGGTCTGCTGCTGCTGATCGCCCTCCTCACCTCCGGGAAAGGGATGGGGATGGGCGACGTGAAGCTGCTGACCGTCTTTGGCTGGGTCGTCGGCTTTCCCGGCGTGCTCCTAGCCTTGTTTCTGGCGAGCGCAGCCGGCGCGGCCGCCGGACTGCTGCAGCTGGCGTGGGGCCGCAGAAGACGCGGCCAGACGCTGGCGTTTGGTCCCTTTTTGGCAATCGGCACCCTGGTGGTTTACATGTATGGAAAGGAGATCATCCATTGGTATCTGCAAAACGTCATTCCTTTTTACTAAACCGGCGGTCGGCCCACATTGGGATTACGATCGATGAGGATGGAATCCGTTTCGTCAAATTTGACGCCAAACGTGGCATCGTAGAACGGGCCGGCTTGCTGCCGGTGGATGCCGAACTGAACGAGGACGGGGTTCCCGACGTGTCCGGCTTCACCGAGATGGTGAAGCGCTGGGCGAACCGCCGGGGACTAGCCGGGAAGAAAGTTCGTCTAGCGGCGCCCACCTCCCAATCGTTTATCCGCTTGCTCCAGGTCCCGAAGGTGAGCAAAAGGCAGCAACGCCGCGTGACCGAACTGGAGATCGAAGGCAGCATTCGCCTGCCGTTTGAGGATCCGGTGATTGACTACCATTGGATCGAGGAGCGCGAGGAGGGGGAGGCGCTGCTCACGTTTGTGGCCGCCGTGCCGCGTCCGATCATTCAAGAGATGGTGTCTTCACTGGAACAAGCTGGACTTCGTCTGGAAGCGGTCGATTTGGCGGCCATTGCGCTGTCGCGCATCCTTCGGCAGCAGCGCCTGCTAGGGGAATCCGGCAATGTGATGGCGATTAATTTCAAAGCCAAAGAAGCGGAGGTCTATACCTACCACCAGGGGTTGCCTGATTTCGTGCGCACGTTTCCCTTGGAGCCGATGTCCGGGGACAAGCTGAATACGTGGCGGTACGGGGAGATCGTCTCCTCGGTGACCCGGATCATGAATTTCTATGAGTATACGCTGCATGAAGGGCATGAACGCGTGCAAGGCATCGTGATTGCCGGCGCCGCGCCGGACAAGCCGGAGATCGCGCGCCAGCTGTCGGCGGCTTTTGATCAGTTGAGCGTGTCCGAAGTGGACTTGTCCCCGTATTTTGCTGGACAGGAAATCGCCGACCAAGGCAGCTATGCGATTGCCCTTGGCCTCGCCATGAAGGGAGCGGAAGGCCGATGATCGATATCAATTTGCTCCCTCCCAAGCCGCGTCCGGCTTCCTCTGGAGTCCTTCTCCCGCTCTTGTTGCTGCTCGCCGGGCTTGGGCTTTGCGCTTACTTTGGGTATGCCTTTTGGGGCGTTCACGAGACGGCTGCTGAATTAACTACGAGAATCGCCGAAACGGAACGGCAGCAGGCGGAGCTGCAAAGCGAACTGCAAAGCTTGGGGACTGCGGGAATCGGAGCGGCGGGCATCGAGTTGATCGAGAAGCTAAGCGGACAGCGGCCGGATGTGAAGGCGCTCATCACCAGCCTGGAAGCCCCGCTTCCCGCTGGGGGCACGTTGGAAACGGTACGCTTTCAAGAGACCGTACTCACTTGGACGTGCCGATTCGCCAGCTTAAGTGAAGCTAGTGCCTATTCCACCGCGCTGCGTAAACAGCCGGAACTAAGCGGCGAGCTGATTCAATCGGTGAAAGAGCTGCCGGGGCGGGGGTATATCGGCACATTTGAGCTGAAGCCGGGAACGGGAACGGCGGAACAGGCAGGTGAAGGCGAATGAATACGGAACATCGCTCCGGATCGGCCGGAGCCCGCTGGATGCTGATTGCTGCGCTGGTGCTGCTAGCGGCGGGATCGTTTTATTTCTTCGGATACCGGCCGGAGATGGAGAAATCGGCGAACCTGGCGTCCGACCACGAAGCCAAACAATTATTTCTGCAAAAAACACAGGCGATTGTTGAGGCCAAACGGGCAGATGCAGCAGCATCGGACGCTTTGGCCGATACGGCCAAGCGGGAGGCAGCGGTACCGGAGGAGCCCGACCGGGAAGGGATTTTGCTAGACCTGGAACGAGCGGCCAAGTCCTCCGGCGTACAGATTCGGGAGGTTGTCTTCGAAGGGCCGGAAAGCGGCGGGTCCTTTGCGGTTTCCGCTGATGCCGCGGCCGTAGATAATTCCTTGTCTCTGGACGGAAGTGTGTCCATTTTGAACAGTCTGCCCGCAGGTTCATCGTCGACAGACGGCGTTCCTTCTGCATTGGGGGCTTCCGGATTGTTAAATGAAGCGGAGCTCAGTACGGCGGGGTTCACCGTGATGTCGCTGCAGCTTCAGCTCCGGGGGAGCTTGGCGGAAGTCAAAAACTTCGCCGCGGCTCTGCAGAAAGCCGACCGGCTCTATATCGTCGACTCCTTTGAATATGGAAGAGAAGAAGAGGTGGAGAGCAAAACGGCGGCGTTCCGGCTGTTGGCATTGTACCGGTAACTCAGGAAATCAGAGCTCT
>Ga0310825_101334_pt1 | contig 9870 bp, 8 predicted proteins | sample WT_ome_9_FD_202243 | JGI IMG/M metagenome (GOLD analysis project Ga0310825, IMG submission 202243) | Sorghum-adapted microbial communities enriched on wild type (WT) sorghum from Joint BioEnergy Institute, Emeryville, California, United... ... | reverse complement strand
ATGGGCCGCAGTCACCATCAGGATCGGAATGTTGTCCCCCGCGCTGAAGCACAGCGCAGATCAGTCGCTGCGTATTGACGTCATCTTCGACCACCAAGATATCAAACACAGGATCTCCCCCTTTTTTCTACTGAATATACTCCCCAAAAATAAACCGAAAATCAACAACTCGGCGCCCTGGGTTGAGGTTCAGTTGAGATTCGTCGTTTAAAGTACAAGCTGTGCTCAGGTGAAACACCAAATCGTGTTTTCTCTAAATTTTAAAGTAAAGGGTGGTTAGAGAGATGAGTAATGGAAGAAGAGGCGGCACCAACGCCATCCAATTGGATAATGTCAGCAAGAGCTTCGGCGATTTTCATGCGGTTCGCAACCTTTCGCTTGAAGTACACAGAGGGGAAATTATGGGCTTCCTCGGTTTGAATGGAGCTGGCAAAACAACAACAATTAAGATGCTCCTGTCGCTGCTCAAGCCTACCTCCGGCAGCATCTATATGTTGGGCAGCAAGGTGGATTCCGGTAACTATAAGCTTTGGAGCCACGTTGGTTACTTGGAGGAAGCTTCTTATTATCCGGATCTTACCGTGGTGGAAAATCTGGAGATCGCCCGAAGAATGCACCGGATCTCCGACCGAGGGGCTGTTGACCGTGTCATTAAGAAGCTGGATTTAGAAATTCACCGTAAGAAGAAAGCCAAAAACCTGTCTCTAGGGAACAGACAACGCCTAGGGTTAGCAAAAGCGATTATTCATAACCCAGAGGTTTTGATATTGGACGAGCCGGTCAACGGGCTGGATCCAGCCAGTGTCGTGGAAATCCGGGAGTTGTTACTTGACCTTTCCCGCAACGAGGGCGTCACGATCTTCCTCTCCAGCCATCTCTTGGAGGAGCTGTCTAAGCTGGTTGACAGTGTGGCGATCATGCACAAAGGGCAACTTGTCCAGAACATGAATATCGATCAACTGGAGCGTTCGGTGGAGAAGAAACTGGTTGTGGGCGGACGAAATATCGATGCCATTCGACATATTCTCGCCGAGAATGGGTACACGTTCAAAGATACTGAGGATGAACGGCTGGAGCTGACTGAAGAGCGTGCCTTGGGGAATCCAGAACAACTGGCAGACCTGTTAGTACGTGCAAGCCAACCGCCAACCCATCTCAGCGTAGTCACTGAAAATCTGGAAAGTTACTTTTTACGGACCATTCGTACAGCAGGGGGGAACGCTTGATGTTACTTTCTTTTATTCATAACGAGCTGCTTAAAGTATGGAAGTCTATCGTATTTTGGGTCGTAGCTGTCGTCTTTATCGCCATGCCTTTATTGATTGGGCTCTTCAAGGAGCCCGGCGTTTCTTGGGACATGTACTATACGGATATCTTTGACTCCATCGCCTCGCTGCTGGTGGTCGGGTTCTCCTTCACCTCAGCATGGGTGTTTGGACGAGAATACACCGATAAAACCATTAAAGATTTGATCGTAAAGCCTATTCCCAAATCGTATAGCGTGCTGTCGAAATTCATCGTGATTACGATCTGGAATATATTGATCGCCCTTTTCACTTTTGCCCTAATTACGATCGCCGGATCTTTCATTGGGGTGAATGGCAGTTCCGGTTCCTCCATCCTTCAGTTCTTCGGGACGTTCATGCTTACATCCGTGCTTATTATGGCTGTCAGCTCAACCAGTGCTTTAATCGCCAATATCACGAAAGGGTATCTCGCCCCGATTGGGCTGATCTTCGTAATCATCATCGCATCCAATGCGGTTGTTCAGCTCGGCCTCGGCCCGTACTTCCCATGGACTATTCCGGTTCTTCTGACGAAGGGTGTAGATATCGGCTTCATCAGCTACAGCATTCTCGTCCTCACCGCGATCGTGGGCTTCGCCGGAACCGTGGCTTGGTGGAGATTTGCAGAGCATAAGTAAATCAGGGAAATACACAGTTATACAAAAACAGGTCGACTATGGTGGCGTTCTGCCCATAGTTGACCTGTTTTGCTTATGTTTACTTTATTCGCTGGCCATTTGCTGAGTAAACTCGTCCAGCATCTTCCGCACTTCATCGGTTGATGAGGTGCTCATCAGTTGATTTCTTAGTTCACTTGCCCCGCGGAATCCTTTGACGTACACCTTGAAGAAACGTTGCAGCGCCTTAAACGGACGCGCCTCCAATTGATTGGAATACTGATCATGGAGATCCAAATGCAACCGCAGCAGATCCAGATATTCGGTCGTGCTGTGCTCTCTTGGCTCTTTTTCAAAGGCAAACGGGTTCTTAAAGATCCCTCTCCCAATCATAATCCCGTCTACCCCATACTGCTCAGCCAGCTTCAAGCCGGTTTGCCGGTCGGGAATATCGCCATTAATCGTGAGCAGGGTCTGTGGTGCGATTTGATCGCGCAGCGCCTTAATTTCCGGGATCAGCTCCCAGTGGGCTGCAACTTGGCTCATTTCTTCTCGGGTGCGCAGGTGGATCGACAGATTAACAATGTCTTGCTTCAGAATATGGGTTAACCACTCCCGCCATTCCTCCACCTCGTTGAAACCCAGTCGCGTCTTCACACTTACTGGCAAGCCCCCGGCTTTGGCGGCCTGGATCACTTCAGCGGCCACCGAGGGTCGGAGAATTAAGCCGCTCCCCTTCCCATTCGTCGCCACATTCGGCACCGGGCATCCCATATTGATATCGATCCCCTGGAAGCCTTGCTCCGCCATGCCCATACTCATCTTGGCAAAAAACTCCGGCTTATCGCCCCAAATATGCGCCACCATCGGCTGCTCGTCCTCCGTAAAAAGCAACCGTCCGCGGACGCTATGGTTCCCTTCCGGGTGACAATAGCTCTCCGTATTGGCAAACTCCGTGAAGAAGACATCCGGTCTGCCCGCCTGACTCACGACATGACGAAACACCACATGCGTCACATCTTCCATCGGTGCAAGTATAAAAAAAGGTCGCGGTAAATCACGCCAAAAATTCCGGTTCACTTCAACCTCAAATCCTCTCGTTATAATACCTAATCTATTATAAAGGCTGCCTCGCTCTTAAGCATCCCCATTTTCTTCAAGTGATCATGCATGCGAAGTCCAGATACCGGGCGCATGAGGTTGAGATTTCTCGTTCATATTAAGATCGTTATAACATTCACAAATCCCAGAGGAGTAGATACACAATGAAAAGATGGTTACCGGTTCATCGCGGATATCCTGACAGAAGGCATTGTGAAGCAGTTTCCGGAGAAGTTCTAAAGGTTACATCTAAAAATCGCGGGATTGAAGCTGGATCAGCTTGGATCCCGCGATTTTTTGTCACAATAGAATGCTCCCCCTTTCGCATCCACTCGATATGGATTAAAATATAATTAATGAAACCTTGTTTTATCTGGTGAAACAATACTGATGAGAGGTGAAACGAAATGCCTATCGATTTTCATGACCCGAACAACCGACTGACTTATACGACAAGAGAGGCAGATGCATCTTGGAGTTCTTTCCTCAGCTCGATTGTTGATGTATCCAACAAACGGGTTGCCGACATAGGATGCGGCGGCGGAATTTATACGAAGGCGCTCATTCAAATGGGAGCTTCTCATGTCGTAGGTGTAGATTTCTCAGAGGAAATGCTGAAGGCTGCGGCAAATCACTGTAAGGACCTCCCCCATGCCGCTTTTCATCAAGGTGAGGCTTCTCAAACAGGTCTTCCCTCCAACGCGTTCGACGTCGTATTGGAAAGAGCCCTAATTCACCACCTAGACGATTTGGAACCATGCTTTAGAGAAGCCGTTCGCCTGCTAGATGACGGCGGCATGCTGATCGTTCAGGATCGAACGCCTGAAGATTGCCTGCTGCCTGGGGATGAACATCATCTTCGAGGATATTTTTTCGAGCGTTTCCCTTCGTTGAAGGAGAAAGAAGTCGGACGCAGACATGAGGATGGTCAGGTGCGTAAGGCATTGGAAGCGGCAGGCCTCCAGCTCGTTCATAGTACTAGACTTTGGGAAACCCGGCGCAAGTATACGCATTTGGAAGAGTTAAGTGAGGACTTGATGCAAAGAACCGGACGCTCGATTTTGCATGAACTTACGGATGAAGAATTGCAAGCATTGGTTTCTTTTATCACGGGTAAGCTCGAAGCTGCCCCGCTTCCCATTCAAGAAAAGGATGCTTGGACGGTCTGGATCGCGAAGAAGGCGTGATTCGTTCGGAATCCCTTAGCTCGTGTCCCTCCACGACAATTTTAAAGATTTCTTTAACTTTCGAAATTTGTCGAATGAATCATGATAAAGTAGGAAGATCAATAACATTTATCACACTTCCTAGGAGGGACAAACGATGGGCAATAAGGTTGCCGGATTCTTGATGGGAGTACTGCTGTGCTTAGGTTCTGTCATTTACTCTGCCGATAGCGTAACAGCTGCCGAGAAGACTTCAGCCGATTTTTCGGACCTGAAAGATCTGGATGATGCCACAAAAGCCAAATTTGACGAACTCATCTCCGCTGGTATTTTCGACGGCGTGGGTGAAGGCACATTTGGTCTCAAAGATGAGATGAACCGTGCGCAATTTGCTAAGGTTGCCGCGTTGATTTTCAATTTGAAAGTAGATAAGGATCTTAAGACATCCTCATTTTCTGACGTCAATGCGGATGATCCTGCAAATGGATATGCAGTACCATTTATAGAGGCAGTAAAAGCCGCAGGGATTACGGATGGTGTTGCAGATGGTGTCTACGATCCGGCAGGTAAGGTTACCAAGGAACAGTTAGCTACTTTCCTGATTCGCGGGCTGGGTAAGGACGCCGATGCCAGGGCAACACCTGGTGTGGATGATCATACCGTTTCCGAATGGGCAAAGGGGTATGTCGCCAAAGCGCTTGAACTTAAATTAATGTCTAATGGTGCCGACGGGAAGTTCGGTGGGCAATCTCATGCGACACGCGATCTGCTCGTGTTAGGCGCATACGAAGCCCAGCAGCAATATACAGAGGCAAAAAGACAAGAGGAAGAGCAGAAGAAGAAGGAAGAAGAAGAGAAGAAAAAGGAAGAGGAACTAAAGAAACAGGAAGAAGAAAAGAAACAACAACAAACCGTGCCGTCTTCGCCTTCTGGTCCACAACCGGATTCCTCTTCCCCTCCAGTTATTCAGCCGCCAGTACAATCTACCGTTGCGACTCCAACGGCATCTCCATCCGGCGGCGAGGTGACTTCGGGAACGCAAGTTACTTTGACTTCAGCAACGGCTACTGCTGCAGTGTACTATACGTTGGATGGGAGTGAACCAACGACATCCAGCACGCTGTATGTAGGGCCAATTACGATTACAAACAACACAACGATCAAGGCGATCGCTGTGAAGTCGGGATTGAAAAACAGTTCGGTTGCGAGTTTCGTATACACGGTCACTGTTTCTAGCAAATCATCGCTAGACTTGATTAATGAAGCAGCAGCATCCGGGGATTGGACCGGAATTGATGAGTCGACCTTTGCGGATGCGGGGATTACGGGAGTTACATCTGAGAATGTATATGGCATCCAAGGGATATTGCAAGACTATGATTACCCTTCAAGTGCACTTCCGAAAACCTTAAATGAAATTCAAACAATTGTTACAGAAACGATAAATATCAATGCCATCAATAATTACTTCGCATACGGCACCGGAAATGAACCTGACAAGCAAACTTTTGAAAATGCTGGTTTAAAAGGAGTAACCGATCAGAACTTGGCGGGGATCATAAGCTACCTTCAATCGAAATATCTAGGAGCAGGCGGTGGGTCTGGAGGCGGTGCTGGTGATATTGGCGGCGGTTTCCCAGGCGGCGGCTTCCCTGGAGGCGACCCTGGCGATATTGGCGGTGGCTTCCCAGGCGGCGGTTCCAGCGGACCATTATACTCCGGCTCCTCTAAACAAGATATCCAAGCTGCAATTGACGAATATTTGGATAGCCTATAAATTCAAAAGCGGCGCAAGGGAATATCCCTTCGCCGCTATTTTTACTACGCCCCCCGGGCAACCAGCATATACCCGATCCCACGAACCGTCACAATGCGCTCCGGATTGGCGGGGTCAGCCTCAATTTTTTTGCGTAAGTTACTGATGTGTACAGCGACCGTCCGTGTATCCTCCAGGCTATCCGTTCCCCAGATCACCTGAAACAGCGCATCCACGCTGACGGCGCGATTCACGTTTTGCGCCATGAAGGATAGCAAACCAAACTCTTTTTTCGATAAAAAGATGGTTTCCCTCCCCAGAATGACGGACTGAGCGTAGAAATCAAGCGTCAATCCTGGCAGCTCCAGCAGCTGTTCCTTTCTCCCTGTCGACGCCCTGCGAAGATGAGCCTTGATTTTAGCCATAAGGACTCCGGGGCTAAACGGTTTGGTGACATAATCGTCGCCGCCATAGGATAAGGCGTCAATTTTCACCTCGTCTTCCTCACGGCTGCTCAGAAACACAATCGGTGCATTCGTGTAGTTACGTGCGTTTATACACCAAGCGATACCACTTTCATTCGCCAATAAGACATCCAGCAGGATCAAATCCGGCTCGAACGTCACTAGTAACTTCATCGCTTCCGTCCCGCTATAGCTGCAGGCACATCGAAAACCTTCCCTTTCGCAATAAATCTGTACAATCTCGCAGATGTTGGGATCATCATCAACGACCATAATTTTATGCGTATGAACCATGCCCTCACCCCTCTTCTCGACGAATACAAGGAATGGATATGTAAAATGCCGCTCCCGTCTTCCCGTCGCTCTCCGCTCTTACCGTCCCGACATGCGCTTGTACAATTTCCCGGCAAATCGCCAGCCCAAGCCCACTGCCCTCTACCCTCTTCTCGGCACCAGGTTGTTCATACCGGTAATGGCGTTCAAAGATATGTTCAAGATGCTCCGGCGGTATCCCGGTTCCCGTATCTTCTACGCAAATATTGGCATAACGGCGATCCTTCACTTCGTTCACAGTTAACCCAATCCGCACGGCCCCGCCGCTCGCAGTGAATTTCATAGCATTCGACACGATATTAAATAACGCCTGATCCAATCTTTGCATATCTATCTCGGCCACTAACGACTCGCTCTCCGGATCTTCCGAATCCCCTAGATCCAATACGAAATCCAACCCTGTGTCACGTACAACCAGCTTATATTGATCATAGAACTGACGCAGGAATTGAGCCACAGGAATTGGCTCCATTTGGAACATCACTTGTCCCGTCTCCAAATGCGATAAATAGGATAATTCCTCAATCATCCGGTTCACCCGAATCGTGTTATCCCGGATATACCGCAAATACTGTTCGTTGCGTTCCGGCTTAACTCCATCCTGCACCGCTTCGACATATCCTAGCATGCTGGACAGCGGTAACCGCAGATCATGGGTAATATAAGACAGCAACTTCTTCCTTCCCTGCTCGGAGAGAAGCAGCCGATCATAGGAAATTCGCAGATTATCATGAGCTACAGATAAGGCATGGGTTCGTTCCTGGACTGTCTGTTCCAAGTTCATATTCATTTCCGTCAGCTTGTCGTTCGCCTCCTGTAATTCCCGGGCAATTCTTTCTTCGTTCGTGGCTGTTTTCGTAAATCTCGAGGAGAGCAAAAACATCTGTGCGACCGTAAAGATCAAGAGACCCAGCGGAGAAGTATTCCCGATGGAGGACCACTCGTTAAAATATAGAAAATCATTGATGACCGTAACCAGAGTAACCATCGAAGCCAGCAGGAAGATCAGCGCTCCCTCCTTGCGCTGCACTGCCGATTGGACGAGTCCAACCATCAGATACAGCATGTGCAGAACAACGACCACACCGATTACCGACAATAAATGGGTATAAATTATCGCAGGAGTTGCTACAACAATCAGGCAGAGCAGACCCGTTACGATCCGCGAGCCAAGACGAAACCAACGCGACACATAATTCGCAAAAATGCTAATATAGTACCGCGTAATGATATACCCGCTGCTGCAGAGCGTCAGGTACTCGATTTTGAACTGGATCTCCCATGGAAAATTCGGCCATAATTGAGTAAGCAAGAGCTCACCGACCAACAAGGAACGGATGCCTAACAACAAGGCAAACAGCCCGAAAAACAGAGGCGCCCTGTCTTTGCGTCGCAAGATGAATAACAACAAATGATAAAGTCCGATGACCATCAGGCTTGCGGTGATAAAGATCTCCCCCGCGATTTTCAGGTGAGTCCTAACCGTAAGCACATCACTGCCGCCCAACTCGATAAACTTGGTGATGCCGCCCCGCTTATGATGGAAGTTGGAAACTTGGATCACCAGTTCTACGGTGTTATTTTCCGGATGGAAGTACACAAACTTCGTTGCCAGACGCGGTGTCATGCTGCTCTTGTCCTGACCGACGACCCCCACCTCGGCCAGCGGTTCTCCGTTCACCCACAATTTATACGCGTGAAATATCGAGGGCATCTTTAGTGCAAGCCGCTCATGACGATCCTGCTCGCTAAGCTGGATCATCACCCGAAAGGTTGCAAAGCCTGTACCGCTTAACTGCTGACCATCTAGCCGATAACCTAGCCATGAGTTCGGGAGGTTGATCCAGCGGTTCGGATTTCCATCGCTTGCTATGCGATCATGTATGTCATTAGGCGACAGCAGCTCATGCCAATAAAACTCCCATTCCCCTTGTAGCTTTATCGGACGCTCACTCACTTGAACTTGGGATAAATCCAATATCCCCTTGTCACTTTGGATTTCTGTGGAGTTCGAGGCGGAGATGACGGCATAGCATGTCACCAAGCCAACCATAATGGCCGCAGCGATATACAGGATAATTTTACGTGAACTGAATCGGAGCATCCCTCTCATGAACAAAACCGACTCCAATCTACAAATTACGACAAAAACCATTTGATTAAATCAATAATAACATCATCCTAGGAAAATGTACCTGAAAATCTCGATAGGGTATAAAAAAAGCAAGACCCACCCAAACCTAACGTTTAGGTGGATCTTGCAATCTTGCTGATCCTCTACTCCTTAATATCTGCCGCCATAGCTCTTATACTGAGCATAAACGGTATTAGCGTATTGATCGGCCAGAATCGGGCGGCCATAGGAATCTGTAGCTCCTGGATACCAATAATCTCCCCCGTTATAATGCAGTAAGCCGCTGTAGATGCTGCCGAATCGAACAATCTTCTCATTCAAAATCAGTGAACCCATATATACCTGATCCTGCTCACTGCTGTGATTATAGGCATGCCCATATTTTGCACTAAATTGAGACAAATACGCATTCCGCGTGTTAGGTTCAACCTGCATCAATCCGTCACCGGCTGAAGGGCTGCCCGACAATCCATCCCCAAAGTAGCTTTCCTTCTTGATGACGGCACTGAGCAATAAGGCAAAATCCCCGCCTTTACCATAGGCATTGTCTGCATTCATGACATAGGTCCAGATGCGGCTTGGAACCTCCGCTGGCTTAGTTACTGTAGTAGGCGGGTTAGTTGGTGGATCGGATGGTGTAGTTCCTCCGCTGCCACCTCCGCCGCTGCTTAACGACCATAGAGCAGGAACAACTGGCGGTTCCCAACCAACAAGGGAAGTATGCGCTTGAATACAAGTATAAGTACTTCCGTTATAAGTTACAGTATCGTTGACGGCATAGGAAGTATTAGGAGCCCATGCTCCTCTGGAGGCTGCACTCGCTGGAAGAACTGCGAGAAATGTAGATAGGAATACGGCTAAAGCAACTAGAAGTGAAGCAGCTTTAATAGACACCTTTCTACGAATCATTTGGATACCTCCCACTATAAATTAATGTTTTCTCGCGTTTGCTCACTCATTCTTAGATTTTCAACCATCAACATTCCAGAGAAGTGGGCGAAGCATGTAATTAT
>Ga0310825_101326_pt1 | contig 9937 bp, 6 predicted proteins | sample WT_ome_9_FD_202243 | JGI IMG/M metagenome (GOLD analysis project Ga0310825, IMG submission 202243) | Sorghum-adapted microbial communities enriched on wild type (WT) sorghum from Joint BioEnergy Institute, Emeryville, California, United... ... | reverse complement strand
CGGCCGGCATTCTCCATGAGGAGCTGCACGATCTTGAAATCGTTCTTCGTCAGCTCGATCTTGTGGTTCTGATACGTCAGCGTGGCGTCATTCAGGTTCAGCACGACGCCGTTGTGTTCGAGGACGCTCACCTGCCCCTGGAAGGAGTAGGTGCGGCGGAGCAGCGCGCCGACCTTCGCCGTCAGCACGTGCAGATCGAACGGCTTCGCGATGAAGTCGTCGCCGCCCATGTTCATCGCCATGACGATGTTCATATTGTCGGAGGCGGAGGAAATGAAGATGATCGGCACCTTGGAGAACTTGCGGATCTCGCTGCACCAATGGAAGCCGTTGTAGAAGGGGAGCGCGATATCGAGCAGCACAAGCTGCGGCTCCGCGCGCAGCACCTGATCCGCCACGTTGTGGAACTCGGTGACGCAGGTTGCGTCATAGCCCCACTGGCTCAGGTGCTCGCCGATTGCGCGGGCGATGGTGAGATCGTCTTCGACGATGAGGATGTTTGTTGTACATGGGTGGTCCCTCCCCATGACATCATTATATTGTGAACGAGAGGAGGGGCCAAGAAACCGGCGGAATCGTGATTCCCAGTCGGAGCGTGATTACCGAGTCTTGTTTCGCATGTCGCGGAATTGGGTCGGCGTCATGCCGCTGTACTTCTTGAATACAAGGCAGAAATAGCGCTGGTCACTATAGCCGACCATTTCCGCGATTTGGTTTACTTTATAATTGCTGCTGGCCAAAAGTTCTTTCGCTTTTTCCATTTTTACTTCGGTAATGTAATCGGTTAAATTTTTTCCGGTTTTTTTCTTGAAGAAATTGCTGATGTAAGCCGGATTGAAATTGGTTTCTTTTGCAATATCTATTGTGGATATGCTTTGATTGATATTTTTGTGGATATATTCCTTAATTTGGTGAATCACTTTTTCTTTATAGTCTTTCATCCGATCGTTCAATCGCTCAACAATGCTCAGAAGGCATTCGGTCGTGACCTCGCCCATTTTGCGGGCGCTTTTGACTTCACTCAGTTGCTTGAGGCTGGCATAGTTGTACGAGTACCATTCTTCCGGCGGAATTCCGTAGAGTTGCTTGACATAATTGATGGCGTGGTTGATGATTTCGGTGCAATGCAAGACCAGGGAATCGGGACTGATGCTTTGTTCGAGCGCATGTTTTATCATGTCCCGAATATGATCCCGGACTCGTTGTGCTTTTTCCGGGGACATCATATCTTCCATGATCGCCGCGAAGTTAATATCCAACTTGAAACCATGATTGTATGCGACTTCATGGATTGTGGAAATCCTTTGATCCATAAAAACCGCATACCTATACGCTTCCTTGCTTTGATTGAAGGAATGGTGGATATCGGGAGCATGCGGCTTATTGCCGCCGACACCCCACTGGATGAGGATGTTGATCTTGTCCTTCAACTCTTCTGTAATGTGAAGCAAAACCTGCGTCACCGCCGTGAGATCGGATACATGGGTGAACAGCAGAATAATTTCGTCTTTGTGAAAAAGCGTATACGCCTCGAAAGGCTTGGATGAAATCGCTTCCGAAATTGTTTGCTCGATCACGTTCAGATAGTCCGGCAAGTACTCCAATTGGGCGGAAGCGACATAAAAATTCTCGAAATCACAATCGGGTTGAATTTGACCGTGAAGGATTGCTTCCGAGATCATTTTTTCCATTTTGAGCTTCTGGATCTGATCGTCGGAGTACGCATGAATTTCTTTTTTCTTGGCCAAGGCGATTTGAACCGCGTCAAGCAATTCCTGCAAACCGACCGGCTTGGTCAGGTAATAGACCGTGCCGTGCTTCATCGCTTCGCGGGCATAGCTAAAATCGCTGTAGCCACTGCACACGATGAAGATCGTATCCGGCTTTCGTTCTTTGACTCGCGCGATGATTTCCAGCCCACTCATGCCCGGCATGCGGATGTCGACAATGGCGATGTCGATGTCTTTTTGCAAAATTTCCTCGCATGCGACGTTTCCGTTTGTTGAAGCCCCCGCCAGCCGAATGCCGTAGGACGCCCAATCGACGATCGATTCGAGCGTGTCGATGACCAGCCGCTCATCATCGGCCAAATACAGATTGTACATAACGATCTCCCCAGTTGGTTCAATTCATATTTTCCAGCGTAATCGTAATTTGCGTTCCGACCCCAATTTTGCTCTCAATTTGAAGTCCGTAATCGCTTCCATAATAGAGCTTGATTCGTTCATCCACGTTCCGGATGCCGATTCCCCGACCATCGGACAGCACGACCTCGCTGTCGAAGCCGATCCCATCGTCCCGGATCACGAAGATCATGCGGTTGTCCCGCAAATAACCGGAGATGTACAGATTCCCGTTCTCTTCTTTTGGCTCCAGGCCGTGATAGATGGCGTTCTCCACAAGCGGTTGCAGGATGAACTTGATCATTTTCTTGTACAACATTTCCTCTTCGATCTCGATATGGACGTTGATCTTGTCGCCGTAACGGACTTTCTGGATCTCCAGGTAACATTCCACATGCTTGATTTCGTTCTTGACAATGGTAAAGGAGTCGCCGCGGTTCAAAGCAAATTTGAAAATTTTCGACAGGTTCATGACCATCATTGAAATGTTTTGGGCCTGAATTTTTTCCGCCATCAAGTAAATGCTGTTAAGCGTGTTGTACAGAAAATGTGGGTTGATTTGGGATTGAAGCGCCATGAGTTCCGATTCCTTCTGCTTGATGATGGCGTTGTACAAATTGGATGTGAGAGCCTTGTTTTCCCTCACCACCCGCTGGAATTCCGCGCCAATCCTTCCGACTTCATCGTTTTCATCGAAGGTGAAGTCAATGTCTTCCATTTTGCCGAATTTTTCAATAGCCAGCGTGAGAAGCTGGATTTGCCTTGTAATTTTGTCACTGCTCAGAATGATGAATCCGACGGAGAAAAACAGGGACAGCACGATCATCGCGACGGTAATGGCGGTGACGGAATAATTTTTTGAGATCAGCGCACTTTTGTTGACCAGGCATACAATTTTCCAACCGGTCAGTTCGTTTATTTTCACGCTATACATGTAGTCTCCATCGTTGACTTGGATGGTGTCGACCGAACTCCCCGGGCTGCTGTTAATCCGGTTGATAAACGGAACGGTTGTCTCGGACTCCGGCCCCAGTTCCGGCAACGAAGAATAGAGAAGAGCTTCTTGATTCAAGATGACAATGTGATATTCACTTGTGTTCATGTTGCTCTTCAAGCTTTCGAAAATGTTCCGATCTATTCCGATGACAATCATCCCGATATAATCCATCGTATTCATGTTCTTGAAAGCTTGGCCGTATAGAATGGCATTGCTGCCCAGGGGGATTTTGCTTCCGTCGAGCCACTGTCCCATCGTATTGTGGCGCTGAATGTCACTGAACCAATCATCGACGCTTTGAAAAAAATCCTGTCGATACGTATAGGTTATCAAGTTCACCGAGTCCATTTTGCCGGAGTTTTTGGTCAAGTAATACATCGTATGACGGTTGGAAATCAGAATGGTATTAATATATTTCTTGTTAATCGTGAAATTGCCCATCAGTCGCATCAAGTCCCACTTACTCGGATCTGTCTCGTTGCTGATATTCTGGACGACATCCATCGTAGAGACGATGTTGACCATGTCCTTGACATCGCCGAACATGATGTTGAGGTTGGTGTCAATAGAGTTCTGAAGATCCTCCATCGCGTTCGTCACATATTTTTTTGTTGCGTTGGTGTAAGTATACGTCGAATAGATTGAGATAATCATCAGCGGTACGAAGGATACCGTCACGGCGATCAGAATGAACCGGTTACGTATGGTGCGCGGAAAAACAAACCTGACGCCTCGCATGGCTGCATCCCCTTGGCTGTCGTTGCTGGCGAATTTAATCATAGCACAATCCGAATCGTAAGAATTGAAAGGAGTTTTTCTTATAAAAAATCTCAACAATTTCTGCGAAATTTCAAATATTAAGTTTTGAAGGCGCTTTATACAATGAATCTTGCATAATCAATCCCACATGAACAACAAGGAGGGTGCAAGGTTTGAAAAAGCAAATTTTGTCAATGTTGCTGTGTTCGCTCATACTGGCCATGATTGTTTCAGCCTGCGGCGGGAATGGCAATCAAAAGCAGTCGTCCTCGAGTCAGCAGTCGTCCGGTTCGGAAGTTAGCTCCAAGCCGCTCAAAATCCACTATTTGACCGCCAAGCAGATGAGCGACGGAGCGGTGCAAACATTGGTGGATCTGGCGAATGAATACAAGAAGGAACACCCGGATTTTGAGTTGGAAGTGGAAAGCATCTCCGACCGTCCTGCTTATCTGCAGAAGATCAAAATATTGGCATCTTCCAACGAGTTGCCGGATTGGTTCGACGCGGATCCGGAACCGTTCTTCGAAGACCTCGTGGAAAAAGGCCTCGTCCAGAATATTGAAGAGGTCTACCAAGAAATCGGGGTGGCGGACAAGTTTTTCAAAGTGTCGACCGATTACCCGCGTTCAGACGACGGCTCGCTGTACTTGATTACGTGGAACGCCAATGTTGAATATTTCTGGTACAACAAAGATCTGTTCGCCCAAGCCGGGGTCACTCCCCCAACCACTTTCGATGAATTCCTGCAGGTGAGCGAACAGCTCAAGAGCCACGGGATTACGCCCATCTCGATTCATGGCAAAGATTTCTGGCCGCTGCTGCGATATATGGCTTTCATTCCATTCCGCATGGAGGGCAACGATTATTTGGACAAATTGCGGAAAGGAGAAGCGAAAATGGCTGACCCTGCAGGCATCAAAGCGGCGGAATTCGTCCAGACGCTGGGCCTAAATTACTTCAACGAAGGCTGGTCCAATGCCGACTACAACACATCTCTCGAGCTGTTCTTGGGCGGCAAAGCAGCGATGTATTACATGGGTACTTGGCAAGTCAAAGATATGGTGGATGAAAATATGAATCTGTTGCCCCATATCGGCTACTTCAAAATGCCGAAGCTCAGCGATAATGACAAGACGACCGTCAACGACTTCTTTGCGAATTCGGGGATCGGCACGGCGGTCCGAAAAGACGCCTATACGCCGGAAATGAGAGACTTCCTGCAATTCTTGTTCACCCGTTATGCTGACAAAGCGCTTTACGAGTACCATGTGATTCCGTCCATTCAGCCGACGATAAAAGACGATTTGCCGCAAATTTACAAAGATATTTTGAATGATATCCATAACGTTCAAACCTATGCGAAAGTTTGGGACGTCAGGCTTGATCCGGAGACGAACGACACGATCGGGCGTGAGAGCACCGCACTTGCGCTCGGACTCTTGACGCCTGAAGAATTCGCCAAGAGGATGGATGAAGCGATCGCCCAGAACGCGCCGAAATACTTTTCTAATTAACCAAGTTTGTGGATAAGTGTTGCCGCTTATGCGGCAAGGACCGAGGTGATCAATCAATGGCCATCCGCAGAATCATCGAACCGTGGCTTTTCGTCCTGCCGGCGCTGGTGGTCTATATTTTTACCGTCATCATCCCGATCTTCTGGTCGTTCACTTTCAGCCTTTATGAATGGAACGGCATCGGCGACATGAAGTTTGTCGGGATTGACAACTATATGCGCATGTTCAGGGACAATGTGTTCCTTACCGCCTTCAAAAACAATTTGATATTCACCGGACTGGGCACTGTCGTGCAAATTGTCATCGGTATGATCATGGCAATACTTCTATTGAGCATCCGGTGGTTCCAAAATCTGATCAAAGTCGTCTACTTTATCCCATGCGTGATTTCTTCCATGGCGATATGCCAGATATTCTCCAAGATGCTTTCTGTCAATCCGGAAGGCGTAGTCAACGCACTGCTCGGAGCTGTCGGACTGGACAGTCTGAAGGCCGCGTTTCTGTCCGACCCGGATTTGACGCTCATCATTGTCACTCTGGTTGACGCGTACAAATTTTGCGCCATCTACATGGTCATCTATTATGCCGCTTTTATTTCCATTTCAAAAGATATTATCGAAGCTTCCATCATCGACGGCTGCAATGGATGGAAGCAATACCGCTACATTCGGTTTCCGTTGATCCGCGGCATTGTTTTTATAACGGTTGTCATGCTGGTCAGCGGCACGCTGAAGGGATTTGACGTGTCTTACATTTTGACAAACGGCGGTCCGGGCGCTTCCAGCGAACTGGTATCTACTTACATGTACAAAGTTACCTTCAATTCGGTCAATTACGGATACGGAAGTGCGATGGCAGTATTCATGGTTGTCGAATGTCTGCTAGTCGTCTCCTTGCTCCGGAAATTGATTGCACAAGCAGACACAGAGGATTGATGCCATGAAAACAGCCGCTTTCCGTTACGGATCAAGGATTTTGCTGTACGCCATGGTGATGGTATTTGTTATCGTGCAGGTTTACCCGATATTCTGGGTCATTGCTTCCAGTCTGAAAACGCCTGAGGAAGTTGCCCGGAATGCGCCGTATTCGTTTCCGCACAGCTTCTATTTCGAGAATTATATTAACATGCTTCAAAATTCCCGAATTCCGCTTTACTTTCTGAACAGTTCCTTGGTCGCTGTGTTTACCCTGTTGCTTACGATCTTGTTGGGGGCGCCGGCGGCTTATGCGATCGAGAAGCTTAGATTTCGCGGCAACACGAAAGTAATGGCTTTTTTCCTGTTGGGCATCATGATTCCGATTTTCGTCAGTTTATTGCCGATGTTCCAGATTTACAACGCGCTCGGCCTTCGGAACACATACCTGTCGCTTGTATTGCCGCAGGTTGGATTCAGTTTGCCGCTTTGCATTTACTTGTACTGCGGGTTTATGCGCTATGTACCCAATTCACTTATGGAATCGGCTTACTTGGACGGGGCCGGACCTTTTCTGGTATTTCGAAAAATCATTTTCCCCATGTCCAGAAACACCACAATTACAATCATTACATTTAACTTTATTTTTATTTGGAACGAATTCACATTTGCCAATACGTTCATGACCTCTTCACGCATGAAGACGCTGCCTCTCGGGCTGAACGATTTCGTTGGACTTTACGGCTACACGGACTGGGGAGCGACGTACGCCGCGATTGCCGTAACAATTATCCCGACGCTTGTTCTTTACTTCATCCTCAACAAAAGCGTTATTGAAGGCATGGCGGCTGGTGCGGTGAAGGGTTGATGACAGCCGGCGGCAAGAACTTATGCTGTACAAATTGGAGGGATCCCGAATGATGCTGCTGTTGGACAAAGGATGGCACATATTGCAAGATGTTCACGACACGGGTGAACTGCTGGAAATTTATCGTGACGAATTCGATTTTACGGCCGTTGGACATCAGATTTCCGAATGGGAACCGCTCGAAGAATTGAAACACTTGCAATTGCTTTATGCCAATCAACCGTATTTTGGCAGGGAGTTGCGTTATTTCAACCAAGCCCCCTGGTGGTACAAAAACGAGTTTCGACTCCCGGCCGAATCAGATGGGGATTACGCCGTGCTTAAATTTAGCAATGTGGACTATTTTTGCAAAGTGTGGTTCAACGGCGTTTATTTGGGCGAACACGAAGGGTATTCGATCCCGTTTGAGTTCGACGTGAGCCACCTGGTGCGAAAAGGAGAGGTCAACCGGGTCATCGTCAAGGTATGGTCTCCATGGGACAAGGAAGTCAATCATAGCGATTATGCCCGACGAACCTTTAACGTTAAGAGGGACCTGGTCAAGGGCACCTATGAGCATGACGACACGCTGATCGCCCGTGACGTCAACCCGGTCGGCATCTACGGAAGCGTCGTATTGGAAACCTACAATGGCGTTCGATTCGCTGGCTGTCCGTTTGTCAGCTACGAGCTGTCCGAAGATCTGAAGGACGCGACGGTTCACGTGCAGGCGGACGTGGTGAACAAGTGTTTCGCGGCGGATCTTCGGCTCGTCTGCACGCTGGTGGATCGGGACAGCAATCGGGTCGTTCAGACTTGTACCGAACCGTTTACCACGGCAAGGGAGAGGGATCGAGTTAACGTGACGTTCCCGGTATCGTCCGTTAAACTTTGGAATACGTGGGATAAAGGAGCCCAGCCTTTGTATGAATTGGAAGTAACCATTATGGCGGGAGACAATGTTGCCTACACTGTTTCCAAGCGGATCGGCTTCCGGAAAGTGGAGATGATTCGGGACGAATCGCAAACGTCGTATATTTTTAACGGGAAAAAACTGTTTATTCGAGGAACTTCCTATTTTCCGGATGTCTATATTTCCCGCATGACCAAAGAAAGGTACTTGCGTGACCTTCTTGCGATCAAACAGGCGGGCTTCAACTTGGTGCGCGTGCACGTTCATGTGGAGCAACCCGTCTTTTATGATCTGTGTGACGAGATCGGCATCGCCGTCATGCAGGATTCTGAGTACAACTGGACGCATCCGGTCGACGAAGCGTGGGCGGATCGGTTTATCAGCATTTACCTGGAAACGATCAAACTCTTGAATGACCATCCTTCCGTCATCACTTGGATTTGCCTGAACGAACCCGGGGTATTCGATCCGGCGGGAAGGACAACAGGGTATGCAATGCAGATCAGTCCGGGACCGAAGCTGTATCGGATGGTGACCGAGGCGGATCCGAGCCGGCCGGCAATTAAGGGTTCGTTCTGCCACGATGATCCGACGAGCGGAGACAGCCACAACTACACGGGTTCGCTGGAAGGGCCGGACGTTCACTATACCGCGATTTACGGAACAAAGGAGAAATTGAACACCGAGTTCGGCTTTGACGCTCCAGGCTCCGCTGCCAACCTGAAGACCGTCGGGCCGGTCTATAAGCGGCTGGCTTCCATTGCGGATCGGTTTGAGGACATTCAGTACTATCAATACCGATTGATTAAATATTATACGGAGCATTACCGCATCCAAAAATATCGGCCGTGTTCTGGATACGTCCACTTCATGTTTATCGACTTGTGTCCGCAAAGCTTCTATGGCGTATACGACTGGTGGGGCATTCCGAAACGGGGGCTGCAGGCGCTGCTTGAAAGCAACCAGCCGATAGGGGTGTTTATGGAGCACGAGGCCAACAAGCCGGTCGGCATTTGGCTGGTTAACGATTTGGATCAAGCGCTCGGCACGTGCAGGGTAGAATGGACGGTCACGGATGATCTTCGGCAATTGGTTGCGGACGGCCACCGTTACGTCGATGCAGGAGGCGATTCGGCCATCTACGTATCGGACCTTGCCTTCGAACCGGATAATCGCCGAAAATACCGGGTTTACCTGAAAGTAACAAACGAGGGCGGACAGACGGTAGCCGTCAATACGTACGAAGACGCGTTCCATCATCCCATTCATGTAAAAGGGCATCCGGTGCGAATGAATCACGAATACGGCGTTCGCCTGTATTTCGGGTAATGGCTCTTTGTCATTGATATCCGGTTGTGCCTGCATCATGGACGAACTGTCGCATTTAGCTTGACAATCTGTCGTTGTCGTAATAACGAACGAGGCTGTCCCTCAGTCATTTTTCAGTTGACTTTTGGGACAGCCCCGGTTCAGTCTTGTTACCCCACAATCTTCTCCGCATTTTCCTTAATCGTTTTCACTGTCTACATCAGCTTCTTCTGCCGTGCGCCGTCGAACAGCTTCAGGAAGCTCTGCGGCCCCGCTGTCGACTGGCATGCCTTCCTTGACGTACAGCACTTCGTCGCGCAGATTCGTGTAGATCGGATTGGCCCCGGCCGCGTAGGCCATGAGCCCGCACATCAAGTGGGAGGGGACTGAACAGGCGGTGTTCAGCGGGAGTTGAGAAATTGTTTAGAATTTGTTCACCCGAGTTCGACAGTTACTAGGTAAATGAAATACCCGCTATCCCTTGCGCTGTCTGGGTTGACGGGCATTTTTCTTAAGAAATGCGTGTATCTATGCTTTGGGTTGTATCTTTAGGAACTTTGGT
>Ga0310825_101323_pt1 | contig 9959 bp, 9 predicted proteins | sample WT_ome_9_FD_202243 | JGI IMG/M metagenome (GOLD analysis project Ga0310825, IMG submission 202243) | Sorghum-adapted microbial communities enriched on wild type (WT) sorghum from Joint BioEnergy Institute, Emeryville, California, United... ... | reverse complement strand
ACCCACGAATCGCCGTTGCCATGGTTGTTGCCGGTCGTGGCCGTGGCCGCCGCCGTCCTGTTCTACGTGCTGCGGCAGGCCGGATTCCTGAACCGGCTTCTTGCCGCCGCGCGGGACCATGCGGCCGGCCGGGCCGTGGGCGATGTGCCGGTGAAGGGGAGATCGGCGATTGCGGAGCTGGCGGACCACTGGAACCGGATGCGGCAGATCGCCGAAACGTCGCGCGCCAGCGAAGCGAGGAGCGAACGGCTCAAGACGGAGCTGATCACGAACGTCAGCCACGATCTGCGCACGCCGCTCACGTCGGTCATCACATACGTGGATCTGCTGAAGAACCCGGACCTTTCGGAAGAGGAGCGGGCGTCCTACATCGAGATCCTCGACCGGAAGAGCAAGCGGCTCAAGGCGCTGATCGACGACCTGTTCGAGGCGACCAAAATGGCGAGCGGCAGCGTGGAACTGCACCGGGAGCGGATCGATCTGGCCCAGCTTGTCGAGCAGGCCCTGGCCGAATCGGGCGCGAAGAACGGATCGACGGGCATCGAATTCCGGGTGCGGCTGCCGGAGCGGCCGGTCTACGCCTTCGTCGACGGGCAGAAAATGTGGCGCGTCTTCGACAACCTCATCTCGAACATGATCCGCTACTCCCTCGAAGGGACCCGGGCCTACATCGCGCTCGGCCGCGCGGACGGGAAGGCGGAAATCACGTTCAAGAACGTCGCGAAGTACGAGCTCGGCGACAACGTCGACGAGCTGATCGAGCGGTTCAAGCGGGGCGACGCGTCGCGGCACACCGAAGGCTCGGGACTGGGACTTGCGATCGCGAAGTCGATCGTCGATCTGCACGGCGGCTCGTTCGGGCTGGAAGTGGACGGCGACCTGTTCAAGGTGCGGGTGCTGCTGCCGGAGGCGTGAAGCGGATTGGCGGTCTGTGCGGTAACAGGATTGGCTTTGATTGGGATGAAAAAAGGGACGGGCTGGGACGGACGGAATGTCCGGTCAGCCGGTCCCTTCTTTGTGCCGCCCTCAGGCGTACGGATCGATCGTCACGATCGTGCCGTCCGGGTTGTAGCGCAGCTCCGTGTATTTGACGCAGCGCAGGTGGTCGACGCCGCCGGAGAGCGAAGCGTCGTGGTAGAACAGGTACCATTTGCCCCGGAACTCGACGATCGAATGGTGCGTCGTCCAGCCGATGACCGGCGTCAGGATGACGCCCTTGTACGTGAACGGGCCGTACGGGCTGTCGCCGATCGCGTAGACGAGCTTGTGCGTCGTGCCCGTCGAGTACGACAGATAGTACTTGCCCTTGTACTTGTGCATCCACGGGCCTTCGAAGTAGCGCCGGTCCCCGTCGCCCGCCTTGATCGGCTCGCCGTTCTCGTCGAGGATTTGAATTTCGCGCGGCGTCTCCGCGAACGTCAGCATGTCGGGAGCGAGCCTTGCGACGCGCGGTCCGAGCGCGGGCTCATCCGGATCGGGCTCCTTCCCGTCGGGGTTGAACGCGCCCGTCTGCCATTTCTCGAGCTGGCCGCCCCAGAGGCCGCCGAAGTACATGTACGCCTCGCCGTCGTCGTCGACGAGCACGGCCGGGTCGATGCTGAAGCTGCCGGGAATGTAGTCCGGCTCGGGCTTGAACGGGCCGGCCGGCCTGTCGCTCACCGCGACGCCGATCCGGAAATTCCCTTCTTGGTCGCGCGCGGGGAAGTAGAGGTAGTATTTGCCGTTCTTGAACGCGCAGTCCGGCGCCCACATCTGCTTGCTCGCCCACGGCACGTCGCGCACGTGCAGCGCTTCGCCGTGGTCGATGACCGGCGAGTTCAGATCGTCCATCGACAGCACGTGGTAGTCTTCCATCTGGTACTGGTCGCCGTTGTCGTTGTTCGGCCCGTCGTGGTCGATATCGTGGGACGGGTAGATGTACAGCTTGCCTTCGAATACGTGCGCCGAAGGATCCGCCGTGTAGATATGCCGGACAAGCGGCTCTTTCGGTTGCGGAATATTCGACATTGCGATCCCCTTTCAGTCCAGGCTTTGCCTCTTCTCGTACAATTATAGCAAGCTGAACCGCTTTCACAAGGGAGCGAAATTAAGGTTTTTCCCGCCAAATTAAAGATGCCCGCATGCAAATCCGCGCGATTGACATCCGGTTTCGGATTCTGGTTGAATCGGAATATGCGAGTGTCTCCGCGGAGGTGGCGGCGATGATGCACGACCGGGTCAGCACCGGCATCGGGGGAATCGACGGCGTCGTCGACGGGCTGAGGCTCGGCGACAACGTCGTCTGGCAAGTCGACGGGATCGGGCAATACGGGCGGCTCGCCGCGCGTTTCGCCGAACAGGCGAAGCGGGACGGACGGAAGCTGGTCTATGTCCGCTTCGGCAGCCACGAGCCGCTGCTTGCCCCGGATTCGGGCGTCCGGATCGTCGAACTGAAGGCCGACCGGGGGTTCGAGCGCTTCGCCGCGTCCGTCCACCGGCTGATCGAACGGGAAGGCCGGCGGGCGTTCTATGTGTTCGACTGCCTCACCGACCTGCTCGCCGACTGGCATTCCGACCTGATGATCGGCAACTTCTTCCGCGTCGCCTGCCCGTATCTGTACGAGCTCGAGACGGTGGCGTATTTCGCGATCATCCGCAACGCCCACACGTTCGCGACGATCGCGGGCATCCGCGAGACGACGCAGCTCCTGATCGACGTGTACCGGGTCGGCGGCAAGGACTACATCCATCCGCTGAAGGCGTGGAACCGCTACACCCCCGTGATGTTCTTCCCGCACCGGCTCGACGGCGACGAGGCCGTCAGCATCACCTCGAGCGCCGAGGCGGCCGAACTGTTCGCCGCGGTCGCGCGCGGCGAGGACCGGCTCGACTACTGGAACGTCATGTTCGCGCAGGCGCGGGAGGCGCTCCAGGCGCCGGCCGGGCGGCAGGAGCGGGTCAAGATGCGGCTGCTCCGGATGCTCGCCGGCCGCGAGGCGCGGCTGATGAAGCTGTGCGGACGCTATTTCACGCTGGCGGACGTGCTCCGGATCGCGGAGCGCCAGATCGGCAGCGGCTTCATCGGCGGCAAGAGCGTCGGCATGCTGCTCGCCCGCCGCATCCTCGAGGCGGAGGGCGACCGGTTCGCGCCGCGGCTCGAGCCGCACGACTCCTGGTACATCGGCTCGGACGTGTTCTACACGTACATCGTCCACAACGGCTGGTGGAAGCTGTTCATGCGGCAGAAGACGAAGGAAGGCTACTTCAGTTGCGCGGCCGAATTGCGGGAGAAGCTGCTCGCGGGCCGGTTCCCCGGGAACATCCGCGAGCGGTTCATGCGGATGCTCGAGCACTACGGCCAGTCCCCGATCATCGTCCGCTCCAGCTCGCTGCTGGAGGACCAGTACGGGAACGCGTTCGCCGGCAAATACGAGAGCGTCTTCCGCGTCAACCGCGGCACGCCGGAGGAGCGGTACGAGGCGTTCGAGCAGGCGGTGCGGACCGTCTACGCCAGCGCGATGAGCGAGGACGCGCTCGTCTACCGGCAGATCCGCGGCCTGGCGGGCGAGGACGAGCAGATGGCGCTGCTCGTGCAGCGGGTGTCCGGCGACGGGCACGGGGACGGCTTCTTCCCGCACGCGGCGGGCGTCGGCCATTCGACGAATCTCTACGTGTGGGATGCGGGCATCGACATGCGCGCGGGCATGCTGCGGCTCGTGTTCGGGCTCGGGACGCGGGCGGTCGACCGGACGGAGGGCGACTACGCGCGGATCGTCTGCCTGGACGATCCCCGGCGCCAGCCGCCGATGCACGCCGGCGACCGGCGGAAGTACGCGCAGCACGAGGCCGACCTGCTGTCGTTCCGGGAGGGCGGGCTCGTCTCGCGCGACGTGAATCAGTTGCTCGCGGGCGGCATCAAGGCCGACCGGACGCTGATCGCCGAGCCGGACGAGGAGGCGGCCGCGCGCATGCGGGAACTGGGCCTTGCGGACCGGCCGGCGCCGTGGATCGTCGATTTCCGCGGGCTGCTCGAACGGACCGATTTTCCGGCGTTCATGCGGGAAATGCTGGCGCGGCTCGCGGCCGTGTACGAATACCCGGTCGACATCGAATTTACGGTCAACTTCCGGCCGGACGGCGGGTATCGCGTCAATCTGCTGCAATGCCGGCCGCTGCAGACGCGCGGGCCCGGCCGGCCGGTCAAGCTGCCGGAGCCGTCGGACGACTGCTTCTTCGCGTCGCGCGGCGGCTTCATGGGCGGCAACGTCCGGCTGCCCGTGGAATACGTCGTCTACGTCCGGCCGGACGCCTACTTCGCGCTGCCCGAGCAGGGCAAGCACGCGGTCGCCCGGCTGATTGGCCGGATCAACCGGGCGCTGAAGGGGCGGCAGACGATGCTGGTCGGTCCGGGACGGTGGGGGACGACGACGCCGTCGCTCGGGGTGCCGGTGCATTTTGCGGAGATTTGCCATGCGGCGGTGTTGTGCGAGGTGGCGGAGGCGGAATCCGGGATCGCGCCCGAGCTGTCGTACGGCAGCCATTTCTTCCTCGATCTCGTGGAGACGGGCATCTTCTACGTGGCGCTCGCGCCCGGCGAGCCGGAGGTCGTCTGGCATCCGGAGCGCGCGCTGGCTAAGCCCAACGCGCTGATCGAACTGGTGCCGGAGGCGGCGCCGCTCGCCGAAGTCGTGCACGTGGCGAGGACGGACGGGATGGAGCTGTTCGCGGACATCGGGTCGCAGCGGGTGGTGTGCAAGTAACGTTCCGGCTTCGACGGGCTTCAAGAAGATTTCATCCATTGATGTTCCGCGATGGCGCGTCGGGAGAAAAGTGATGACCGTTCAATGATCCGGTGCAAAGGATTGGTGATGAACTTGACGACGTAGGACACGGCGATGCACATCAGAAGAAGCCAGAGAAAAATGAGAACGGGATACTTCGGCGCAAACGTCATGTCCGGAAAGATCGTGAGATAGAAGAACATATGCACAAGCCAGATGTTCGTGGAGTGCTTGCTGAAGTAATGCAGGACGTTCGTGACGACTTTGCGCTTGGTCATCAAAGTATAGGCAACGATCATCACCGTGGAATTGAAAGGCGCGATGATCGAAGATTGGACAATCCCGTGGAACACGACCAGGGCGGCAAGAACGGACAAGCAGAGGAAGTTCCTGTATCGCACATTTGCAAAGACGTTGCCGATCCGGGTAAGAAACTTCTCCTTCGAAAAAACCGCGCCAATGACAAACGAAAACTGCGACGTCGCAAGCAGCCAGCAAAGATTGGCGATATCCGCCACCACGACGTGATCCCCGACCTCCAGGAAAGGCCGGTATCGCTGGAAATGCCCGAATACGAAAAGGACAAACGAGCAGGCGAGAAGCAGGAATGAAGGTTGTCTTTTGATGAATTTGATCAGCATCGGTGAAAGCAGAACCAGAATGACATAGACGCGAAGAAACCACCACGCGCCGTTATAGGCATTGGAAATGCCCAGGAAACCCAGGACAAAACGGCCGATGTCCGGCGTAAACACATTCTCGTCCCCGATCATCATGCCGACCGGCACGAAAATCAGAAACACAACCCAGAAATTGACATACAGTTTCGCGATGCGTTTGAGGTTTTTTCCGAGAAGCGGTCCGTTCGCGTTGGAAATCATGAGATAAAAAGCATATCCCGTCACGAACAAATAAATTTGCCGGCATGCGTCGCCCATGATGGCAAGGTAATACACCCAGGGCGCATCGCGGATAAACGGCTCCGCATAGTACAGATCGCCGACATCTTTTCGCGCGAACAGATGGAGCATCACCATCATGAGAATGGCCGCGCCCTTCAATACGCCGGAATCAGACTTCGAGAGTTCCACGGAATCCCTCTTTTCGATAAAGAGATCACAAACGTTCTCTAAAAAGAACAACCGGACAAGTATATCTTACACCGGCTTCCACAAAAGATCAACCGGAGCCTCAGGTCCGTCCCGTACCGGAAGAACGCGCGAGCGAACGCACGGTCGGAATGTCGGCCGGGGCCCAGTCCAGCTTTGCGATTTCGGATAGCGGGAGCCAGACGAGTCGCGCATGCTCCTTCGGTCTGGGGGTTCCCTCCAGGATGCGGGCCCTGTAGGTGATGAGCCTGACCGCAAGCCCGGGATAATGGTGCGTCGCGTCGGCAATCCGTTCGCGGACTTCGATCAGGCAGTCCAGCTCTTCCCGGATTTCCCGGATGAGACAGCTTTCGGGCGTCTCGCCCGGCTCGATCTTGCCGCCCGGGAATTCCCACAATCCGGGTTGCGACATCGACGGCGACCGCTGCGCGCACAGAATCTCGTTGCGGTCGTTGAAGATGACGGCTCCGGCTACGTCGATTTTTTTCATTCAAACGTCTCCTCGTTCCGCCAAAATGAACTCCATATACGCCATCATACGACAAGCTGCAAGGAGCCAGGCAATCCCCATGATGGCTCGTCGCATGTTCGCCATTCTGTCGCCGGGCAACATCGATCCGCTGGCGATCGGGGACAGGCTGCTCTGGGATCATGCGGAAGGCGGGAAAACCGCGATCTACACGATCGACCTCGCGAAGCGGTGACGGGGCCGGGCGGGCCGCTTCCGCCGCATGGCGCGGCGGGGCGGCTTTATTGTCGCGGCGGGAGCGGTACAGGGCTGTTCCGGATTGGCCGGTCAAGCCATCGCGGCCGTCGCGCCCTCCGGATTCCACAGGCAGACGGTATTCTCGCAGCGGCAGGAGACCAGACGGCGCGCCAACGCCGCAAGCGATACCTCCGGGCTGATCAGGATTCTCACGTTGCGGAACGTACACTGCTCGAAATGATAGCCCTCCGACCGGATCATGATGACGCAGTCCTCGAAGGCGCACCGGCAAAAGGCGAATCCGTCCAATCCGATCGTCTCGTTCGTGAACGGCTGGTCCTGGATAAGCTCCATCTCGAATCGCTCCTGTTCGGGTGTGGTCGAGTCAAGATCATAGCATGTCCGGGGCGCAATGGGTGTCGGATCGGGGCCTGCCGGACGAAGCGATTTGCCGACAGGCGGATGACAAATTCTCTCTTTCCTGGTATGCTTCTTGCGGTTGTGCTGGCGCTTGCTGTTGGATATGGAGGAACGATGGATACGCTGATCGAACTGCGCAATGTCGGAAAATGGCATGCGGGGCGGATGATCGTGGACGGGATCGATCTGGACGTCCGCCGCGGACAGATTCTCGCGATCCGCGGCCGCAACGGCGCGGGCAAGTCGACGCTGCTGAAGCTGCTCGCGGGAATCGTCAGGCCGTCCGCCGGCGTCGTCCGCCGCGCCCCGGGCGTGCGTGTCGGCTATGCTCCGGAGCGGTTTCCCCGGGTCCGCTTCCGGGCGGAGGAATATTTGACGCATCTCGGCCGGGTCCGGGGCGTTCCGCGGGAGGAGCTTCGCCGGCGGATCCGGGAACTGGCGGATCTGTTTCAATTGCATGCCGCCGGTCCGATCACGCATTTCTCGAAGGGGATGGCGCAGAAGGTCAACCTGATGCAGGCCATGCTTGTCCGTCCCGACGTGCTCATTCTGGACGAGCCGCTGTCCGGACTGGACGCCGATGCGCAGGCGGAGCTGGCCCGTCTGCTGCCGAAGCTCGGGCAAGAGGGAACCGCCGTCGTGCTGACGGGCCACGAACCGGGGTTTGCGGAAGGGTGGGCGGATCGGATCGCCGTCATCCGGGACGGGAAACTGGAGGAACAGCGGGCACGGGCGGCCGGCCCGGCGGATGAATCGGATCCGTCGGCGTGGATTTGCGACCAATGGGGGTTGGGTTAGGATGTTCCCGTCGCTCGTGCGGTATCTGCTGTTGTGCTATTTGCGGTCGTACCGGTATTTTCCGCCTTTGCTGGTTTTCCTGGTCGGCCTCATGCTGCTCTATGCCAACCGTCCGAATCCGGTGATGGAGAGTTACGCGGCATCGTCCGTGCTTGTCTATTTCGTGACCGCCTGGATCGGAGCCGGCTTCTCCGGCGCGATCGGGGAAGCGCAGGAGCAGATCGCGGCCGTCCATGCGGGGAGCGTGCGCGCCTATCTGGCCGGAAAGACGCTGGCCGTTGTCGCGTGCGGGCTGGCGCTGGATCTGGCGGCGCTGGTCTGGCCGGTCGCGGCGGGCAGTTTCGATGCGCCCGTGCGGGCCGGCGAGTGGCTGACGGCGCTGCTGGCCCATGCGGAACTGTCGGCGCTGGGCGGCCTTGCGGCGCTGCTGCTGAGCCGGCCGATCGTCCGCTCGGGGAGCATGGCCGCCGCATCGCTGCTGCTCGTGCTGATCCTGTCCGTCGCGAAAAGCGGCGTGCTCGGGGTGATCGGCGAAGGCTTCGCGCCGCTGTTCATCCTGCTGCCGCCCGCCGCGCCGCTGGTCGACTGGCTGATGGATCCGGACGCGGCCCGGGGAATGGAAAGCGCCGCCGTCCGGGTCTGGCCCCTGGCGTACGGCGGCGCGCTGTGTTGGTTGTATCTTCGGCTTGCGGAACGAAAGTGGTGATCCGCCGGGACGGCCGGGCCGCGCACGCCGCATGGGCCGGGGTCAGGTGATCTGCCCGTTGCGCGCGCGATCCCAGGTGATGTAATCGACGTTGACCGGCTCGAAGCCCGAGCCGCGCAGCAGCTGGTTGATCTGCCCGCGGTGGTATTGGCCGTGCAGGGCGACGTGCAGCAGGATGTCGCGCACCCTGTTGCGGAAGGCGGCGCCGGTCTGGTTCCGGTATTCGAGCTCCGCATCCGCCGCGGCGTCGTCGAGCGCGGACAGATAGCGGGTGAAATCCGCGTGGATCGCCTCCATCCTGTTGCGCATCCCGTCCAGGCTGTCCGGCGATGTCCAGATCGGGAGTCGCGAGCTGTCCTTCCCTTCGAGCCGGGTCAGCCATACCCGTTCGGCGTTCAGGATATGGTCATAGAGGCGGATGGCGGCGGCGGGCGGATCGCCCGCGGCCTCGAGCGTCTCAAGGAGACGCCGGTCGGCCCAGTACAACTGGTCGAACAGGGCGCGGATGCTGCGCATGGTCAGGCCTCCTTCGGGAGATTCGGATGATTCGGGTTGCCCGGGGCCGGTGCGGCCCGCGGGCGCGGCCGGCTACAGATATTCGATGATGTCGCCGGCCAGCAGCGACGCCGGATTGGCGCGGGCCGCGGCGGCCCGGTCGCCGGCGAGGCCGTGCAGCCAGACGCCGAAGGCGGCGGCGGTGCCCGGCGGCATGCCCTGGGCGAGCAGGCTGCCGATGACGCCCGCGAGCACGTCGCCGCTGCCGCCGGTCGCCATGCCGGGGTTGCCGGTCGTGTTCACGTACACGGCGCCGTCCGGGAGCGCGGTGACGGTGGCGGCGCCCTTCAGCACGAGGACGACGCCGTGCCGTGCCGCGTAATCGCGGGCGACGCCGATCCGGTCGCGCTGCACGTCGGCGGCGCTCATGCGGTTAAGCCGCGCCATCTCGCCGGGATGCGGCGTCAGGACGGCCGGGCTGTCCGCCGGCCGGCGCGGCCAGGCGGCGAAGTCGTCCGCCTCCGCCAGCATGTTCAGCGCGTCGGCGTCGAGCACGAGCGGCACGGCGCGCCCGGAGCCGGCGCCGCCCGCGGACCCGCGGGCCGCGTCCCAGACCCGCCGCAGCCAGGCGGCGTCGCCGGCGAAGCGGCCGAGCCCCGGGCCGAGCACGAGCGCGTCCGCGCCGGCCAGCTCGGCCGCGAGCGCCTCCGGGGCGACGGCCGACCAGTCGCCCCGGCCGCCGTCTTCGAGCGGCGCGAGCATCGCCTCGGGCGCGCGGCCGGTCACCGCGGCCGCAAGTCCCGCGGGCAGCGCCCACGTCGCGAGCCCGCAGCCCGCGCGCAGCGCGGCCCGCACGCACAGGAGGCCGGCCCCGGCCATGCGCGGCGATCCCGCCGCGACGAGGACGCGGCCGTAGGTGCCCTTGTGCGTGTCCGCGCGCCTCGGCCGCGCGGGGTCGACGCCGA
>Ga0310825_101309_pt1 | contig 10111 bp, 22 predicted proteins | sample WT_ome_9_FD_202243 | JGI IMG/M metagenome (GOLD analysis project Ga0310825, IMG submission 202243) | Sorghum-adapted microbial communities enriched on wild type (WT) sorghum from Joint BioEnergy Institute, Emeryville, California, United... ... | reverse complement strand
ATAGCTCAAGCGATCCCAAAACATCTTACCCCTGATCGGCTGCTTAGAATTGCCACAACAAGCATCCGAACCAATCCTAAATTGAAAGTATGTACCCCAGAAAGTTTGCTAGGCGCTGTGATGCAATGCGCACAGTTGGGACTTGAACCTTCCATTCTTGGACATGCCTATTTGATCCCATATAAAAACAATAATAAGGAAACCGGGCAATACGTTTATGAATGCCAGTTCCAGATCGGTTACAAGGGCTTGATCGAGCTGGCAAGACGCACCGGACAGATCAGCAGCATTATGGCGCAAGCCGTATACGAAAAGGACATTTTTGAGTACGAATACGGCATCAACGAGAAGTTGAGACACGTACCGGCTGACGGCGACCGCGGCCCCGTGGTGAAATACTATGCTTACGCCAAATTCAAAGACGGCGGATATTCGTTCTTGGTCATGAGCCGCCGAGACATCGAGATCCATCGGGATAAGTTCAGTAAGTCGAAGAATTACGGTCCGTGGGTTGACCACTTTGACGAAATGGCGAAGAAAACAGTCCTTAAGGCGCTCATGAAGTATATGCCGATTAGTGTGGAATTACAACGAGCCGTTGATCAGGACGAAACGACAAAGCATTTTGACCCGGAAGCCAAAGACATGAGCGAAGTAATTGACGTAACTGATTGGTCTGAAACGCCAGAAAATGCACCGGAAACAGAACTGGACAAGGTTCTTGATAACTTTGATCCGAATCAGGCCACGATGGATATCTGATAACAAGCCACTCACACAGCCTCACAGAACGTCACAACACGTTAACCAAGTTTTAGGATAGATAAACTATGTTAAGGAGTGGTGATAAGGTGCCAAGCGCGAAAATGGCTGTACACTACAGTTCAAAAACCGAACTTTGGGAGACACCGCAGGACTTTTTCAACAAATTGAACGATGAATTCGGATTTGAACTTGATGTTTGCGCTTTACCTGAAAACGCTAAGTGCCGGAAGTATTATACACCTAGCGAAAATGGATTACTCCAGGAATGGAAGGGAGTCTGTTGGATGAACCCCCCATATGGAAGAAAGATCGGGGAATGGGTGAAGAAAGCCTATGAGTCGTCTTTGAATGGCGCAACGGTCGTCTGTCTACTCCCGGCAAGAACCGATACAGCTTGGTGGCACGATTACTGCATGAAGGGTGAGGTTCGCTTAGTTAGAGGACGACTAAAATTCGGAGGATCTCAGTGGAATGCACCGTTTCCTAATGCGGTTGTTATCTTCGGAAATCGAGCGGAAGTGAACGCGTTAAAGGCAATGTAATGTTGCATAGTACGAAAATATAACGCACCTTACGGCCTCCATTTAGGGGGCCAGGGTATAGGAGGTATACAAGGATGAGGGAATATAAGTTTCGCGGCAAACGAATTAATAGTGACGAATGGATTTATGGATACGGAGTTGTTATTGGTGAGCATTACGGTCGTATGCATGGAGAAGAAAGGGAAGCATCTATATTTGTTGAGTACGATGAAGCTTCTAAGTTGAATTTCCAGTTGGTCGAAGTCGATCCAAAAACAGTAGGTCAATACACAGGACTCCAAGACCGTAACGGGGTTGATATCTATGAGGGGGATATCTCCGAAGGCGAACATGCAATTTACTTGATCCTATGGGATGAACAAAAGGCACAGTTCCGAGCTAAAGTCATTAAAACCAAATCTGTGCTAATCAAACACTGTTCGTTCCCCCTTTGGCAATATGTCGAGGACGACGGGAAGTGTAGATTTGGGCTCATCGGCAACCGTTTTGACAATCCAGAGCTATTAGGGGAGGTAAGAGAGTAATGGATAACGATCTACTTAGTAAAAGTAAACTTATAGATTGGCTTGAAGAAAAGATAGAATCTTATTTTCTTGCATATCACAATTCATACAGCGATTATGATCAAGGTCGCGAAGCCTCTTACCATGAAGTAATAGAGTCAGTGAGAAGTGGTTTATTCGATCCAGATCCCACTCCCTCACCAACCATAAAGCCGGGAGATAAGGTGTACCATTCAAGATTTAATTTAAAAGGAACGGTTAAGCGATTATCACAAAGCGGAAAAAGAGCGTATGTCATTTGGAATTATGGATATATGCCGTCATACGTAGAGCTAAAGAGTTTGGAGGTGGTAGAGAGTGACTAAACAGGTTAGAGACTGGCAAGAGGATATGAAACTGGTTGAAGCCTATAAACATGCCCAAACGCTTCACAACACACCTTATCCCTCTAAACTTGCGTGGCAAGATAACTTGCCAGAGCCTACAATATTGATTCTTGAATACTGGCTCAAACAATACGCAGCAGAGAAAGAACGGGCAGATAAGCTAGAACAAGAACGTGACGATGCGATATCTGGTCTGACTGAATCGTATAAAGAACTAAGCTGGAATTACGATCGAATGAAGTTGCGGGAACGCGAACTAAAGGAAACTATGAAATGGGCTATCGAGCAATCAAGGTGGGGCGATCCTTTGAACGCACTGAAAAAGGCAATAACCAAACTCCAAAGTACGTTGGCATCCCTTTATCCAGAGGAGGAAACAAAGTGAACAAACACGAGCTTAAAATATGGCCTCAATACTTCAAGGCTGTATGGGACGGAACAAAAACATTCGAGATACGGAGAAATGATAGGAATTTTCAAATTGGTGACATGCTGGTATTAAGAGAGTTTGACCCGGATGCTAACGAGTACACGGGTTCAGCCATATGCAAAAAAGTTTCGTACATTCTGGATGATTCGGAATTTGTTAAAGAAGGATATGTGGTGATGGGTTTGACTGAATGGACGTCTATTAATCTACCAGAGGAGGGCGACAAATGACACGAGAAGAGATACTGGCTATGAAGCCAGGGCGTGATTTGGATGCTCTGGTGTTCAAATTTGTCATTGGTGGACATATTCCTAAACCACCATTCAGAGCGAACTTTATGAAATACTCTTCAGACATCTGCGCAGCATGGGAAGTAGTAGAGCTGTTTGAAAGTAAAGGGTATTTGTTCTCCTTAAAAAATCTCGTCGGTGGAAATTATGAATTTACACTAACTGATTGGGTCGGAAAGTGTGACATATATTCTGCACAAGGAGACACGCCTCAAGAAGCTATCTGCAAAGCCGCACTATACGCTGTCACCCACTACGCAGAAATCAATTTACCAAACCAAAGGGAGGATGAAACATGAAAATGCAACGTTCCGGCATCGATTATGCGGCAAAAGCCATCACTATTGCAGCTACATTTATAATCCTCTTATCGTTTGTCGTTATGGTTACAGTCACGGTATTTACACTTGATCACCCAGAAAGCATCGGGGAATGGTTCGGAAGATTATTCAGCGGATTCCAAAACTAACAATAAACCAAAGGGAGAGATAAAGATGGGAGAGGGTCAGTATTGCTAAGAGTGAATTAACAACGAAACTAGAACGTGACATATACTCCGCAACAAGCAAAATGGGGGTATTTGGATGTTTTGAAGTTACGATAGGCTGGTTTGGTGATGAAAGAGTCGATTACATGACATACGACACAAAAGGCGTTTGGCGCTGCTATGAGATCAAAGTATCGAAAGCAGATTTTCACAGCAAAGCTAAAAAGACGTTTATCGGGCACTTTAACTACTACGTACTGACAAAAGAACTGTACGAGGAGGTTAAAGATGAGATACCAGCACATGTAGGCGTATATATTGGGTCATCGTGCGTGAAACGGGCGAAAAAGCAAGAACTTTCTATAGACGAGCAGATTTTAAAAGATTCGTTGATTCGATCATTGTCGAGAGAAGCTGAAAAGCTAATGAAAAGCAACAACCAAGACTATGTGAACAGGATGAACAGAATCATTAAAAACGAACGTAGTCAAAAAGAAGAATACAGGCAAAAGTATTGGAACTTGCTACACGAAGTGCAAGAAAGATATGGAGTCAACTGGAATAGAGAGGCACGTGAAGTTTTGTGAAAGGGAGAGATAAAGAGTGAGATACGAATACGGATTAAAAGTAAACGGTCAAATCGTTGCAAAATATTTAACGCCGGCAGAAGCTTACGAAGCTGCAAAATACGCATTTCAAGAAACAGGGGTATTTCATGAAGTAGTTCTTTTGCACGGAGAGTAATCAGAAAGGGGGATATATATGTCACCAGAACAAGCACTATGGGAAGAAGAACTAGCCAGAGCCGTAAAGGACCTGGAACTCGCAGAAAAGTATGACGATTACGGCGCAATCGAATGGAACAAAGAAAGGATCCGTTACAGCAAGATGAAGATCCGCGAATACGAGGAGTATGAACAGAATAAGAAAAAATGGGCGGTGTGAACCGTGGCTGAAAAAAGAATGATTTCAAAGGTGATATCGATCTCTGAAAAAGTAAATATGTTGCCGGACATCTTCGACATGCTTCTGTTTACTTGGATTATACCACATACTGATGATTTTGGTCGTTTAGCTGGATCACCAGCAAAAGTTAAGGCTTTGGTTGTTCCAATGTTGGATAAGTCAATAAAAGAGGTTGGAGATTCAATACAAAGGTTGCATGATCAAGGATTGATTCATTGGTATGAAGTTGATGGGGAAAAAGTAATCCAAGTGACTAATTTCGAGAAACATCAACAGGGATTACATAAAAGAACTCGCTCAAAATTCCCTGACCCACCTGACAAATCCAATGAAATACGGAACATTCCCGGAAATTCCGGGAACTTCCCAACTTTTCCTCCTGAAGGGAAGGGAACTGAACAGAAGGGAACTGAAGAGAACGGAAGGGAAGAGGAAGGGAAGGGAACTGAATCCCCCCCACCTTCCGATCCTATTAAGGACTCATTTTTAAAATTAACGAACGAACACTCTGTTAAAACTACCCTATTCGGACTAGACCAAATCTATTCCTACATCGGTGTAGTTGAAACTGAAGTGATTGAAACGGCAATCAAGAAAGCAGCAGGTAAACATATCAATTACGCAATTAATACCTTACAAGGATGGATCAGTGAAGGTAAAACGAAACTCGAGCAGATTCTACCTAAGCCATCACCAGGAGTTTATAAGCCGCAAAGCAGTAGACCAAACGGCAAACCACAGATTGAAGTGGTACAGCCCAATACCGGACAAGCTATCTCGGACGAAGAATACGCCAACTTGATTAGGTTGGCAGAAGAAATGGGGGCTCGTAAACGTGGCAAAAAAGAAGAACGCGAACCGGCGTAACATGAACCAGACCGCAGTAATTCGTCAACTACTTCCACAGCGAGAAAGAATTACAGGGCCGGACAAGCTATTGGCAGCACTCCATGAACCCTTACCCGATGATACCATAAGCAAGATCATCGAGTTACGCCGCCAGAAGATCCCGCGCAGCCAGATTGCAAGACAACTCGGATTAAGTAAGTTACAGGTAAACCATGAACTGATGAAAAAGGGAGGATGAAGATGTTTTATCACAGCAACTACAAAAAGCACACCGCTATCCCGAGGCTGGATCCACCAACTATCAAACTCGACAGATCGGAGCTCAAACGAGCCGAGCAATCCTTGGTCAAGCGTAAACTTTCTCCGGAGGAACTAGATGAGGTAATCGCAAAGTACGGACCGCCTATTTTACCGCTGAATAGTAAGGTGCAAAAGAAACGTAAAAAGGGCGGTGGTGCCGCTTGATCGATTTCACCGTGAACGTAAATCCTATGGGCGCTGTCCGTATGACACAACGAGGAAAGTGGAAGTCAGATTCGGCGCAACGGTACCTTGCTTATAAAAGCCAGATTGGATTTGAAGCACGCAAGCATATCAAAACACCGCTGAGCGGTCCGGTACATGCAGTGATAAGGTTCTACTACCCGATTCCAAGCAGATTTAACAAGCTACAAAAGGAAAAGGCGCGGAATGGTGAGTTGGCGCCGGTTGTAAAGCCGGATCTCGACAACTGCGTTAAGGGAATCTTCGATGCTCTCAACAAGATCGCCTGGAACGATGATAACCAAGTGATAGCAGCAAGTGCCTCTAAGTTATATTCCGATCAACCTAGGATTGAAATACGAATATTCGAGGTGAAAGCTGCATGATGCACTGTTACGTGGTAAGAGATAACGGATATGCACTCATAGACGACACAGGGGCTGTTGTGGGCGAGATTATAGACTTGGACAGGCAAATGCTAGGGTCGAAGATAAAACGTCACAGAGAGCCTTCTAGGTGGTTTAAATGGGATGTGTACAAAAAACTAAATCGTGAAGTTGGAGCTTGATGCAGAGTAGACACATTTAATTCAGCAAAAATATGAGAACAGAAAGGTTGGTAAAAATGGAAAAAGAGCTTATTTGGTCAAATGAAGATGAATATGTTTACGGTCGGCAAGTAGAGTTTACGAGCAAAGATGATTTTATTGCCACAGTGAAGAAACGGTATGAAGAGGGAGAATGCAATGTGGTTGACGTCACAATTGAGCCTTGCATTTACTCCGATCGGACAATTCCCGGTGATCATCTAGTGCCATTGTCATTGGTTGATTATTGCATTGAAAACTACTATACAGCAAGAGTAGTTCCTATCGAGTAGTTGCACAGTTCGCGGCAAAGACACATTCTGTGACAGAAGGAAGGTGCGATATTGAAACCTAAGTATAGCAAGAAAGATTCGCGAGGTATGTTGTGGGTAGCGTGTTCAGAATGTAAACGCGGCGGGAACGGAGAACAGTCTTGCTCCTCTGGGTGGCGTAAGAAACGCGGTGGTAAAAATGGATGTTTCCTCGGGCAATTGCTGCCTAAGTTTGATGCACAGTTCGAAAAAACAACGCAACAAAAAGTCAACCAACAAACAAGCAAGAAATCATACAAAATATTGAGTTATCAAAAGAAAAACAATGATTATATCCACAAAATGTAGTATAATAAGTATAAAGTACTAAATATCGGGAGAGGTGCAAAAATGAGTAATTACGTTCAAGAATTGGAACAGGCGAAATATGAACTTAATACAGAAAATCAACGCGGAAGTTTAGCAGATGCGGGGAAAATTGCAGCGTTGAAAGCACGGATTGAAGAATTAACAAAGAAGATCGAGGAAGAAGAAAAGGCTGCTGCCGAAGAAGCCATTATGAGCACGGTTGACGATATGGTGATTAACGGAATGCCGCTGCGTGAATTTTTTGATATCGACAATCCGGAAATGGCTGAAAAAGCGTACCGGATCGTATCGACCGCTTGGAAGCAAAGCCTCTTGGAAGCTGCTGAAAATGCCAAGAAAGAACTGGACGATGTAAAAGAAGAAAAGAACAAGGCGCTCGAGTTGCTGGAAGAAGTCGCCGCCGAAAAGGAAGATATTGCGGTAAGTCTCAAGAAGGTGATGCAGGAGAAGTACGAACTTGCGGACAAATTGGCGGATGCTGAATCCAAACGAGATGCCGCCGCTGCAGAACTGGAAGAAGCGAAGAAGGAAATCAAACGTCTGAACTCGCAAATTGACGATCTGCGAAAAGAAATTGCTGTAGGCGCAGCGAATGCTCATAAGGTGATTGAGATTAACGAATCCGTGGAGGATTTCAAAGCAGCTAAGGCAGCGGCGGAAGCGGCAAAACCGGCAATTTACGATGTTGTACCACTCGATTGGAAACGGTCCAGATATACAGCTAAGCTCGCGGCTACCGGCGAAGAGATCGAATTTGGTTATCTCGAAAAAGGGAAGTATCGGGAGGTTACCGCCGAAGAGGCGGAAGTGTTTCGCGCCGAGTACGAAGCCCAAATTGCTACAGAGAGTGTTCCGGTGGAAGTGGACGCTGGGGAAGGGATGGAACTGACTCCGCCAGTGTTTCAAACGGAAGAAGATACCGAAACCACAGCCGGTGACATGGCTCAAGGGGACATGGACGGAGAAGTGGCAGATCAAGCACTTACGCTCGAAGAAAGAGTAGCGGCGTTGGAAAAAGCGGTGTTTGGTGAATCTAAGCAGGTGGCGTGATGGCGAAGTATCGAAAAAAACCTGTAGAGGTTGAAGCGATTCAGTGGACGGGTCGTAATGACGAAGAGATACAAGCGTTTGTAGGCAAAAGACTAAAGGTTAATATTCCACACCCAGATATGGTTCGTATATTGGACAACATTCCAGATGATGCTTATTCTATTTTGATTCCAACACTAGAAGGAGACATGAAAGCAGTCAGATGGGATTGGATCATCAAAGGTGTACAAGGTGAATTTTACCCATGCAAGCCGGATATTTTTGAGCAAACCTACGAGAAGGTAGATTGATAATGGGGCGGCGTAAGCTGCCCTTATCACAAGGAGGGATAACCTTGAATGAATACGATGAAATACGGGAGTATTTTGAAAACATATCTGACAATTCGCACTGGACCGGCAAGGAAGTAAAACAGTTGGTATTTAAGCTGCTGGATCTCGCAGAGTTTGAACGTGGAAATGCGGATAAAAAACAAGAACTACATGCACGAATTATTAAATCCTTACGGCAGGAGGGGAGATAGATGGACAATAACACGGTAACAAAATTGCTGACGGATTTCCGATCGTATAAGTTTGCGCTGATGAACCTTGGTGTAGATGAAACGGTAAATAATCCAGCAAATATTAGACCGATTTATTCCGAGCGAGTGCCAAAACACATCAGTAGATACGATACAGCTTATGACCGGGAACGGTATACGCGAATCGTCACGATGGTAGAATCGGCAGTTAATTATGTCCTTAACGATGATCAGAGGACAGTAATCATGCGTAAATACTTAGAACGAAATACCATGAACCTAGATGAAATCGCCAATATATTGCACAAGCATCGGACAACGGTAGGACGGTGGCACAGAGAGGCAATTAATAAGCTTTCCAAGGCATTGCTGCCGATCAGTAAAGATTACATGGAGATCAACAACATTGACCATATGTTTGATCCGAATTGGACGTTTAAAGAACCGGCATAAAATTAGCCCGCTGACCTTAATTGGTTAGCGAGCTTTCTTCTATTTCTTCAAGGTATGGCTTATGATACTTCTCTTCTCCGGCTTTTCTGGCTGCTGCCGCACCCTGCGCATATTATTTTTGCTGACTTGGATTAGACTGATTTTTATCTAGTATCCATGTGTTGCCTATACGAATACATTTAACTTTACCTTCACGACACAAGCGTTTGATATGGTCCTGAGAGAGGCCCCAAAGTTTGGCGGCCTCCTCAGTTCCCATAATCTGTTCTAACAGATTCATTTTTAACCTCATCACTCCCCTCTATTTACTGCAAAATCGATTTTTTCAGGACCATGGCCACTAATTTTTCTCATTCTTACTCTGTGCGCTTGGTACAATTCATATTTTTGCATTTCTTCTGGTGACAGTGTGTACAAACTTTCGACCACATAAACTGAGCCATCCAAGAATTTCACATTCTTTCCTACCTCGTACGTTTTCTCGTACATTTTCAACACTCTCCTAATTTGGTATTATGGAGAGGCGAGGGACCGACCAAAGTTCTCGCCTCAGGTCGCTTACTAATGTGAGCGACCATTTATTTTTTTCTTTACGCCCGTTAGCGGGCTTGTCTATAATATAACATGCCCGTTATCGGGCGTCAACAGTTTTTTTAAAAAAAAATTAATGTGCATCATTATTGCTCACAAATGCGACATGGGAAATGCTAAAATAATACCATAGGGAACAGTTGATGATCCCCGGTGAATGCGCAATCGCGGGTCACATTGTTTTCTAACAACCGTTTCTGGCCTATGGGGCGGGCAGCGAACGTGCGCAACCCGTCCCGAAAACGGTGAATAGCGCCATAATCCAGCAGACGCCGCAATGCGGACGAGTTGAGAGGTGGTGCATCACATATAACTAAGGGGCCATTAGAAACGCGGTAACGGCAGGGAAGCCGAGGGGCGTGACGTGGTGAACCTGCGGCCTCATTTAAGCTTGTCGCGGCTGTTTGATGTCACGTTTTACGTGGAGTAGGCACGCGAGGGGCACAATGGCGGACTGGGCTTACTCGGGCCGCCAGAATTTATTGTGATTGTCGGCTCTGGATTACCACGGCTGAATCACTCGCAAGCTTTAGGCTTGCCTATCTGCCAAGTTGCAGAAAAGGTAT
>Ga0310825_101304_pt1 | contig 10159 bp, 9 predicted proteins | sample WT_ome_9_FD_202243 | JGI IMG/M metagenome (GOLD analysis project Ga0310825, IMG submission 202243) | Sorghum-adapted microbial communities enriched on wild type (WT) sorghum from Joint BioEnergy Institute, Emeryville, California, United... ... | reverse complement strand
AATCGCTTCGGAGAAACCACTCAGATTGTCCACACAGATGATGAGAATGTCTTGGACACCACGATTTCGCAGGTCATTTAGCACGCTGAGCCAGAACTTACTGGATTCATTCTCCCCGATCCACATACCGAGTACATCCTTATTCCCGTCCAGGTCGATGCCAATCACCATGTAGGCCGCTTTGTTAACTATGGCCCCGTCCTGCTTCACTTTAAAGTGAATCGCATCCATGTAGACGACCGCGTAGACGCCTTGAAGCGGCCGATTCTGCCATTCCTTAATGAGAGGCACGATTTTGTTGGTGACATTGGAAATGAGCGTAGGCGAGACTTCGATACCGTAAAGGTTTTGCAGATGGTCTTGAATCTCTCGTGTACTGACACCTTTGGCGTACAGGGCGATGATCTGATCTTCAATGCCAGTTACATTCTTCTGGTGTTTCTGCACAACAATGGGCTCGAACTCACCCATCCGATCCCGTGGAACCATAATTTCCTGCTCTCCGTATTCGCTGACTACCGTCTTTTTGCTCTTGCCATTTCGGCTATTTGGCGTCATCTTGGCTTTGACCTCGTGCTTCTCGTAGCCTAAGTGCGTATCGAGCTCTGCTTCCAGCATTTCTTGAAGAGTTTCAGCAAACAGTTCTTTCAAAGCATTCTGCGCGTCTTGTGCTGTTACCAGCTTGTTCTCCTTAATGAAGGCTCGCAATTGCTCTTTCGTCCAAAGTCCCATGTATTCTCCCCAACCTTTCTATGTCTTCCATTTTACTGGGTTTAGGAGTTTACACAAACTATTTTACAGACTGGATCAATAATTGCATCATCGAAACCTGTTAATCTTTGGACTTTATTTTTCGAGTTTAGGATTGTATATAAATCAGTAAATAGTGCCGCTACAAAATGGAAGATTATGACGAAACAATTATATTTTGCTCGAAAATAAAGAAACTCCCGATATTACACGGAAGTCTAGTGAATTAATTTGATAACATACATTACTATACCTGAAAATAATCGTCTCTTTTACCTCTTCCCTCCCTCCTCACAAAATACCTCTATCATCACCAACGTCCCCATCCTAAAGCCCTGGACAAAAGCTTCCCTTATTACCATTGAATTAGATTCACCATTTAAATCTAAGATTTGCTCTAACGTGGCAAAGTCTTTCTTCGAAAAACTTTCTTTAGCCTCTTGCATTAAGTCGAAAATCTTTTTATTTAGTGGTCGATAGTCGGGATCTCTAGGAACAATTCGTTCTTCAGGTCTCAAGTTGCCGTAGAATATCTCTTCTACAATACTTTTCATACCTCTCTCCCCTTCAAGTGCGAAGTTTGCTGCTAGACTAAAAAGTAGACATGGAGAACCGAGAATCGGGTAAAATGAATCTATCCAAATTCGAGGTGCTACCATGACGAAAAAATACGATAAAGAATTTAAACTGCAAACGATTCAGATGATCCAGGAAGAAGGGAAAGCGGTGGCGCAGGTCGCCCGCGAACTGGGGATCAGCGACAACACCCTGTATCGTTGGATGGCGGAATACAAGAAAGACGGCGCACAGGCCTTTCCAGGCAGTGGGCAACTGAAAGCCGACGATAAAGCAATGAGAGATCTTCAGAAACGCCTTCGTGATCTGGAAGAGGAGAACGACATCTTAAAAAAGGCGATGCACTACTTCGCCAAAGACCGGCGCTGATCTATGCCTTCATCCACGATCATCGCTTCAAGTGCCGAGTCTCGAAGATGTGCGAAGCCTTTGAAGTATCCCGAAGCGGCTATTACAAATGGACCCAGCGAAAAGCCAGCAAACGTGAAAAGCGACGTCGCAAGCTGGAGCGGCGGATCCGTCGTATCTTTCTAGAATCCCGTCGATTATATGGAAGCCCCAAAGTAGCAAAAGAACTGCACAAGCAGGGCATACGAGTGTCCGAGAAAACAGTCGCTCGGATCATGAAGGAGCTGGGTTTACGTTCTCGCACGGTGAAGAAATACAAGGCCACAACCAACTCGAAGCACAACCTGCCTGTCCAAGAGAACGTGTTGAACCGCGAGTTTAATCCGTCCGCTCCAAACAAGGCCTGGGTGGCTGATATTACGTATATCCCGACCGATGAGGGGTGGCTATACCTGGCAAGCATCATGGACCTGTACAGTCGTAAAATCGTTGGATTTCACATGGATGAGCGAATGACGAAAGAACTCGTGTTAACGGCGCTGGACCGCGCCCACAGCCAGCAGCGACCGTGCGAAGAGGTTCTGCATCATTCGGATCGCGGCAGCCAGTACGCTTCTCATGACTACCAGGCGCGGCTGCGCACCTACAAGATGAAAGGCAGTATGAGCCGCAAAGGGAACTGCTACGATAATGCGTGTATTGAATCGTTCCACAGTGTGCTTAAGAAAGAACTTGTCTACTTGGAGAAGTTCAAAACACGCAAGCAAGCCAAGAAACGCATTTTTGAATATATTACCTGCTTCTACAATGGAAAACAAATCCATTCCGCGATTGGGTATTCTACGCCCAATGAGTGCGAACGTATGTACCGATCTGCCGCATAATTTTCTCGATTCTTTGTGTCTACTCTATTGACAGAGGTACAGTTACTATAATCAATCTCCTTTGAAATATTTGGTATATGAATAGATTTTATGCGAAAAATGCATAAATCTCAATATGCAATTTTCGCATAGAGTAAACTTAGCATGGGTGATATATGAATGTATAAGAGGATAAGGGATTTAAGAGTAGATAGAGATTTGACACAGCAGCAATTAGCTGAGCATTTAAACATTTCACAAGCAACCTATTCGCGGTACGAAAACGGGAACTTGGATGTTCCGAGCTCTGTATTGATTAAGTTAGCCAATTTCTACAACGTTAGTATTGATTACATTCTGGGTCAAACAAACAACTCAAAGCGTTCTAATGAAAAATAACTATGTACTCGTGAATACCGCTTTTAATACTCTGATGCTGCACTTACGCAAGAGATTTTTTGAGCCTGTATTACCAAACCCACACCCCGAGGTGAACCCATGATTACAATCAGACTGCTGCAACCCCATGAGTTCGATTTCTTCACGGATATGCACTACGAGTCGATTCATATCCCTCAGGGGAAGCCGCCGAAGGATGAGCTATTGAATGCGCCGCATCTGAAGAAGTATCACGAAGGTTGGGGGCGAAGAGGAGACCGAGCTTTCGTCGCCGTGAAGGACGATCAACATGCCGGGGCGGTATGGTATAGACTGTTCGATGAAACGAATCCAGGGTTTGGTTACGTCGATAACGAAACGCCGGAGCTGGGAATTGCTATACATCCGGATTTTCGGGGAATGGGAATCGGGCGGCTTTTAATGAATGAAATCATCAAGCAAGCAGCGCTTGATGGATACCATTCACTGTCCCTAAGTGTAGATCCCACCAATACTCCAGCCGTGGAACTCTATCAGAAATTAGGTTTTACCTACTTCGGGATCTCCGGAACCTCCTGGACAATGAAACTGGATCTTGCTCCAAAAGCGAAACCCACGCCTTAATCCAAGACGTGGGTTTTCGTTTGCTCCCTTATTTCAACTTCCACAAGGCAGGTACATTCTCAGGCTCCCAGCCCGGAAGAGAGGTATGGGCTTGTAGGCAAATATAGATGTTTCCGTTGTAAGATACCTCGTCGTTAATATTGAAGGATACATAAGGTTGCCAAGGTTGGGCATCACCTGGAGAACCTGACGACGCCGTTGTCCCTTGAACTGTAGCTCCTGAGGAGACATTGCCGGCAGCATCTTTGGCTGTGACGGTAAATGTATACGTCGTGTTCGGTGACAAACCGCTAATGGTTGCTGTGGTATTCGTCGCATTTACACTTCCAGAGCCGTAGGAGATGGTATAACCAACAACCCCCACATTATCAGTGGAAGCGGACCATTCCAGCGTGATACTGTTTGACGTAACTGCAGTTACCCGAAGCTGACTCGGGGCAGTTGGCGGCGTTGTGTCAGGAGTTGGATTCGGATCTGGGCCAGGACCTGGGTTCGTCCCTAAATTGTCTAAATATGCACGATGAGACCGAGAAAATTCAAAATTCGCCGCCTTGTCCCAGTTGATGGACCAGGTCATCAGGCCTTTGAAGCTGGGATAACCTTGCGGTTGACGTAATGTATAGCTTCCGCCAAACGATTGACCTTTAATCAGATAATCCAATGCTTTGTGTACGTTGGCTGGTGTCGTGTATCCTCCTCCCGCTGCCGCTTGCGTCGCCGGAAGGCCGATGAGCAGTTGCTCCGGACGTAGGGCTGGGAACTTGTAGTTCGCATTACCGCCGACATTAAACCCTTGCAATAGCATTTCAGCCATCGCCACTTGGAAGTCAGCGGTACCTTGAACGTAGGATCGGCCGTCTAACGCGGTCATCGGACCGGAGTTATAATGCTGCACGTGGAGATAATCCAGTTGATCCCGAAAAGCGTAAATCACCGGCAGATATGCACCCCATGGCCCGCCGTAGGCTACATAACCGCCTTGAACGTAAGCCGTTTCCGGCGCCATCGTCAACATGAAGTCCGAACCGTAGCTGTTCAAAATTTCACGTACTCCGGAAATCAAATTTACGATTCTCGGAGTCGTCGGATTTCGAAAATCCGTATCTCCCCCGTTTAAGGACAAAGAGCTGCCTTCGAGATCAATGTCCAACCCGTCAAAACCGTAAGTATCGATAATGCTCTTCATCGTCTGAACAAAAGTCTGCCGGGCTTGCTCACTGGACAGATCCACGGTCCCATTAGCGCCGCCCACGGAAATGAGAACCTTCTTGCCTTTGCCTTGCAACTCACGGATATCCGCCTTGAAGTCGTTGATGGAAGCGTTATACGGCGTAAATGCCATATTCCCGCTAGCAGGTCCCCCGACGGGCTCTGCGAACGCAACCTGAATGACATCAAAATCCGGTGAAACATCCCGCAGCCGGATATTCGCAGATCCGTTATCGAAGTTATGCCAATATCCAACAAGTATTCGTTCTCCTGTTGCTCCAACTGGCTTGGCTGCAGCATACGCTAAGGTTGAAAACAGCGGCACCACAAGTATCAAGGCGAGCAACCAAATCTTTGTCCTCCTTAATAAACTGACCTGAACCATAATTTTCCTCCTTCACTTGAATCGTCAATCTCTCAAGTCCCATGAAGTGTGAGATTGCAATAGATATCTTATTTTACATAATCATCCATTTTACCTGCTAGATTTTAGATAATTTTTATAGATTATGAGAAAATAGAGACTTGAAGTTTTGAGGATTGCTGCGAAATCGAGGAATTCAAGAGAGATAATCTAGCATTTGACAGCTTGGCACCCCTGATATAAAATGAAGTCACATCCTTAATTTGCCATATCTTACTGACTTAAGGATGAAAGTTGATCCCACAATTTGAGGGCGCTGCTTTCCTGATCCTCCCTATCAGGAACAACCCCGTAATCTTCCGTTGAAGATTGCGGGTTTTTTTTGTTTTGTAGCGGCGGGAAAGGAGGAACCGAACGATCCTACAGCGGTTGGCTTAAATTTCAAATGAAGTCTATGTTCAGAACAGTAGAAAAAGCTGGAAAGGTGGTTTGATCTATGAAACCGTTTTTAAAAAAATCCATTATCACACTCCTTGCTTCCACCTGTCTCTTTACAGCATGGCTCATCCCTTCCATCGCCGTACCGACGGCGAGCGCCGCTCCCGATACGTCGGTTCTTAACAAGCAAAGCTTCTCTACCGATGTCATCTATCAAATTGTGACAGACCGCTTCGCGGATGGGGATCCTAGCAACAATCCATCGGGCGCGGCCTATTCACCCGGTTGTACAAATCTGAAGCTTTATTGTGGAGGAGACTGGCGGGGGATCATTAACAAGATTAACGAGGGGTACTTTGCCGGAATGGGTGTAAGCGCTTTATGGATATCACAGCCGGTCGAAAATATTTACAGCGTCATTGACTACTCCGGTGTCAATAGCACGTCCTATCACGGGTATTGGGCCCGCGACTTTAAACGAACGAATCCGGCGTTTGGCAGCATGAGCGATTTTCAGGAGCTCATTAACACAGCGCATGCCAACAACATCAAGATCATCATTGATTTCGCACCGAACCACACCTCCCCTGCTTCGGAGACACAACCTTCCTTCGCCGAGAACGGTCGGTTGTACGATAATGGTAACCTGATTGCCGGCTACACGGGGGACACCAACGGAATTTTCCATCATAATCAAGGCACGAATTTCTCCTCGCTGGAGGATGGCATCTATCGGAATCTGTATGATCTGGCCGACATTAATCACCACAACAACGTAACGGATACGTATTTCAAAGATGCAATCAAGCTCTGGTTGGATATGGGGATCGATGGCATTCGGGTGGACGCGGTGAAGCATATGCCGGAGGGCTGGCAGAAGAACTGGGTTGCTTCGATTGCAGGATATCAACCGGTGTTTACCTTCGGGGAATGGTTCCTTGGCGTTGGCGAAAATGATCCGAACAATATCCGCTTCGCCAATGAATCCGGGATGAGTCTGCTTGACTTCCAATTTGGTCAAAAAGTCCGGCAGGTCTTCCGCGACAATACAGATACGATGTACGGCTTAAATAACATGCTGACTACAACAGCAGCCAACTACAAACATATCCATGACCAAGTCACGTTTATTGATAACCATGACATGGATCGTTTTAAGCTGGGCAACAACGACCGGCGATTGGAGCAAGCGCTGGCCTTCACATTAACGTCACGCGGCGTTCCGGCAATCTATTACGGGACAGAGCAATATATGACGGGCAATGGTGATCCGGCGAACCGAGGTTATATGAGTGGATTCTCGACTTCTACCACCGCATATCAAGTCATCGGCAAGCTGGCGCCGCTTCGCAAATCGAACCCGGCACTCGCCTATGGAAGCACGCAGGAACGCTGGATCAATCATGATGTATTTATCTATGAGCGAAAATTCGGCAATAGCGTAGCGCTGGTCGCCATTAACCGCAATACGACCACCGCCGCCTCGATCACTGGCTTGCAGACCTCACTACCAGCCGGTACTTATGCCGACGAATTAAACGGACTGCTGGATGGCGGCAGTATTACGGTAAGTTCTACGGGATCTGTCCCCGCCTTTAACCTGCCAGCAGGGGCTGTTGCAGTATGGCAATTTGCAGCCAGTGAGTCCACACCGGTCATCGGTAATATCGGAACGGACATGGGTAAAGCGGGCACAACGCTGACGATCGATGGCCGAGGCTTTGGGAATACGAAAGGAACGGTCTTCTTCGGTACAACGGCAGTCACCGGTAACCAGATCGTGCAGTGGGAGGATTCACAAATCCAAGTGAAAGTACCGGCAATCACACCGGGTCAGTATGACATCAAAGTCCGCAACGCATCCTCCGTGGACAGCAACAGCTATAGCAGCTTTAACCTGCTTACAGGAGATCAAGTCTCGGTTCGGTTCATCATTAACAATGCCAACACCACGTTAGGTGAAAATGTCTATCTGACAGGCAACATCGCCGAGCTTGGCAACTGGGATCCGGACAAAGCGATTGGTCCGTTCTTTAACCAGATCATTCGAACTTATCCAACTTGGTACTTTGATGTCAGCGTGCCGGCGGGAACAACTCTGGAATTCAAGTTTATCAAAAAGAACGGGACATCTGTGACCTGGGAAGGCGGCTCCAATCACAGCTTTACAACGCCAACCAACGGTGTAGGCACGGTTGAGGTTGACTGGCAACCATAAGCAAGTTCATCTAACAACAAATGAGCAGCTATGGATCAATTCCGTAGCTGCTCGTTCCTTATCTTTACGTAAATGCGCCCAACACCCGTGCCAATTGCACGGGTCTTATTTTTTATTTCACATGCAGTAACTTCTCTTCCTTCCGCAGCACATGACTGACCCCCCAACTGTGCATCGCGTCCAGAAGCGGCTCCAAACTTCTTCCATACTCTGATATCGAATATTCTACACGAGGCGGAACCTCGGGATAGACGATCCGTTCGATAATCCCCTCTTCCTCTAATTCACGCAGGTTCTGGGTCAGCATTTTTTGGGAAATGTCCGGCAGCTTGCGCTTAAGGTCACTGAATCTTTTTGTGCCTTCTTGCAACAACACCAACAGAATCATCGGTTTCCACTTTCCTACAATAATCTCCAATGCGTCACCGACGTGACAAAGCTCAGGTATCTTCTCCATAGCACAACCTCCTAGTTTCTTATTAGTTTCTTATAAGTAACTATACCACTAAAAAGTGCGTACTTACTATATTTTCGTAAGCTGATTATAATAAGCGCATAAGCAACATCACATCACCAAAAAATAAACAAGGGGTGAATTTCTCATGAACCAATATCGTATTGATCCCAGCAAAGGACTGGAGTTTGGCATATATACTTTGGGCGATCATGTGCCTGATCCCAAAACGGGAAAAAGCACTTCCCCACAAGAACGAATTCAACAAATTATCGAGTACGCTAAGCTTGCTGAACAAGCAGGTTTGGACTTCTTCAGTGTCGGAGAAAGCCACCAAAATTATTTCGCGACCCAAGCACACACGGTGGTGCTTGCTGCTATAGCTCAAGCCACAAGCAAAATCAAGATCGGCAGTACCGCGACGATTATCAGTACTTCGGATCCTGTTCGCGTGTATGAGGATTTCTCCACAATTGACCTCATCTCGAACGGCCGGGCTGAGATCGTGGCGGGGCGCGCCTCCAGAGTTGGACTTTTTGACTTGTTAGGTTACAATGTTCACGATTACGAGGAATTATTCGAAGAGAAATTCGATCTTCTGCGGTTGATTAATGAACAAGAGGTTGTCAACTGGAGTGGAGAATTCCGGGCACCGTTGCGAAATGCCAAGGTCATCCCACGTCCGCTTAACGGCTCCTTGCCGATTTGGCGGGCGGTTGGAGGAAGTCCAGCCAGTGCGGTTAAAGCTGGTTTCGCCGGCGTTCCAATGGTAATGGCACATTTGGGCGGTCCCGCTTCCGTCTTCAAACGGACGGTTGACGTCTATCGGGAAGCCGCCAGAAAGGCTGGCCACAACCCGGACGAACTGCCTGTCGCCACTGCAGGCTTCTTCTACGCAGCCGAAACGTCACAACAGGCCCTGCAGGAGTTCTATCCTTACGTTAACGAAAGCATGATGAAATCGAATGGACAAGGCTTCCATCGACAACTGTTCATGCAAGGCAGCGACCCGCATCACATCATTAATGCTGGCAGCCCTCAACAAATCATCGAGAAGATTCTGTATCAACATGAGTTGTTTGGTCATCAGCGATATATCGCCCAAATCGATCTTGGCGGTATGCCGTTTGATCAGGTGAAACGGAATATCGAACTGATCGGCACAGAAATCTTGCCAGCCATCAAGAAATACACGAAAAAATCTGAAGGAGGTAAATAATGATGAAAGTCGTTGGATTGTCCGGCACCATCGTAGGTTCCAAAACCAAAACTGCCGTGGATTACACTCTAAAAACGATAGCGGAAAAGTACCCCGGCACGGAAACGAAGCTGATTGATCTGGCTGAATATCAAGTTCAATTTAGTGACGGTCGTAACTATTTGGATTATGAAGGCGATACGGGGATGATCACCCGAGCGATCATGGACGCCGACGTTCTGATTATCGGCACGCCAATCTTCCAGGCATCGATTCCGGGAACGCTCAAGAATATTTTCGATCTGCTTCCACAATATGCTCTTAAGGACAAGGTGGTTAGTATCGTGGCTACCGCAGGCTCATCCCGCCACTTCCTCGTACCTGAACAGCAATTGAAGCCGATCCTGACTTACTTGAAAGCACAATTAGTACAGAACTATGTGTTTATTGAGGAACAAGACTTCTACCGTAAAGAGATTGTGAACGATGATGTTAAATTCCGGATTGAGCGTTTAGCCGAGGATACCATGATGTTGGCTGAAACCTATGCCAATATCCGAGAGGCTGCCTATAACGAGTTATGATAGCAAACCAAAGACTGCGCATGAAAAAAGGCTGACGAGTCATCGCCAGCCTTTTGTTAGTGTGCCACGCATGGCGATTAACTAGGTGGTGAAAGTCCACTGTGGGGGTTTGTAGTTACCAACCACTAGCCAAGAGCAAGGGTGTCCACCGCGAG
>Ga0310825_101302_pt1 | contig 10187 bp, 9 predicted proteins | sample WT_ome_9_FD_202243 | JGI IMG/M metagenome (GOLD analysis project Ga0310825, IMG submission 202243) | Sorghum-adapted microbial communities enriched on wild type (WT) sorghum from Joint BioEnergy Institute, Emeryville, California, United... ... | reverse complement strand
GAAAGGGCTGAAAAGTCTGCTTTCTCGTTACCTGGAACTTTGTTAACCTTACGGAACCGCCGTATGCGGACCCGCATGTACGGTGGTGTGAGAGGTCGGGGGCTAGCCGCCCCCTCCTACTCGATTGCTCAGGACGGCTGTTGCGCGGCTTGGCGGGATTCGGCCGCAAGCCCGGCGGCCGTCGCCAGATAGATGGCGGTGAGGACGAAGGGCAGAACCGAAAACGCCAGTTGATCGAAAATGTAGCCCAGGAAGAACGATGCGGTCGCCATCGAGAGCGTGAGGAACAGGTACGTTCTGCTCCTGTAGATCCATATGTATGGCAGGAAATGCGATCCCGCCAGCAACCCGATGGCGAAGGGGATCAGCTCGAAATGCTCAATATAAATGACGATCCACAAGGGCAGGAAGAAGGCTTGGATGCCGCCGACGATACCGCTCAGCGCGCCCAGCGGATTTCGCGACATCAGGTCGGCTTTGAGCAGCCGGCCGAGCAGGAGCCCGAGCGGAAAAATGCTCCCGACCCCGAGCAGATAGCACAGGGCGAGCGTCTTGCCTTCGATGATGAGGCCGAGGACTCCCATCGCCAGCCAATACAGCGCGCCCGCGATGAAGACGGGGTAGCCGCCCCGGGCGACGCGGATCAGGTCGTCCTTGAGTTCGTCCAGCGTCATTTTCTGATAGTCCACGAGATGTCTCTCCTTTGCGGGAAGCCGCCAGTTTCGAAAGCGTTTCCAATATGAGTTGAAGAAAGCCGGCTTTTTGTGTTGCGCTGCCGCACAGCATAGATCGTAGCACAACGGCGAGGCGTTTTCCAGCGGGAGCTTGGGAAGGAAGCGCGGGTGGAAGCGAAGGACCGAAAGCGGCGGAAGAACCAAGTTTCGTTGCGGCGAGGCGCATGGGCCTCTTGCGGACCGCGAATGCGCGCATTTGCGGTGCGTCACCGCAGACCGCCGTAAAACCGAACGTTCATAAATTTGAAACATTAAATGTTCGCCTTTTTAATTGACATCCGCCGGAGTCGTTGTTACACTGTAAGAGGCTGAACATTTTTTAAATTGCATAGATCAATGCTCGTATAAGTCCGGGGATATGGCCCGGACGTCTCTACCCGGGAACCGTAAATTCCCGGACTACGAGCCAGCGGTAACAGTGAAGCGGGTTGCCCCGGACGGGGCAGCCTTGTGCTGTCTTGTCCGGATTCTGCTGCGCGCGGATTCATAGCGCGCAGGGGGCGGCGATTGCCGGCAAGGCCTGCTTCCCGCTGCATCCGCAGGCTCGTTGTCCGTCGACGTAGAAGCTCCTGGCTGGAGACGCGACGGATTTTTTCATGCCGGCGGCATCGTCGGGAACACTGAAATGGGATGAACAGACGGCGGCATCATGGATGCCGGCTGTCAGAAGCAATCGCTCAATAAGGCAGAAAGAAGGTACCTCATGGCACTGGTAGGCGTCATCATGGGCAGCAAGTCGGACTGGGAGACGATGAAGCTTGCTTGCGACATGCTCGAAGAGCTGGGCGTCCCGTACGAGAAGCGGGTCGTCTCGGCGCACCGCACGCCGGATCTGATGTTCGAATACGCCGAGACGGCGGCGGCGCGCGGCCTGAAAGTCATCATCGCCGGCGCGGGAGGCGCCGCGCATCTGCCCGGCATGGTCGCCGCGAAGACGACCCTGCCGGTCATTGGCGTGCCCGTCAAGTCTTCGAACTTGAACGGGCTCGACTCGCTGCTGTCGATCGTGCAGATGCCGGCCGGCGTCCCGGTTGCGACGGTCGCGATCGGAAATAGCGGCGCGGCGAATGCCGGCCTGCTCGCGGCGCAAATCCTCGCCGCTTTCGATCCGGAGCTGCAGCAGCGCATCGCGGAGCGGCGGAAGCGGATCGAGCGCGAAGTGCTCGAGAGCAGTGAGACGCTATGAGCGGTGACGCGATGACCTCCAACGTCCGCACGGAGCCGCGCACGATTCTGCCGGGCGCGACGATCGGCGTGCTCGGCGGCGGCCAGCTCGGCCGCATGATGGCGCTCGCCGGCAGCGCGATGGGCTACCGGTTCGTCGCGCTTGACCCGACGCCGGACGCGCCGTGCGGCCAGGTCGCCGGCCAGATCGTCGCCGCTTACGACGATGTCAAGGCCGCCCGCGAGCTGGCGAGCCGCGCCGACGTCATTACATACGAGTTCGAGAACGTCGACGCCGGCGTCGCCGCCATGCTGATGGCGGAATCGTATGTGCCGCAGGGCAGCAGGCTGCTCTACACGACGCAGCACCGGCTGCGCGAGAAGCGCGCGATCGAAGCGGCGGGTGTGCGCGTCGCGCCTTACGCCGAGATCCGCAGCCTTGGGGAACTGCGGGAGGCCGCCGCAAGCTTCGGCTTCCCCTGCGTGCTGAAGACGGCGACCGGCGGCTACGACGGCAAGGGCCAATGGGTCATCCGCGGCGAAGCGGAGATCGAACCGGCCTGGGACGCCCTGAGCAAGGCGCGGACCGAACTCGTATTGGAGCAATTCATTCGCTTCGACAAGGAACTGTCCGTCATCGCGGCCCGCAGCCCGCGGGGCGAGATCCGGACGTTCCCCGCGGCGGAGAACGTCCACGTCGAGAACATCCTGCACCTGTCGATCGTGCCCGCCCGCGTGCCGGAAGCGGTGCAGCGGGAAGCGGAGCAGCTGGCGGTGCGGATCGCGGAAGGCCTGGATGTCATCGGCCTGATCGCCGTCGAGATGTTCTGGTCGGCTGAGCACGGCCTGTACGTGAACGAACTGGCGCCCCGCCCTCACAACAGCGGCCACTACACGATGGACGCCTGCCGCACGTCGCAGTTCGAGCAGCACGTCCGGGCGATCTGCAACCTGCCGCTCGGCGATCCGGCGCTGCTGACGCCGGTCGTCATGGTGAACGTGCTCGGCAAGCATCTGGAGCCGGTCGTCGCCCGGCTCTCGCAGCCCGACGAAGCGGCGGCGAAACGGAATGTCAAACCGTCCCTCCATCTGTACGGCAAGCGCGAAGCCGCACCCAAGCGCAAGATGGGCCACGTGAACGTCCTCGCCTCCTCGGTGGAAGACGCGCTTGCGTGGATCGACGATACGAATATCTGGAAGGTGTGAACGAGAAACATGTTGGACCGTTACAGCAGACCGGAGATGCGGGCCATCTGGACCGAGGAGAACAAATTCCGCGCCTGGCTCGAAGTCGAGCTGCTCGCCTGCGAAGCGTGGGCCGAGCTCGGCATCATCCCGAAGGAAGACGCTCAGGCGCTGCGCCGCAATGCAGGCTTCGACATCAATCGGATTTATGAGATCGAGCAGGAGACGCGCCACGACGTCATCGCTTTCACCCGCGCAGTGTCCGAGACGCTCGGCCCCGAGCGCAAATGGGTGCACTACGGCCTGACGTCGACCGACGTCGTCGACACGGCGCTCGGCTACCTGCTGAAACAGGCAAACACGATCATCCGGCGCGACATCGAGAACTTCATCGCGATCCTTCGGGAGCAGGCGCTCCGCCACAAGTACACGGTCATGATGGGCCGTACCCACGGCGTGCACGCGGAACCGACGACGTTCGGCCTGAAAATGGCGCTCTGGCACGAGGAAATGAAGCGTAATCTCGAGCGGTTCAACCATGCGGCGGACGGCGTCGAATACGGCAAAATTTCCGGTGCGGTCGGCACCTACGCCAACATCGATCCGTTCGTCGAGCAATATGTCTGCTCGAAGCTGGGCACGAAGCCGGCGCCGATCTCGACCCAGACGCTGCAGCGCGACCGGCACGCGGAGTACATGGCGACGCTGGCGCTCATCGCGACGTCCCTGGACAAGTTCGCGACCGAGATCCGCGCGCTGCAGAAGAGCGAGTTCCGCGAAGTCGAGGAGCCGTTCGCGAAAGGGCAGAAAGGCTCGTCCGCGATGCCGCACAAGCGCAACCCGATCGGCTGCGAGAACATTTCGGGCCTTGCGCGCGTCATCCGCGGCCATATGCTCTCGGCCTACGAGAACGTGCCGCTCTGGCACGAGCGCGACATCAGCCATTCTTCGGTCGAGCGCGTCATCCTGCCGGACGCGACGATGCTGATCAACTATATGTTGAACCGTCTGGGGAACATTATTAAAAACTTGACGGTTTTCCCGGAAAATATGAAGCGCAACATGGAGCGCACCTACGGCGTGCCGTTCTCCGGCCGCGTCATGACGAAGCTGATCGACAAGGGCTTCAGCCGCGAGCAAGCCTACGACACGGTGCAGCCGCGCGCGATGCAGGCGTGGGAGACGCAGCGCCAATTCCGCGACATCATCCTCGAGACGCCCGAGATCACGAGCGTGCTGTCGAAGGATGAGATCGACGACTGCTTCAACCCGTCGTGGCACCTGAAGCATGTCGACACGATTTTTGAACGACTCGGCTTGACCGGACAGGAGGCTTGAGGCACGTCATGACCCGGCAACCGCTATCCACCGCCGCGGGGCTCGTCGGCGCTCCGCTCGTGTACAAGGGCAAGGTTCGCGAACTGTACGATCTCGGCGAGCATTACCTGATCGTCGTCACCGACCGGATTTCCGCGTTCGATTACGTGCTCGAGCCGCCGGTCCCGTACAAGGGGATCGTGCTGAATACGCTCAGCGCCTTCTGGTTCGACAAGACGGCGGCCATCCAGCCCAACCATGTCGTTCACACCGATGTCGCGAAGCTCGGCAGCGTCGCGAAAGACCCGGAGCAGCTTGACGGCCGCATCATGGTGACGAAAAAAGCGCAGCGGATCGACATCGAGTGCGTCGTGCGCGGCTACATCACCGGCGGCGGCTGGCGGCAGTACCGGCAGTCGCAGGCCGTGAACGGCATTCCGCTGCCGCCCGGCCTGCGCAAGAACGAGAAGCTGCCGGAGCCGATTTTCACCCCGGCGGCGAAGAACGATGTCGGCCACGACGAGGACATCCCGTTCGAGGAGATGGCGCGGCGCGTCGGGGCGGAGCTGGCCGGGGAGCTGCGGGAGCGCAGCCTGAAACTGTACGATTTCGCTTCCCGCTATTGCGAGGAGCGGGGCATCATTCTGGCGGACTGCAAGTTCGAGTTCGGGCTGGTGGACGGCCAGGTGGTGCTGATCGACGAAATTTTCACCCCGGATGCGTCGCGCTTCTGGGCGAAGGACAAATGGGCCCTTGACATCGAGATCGACAGCATGGACAAGGAGCCGGTGCGGACGTATCTGGCGGGCAGCGGCTGGGACAAGAACAGCAAGCCCGATCCGCTGCCGGCGCACGTCGTCGAGGAGACGACGCGGCGGTATCTGGACATTTGCGAACGGCTGACCGGCGAGAACCCGGCGGAATCGATCACAGGAGGCGGAGAAACGCGATGAAAGCCACGGTGTACGTCACGATCAAGGAGAACGTTCTGGACCCGCAGGGGGCGGCCGTACAGGGCGCGCTGCATTCCCTCGGATTCAAGGAAGTCGGCAAGGTGCGGATCGGCAAATACATGGAGCTGACCCTCGACACGAATGACCGGAGCGAGGCGGAGGCGCGCGTGAAGGCGATGTGCGAGAAGCTCCTGGCGAACACGGTCGTCGAAGACTACCGATTCGAACTGGAGGGCTGAGCGGATGCGGTTTGCGGTCATCGTTTTTCCGGGCTCCAACTGCGACATCGACTGCTACAAGGCGGTTGAGGAGACGATCGGCCAGCCGGTCGACTACGTCTGGCACACGGCGACGGATCTGTCCGCCTACGACGCGATCATCGTGCCCGGCGGCTTCTCCTACGGCGACTATCTGCGCTGCGGCGCGATCGCCCGTTTCGCGCCGGTCATGAACGAGGTGCGCAAGGCAGCGGAGGAAGGCAAGTACGTGCTGGGCATCTGCAACGGATTCCAGATCCTGACCGAAGCGGGTCTCCTGCCGGGCGTGCTGCTCCGGAACCGGGAGCTGAAGTTCCGCTGCCATCCGGCGCTGCTCGAAGTGGTGAACAACGAGACGCCGTTCACGCGGGATTATGCGAAGGGCGAGATCGTCAACATCCCGATCGCCCACGGCGAAGGGAACTACTATTGCGACGAAGAGACGCTGGCGAAGCTCGAAGCGAACGGCCAGGTCGTGTTCCGCTACAAGGCGGGCGAGAACCCGAACGGTTCGGTAAGCGACATCGCCGGCATTTGCAACGAAGGCCGCAACGTCGTCGGCATGATGCCGCATCCGGAGCGGGCGGTAAGCGAGCTGCTCGGCTCGTCGGACGGCAAGCGGATGTTCACATCAGTACTCAGCGCATGGAGGGAGCGGCATGGCGCAACAGTTAACGGCTAAGGAACCGACGGCGGAACAGATCGCGGAGTATAAAATTTACCGGGAGTTCGGCGTCAGCGACCACGAGTACGACCTGATCTGCAAGTTCCTCGGCCGCAAGCCGAACTACACCGAAATCGGCGTGTTCAGCGTCATGTGGTCCGAGCACTGCGCATACAAGAACTCGAAACCGGTGCTGAAGAAGTTCCCGGTCTCGGGTCCGCACGTCCTGATGGGTCCGGGCGAAGGCGCGGGCATCGTGGACATCGGCGACAACCAGGCGGTCGTGTTCAAAATCGAGTCCCACAACCACCCGTCCGCGGTCGAACCGTACCAGGGAGCGGCGACGGGCGTCGGCGGCATCATCCGCGACATTTTCTCGATGGGCGCGCGTCCGGTGGCGCTGCTCAACTCGCTGCGCTTTGGCAAGCTGGACAACCCGCGGGTGAAATATTTGTTTGAAAATGTAGTGGCGGGCATTGCGGGCTACGGCAACTGCATCGGTATTCCGACGGTCGCCGGCGAGGTGATGTTCGACGAGAGTTACGAGGGCAACCCGCTCGTCAACGCGATGTGCGTCGGCCTGATCGACCACGACCAAATTCAGCGCGGCGTCGCGAAAGGCGTCGGCAACCCGGTGTTCTACGTCGGACCGGCGACCGGCCGCGACGGCATCCATGGCGCGACGTTCGCGTCCGTCGAGCTGACCGAGGAGTCGGAAGAGAAACGGACGGCGGTGCAGGTCGGCGACCCGTTCATGGAGAAGCTCGTCATGGAGGCGTGCCTGGAGCTGATTCAGTCCGGCATCGTGCTCGGCATCCAGGATATGGGCGCCGCCGGGCTGACCTGCTCGAGCGCGGAAATGGCGGCGAAGGCGGGCAACGGCCTCGAGCTGTACCTGGACGAGGTGCCGCAGCGCGAGGAAGGCATGACGCCGTACGAAATGATGCTGTCGGAGTCGCAGGAGCGGATGCTGTTCGTCATCGAACCGCAGCATGAAGCGAAGGCGCGGGAAATTTTCGAACGGTGGGGCGTCATCTGCGCGAAGGTCGGCAAGGTGACGGACGACGGCCGGCTGCGGCTGTTCCACAAGGGCGAAGTCGTCGCCGACATGCCGGTGAAGGCTTTGGTGGACGATTGCCCGGTGTACCACCAGCGGTCGGAGGAGCCGGAATATTATCGCGCGTTCGCGAACGTGGACACGACGGCGTTTGAGGAGATTGCGGATCTGACCGGCGCATTGAAAAAGGTGCTGGCATCGCCGTCGGTGGCGAGCAAGGAATGGGTGTACAACCAGTACGACTACATGGTGCGGACGAGCACGGTCGTGCGCCCGGGCTCCGATGCGGCGGTCGTCCAGGTGCCCGGCACGCGCAAGGCGCTCGCGATGACGACGGACGGCAACGGCCGGTATGTCTACCTCGATCCGGAAGTCGGCGGGAAGATCGCGGTCGCGGAAGCGGCGCGGAACGTCGTCTGCTCGGGCGCGGAGCCGCTCGCGATCACGGACAACCTGAACTTCGGCAGCCCGGAGAAGCCGGACGTGTTCTGGCAGATCGAGAAGGCGACGGACGGCATGGCGGAAGCGTGCCGGGTGCTGGGCACGCCGGTCATCGGCGGCAACGTGTCGCTGTACAACGAGAACGAGAAAGGCGCGATCTACCCGACACCGGTCGTCGGCATGGTCGGTCTGGTGCACGATCTGGATCACATTACGACGCAGGAATTCAAGGCAGAGGGCGACGTGATCGTGCTCGTCGGCGAGACCCGGGCCGAACTCGGCGGCTCCGAGCTGCAGTACGCGGTGCTCGGCAAGACGGAAGGCCGTCCGCCGCAGATTGATCTCGAAGTCGAGGCGCGGGTGCAGGGCGCCGTGCTGGAAGCGATCCGGCAAGGGCTCGTTGCGTCGGCCCACGACCTGTCCGAGGGCGGCCTCGCGGCCGCGCTGGCCGAGTCGTGCTTCGGCCGCGGTCTGGGCGCGGTGGTGAACGTCGAGACATCGCTGAGAGCCGATGTCGCGCTGTTCAGCGAGTCGCAGTCGCGCATCCTGCTGTCGGCGAAGCCGGAGAAGGCGGATGCATTGGTTGCGCTGCTGGCGGAGAAGGGCGTCGCGCATGCGGTGCTCGGCAAGGTTGAAGGATCGGATCTTGTTGTGCGGGTGAACGGAAGAGACGGCATCGCGGCGCCGGTCGCCGAACTGCAGAAGGTCTGGAAGGAAGCGATCCCATGTCTGCTGAAGAACTGAGCAGTCTGGTTCAGTCTTGGGCCGATGGAAGCTATTACAATGAAGGCGCCGGACGGGAAGACCTGTTCGACAAAGTGCGTGAAGAATGCGGCGTGTTCGGGGTGTTCGGCATCCCGGACGCCGCCGCGCTGACCTATTACGGGCTGCACGCGCTGCAGCACCGCGGCGAGGAAAGCTGCGGCATCTGCACCGTCGACTCGGCGCGGCCGTTCGAGTCGTTCAAGGCGCACCGCGGCATGGGCCTCGTGAAGGAAGTGTTCACGAAGGAAGCGCTCGACGGACTGTCCGGCGACCGGGCGATCGGCCACGTCCGCTACTCGACGTCGGGCAGCAGTGCGCTCGCGAACGCGCAGCCGCTCGTGTTCAAGTACCGGGACGGCGACCTTGCGGTCGCGACGAACGGCAACCTCGTGAACGCGCCGGAGATCCGGGCGGAGCTCGAGGCGGCCGGGTCGATCTTCCAGACGACGAGCGACACGGAAGTGATCGCGCACCTGATCGCGCGCTCGCCGCTCGACTTCGTCGACGCGGTGAAGGCGGCGCTGCAGCGGGTCGTCGGCGGGTTCGCGTTCCTCATCATGACGAACACGAAGCTGATCGCCGCCTCCGACCCGAACGGGCTGCGCCCGCTCTGCATGGGCCGGCTCGGCGACGGATACGTGTTCGCCTCGGAGACATGCGCCCTCGAGACGGTCGGCGCCGAGTTCGTGCGCGACATCTATCCGGGCGAGATGCTCATCCTCGGCGAAGGGAAGGACATCCGCGTCGAGCGGTTCGCGCCGCTGAAACGGCGGGCGGTGTGCGCGATGGAGTACATCTATTTCGCCCGGCCGGACTCGGATGTGGCGGGGATCAACCTGCACGCGGCCCGCAAGCGGATGGGCAGCCGGCTCGCGCTTGAATCATTCGTCGACGCCGACGTCGTCACCGGCGTGCCGGACTCGAGCATCTCGGCGGCGATCGGCTACGCGGAGCAGACGGGTATCCCGTACGAGCTCGGGCTGATCAAGAACAAGTACACCGGCCGGACGTTCATCCAGCCGTCGCAGGAGCTGCGCGAGCGGGGCGTGAAGATGAAGCTGTCGGCCGTGCGCCGGGTCGTCGAAGGCAAGCGCGTCGTCATGATCGACGACTCGATCGTGCGCGGGACGACGTCGCGGCGGATCGTCAACCTGCTGCGCGAGGCGGGCGCCGTGGAAGTGCACGTGCGGATCACGTCGCCGCCGTTCGCGAACCCGTGTTTCTACGGCATCGACACGCCGGACCGCAAGGACCTGATCGCGTCCGAGAAGACGGTGGAGGAGATCCGGCAGGCGATCAACGCGGATTCGCTGCGGTTCCTCTCGAAGGAAGGTTTCATCGAGGCGGTCGTGGGCCGCGTCGGCGCGGGGGCGGCCGTTCCTGTCGGCGCGGGTGCAGGAATTGGCGCGAGCGGCAGTGTCGGGGCCGGCGGTGTTGGCGACGTCGCCGGCGGAGCCGGTTCGGCCGCGGCTGGCGGCCGGGGGTTGAATCCGTCGCTGCTGGAGGGACTGGAAGCGGCGGGCTTGACCCCGGCGGAGTTCGAGGCGGCGCTGCGGATCAACGGCGGGATGTGCATGGCGTGTTTTGACAACGACTACCCGACGCCGATCGAATTCGCGAACGCTTCGAAGACGTGCAGCTGCTGAGCGG
>Ga0310825_101300_pt1 | contig 10196 bp, 9 predicted proteins | sample WT_ome_9_FD_202243 | JGI IMG/M metagenome (GOLD analysis project Ga0310825, IMG submission 202243) | Sorghum-adapted microbial communities enriched on wild type (WT) sorghum from Joint BioEnergy Institute, Emeryville, California, United... ... | reverse complement strand
GAAGCCGGAGACCATAGGCGTCGAACTGACGGAAGGCTTCATGATGGAGCCGGAGGCGTCGGTCAGCGCGATGGTGTTCGCGCATCCGGAAGCGCAATATTTCAACGTGGACAAATGATGGACGAATCCCCCGCGCGCAGGCCGTGCGGGGGATTTCATGATTGCCGGGGACGGCGGGAGGCCACACTGGATACGGAGGTGTGTCGGATGGAACTTACCATGCTCGGAACGGCGGCCGGACGGCCCGCGGAAGGCCGGAACGTGACGGCGGCGGCGCTCGTGCTGCCGCCCGGGCGCGGCACGTACTGGCTGTTCGACTGCGGCGAAGGAACGCAGCATCAGCTGCTCCGCGCCGGCCTCAAGCTCACGAAGCTGGAGCGGATCTTCGTCACCCATCTGCACGGCGACCATCTGTATGGTCTGCCGGGTCTGCTCGGCAGCCGCTCCTCGATGGGCTGCGACGCGCCGCTCGCGGTGTACGGCCCGGGCGGCATCCGGCACTGGCTCGAGACGACGTTCAGCGTCACGGGGTCCCACATCCATTACGAACTCGAGATCCATGAGATCGAAGGCGACGGGGGAGTCGTGCATGAAGACGATGAATTCACGGTCACGGCCGCTCCCTTGAACCACCGGATCGCCTGCTTCGGCTACCGGGTCGAGGAGCGGCCGAGGCCGGGGACGCTGAACGCCGCCAGGCTCAAGGAGCTCGGCTTGCCGCAGGGCCCGCTGTACGCGCGGCTCAAGGCCGGCGAGGACGTGGAACTGGCGGACGGCCGCGTCATTCGCGCCGCGGAGGTCACCGGGCCGCCCATTCCGGGCAGGGTGATCGCCATCCTCGGCGACACGACGCCGTGCGAATCGGCGGTCCGGCTTGCCGAGGGCGCCGATCTCGTCGTGCACGAAGCGACGTTCGAAGCGGCGCTGGCCGACAAGGCGGCCGAATACGGGCACAGCACGACCGCCGAGGCGGCGCGAACCGCGCGCGACGCGGGCGCGGCGCGGCTTCTGCTGACGCACTTCAGCGGCCGCTACCGGGATGAGGACCTGCCGCGGCTCGAGGCGGAAGCGCGGGAAGTGTTCCCGCCGTCCGCCGCGGCGCGCGATTTTCTCACCGTCCATCTGCCGCACAGGCGGAGATCCTGAGGCGGGTCGGGCGGCGTCGGTCCAACGTCGTCCTCAAACCACCGGGCCAGGTTCATCCGGACGCGCCGCCATGAACGGACCGCCGGGTCAGCAATCGCAGCCATGCTTGTGCTTCGCTTCGTCCCGGATCTCTTCGCGCAGGCTTGCCAGACTTTCCCGCCGGCGCTCGTTCTTCGCCTCGATCCGTTTCCGTTCTTCGTCGGTGATTTCGTCCGCATGCTCGTCGAGATAGTCTTCCGCTTCCCGCATGTTGCGGATCGTATTCGAGATCGCCCGCTGGATGCGGGGCACGTTGTCATCGCGGTTGTCGGGTTTGGCCACGGCTCCGTCACCTCTTCGCGAAATGTTCCGCCTTCCGCCCGCCGCCTGTCCGGCGGGCCGGCTGCGGCGGATTCACGCGAATAGGATGGACGCGCGCCCGCGGGCTTATGACACGGGGCGCGGCGGAATCGCCGGGAAAGCGGCCCAATCGATGGCACGCCGGATGGCCGGCGAGGGTCGCTCAAGCGGGGCGGCAAGGCGTTGCAGGGCGAACATATATTCTGTACAATAGAGTAAATGCGCAAAGCATGGGAGCGGATGCCATGAACCGATTGACCGGCAAATTCGACAGTCTGGACGAATGGCTGAACGATCTCCGCAGCCGCCCCGAGATCATGAGCAACGTCACCCACTGGGAGACGATTCCGGCGCGCGAGGCGGTGTACGCGCCGCTGCCGAGCGGCCTGCATCCGAAGCTGGAAGCGGCGCTCCGCGCGAAGGGCATCGACCGGCTCTATTCCCACCAGGCGTCGGCCTTCGAGGCCGTCAGCGCGGGCCGGAACATCGTGACGGTCACGCCGACCGCCTCCGGCAAGACGCTCTGCTACAACCTGCCCGTTCTGCAGTCGCTGCTCGAGGACCCGAGCGGCCGGGCGCTGTACATGTTCCCGACGAAGGCGCTCGCCCAGGACCAGGTCGCCGAGCTGCAGCAGCTCGTCGATCTGATGGAAGTCGACATCAAGACGCATACTTACGACGGCGACACGCCGCCGACGGTCCGGCAGGCGATCCGGAACGCGGGGCATATCGTCGTGACGAATCCGGACATGCTGCACGCCGCGATCCTGCCGCACCACACGAAGTGGGTCAAGCTGTTCGAGAACTTGCGGTACATCGTGCTGGACGAGCTGCACGCCTACCGCGGCGTCTTCGGCAGCCACGTCGCGAACGTCATCCGCCGGCTCAAGCGGATTTGCCGGTTCTACGGCTCGAATCCGCTCTTCCTGTGCGCGTCCGCGACGATCGAGAATCCCGGCGAGCACGCGGAGCGGCTTATCGGCGAGCAGGTGCGGGTGATCGACAACAACGGCGCGCCGTCGGGCGAGAAGCATTTCATTTTCTACAATCCGCCCGTCGTCAACCAGCAGCTCGGCATCCGGCGAAGCAGCGTGCTCGAGACGCAGCGGCTCGCCGCCATGCTGCTCCGGCAGGGCGTGCAGACGATCGTCTTCGCGCGCAGCCGCGTCCGGGTCGAGATTCTGCTCACCTACCTGCAGGACGCGGTGAAGCAGCTTCCCGGCGGCAGACAGATCCGGGGCTACCGCGGCGGCTACCTGCCGAAGCAGCGGCGCGAGATCGAACGGGGTCTCCGAAACGGGGAAATCCTCGGCGTCGTCAGCACGAACGCGCTGGAGCTCGGCATCGACATCGGCCAGCTGCAGGCGTGCGTCATCAACGGCTATCCGGGCTCGATCGCGAGCACGTGGCAGCAGTCGGGCCGGGCCGGCCGGCGGCACGGGACGTCCGTGACGTTCCTCGTCGCGAGCAGCAACCCGCTGGACCAGTATGTGATCCAGCATCCGGCGTTCTTCCTCAACCGGCCGCCGGAGCGCGCCCTCATCCATCCCGACAACCTGCTCATCCTGATCGACCACGTGAAATGCGCGGCCTACGAGCTGCCGTTCGAGAAGGGCGAGACGTTCGGCGGCGAGCGGCTCGAGGACATGCTCGAGTTTCTCGTGGAGGAAGAGGTGCTTCACCGCGTGAAGGACCGCTGGTACTGGATGGCGCAGTCGTTCCCGGCGAACAACATCTCGCTCCGCTCGGCGGCGCAGGAGAACTTCGTCATCATTGACATCACGAACGGCAGCCGCGTCATCGGCGAGGTCGACCGGTTCAGCGCGCCCACGCTCATCCACGAGGAAGCGATCTACATCCACGAGGGCGTCCAGTACCAGGTGGAGAAGCTCGACTATCCGGAGAAAAAAGCCTACGTCCGCGAAGTGAACGTCGACCATTTCACCGACGCGAACCTCGCCGTGGAACTGAAGGTGCTCCATGTCGACCGCGAGGCCGAATCGAACGGCATCGTGCGGCAATTCGGCGAAGTGACGGTGAACGCGCGGCCGACCATTTTCAAAAAAATCCGCCTCCGCACCCACGAGAACATCGGCTCGGGACCGATCCACCTGCCCGAAGAAGAACTGCACACGAGCGGCTACTGGTTCTCGTTCAGCGAGGAGGCGGCGGCGCGGCTCGGCGCGAACGCGATGCAGAGCGCGCTGCTCGGCATCGCCAACGTGCTCATCCACATCGCGCCGCTCTACCTGATGTGCGACCCGCTCGACATCCGCGTCTATCCGCAGGTGAAGTCCGTGCACATGAAGCGGCCGACGATCTATTTCTACGACCGCTATCCCGGCGGCATCGGGCTCGCCGAGCGGCTGTTCGAACTGCACGACGAACTGCTGGAACAGGCGAAGCGGCTCATCCGCGGCTGCACCTGCCTGAGCGGCTGTCCGGCCTGCGTCGGGCCGATCGAGGAGGTCGGCATCCTGGGCAAGAGCCAGGCGCTTCAGCTGCTCGAGGAAGCGGCGGTGAAGACGCCGTGAGCAGCCTGCGCGAGCGGATGAACCGGCTGCGCGGATCGGGAGGCGGGCAGCCGGACGAAGCGCGGCAGCCCGCGCCGGGCGGGGAGGACCGGGCGGAATCGGCCGAATCGCCGGCCGACGGATTGGCGCCCGATCCGGCGTGGACCGCGCTCGGCGTCACGCGGCTCGCGAACGAAGCCGGCGAATGCCTTGTCCGCCGGGTAGCCTATTCGCTTGATCACCGTCACGGCCATCACCGGCTCGGCGAACTGGCCGATTGCGCCGGAACGCTCGCCGCGTTGTGCAGCGGCGGCGACGGCGAAGCGCCCGCGCCGGAGGCGGAGCGGATCCTGTTCCTCGACCTCGAGACGACCGGCCTCGGCGTCGGCGCCGGCAACGTGCCGTTCATGGCCGGCATCGCGTATTTCGAGGGCGGGCGCTTCGTCATCGAGCAGGCGCTGATCCGCCATCCGGCCGAAGAGCGGGCGATGCTCGAAGACCTGCGGAAGAAGCTGGCGGAGCGGCCGTATCTGGCGACCTACAACGGGCGGACGTTCGACTGGCCGCTGCTCAAGGGCAGGTTCATCATGAACGGCTTCGGCCGGAACGCGGCCGCGGAGCCGTGGCATCTCGATTTCCTCCATCCGTCGCGCAGCATCTGGCGGAACACGCTCGCCTCGCTCCGGCTCAGCCATGTCGAAGAGGAGCGGCTCGGCATCGCCCGCGGGGACGACGTGCCGGGCTCGATGGCGCCGGCGATCTATTTCCGCTTCCTGCAGGACGGCGATCCCGGGCCGCTGGGCGGCGTGTTCCGGCACAACGAGCTGGACATGCTGTCGCTCGCGTGCCTCGCGATCCGCTTCGGCCGGCTGCTCTCCGGCGGGCTCGGCCGCCATGTGCCGCTGCCGGAGGAGGACGAGGAACTGCTGCGCACCGGGTTGTGGCTCGAGCGGATGGGCCGCCCGGACGAGGCGGAGGCGCTGTACGAGCGGCTGGCCGCGCGGGACGCGGCGGGCTCCTGGTGCCTCTCCCTCGCGGCCCGCGACAAGAAATGTGGAAATTGGCGGCGCGCTGTGCTATTGTGGCAGAAGGCGGCGCAAGCCGCCGAACGTCAGGGCTGGGCCTCGGGCGAAGCGCACATCGAGCTGTCGATGTACTACGAACACCGGGCGAAGGATTACGAGCTGGCGCTCCGATACGCGTCCGCCGCCCTCGAGCTCGCCTCGCGGCGGTCGTCCCTCGGCCGCTTCGACGCGAAGAAGCGCGCGGAGCAGGAGGCGATCCGCAGGCGGATCGAGCGGCTGACGAAGAAGGCGGGGCGAACCCAGGACCGGGAGCAGACCCTGTTCTGACCATTCAGCAATCCAGGCGACGAAAGAGGAATGACCATGCCGGAATGGCCGGAAATGGAACATTATCGCAGACTGCTCATGGAACGGATCGGCGGACGGAAAATCACCGGGGCCGAGATCGGACGTCCGCGATCGATCAACGTCGACCCCGACGAATTCACGCGCGAGACGGTGGGTTCTGTCGTCTGGTACGTGGAGCACCGCGGCAAATATCTCATTTTCCACCTCGACACCGGCAAGCGGCTGCTGCTCCATCTGATGGTCGGCGGCTCGCTGTTCTTCGGCACCGGGGAAGAAAAACCGGACCGCACCGCGCAGATCACGATCCGGTTTCCGCACGGAAACCTGTACTTCATCGGGCTCCGGCTCGGCTACCTGCACCTGCTCACGGTGAAGGAGGCGAACGCGCGGCTCCAGGAACTCGGCCCGGACCCGATGGACCGCCGGCTTGACGCCCGGGCGTTCGCGGCCCGGTTCGCGGGCAAGCGCGGCATGCTGAAGCCCGCGCTCACCGACCAGTCCGCCGTCGCGGGCATCGGCAATTGCTATGCCGACGAAATGCTGCATCTGGCGGGCATCCGCCCGGATGTCCCGGTGCCGCGGGTCGACGCGGACGCCTGGCAGCGGCTGCACGGCGCGATGCGGACCGTGCTCGAGGAGGCCGCGGCGCACGGCGGCTACATGGAGATGCCGCTCTACGCGGGGGACACGCAGACGGGCAAGGCCGTCCGTCTGCTGCAGGTGTACGACCGGGAAGGCGAGCCGTGCCCGAAATGCGGCGGCGCGATCGTGAAGACCGAAGTGTCCGGGCGGAAGACGTTCTTCTGTCCGGCCTGCCAGCCGTCGGCCTGAAGCGATGCGGATCGGCTGCCACGTCAGCATCCGCGGCGGCTACGCGGAGGCCGCCGTCCGCGCGGCCGGGCTCGGCTGCGGGGCGTTCCAGTACTTTCCGAAAAATCCGCGCTCCATCGGCGTGAAGGCGTTCGACCGCGCCGACGCCCGCCGCTGCGCCGATTTTTGCCGCGAACGCGGCATCGTCTCGATCGCGCACGCGCCGTATCCGGTCAACCTCGCGGCGGAGCGCCCGGACCTGCGCGGGCGCATGGCCGCGTCGCTCCTGAACGATCTCGAGATCGCCGAAGCCTGCGGCTCGATCGGCGTCGTCGTCCATTTCGGCGTGTACAAGGGCGCCGATCCGCTCGCCGGCTACCGGCTGATCATCGAAGCGCTGGACGCGGTGCTCGTCCGGTGGAACGGCGAGGCGAAGCTGCTCATCGAGAACCAGGCCGGCGACCACGCGCCGATGGGGACGACGCCCGAAGAGCTCGTCCAGATCCGCCGGCTGTGCGCCCGTCCGGAACGGGTCGGTTTCTGCCTCGACACCTGCCATCTGTTCGCCAGCGGCGAGTGGAACGGCCGGAACGAGGCGGACTGGCTCCGCCGCGCGGGGGCGCTCGGATATTTCGACCACCTGGCCGCCGTCCACGCGAACGATTCCGCGCACGCGAGCGGACAGCGCAGGGACCGCCATGCGCCGCTCGGGGCGGGGCGGATCGGGGAGGACGGCTTCCGGCGGCTGTTCGCCTCGCCCGAATTGCGGCGCGTGCCGGCCATACTCGAGACGCCGGAGACCGGCGATCTGCCGATCGGGCGGCAGATGCGGCTGCTTCGTGAATGGATGGGAGAGGAAACGCGATGATCCACGTTTTTCTGGACGATTACCGGCCCTGCCCGCCGGGATTCGTCGCCGCGAAGTCGGCGGAAGAGTGCATCCTGCTTCTGGAGTCGGAAGAGGTGGACATTCTGTCGCTCGATTACGACCTCGGCTGGGGCAATCCGAGCGGGCTCGACGTGGTGCGGTACATTGCGGAGAGCGGACGCTATCCGCGCCGCATCTACATGCATTCGTCCAGTCCGTCGGGCCGCGAGCGGATGTACCAGGTGCTCCGTTCGGCGCTGCCGCCGGACGTCCACCTGTCGCACGCGCCGATGCCGGAGAGCGTGGCGGCCGAGGCGGCCAGATCGGCCGGAAAGCGGGCATAGCATGGAAGGAGTCAGCTTCATGATCAGATTGCGGCAGGTCACCTGGCGGCGCGAGAACCGCGACATCCTGAAGGGCGTCGATCTCGACGTCCGCCCGGGCGAACATTGGGTCATCCTCGGCCGGAACGGCTGCGGCAAGACGACCATCCTCGAGATGATCACCGGCTACCTGTTCCCGACCTCGGGCACGGTCGAGGTGCTTGGCCACCGATACGGCCGCGTCGACGTGCGCGAAGTCCGGAAGAAGATCGGCTACATCAGCCAGTCGCTCGTCGAGAAAATGAGCCTCGCCGACCCCGTATGGGAAGTCGTCGCGACCGGCCAGTACGCCTTCCTTCGTTTCTACCAGGCGATCGATCCGGATGTCGTCCGCAAGGCGCACGACATGCTGGAACGGCTCGGCATCGCGCATCTCAAAGACCAGCCGTTCGGCACGCTGTCGCAGGGCGAGCGGAAGAAGGCGCTGCTCGCGCGAGCGCTGATGGCCGAGCCCGAGCTGCTCATCATGGACGAACCGTGCGCCGGGCTGGACCTGTACGAACGCGAGAAACTGCTGGCCGACCTGGACCGGCTCGGCGGCATGGCGAAGACGGTGCTCTATGTGACGCACCACATCGAGGAAGCCATTCCGCTGTTCACCCACGCGGCCATCGTGCACGACGGACGGATTGCCGCCGCCGGACCGAAGCGCGAGGTGCTGACCGGCGAGACGCTGAGCCGGGCCTATGATCTCCCGATCGAGGTCGACTGGGTGTACGACCGGCCGTGGATCCGGACGCGGGGGGCCGGGGTCCGGACATGACGCGGTTCGTCTGCACGGCCAACCACGGCTTCGCGCCGTACGCGATCGAGGAGCTCAGGCGCCTGTTCCCGTACGGGTCCTTCCGGATGATCGTGCCGGGCGAGGTGTTCGAACTGGCGGCGGAGGACGGCAGGGACGGGGTGCTGGCGAAAATCCGGCAGGCCGAACCGGTCTTCCTCCGCCATATCCAGCCCGTCGACCGCGCGCTCCCGGTATCGGGCCGTCCGGACGATCTGGAGGCGCTCGCCGCCGTCGTCCGCGACCAGTCCGGGAGATTCGCGGGCAAGCGGACGGCGGTGCACATCCGGCGCAAGGAGGGGACGCCGTTCCCGTTCACGGTCGCGGACACGAAAGCGGCGATCGACGCCGCGCTGCGGGAAGTCGGGGCCGAACCCGCCCTGCAGTCGCCGGATCTCATCCTGTCGGTCTTCGCAGGCGAAGCGGAGCTGCTGGTCGGCATCGGAACCGCGGAGGAGATGCTGTCCGACTGGCCGGGCGGCGCGATCCGGTTCCGCCGCGAGGACGGCCAGATCTCGCGGGCGAAGTTCAAGCTGCTGGAAGCGGAGCGCGCCTTCGGCCTGCGCCTGGACGCGCACGAACGGGCGCTCGACATCGGCGCCGCGCCCGGCGGCTGGACATCGCTCCTGCTCGAGCGGGGGCTCGACGTCACCGCCGTCGATCCGGCCGACCTCCATCCGTCGCTCGTCGGCCATCCCAGGGTGACCTGGCTGAAGCGGAACGCGGGCGACGTCTCCTTCGCCCCCGGCACGTTCGATCTGCTCGTCTGCGACATGAGCTGGGATCCCGCGACGATGGCGAAGCTGGTCTTGCGCCTTGCGCCTTCGCTGAAGGCCGGCGCGGAGGCGATCGTCACGGTGAAGCTGCTGCGCCGGAAGCCGATGCAGACGATCCGGAACGTCACGAAGCAGCTCGGCCGGGCGTTCGACATCCGCCGGGCGAAGCAATTGTTTCACAACCGGGAAGAAATTACGCTATACTTGGTTTACAGGGGAGAACAGCCCCGATAACGGACACGGGAAAGCATCCCGTTCAGCCGCCTGGGAAGGCGGCCGGACGGGATGCTTTTGCTTTCGTGAGGGAGGGAATGGACATGGAATCGGGACAGGCATCAACGGGCGGCGTGATGCTGGCCCCCGGCGAAATCATCGCCGGCCGGTACGCGATCGTGCGCGAGGCCGGGAGGGGCGGGATGAGCGTCGTCTACGAAGCGGCCGATCTCAAGCTCGGCGGCAAGCGCCGGGCGCTGAAGGCGATGAAGCCGGGAACGCGATGGACGGATCCCGGCATCGGCGAGCTCGAGGTGCTGCAGCGGATCGACCATCCGCGGCTGCCGCAGGTCGTCGACGTGTTCCCGCCGGCCGGCGGCCGGCCGCTCATGCTCGTGACCGACTATGTGCACGGCGAGCCGCTGGCCGCCGCCTTCGCGCGCGCCGGCCGCCGGATGGACGCGCGGCGGGCGATCGCGATCGCGGCCGAACTGTGCGAGGCGCTCGCCTATCTGCACGGGCTGCGTCCGCCGGTCGTCCATCTCGACGTGAAGCCGTCGAACGTCATGCTCGACCCGGCGATCGGCGTCCGGCTGATCGACTTCGGCATCGCCCGGCTGCTCGGCGGGGAACGCGGGCACGCCGCGCGCCTCGGCACGCCCGGGTTCGCGGCGCCGGAGCAGGCCGCGGGCGACCCGTGCGGGCCCGCGGCCGACGTGTACGCGGCCGGCGCGCTCCTCCACTGGCTGCTGAGCGGCGGGCGCGCGCCGAAGCCGGACGAGCGCCGCTTCCGGCTTCTCCCGGCCGATGTGCCGGAGCCGGCGCTCGACCTGCTGGCGCGGATGCTCAGCCGCGATCCCGCCTGCCGGCCGACCGCCCGGCAGGCCGCCGTCCTGCTGCGGCAGGCGGCCGGCGATGGCGCGGCGCTTGCCGGTCCGCCCGCGCCGGGCGGCGCGCATCCGCACGCCGGACGGCCGCAGCCGCGGCCGCGGCT
>Ga0310825_101297_pt1 | contig 10204 bp, 9 predicted proteins | sample WT_ome_9_FD_202243 | JGI IMG/M metagenome (GOLD analysis project Ga0310825, IMG submission 202243) | Sorghum-adapted microbial communities enriched on wild type (WT) sorghum from Joint BioEnergy Institute, Emeryville, California, United... ... | reverse complement strand
TCCCCATGATGCTCTTGGCATTCACTTTTTTATCGTCTTTTTCAACGAAAATCTCTGAAGAATATTTATTCGCTTCCTGAACGAAAAGCGCAGCCGGCCGAGCATGCAGCCCCGTTTTCAAACGAACGGTAACCGGGTGTTTGACCATGAAAACTTACCCCCTATACGAATTCAATCCATTTCGTCACATTCGTTGACATTATAATTTCTATCATTATAGCATACGGAGTACAAAACACACTAGCAGCAAAACCAGTTTAGCCCCCGCGAATTTTTTCGGCAAGCTCATCGATCTTGCGCAACCGGTGATTTACCCCCGATTTGCTGACCGTTCCTTTCAGCAGTTCGCCCACTTCCTTCAGATTCATATCCGGGTGAGCCAAGCGAACCTCAGCGACCTCCCGCAGCTTCTCCGGCAAGTTCTCCAGACCGACTTCCTTCTGGAGCAGCTTGATGTTGTCGATCTGCCGGACAGCGGCACCAATCGTTTTGTTCAAGTTCGCCGTCTCGCAGTTCACGATGCGATTCACGGAATTACGCATGTCGCGCATAATCCGCACGTCCTCGAATTTGAACAACGCCTGATGCGCGCCGATGATGCTGAGGAGCTCGATGATTTTTTCGCCTTCTTTGATGTAGAAAATAAAGCCTTTCTTCCGCTCGATGCAACGTGCGTTCAGATGAAACTCGTTCGCCAGATCGACCAGCGCCTTGCAATGCTCTTCGTACATCGAGGCGATCTCCAAATGGTAAGACGAACCCTCCGGATTGTTGACCGACCCGCCGGCCATGAACGCCCCGCGCAGATAAGCCCGCTTACAACAGTTTTTCCGTGTGAGCTCCGGATTAATCCCGGGATGAAAAATAAACCCCTCGGAGACGATTTTCAGCTCCTTTAGAATCTCCTCCACCCGAGCCGGAATGCGAACGATGTAGACATTGTTTTTCTTGAGGCGCATCTTTTTGCGGACCAGCAGCTCCGTGTGAATGTGGAAATGCTTCTTCAACAAGGAGTAGATCCGCCTTGCGATCGCGGCGTTTTCGGTGGAAATATCCAAAACGATCTTCTTGTTCGAAACCTGCACTGATCCGTTCATTCGGATGAGGGCGGATAGTTCAGCCTGCTCACAGCAGTCTGAGGCTTCGACCATCGTCAGCTCTTTTTTGGTTTGCGCCGCAAAGGACAAGAGACTCACCTCTTTCGTAAAATCCAGTTTTCAACTAGTTGGTATATATGATGGCTTAATTTATCGGCATCATGCCGCAAATATCTGCGGAACAACACCAGGGTATCGGCAATCACCTTATAGCCTTGACCCGTCACGTTATCCCAGTCCACCTGGACGGGCTTGGCGCCTTTCTCCGCGTAAAAATCCTGAACCTGCGGCGGAATTTCGCCGTCGTTCACGATAACGTAGTCGAACAAATGCTTGCCCACGTGATTATACACGGCTTGCAAATGGTCGCTGACCGTATAATCGTCCGTTTCGCCCGGCTGGGTCATAACATTGCATATGAATATTTTGATTGCGGAAGTATTTTCCAATACCGCCTCTGCCAGTTTCGGTACAAGCAAATTCGGAATAATGCTGGTGTACAAGCTGCCCGGTCCAATCAGAATAGCGTCTGCCTCCCGAATGGCCTCTACGGCCTCCGGCAATGGCTCGACCTCTTCCGGTTCAAGGAAAATGCGCTTGATCTTGCCTCGAACCTCCGGGATCTTCGATTCCCCAGTCACGATTGTACCATCTTCCATCTCCGCGTGCAGCACGACCGCCTGACCCGCAGCCGGCAACACGCGCCCGCGTACGGCAAAGACGCGGCTCAGCTCACGCACCGCGGTGACGAAATCACCGGAAATATCGGTTATTGCCGCCAAGATCAGATTGCCCAGACTGTGCCCAGCCAACCCCGAACCCGATGCAAACCGATAGTTCAGCATATCCGACAACAACGGTTCGACGTCAGCCAGTGCGGTAAGTACGTTGCGAATATCCCCGGGCGGCGGCATTTGTAATTCGTTGCGCAAGATCCCGGAGCTGCCCCCATCGTCGGCTACAGTTACGATAGCCGTGATATCGAGCGGTCTCTCTTTCAACCCGCGGAGCATGACAGACAAGCCGGTACCGCCGCCCATCACAACGATCCGCGGAACTCTTATATCCTTAGCCCGATGTATCACTAGGTTCACCTCTTAATGAGGGTTCAAAAAGGGAACAGGTTATCCTTTTGAATGTCCTCTATACTTGCAGGGGGCTTGGTTAGCGGTCCCGGCCTTCATCGCGATGACTGACGCGAACCGTTTCCGTTTCGCTGACGCCAAGCATCTTACCCAGGTACTCGGCAATGGCAACCGAACGGTGTTTGCCTCCGGTACAGCCGATGCCGATGATGACTTGGCTTTTCCCCTCTTTATGGTATTGCGGCAGCAGGAAATGCAGCATATCCAGCAATTTAGCCAAGAATGTCTGCGTCTCCGGCCACTTCATAACATATTCATATACCTCGCTGTTTTGTCCCGTGAGCGGCCGCAGCTGCTCGATGTAATGCGGATTCGGCAGGAAGCGCACGTCGAACACCAGGTCGGCATCGATCGGAATCCCGTATTTGAATCCAAACGATGTAATGTTCACCGATAAGTTGCTGCTCTCCAAATGCGAGAATCGGGAAATGATCTTCTCCTTGAGCTGTGCCGGCTTCATATTGCTGGTATCGATGACTTGAGTTGCCGACATCCGCAAATCATCCAGCATTTTGCGTTCCAGCCGGATGCCGTCCAGCGGCATCCCGTCCGGGGCCATCGGATGGCGGCGGCGGCTTTCCTTATACCGCTGCACAAGGACCGAATCGGTGGCATCGAGGAACAGGATTTCACACTTGATGGTGAAATGCTCCTTAATAAAGCTAAGCGACTCCGAAAGCGCCGTGAAGAACTCCCGGCCGCGCAGGTCGATGACCAACGCAACCTTGGCGATTTTCCCTTTGGATTGTTCAATCAATTCTGCGAATTTGGGAATCAGCACCGGAGGCAAATTATCTACGCAAAAAAATCCGAGATCCTCCAAACTGCGCACGGCCAGCGACTTGCCTGCCCCCGACATGCCCGTGATAATGATCAGATTGGCGACCGAACTTGTTTCTTTCTCCGGCATGAGTATTCCCTCCTCGCGTACTTCTCCTTGTCCATAATCTAATTGTAACGGACCGTAATGACTCTATTTCTCGATTTCCCGGCTATTTCCCACTGTAACGGACCCCAGATACCTTAAAGGGCTCTGAGAATGGCCACTGAGCAGCATTTCCCACAAATAAGGTCTCCTCAGTCCGCTAGAAACTGTCATCCGTTCACGACAGGCAAATAACGGCTCTGGTGTCCGTTAGATGCTTCGTGATGAACTACCTTATGATTAAGAGCGGAGGAAGAGGCCTGCGGCACCGACCATTCCCGCGTCATTGCCCAAGGTTGCAGGAACGATTTGCATGCCGCGTTGCACCGGCTCCGGCGTCAATTTGGCGAATACGCTGCGAACTTCGTTAAACAGAATGTCACCGGCTTTGGACACGCCCCCGCCGATAATAAACAGCTCTGGATTCAGAACGACAGCGACAGCCGCCATCGATTTGCCCAGATAGAAGGCCGCCCGGTTCACGATGCGAATTGCCGCTTCGTCACCCGCTTTAGCTGCGTCAAACACATCCTTCGCCATAATGTTCTCCACATGAGCCAGCGAGGTCCGGTCACCGCGCGCCACAGCGTCTTTTGCCATGCGAATAATCCCCGTAGCCGAGGATACGGTTTCCAAGCAGCCCATTTGGCCGCAGCCGCAGCCGATCGCTTCCAGATCCGGAACTACAGACATATGTCCAAGCTCTCCGGCCATTCCGGAGAAGCCTTGATAAATCTTCCCGTTAATGATGATCCCGCCGCCAACGCCGGTTCCCAGCGTGTAGCATACGCAATTGTCGATGCCTTTGCCTGCACCGCCCCAAGCTTCACCAAGTGCGGCCACATTGGCATCATTGTCTATTTTGATTGGCTTGCCCAGTCGCTCCTCCAAAATGGCGCGAATCGGGAAATCCTTCAAACCTACATTCGGCGCCAAAATGATGATCCCTTCGCGGACATTCGTAAACCCGGCGACCCCGGCGCCTACCCCGGCCACCTGTTCCCAGGCGAACGGCGATTCTTCCACGACACGCCGGACGTACTTCTCGATATTCGCCACGACCGTATCCGCGCCCTTATCGACTTCGGTCGGTCCTTCGTACGTATGAAGAAGCTGCCCTTCTTCATTGCAAATGCCGACTTTGACTGCCGTACCTCCCAGGTCAACGCCAATGTAGATTTTTTCAGACATTTTCACAAGCCACCTTTTTCATAAATATATAGATCATTTACGTACCTATACGTGCAAAAAGGCCATTCTCGATCCATCGCCGCTTTATTCCGCGCCATGACTGAAAACGCCTTCGCAAGTAGTTTTCTCCTACGTACCAACTATAAGCGAACCCATCGGTTCGGTCAAGAGAAGGGAAGAAACGGCAATCCCAATACCGATAAGGGATTTTGCGTAAATGACACAGATCACAGGCAAGCGTCAGCGAGTGTAGTTTCCGTTATATGAAAAAACCGGCATTCGCAAATGCAAACGCCGGATGCAAGAAGAGGAGTGAGCCATATTGGACAGGATCGAGCCGCTTTTGCTCGGAACTAGGACAAAATACGTTTCTGCCCTTGCAGCTCGCGAATAGGAGCGATGTTCTGCGTGAACTCCAGCGTTCCTAAATAACGTCCATCCTCACTGCGTACAGCGAAATAGCGGATGTACACAAATTTGTCCTTCACCGGAATCCAGAAGTCCTCGACATCCTTCCGCCCCGCCTTGAAATCCTCCAACAGCTGGTTGACGACATGGACACTTTGCGGCGGGTGGCAATTTTGTACGGTCCGGCCAATGACCGCCTTCGTCCGGGCAAAGATGCGCTCTTTACCGTGGGAGAAATATCGGACGACATCGTTCTCATCGATAAACGTCAGATCCACTGGAAGATGGTTCATTACCGCCTCCAGCTGTTCCATCGAGAGAACGCCGGTCTCAAATTTAACGTACCCTTGCGGAACTCCTGCTTCCGTACCTGCCTGCGCGGTTCCTTCTTCTTCACCCAAGGATTGCAGCGGTACGCGCTCTGGAATCCATTCGTGCTCCGGCGCGGTTAAGCAGAAGCCGATCTGATCGCTTTCCCGGGCAATGCTGACCCATTCGTCCTCCGTTAACTTCTCAAGGGCCATCGGGAGCAGAATATTTTCTTCTTTAAAAATCATCTCATTGACTTCCTTAATAATCCGTTCCAGATCCATCACTATCGTCTCCGGATCCGCGCTGCCGTCCGCCAGCTTGCCCTTCGTTTCCTTGATCATCATGCGGATGCCGTCATCCACGCCCCACATCACCTTCGTCGGTCCGTAGATGCCGTACTTCTCCAGATACGGGAACAGCAGGTTTTCCTTACGGCTGTAGTGCTTATCAAGATCCATCAGCAGGTTTAAATCCTCTAACAATTTGTATACGATCTCGCTGCTGGGGGCCTTTCGGTACTTGTCCAGATGAAGCTGAAGCTTGAAATTCACCAGCCGCTCGATCTCGCGATTTTCCAGCTTGAAGGTATGCACCGGGTGCCCCGGCTGCTCCTCCGGCTTGGACGACCGGTGAATGTCCTCGATCGAGCCCTTAAAAATTGCCGTATGCACCGAGCACAGCCGCTGAACCTCTTCGACTGGAATGCCCTCCTCATCCATCAGCGCATGCTCCATCGCAGAAATTTCCGCAACCGTCACGTCACCGACAGCCTCTTCAAACCGCGCCTTCACTTCCTCCACGCTCTTCCCCTGATGCAGCTCCTTAATAATCTCCTTTAGCATCTGCTGCCGGCGGCTTTGTTCCGGTGCGCCATACTCCCGGTTATTAATCAGTTCGCTCATCGCCTAACCCCTCCTTATAGAAATCGATCTGATTTCAGCTTCGAAATGTCCCGTTGACTTTCGTTGATAACCATTCTCAATAACAACGTAGCACAGGGAAAATCACTGACTTGTGATTGCAATCACAAATATTTCACGGAACCCCCCGTTTCTTTTTGTTCCGTCTTTTGCCAAAATAGAGTCAGGAGGAGTGTCATTATGCCTACTACACATTTGCTATATATTGAAGACGATCCCGAAATCGGGGAATGGGTCAGCTCCAACCTGGAAGCGCGCGGGTATACAGTCACCTGGCTGAAGCACGGGGATCAGGCGGTGGAGAAAGCTGTCGATTGCCAACTAGTTATCCTGGACGTAATGCTGCCAGGGTTAGACGGCTTCACGATTGGGGGACGGTTGAAGCAGAAGTATCCGAAGCTGCCGGTATTGATGCTATCGGCTCGCACTTCGATTGACGACAAACTGCAAGGATTGAAGTTTGCCGACGACTATTTAACGAAGCCGTTCCATCCGGATGAGCTCGCCGCGCGAATCGAGGTGCTGCTTCGCCGCAGCGGGGGGATTGCTGACCCGGCGCCGCTGCGGATCAAACATTTGCTTGTGTATGAGAAAGAAAACCGGATTATCCATCAGGATACCAACGAGGAGATCGTGCTGACCGGCAAGCAGTTTCATATTTTCGCCTACCTGCTGCGCCACCTCGGGCAAATCCTGACCAAGGAGCAGATCTATGAGGCGGTATGGAACGAGCCCTACCTCGACGGGGACAAAACCTTGATGGTGCATATCCGCCACCTGCGCGAGAAGCTCGAACGGGATCCTGCCAATCCTGAAGTAATCGAAACCATCCGCGGGATCGGCTATCGGGTGAGAACATGAAATTTCGTCCAGTGCGCAAGTTCCGTAAATCCCTGCTGACGCGATACGTTTTGATTTTAGGGATCGCATTTGTCTTTATTCCTGTCATGATTCCTATCAGCTTCATTGCAGCCTGGGGGGTGAATGTGCTCCTAAACCCTGACCATTACGGACACGAGATCCGTCCTTATGGCACCGGAAAACAAATTGAGGCCGCTTGGCATCAAGCGGCTGCTGAGCTCGAGGGAGCTCAAGCCGAGACCATCAACGCGAAGCTTAGAGAGATGAAGCATCGGTATCCTGACGCCGCGCTGTATTGGGTCGACACCGCCGGCATGACCCGCCTGCAGCTGCCGGAACAAGCGTCGGTGCCCCCGCAATGGTCCCTAGAGGATACCATCGCCTTCATGAAGCAGCGTGTAGATGCTGATCCTTTTACGGTCGTCGCTTTTATTGGCGGGGACGAACAAGCCAAACAAGGCTTCATGGTGCTGGAGCTCCCGCGTAAATATATGGTGATTCAAAAAGGGGAGCAGTTTAGCGACAATCGCTTTTACGGCGTGTTTATCGCGATTCTGCTAGGGGCGTTCGTCTTGCTCTCCTATCTGTTCTTCAGCGATATCCGCAAGCGCCTGCTGCGCCTGGAAGCCGGCATGACCCGTCCGGGTCCCGATGGTCTGCCGTCCCCCATCGAGGAAGGGCGTCCGGACGAAATCGGTCGATTGGAGCTCGCTTTTAACCATATGGTGTTCGCCCTGAAGGACAGTCGCCAGCGGGAGCGTGAGGAAGAGGAGCTGCGCAAGAGCCTGATCAGCCACCTGTCCCATGACTTGCGGACGCCGTTAACCGTGCTGGGCAGCCATTTGTATTCGCTCCGTCAGGAATCTCTATCCGAACAGGGAAAGCAATCCCTGGCTTTGATGGAGACGAAAATCAGTGATTTATCCGGACTGATGGATCATCTGTTATCGTACAACCTGCTCTCCAGCGGACGGTATGCCATGTCCTTGGAGCGGCTGGATATCCTGCGGATCGTGCGGGAAAGTGCGGCGGCCTGGTACCCTGTCTGGGAGAAGAACGGGATTACAGCCGATATTGAGCTGCCAGAGCAGCCGATTTACTGGAACGTGGATGCCCAAGGGTTCCGCCGCGTACTCGATAACCTGTTCCAGAACCTGGTCCGCCATGCCGGATCGGGTCGGTATGCCGGGATTGCGGTAGAGCCATACGAGGGCACTACGGCTCTCACGATCAGCGACCACGGCCCTGGAATGGAGTCGGTTTCCGCAAATGGAGGCGCGGGGCTAGGCCTGCAAATCGTCGATCTGCTGCTCCGAGAAATGGGACTCACACGAGCCACCATATCCAGTGAAGCCGGAACGAAAGTGTATATTTATCCAGCGGCGAAATTGTCGTTGAAATAAGGAGAGAGACTGTCTCCAAAGCTGCTTCCTTTCCCTCGATTCGGAGGCAGTATCTCAGCGATTCGCGATGCCTGCAATGATACATTTTTGTGAGGGAGCAATCCCCGTTTTGTGTGTAAAAATGTTTCATGCCCCAAAATTAAACGAATCTTAAACTTCTCCTGTCTTTGCCTTTAACCTCCGGGCGATATGATCATGACGAGGTGATAATTCGTGAGTGAAATGATCATTCAAACGGAAGGTTTAACGAAAACATACCGTGGTCGCTGCGCAGTGGACCACTTAAACCTGGAGATCGCGAAGGGGGACATCTACGGGTTCCTCGGACCTAATGGTGCAGGGAAGACGACGACGATCCGCATGCTGCTGGGCTTAATCCAGCCGACTTCGGGTACGATTCGCATCTTCGGCCGCGAGCTGCACCGCGATAAGCTGGCAATCCTGCGCCGCATCGGCTCGCTGGTCGAATCCCCGTCTTATTACGGACATTTGAGCGCCATCGACAACTTAGAGGCCATCCGCCGCATCTTGCAGGTGCCGAAATCGCGCATCGACGAGGTGCTGGACATCGTCTCGCTGACCAGCGACGCACGCCGGCCGGTGAAGGGCTTCTCCCTCGGGATGAAGCAGCGTCTGGGCATCGCCGCGTCGTTGCTCGGCAACCCCGAACTGCTCATCCTGGACGAACCAACCAACGGGCTGGACCCGTCCGGGATCCACGAGATCCGCGAATTAATTAAGAGCATGCCGAAGCGTTACGGCATCACCGTGCTCGTATCCAGCCACCTGCTCGGGGAGATGGAGTTGATGGCCAGCAAAGTGGGCATTATCCGCGAAGGCCGGATGGTGTTCCAGAATACGATCGACAATCTGCGGCTCCGCGCAGCTCACGATATGGAGCTCGTTGTTTCGGAGCCGGATGAAGCGCTTTGGATTGCCCGTGATCTGGGCGCCATCGGCAAGCTGCAAAGCGGAGTTCTCTCGTTCCCAGGGATGGCTGACGCCCAGGTCGCACGCCTGGTCAAACAGCTGGTGGAGAACGGACATGCGATCTATCGCGTTGAGCAGAAGAAGAAATCGCTGGAGGACATCTTTATGCAGGTAATCGGGGAGGGGGCCGCGGTATGATGTTACGCTCCCTCTCGGCCGACTTCCTGAAGATCCGGCGCAAAGGCATCTGGTTCCTGATCTTTCTTGCTCCGCTCGGGTTGGTCGCCATGCAGGCGCTCAATTACGGGCTGCGCTTCGACTGGATGATCAAGCAATATGCCGATAACCCGTGGGGAGGCCTGCTGCAGAACATTTCCTTCTTCGTGCCGATGGCCATATATCTGGGATGCACCCTAGTAAGCTCGCTAGTGGCGAACGTCGAGCATCAGCTTAGTTCCTGGAAACAACTGCTGGCGCTGCCGATCTCACGGACCGCCGTGTATTGTGCTAAATTTCTGTTGTGCTTCCTGCTGCTGTCCGTTTCCTGCGTGCTGCTATCGGTCGCGACCGTAATTCTTGGTATAGCTCTCGGTTTTGAGGCCGGGTCCATCCCTTACGTGGATTTGGCGCGCCTTGGATTTTATCCGTTTTTTGCCGCGTTGCCGCTGCTGGCCCTCCAGCTCTGGCTTTCGCTCACCTATCGGAACCAGTCGTTGCCGGTATCCCTTGGCGTCACGATTTCGATCCTTTCGCCGTTTACATTGAACCTGTCCGAGTGGTTTCCGCTGAACTGGCCGGTGTTTGGGTTCGAAGGCCCGCACCGCGAATGGTTTGTCGCAGCCGGGCTTGCCTGCGGCGCAGGAATCCTGCTGACCGGACTTGTTCATTTCAACCGAAAGGACGTGGATTGATATGAAGACGTTCCTGAACGTCTTGGCCGCAGAACGGCTAAAAATGGCGCGCTCGCGCCTCTGGCTCATCCTGCTGATCAGCCCGGCCCTGTCTGCCTTGA
>Ga0310825_101287_pt1 | contig 10303 bp, 9 predicted proteins | sample WT_ome_9_FD_202243 | JGI IMG/M metagenome (GOLD analysis project Ga0310825, IMG submission 202243) | Sorghum-adapted microbial communities enriched on wild type (WT) sorghum from Joint BioEnergy Institute, Emeryville, California, United... ... | reverse complement strand
GCGCTTGACGTTGAAGGGCGCCATGCAAGTGACCGGACGAGATCGTACTTTCTTATATGTTCTGATCGGCATGATCTTCTGTGTGCTGGGGTACGGCCATTTCAGTTCCACGCTGGCACAGTATCTGGAGATGACGCCGGGCATCCAGGACGGAGCCAAGCTGTTTGGCTATATGCTGTCGCTGAACGCCATTGTCGTGTTGGCGGTGCAGTTCCCAATCGTCAAGTTTGCCGGCCGTTTCTCACCGATTGTGCCGCTGCTTGCGGGCAATCTGTTCGTGTCCGGCAGCCTGCTGCTGTTCGGCTCGGTGCATGCGGTCTGGGCGTTCCTGGTGGGTGTGGTGATCTTTACGATCGGCGAAGTGCTGATGTTTACGATGACGGACGTGCTGGTTGACCGGATTGCCCCTGCGTCGCTGCGCGGGACGTATTTCGGGATGTTTGGATTCAACCAATTAGGCAATGTACTTGCACCGCTGGTGGGCGGTTTTCTGCTGGATGCCTTTGGCGCCGTGCAGGCTTTGCTGATCTTTGGGATCATTGCGCTGACGACGGCTTGCGGCGTGCCGTTCCTGCTGCTGGCGAAGCGTCACTTGACTGCGAAGGAAGAGGCACTGGCCATGAAGACAGAGGCGCAGGCAGGAGTACCTGGCTGAGAAGCGGAAATGCTAAAGTGCTGATGTGGGTGCCCTTCCTTTGAAGTCTGGCGGAGGAGAAAATAGCATCGCCGGACCGGAGCTACTAACGGGATTTTCTACCGTTAAATTCGGGGCATACAGGCGGTTTGGCGAAAATAACGGGAAATTCTATTGTTAATTTGCTCGAATCGGCGCCTATGGGCGGTTCCGGGCGGAATTAACGTTAGAATTTCCAGTTAATTGAACACAATGGCTATATTTATCGAAATTAACGGTACTTTTTACAGGTAACTGATATAAGTTAGGAACGGCAGGTACATACCATTTGACAACGGATCGGGCGATCAAGCCCGGTCCGTTTTAGGTTTCGGTTGCTTGGGCCAGATGAACGCGGAAATCATAATGAGGCCATCGATGACAAACACGATCCCCCAGACACGCAGGATCCCGCCCAGCGCTTCCGTCCGGCTCGGATCGTTGATGAAGGTGATCATGCCAAGGAGCAGTGCTCCGCCAATCAGGAATGCGAGGGCATGGCGCAGAAATCCTCTCAGCTCGTGTTTGGCATACTCCAGGCCGTAACGTTTAGGTGGTCTGGCGTCCTTTTCCCCGATGATCAAATAACGGTACCAACGATCGGCCCAATCAATCATGCCCTTGCCGAAAGCAATCGATACCCCGATATAGACGGCTGCGATGCCGTGGGCGGTTGTCGCAACAGCACCGTTGTACAGGTCAACTCCGGTGAGGACGAACAGCACCAGATCAATTACCGGCGTCAAAGCCAGCAGGGCCATTCCCAGCTTTGGCCGCTTTAATCCGTAACGGACGGATAGTCCCGCGAGAATCACGATCCAAAAGGCGATCTCACAGGCTACAATCATCCATGCAACAAAGTTCATAATGACCTCCTGTAATTCCGGTATAGGTAAAATGTAAAAGTTGAGTGTATTGTATCATCCTGCTTTAATTAATACAACTGTACTAAATAAATTGTGTAATCCGCCTTGGAGGTGCTAAACTAGGAGCATGCCAAAACTAGTAGATCATGAACAAAGAAAACAGACTATCGCTGAAGCTACCTGGCGGGTGATATTGGAGCAGGGGATGGAAGGGGCCTCCGTGCGCAATATTGCCAAGGAAGCGGGACTTTCGCCCGGAGCGCTGCGCCATGATTTCAGCTCGCAGGAGGAGCTGCTGCGGTATGCGATGAACCTGGTCAAGGAGAGAGTAACAGAACGGATCATCGCAATCTCCGGAATGGATCTGCCGTCGCTGGAGAAGGTGCTGAGGATTTTGCAGGAGGTCGTGCCGACCCGTGAGGAGACCCGGGCGGAAGCGGAGGTGTGGATGGCGTTTACGGCCTATTTCCGGCATAAGCCGGGGAAGTTTGATGCGCGTCATGACGGGTTGTACGACTTGATGCAGCGATTGATCACCACTTTGGATCAGCACAGGTTGCTGCAACCCGGGCTCGATCCGGAGATGGAAACGGTGCGTCTGCACGCGTTGATCGACGGTCTCACCTTGCATGCCTTGCTTGATCCTTTGCGGGTAGGTCCAGACCAAATCAACCGCGTCCTGAAGGCTCATCTAGATTCGATCACGAATGCATTTAAGGATCAATAGCTTGCAATCATCTTCCATCGTCAGCAACTGCAACGGGTATCCCCAAATCCGGCTACTTGTCTTTCGGTCAAGCCGGGGCTAGTCTGCATAATCGGCCAAGTTCCCTCATAGACATGTATCAGTTTAGGAAATCAAACTGCAGAGGGGATGATCTCATGCGCCGTTTCACGTGGATGCTGACCATCGTGATAGCCTTAAGCTTCGTGCTGGCTGCATGCGGGAAAAAGGACGCCGACGGCGTCGTCAAGGATTTGGACAAATTGGTTGCCCAGTTGGAGAGTTATCAGGGCTCCGGCACGATGACGCTTTATACGGGTGACAAGCCTCAGGAGTACAAGGTGGAGGTCTGGTACCAAAACCCGTCGTTCTACCGAATTGCGCTCACCAATGCGCAAAAGGATGTAACGCAAATCGTGCTCCGCAACGAACAAGGTGTGTTCGTACTGACGCCAAGCCTGAACAAGAGCTTCCGCTTCCAAAGCGACTGGCCGGAGAACCAAGGTCAAGTGTATCTGTATCAAACGCTGGCTCGCAGCATCTTGAGCGACAGCTCACGGCAATTTGAAGCTGACAAGGATAGCTACATCTTCGATGTTGCGGCGAATTACAACACTCATGCCCTTGTCCGGCAAAAAATCTGGCTGGCGAAGGACAACTATGCACCGAAGCAAGTTCAGGTATCCGATGCTGAAGCAAAAGTCGTCGTCGAAGTGAAATTCGATAAGTTCGACTTTGGCACTAAGTTTGACAAGAACTCGTTTGACATGCAGCATAACCTCGATACGGCTGCCCAGAATTCCCAAGGCACCCTGCTGGAAGTCGATGAGAATGGCATGCTTGTGGAGAAGACGCCAACGGATGAGGCAACGAGCGCAAACGGCGATGCAGCAACCGAGGAAACGAATGGCGACATTTCGGCTGCACCGGCGTTAACGGAACCTTTTGGCGTGATTATCCCAACGTATCTGCCAGATGGTGTCTTGTACCAGGACGACAAAGCCGTAGAAGGCACCGATCGTACGACTGTACTGCTGCGGTATGACGGTACATATCAATTTACGCTGTCAGAGACGCGTTCGCCAGACCGCACTGCATCGCTCGTACCGGGTGAGTTAATCGATATGGGCTTTACGTGGGGGCTGCTGACCGGCGATACCCTGCGGACGCTGACTTGGACAGTGGACGGTTTGGAATTCCGGATTACGAGCGAGAATTTGCCGGTGACTGAAATGGTGAAAATTGCCGCTTCAATGCAAGATCAAACCGGTAAGTAACACAAGGAACAGGCGGATTGCGGCTGTGCCGAAGGAGCATGCTCCCCCGGCCCCGTGGATTCGCCTCTTTCTTCTATTAATGGTGTCTTTGATAAAATAAACTCCTTCTCAGGAATTGGGTTCTTTTGCAGAATTGACAGCCGCATCCATGAACATTACCATTAGGATATTGCTCAGATATTTGAACTCTCAATCTTTGGAGAAGGTGACCTGAAAGTGCAAGTGATGTATCGACCAACCCATGCGGAAATTGATTTGGACGCGCTGCGCAGCAATTTCGAGGAATTGCGGAGAAGACAACCGAAGGACATGAAAATGCTGGCATGCGTAAAAGCTAATGCGTATGGGCATGGTGCTGTACCTGTGGCGAAGGAGTTGGAACAGATCGGCGCGGATTATCTTAGTGTCGCTTTTCTGGACGAAGCGTTGGAGCTTCGGAAAGCCGGCATTAAGCTGCCGATTCTCGTGCTAGGATATACGCCGCCACACGGGGTTCGCACCGCTTGGGAACATGATGTCACGCTAAATGTCTTCAGCCACGAAGTGCTGGAGGCGATTGAAGCGCTGAATCCTGCGGAGTTCCCGCATAAGCTGAAAGTCCATATCAAGATCGATTCCGGCATGGGCCGCGTCGGACTGCTGCCTGGAGATGAGGCGGTCGCCTTTGTACGCAAGGCAATGCAAGTGCCGCATGTGGAAGTGGAAGGCTTGTTCACTCACTATTCCACGGCGGACGAGGAAGACAAAAGCTATACATTGGAACAATATCGCCGGTTTCAGGGCGTGGTGGAAGCGCTGCGGGAGCATAATATTCGCATCCCAATCATACATACGGGAAATAGCGCCGTCGCCATTGATATGCCGGAACTGTCGGTGCAAATGGTTCGCATTGGCATCGCATTGTACGGTTTGTATCCGTCCGACGAGGTGAGACGTGATCAAGTGCAGCTCACCCCGGTTCTCTCGCTTAAAACGGAAACGGTACGGGTCAAGACATTGCCTGCCCATTCTGCCATTAGTTATGGAGCGAGATACATCACCGAGCAGGAAGAGCGGATTGCCACGCTTCCGATCGGGTATGCCGATGGATATTCACGGATGTTAAACGGTAAGGCGCAGGTACTAATACGCGGCCGCCGAGTCCCTGTAGTTGGCGTTATATGCATGGACCAATGTATGGTATCGCTTCAAGCTTTGGCTGAGGAAGCCGAAGAAATTCAAGCCGGCGAAGAGGTTGTGCTCATCGGCCGGCAAGCCGGCGAGGAAATTACCGCCGGGGAGCTGGCTTCCGCCATGGGAACGATCCATTACGAGTTGATTTGCATGATAGCCCACCGAGTGCCTCGGGTGTACAAACGAAAGGGCGAATCGGTCTTATTGCTGAACCCGCTGCTGTGACAGAATTGGCGCAGCAGACAAATTTCAACAAAACTTTCCCTGTGTGAAGGAATTTATGCCAGGTCTATCGAATACTAAACATGGAAATGATCAGGTATGTACGGCACTACTGTTTTTGTTTATAATGAAATGCAGCATACTTGATATACGCTCGGCATATATTTCTTTTGTATAAATTTCCTTGAATAATGCTATACTGATTATCAGGAAACAGGGGCGAGTAGGTTTTGGGGGTGGAAGTTTTAAGATGGCTAATATGCATAACACCAAAAGAATCATGATCAGTTTGCCGGATCAGTTATTGCAGGAAGTTGATGGAATCGTGGCGATGGAGAACTCCAATCGCAGCGAATTGATCAGGCAGGCCATGAAGCTGTATTTGAACGAGCGGAAGAAACGGTTTATCCGAGAATCGATGCAGCGCGGCTATATGGAGATGGCCAAAATTAATTTGTCCATGGCCTCCGAAGCGTTCCATGCGGAAGAAGATGCAGACATCACTCTGGACCGCCTAGTAAGCGGGGTGTAAACATTGATCGTAAAGCGCGGCGACGTTTTTTTTGCAGATCTCTCCCCTGTGGTAGGTTCTGAGCAGGGCGGGGTCAGACCGGTGCTTATCATCCAGAATGATATCGGAAATCGATTTAGCCCAACAGCCATTGTTGCTGCTATTACGGCACAAATCCAAAAGGCGAAATTGCCGACTCATGTGGAGATTGATGCGGCAACTCACGGATTTGACCGGGATTCCGTCATCTTGCTGGAGCAAATTCGAACGATCGATAAACAAAGACTAACGGATAAAATTACGCATTTGGATGAGGAGACGATGAAGAAAGTGAACGAATCACTGCTCATCAGTCTCGGTTTAATTGATTTTTGAACATTTATTACTCATGTGTGCGTTTTTAGAATGACTTTTTTACGCTCCGGACGTTGCTCCGGGGCGTTGTTTATTTTGCGATAAAATTGATATAGGATCTTATAATTTTCCTATTTGTCGGGCGGGCAATTCGAGTACGATGGGAGTAATCACGGATTAAGGAGAGGTTGCCGTTTGAGCGCTCAGTATGAAATCTATGACGATCCCTTCAAAATGTTGATTTTGCTGGCGACGTTCGTGGCCGAGCAGCAAGACAGCAAGCTGGATTACGAGAACATCGTGCCCTTTGAGAATGACAAGTTTTTATTAACGAACGGCCGGTTCCTGTACAAAAAGGATCAGGTCGAGATCACCTGGTACCAATTCCTAGGGCGGGATATCCAGTGCAACAAGGACCTGACCCGGCAAGAATACAATCGGATGTTCGTCGATTGCATGGCCTCGGTTTATGGAGTGGGCTAGGCTAGCGAAACGAGCAAAAGTGCAAGCGCAAGGGAGTTCCTTGGCGGCTTGCACTTTCTTATTGTTGCTTGGACGGTTGGGTGGTAGGGGGCAGTCTGGTAAGGTGGTGCGGCTCGGCTCGGCGGAATGTATTCGATTTTTCATATAGAATTGTGTTGATTTCGGGGATTAGGGCGGATTCTATTCGATTTTTCATATAAAAAAACGGATTCCGGCACCCGCAGGGCACATTCTGTATGAAATTTCATATATAATTCGCTAAAACCGGTGAATCTGGTGAATTGTATTCGATTTTTCGAACACAATGGTTGACTTAATCGGTCCGCAGCGCGTAAATCGGGCGCAGCTTGGCTGCCTTGTTCGCTGGAATCATCCCAAAGATGATGCCGATGAACAAGGAGAAGCCAAAGGCGATCAGGACGATCGGGAGCGATACGGTGGTCGTTAGCGACGAATAGTGGCCGATCAACGCGCTGGCGCCGTAGCCCAGCCCGATGCCAATCAAGCCGCCGAAGCCGCTAAGTGCCGTCGATTCGACCATGAATTGCATCAGGATGTCACGCTTTTTGGCCCCGATCGCTTTGCGAACGCCGATTTCCCGGGTGCGCTCGCTGACGGAGACGAGCATGATGTTCATGATCCCAATGCCGCCGACGAGCAGCGAAATGCCGGCAATGCCGCCGAGCGCCAGCGACAGTATTTGGGTTGTCGAATTTAGCGTGTCCAGCATCTCCTGGGAGTTAAAGATACTGTAGGCGTTGTCGGCATTTTGGAACTTTTTATCCAAGGTAGCTTCCAGCAACGCTTTGACGGTTTCAATCTGCTTGGTGTCCTCAACCTGTACCGTAATCGAACGCACGCCGCGGCTTTGCAGAAAGCGCTCGGCCGTAGCGATTGGGATCAGCAGCTTATTATCGTTGGAGGCGGTCAGGCTGGAACCTTTCGATTCCAACAAGCCAACGATTTTGAAGCTGCTGCCGTTAAGCTGAATCGTTTGTCCAATCGGGTTATCTGTGCCAAAAAAAGTCTCGGCAGCTTCGGTCCCGATCAACGCCACCTTCATGCGGAACTCATTGTCCATGTCGATGATGTAACGTCCGGCTTGGACGTGGAAATCCTGGACCTCCTCGTAGGAAGGCGCGATGCCTTCTACCGAAAGACTGTCATTTACCGTTCCTTTCTTGGCCGTTACAGAGCCGTTGATCACGGGGGATACGGCCTTCACCCCTTCGATCTTCCCCAGAGCCATCGCTTCCTCAAAGGAGAGTGAGGTGGAGCTGCCCCGGCCCATGATGTTCACCGTAAGCAGGTCGGTTCCCAAGCCTTCGAGTTGGTCCGTAATCTGCGATGTGGTGCCTTGCCCCACAGATACGAGCGTAATCACCGAGGAGACGCCGATAATGATGCCTAGCATCGTAAGAAAAGAGCGGATCTTCGCTCCGGCGATGCTTTTCCAGGCCATTTTGATGCTTTGCAGAAGATTCATGCCCGGCTCCCCCGATCTTCAACAATTCGTCCGTCCTGGATTCGGATGACCCGTTTGGCTTGCTCAGCGATGGACAGATCGTGGGTGATAATAATGATCGTGTGGCCGAGTGCATTCAGTTCCTTCATCTTATCCATCACTTCGATGCCGGTCTTGCTGTCCAGCGCGCCGGTCGGTTCGTCCGCGAGCAGGAGCGGCGGGGAGCCGGCGATTGCACGGGCGATGGCCACCCGCTGCTGCTGCCCGCCTGACAACTCGGAAGGACGATGGTGCATCCGGTCTTCCAAACCAACGAGACGGAGCGACTCTTCGACTGATTTTTTTCGCTCCTTGTGCGGGACGTTGCGGTAGATGAGCGGCAGCTCAACATTTTCGTAGGCGGTTAATTTGGGCAACAGATTAAACTGTTGAAAAATAAACCCAATCTTCTCATTGCGAATCGTGGCCAGCTTGTTATCGGACAGCTTGCGTATGTCCTGCCCGTCAAGCAAATACGTCCCTTCGTTGGCGACGTCCAGACAGCCCAGCATGTTCATCAGCGTCGACTTCCCGGAGCCGGACGGGCCGATGATGGCGACGAATTCGCCATGCCGGACCTGAAAGCTGATATCGCTGAGCACGGTCATCATCTCTCCGGCCATACGGTAGCCGTGTCCGAGGTTCTGCACGTCGATCAGTGGGGGAGATATTGCCGCCATTATCGGCCACCTCCGCCGCTGAACCCGCCTCTTCCGGATGGAGCCGCACCGCCCCCGCCAGGAGCGGCGCCTCCGGCTCCGCCAAATCCGGCACTGCCTCCGCCGAACCCTCCCTGCATTCTCATTTGCTGTTGGGTGGAGGAACTCGAAGAGTTGCTGATGATCGTCGGGATCACAACCTCCTGGCCTTCGGTTAGTCCGCTGACAATCTCGATATATGATTCGTTATGCACGCCAACCTCAACGACCTGAATACGGCCGTTCATGCCGCTGGTGCCTCCGGCAGCACCAGCTGCGGCATCGGGCTGTGCAGTGCGGCCTGTGCTGGGCGTGCTGCCTTCGGCCGGTGCGCTGCCCGTGGTCGGCGCACTGTCAGCGGCCGGTGCGCTGCCTGTAGCCGGCCCGCTGCCCGACCCTTGCGGACTGGCTGCGCCACCTGCCGCACTTGTTCCGTCGCTCCCCGTTTCGGGCAGCATGACGAAATACCGGCCGGCCCGCTGCTGAACCGCCTCGATCGGCAGGGTTAAGATATCCTTTTTCTCCTCGGTGATGATCGTTGCTTCCGCTGACATGCCTACCCGCACGCCTTCAGAATTGTTCAGGGCGATCGTGACATCAAATAACGACACACCGCCCGAGGCAACCCCTTCATTCGCGATGTCAGAGACAACACCTTCAAAAGTCTGATCCGGAAAAGCGTCAACTTGAACGTTCGCCTTCATGCCCTTTGTGACGCTGGGGATATCCAGCTCGTCAACCTGAATTTTGACGCTGAGCTTCTGGTAATCGTTAATGACAAACAGCTCGCTTCCGCTTTTAGCCTGTTCCCCGGCGGTGATGTTGACTGCGGTGACCGTGCCGTCAATCGGGGAGGTTAACGGATCGGGAGGAACCATTGCCTCCTGCAGCTTAGCGATTTCCGCTTCCGTATTGCTGATGTTTAGCTCTTGCTTGGCAATTGATTTTTTCGTGGCGTTTAGTGTTTGCTCGTCGGCGCCTTCTTGCACTTGACGTTTAAACTGATTTTGCAAATCAACCAGGTCCAGTTTCTGCATTTCCAGGGAGGATTGCTGTTCCTTGATGTTGTCGGTATTATCCGTGCCCTCAAATGTCAGCAGCACCTGGCCTTCTTCCACGACGTCTCCCGTCTTTACAAGAACTTCGCTTACTTTCCCCTCGTCCTTCGTACGTACGCTTTCGCTCTCGGTTGAGACGATCGTACCTGATCCGGACACGCTAACGGTAATGTCGCCCTTGCTGACCCGGGTCGTATTCTGAACGGGCGCCGCCGTCTGATTCTGCTTGTCCGGCAGCTTTAGAACAAGGATGAGGGCAATGGCGATCAGAACCAAGGCTCCGCCCCCAATCCACAACCATTTCTTCTTCATCGAATCCCTCCAACGATGATGTATTCTACCGGCAGACGGCAGTGCTTGTACCGGTTCTCTGCAAATCAAAACCATTTTAGAAGATGAAGATGAGGCGAACCTTAAGTGAAGCTGAAAGTTTTCTGAATGATTTTTCATAAAAAGACCAATTCACGGGAAATAGCCATGGCGCCATTCACAACGATCAAGTACAATGGATGTAACATATTTTGGGGAGGACTTTTTTTTCATGGATCAACGTCCGTCTGAAACATCTTATTCGTATTCTACATTTAACCAATTTCCGCCGCCGCCAACGACACCGCCAAAAACCAACGGCAAATCCATCGCCTCACTGGTGCTCGGGATTCTCTCGATCGTGATTCCGTATGTCGGTTTTATTTTGGGGATCGTTGCGATTGTCTTCGCCAGCTTGTCGTTTAAGGAGATCAAGCGGAAGGGCGAGCAG
>Ga0310825_101283_pt1 | contig 10329 bp, 8 predicted proteins | sample WT_ome_9_FD_202243 | JGI IMG/M metagenome (GOLD analysis project Ga0310825, IMG submission 202243) | Sorghum-adapted microbial communities enriched on wild type (WT) sorghum from Joint BioEnergy Institute, Emeryville, California, United... ... | reverse complement strand
TACCCAAAGCGACTTGGCTTCGGAATGATTCAGCTTCATCTCCATCACCGCGTAGCCGCCCTTCGGATCATGCTGGGTGCATTTCATGCCCAGATACTGGCCGTACCATTGAATAGACTCGTTTAATCGACTGACGCCTACCCGAATCCAGGAGGGCGCTACGTCGGCAGAAGGCAACGTCAAATCTTCCTGCAACGTTAACCGGATGCCTTCGGCGGTAGCCCATACATCGAAATACCGGGAGTCAGGTCCGGCATATACCGAAGAGACTCGTACGCCATCGGTGACAAATGCTCGCCGCAGACGATCCAACTCCCGGGTTCGAAAGCACACCCGAAGGTCGGCATCCACCGTCCCTCGTTCTGCATAGTGATGGGGGAGCCGGGTATCCGTAAGATAAGTTACCAACCAGGTTCCAAGAGGAAGCTGCGTCATTTTACCCTGGGAACAGCGCGGATCCACCTTCCAGTTTTCTTGCCGAAGCACCTTCCAACCCAAGTACTTCTCGAACCACTTCACCACTTGATCATGATTATCCCACAACACATCAATATATTGACCGTCAAAATAAAGCTCGGGGATTTCCTTGCCCGCTGCCATAGGGTGCCTCCTTCATCCATTCATACAGAACTTTCCAATCCTATTATCGCTGAACCTGTCCGCAGGATAAAGGTAAAATTTAGCTTTTGCGCCGCTTCCTTCTGAATCTTTCGTTCATATAATGCGACTGGGACTCACAAACAAGTTTAAAGAATGGCGATTTTGCGGTAAGATGGTATTCGATGTTTCTATGAACTAGGGATTGGAAAGGAACGGTGCAGATGGATCCGCAGCATATCATCGAACAAGCCGAGCACTTTGTGCAAAACGTGCACAGCGGTGACGGGAGCGGCCACGACTGGTGGCATATCCATCGGGTGCGGAAGTTGGCCTTGGCCATCGCCCGCAAGGAGCAGGCAGATTTGTTCGTATGCGAGCTGGCAGCCCTGCTGCACGACGTCGCCGACGAGAAGCTGAATTCGTCCAAGGAAGCCGGCTTGCATCGGGTTCGCAGCTGGTTGGAAGCACATATCGAGGATTCATCCGTCATCAACGAAGTCATGGAGATTATATCGACCATGTCATATAATGGCGGCAATAATCCCCCTATGGCAACGCTCAATGGACAAATCGTTCAAGATGCTGACCGACTGGATGCCATCGGCGCGATCGGTATTGCCAGAACATTTGCCTATGGGGGTTCCAGAGGCAGATCGATGCATGAACCGGGGCGGGATTTCTCCGATTTGGATTATCGCAGCCGCGAAAAAACGACGATTTACCATTTTTACGAGAAGCTATTAAAGTTAAAAGATTTGATGAATACCCGGTATGCCCGGAAGCTGGCTGAATCACGGCATGAATTTATGCTGCATTTCTTAGAGCAGTTTTACCGCGAATGGGATGCCGCTGACGAACATCAGGATGAACAAACCACAACAAATTCAGGTGATATGAGTGAGAATCGCATTTTTTGATTCAGGGATTGGCGGCTTGACCGTGTTAACGGAGGCGATGAGGAAGCTGCCGAACGAAGACTTTCTATATTTTGCCGATACGCTTCACGTGCCTTACGGGACGAAGACGCTGCCCGAAGTGAGACGGTACGTCGAGGAATCGGTAAGTCGTATCATGCAGGGCGACATTAAAGCCTTGGTCGTGGCTTGCAATACGGCAACAAGCGCAGCGATTGAGGAACTTCGCCGCACCTACGACATTCCGATTGTTGGCATGGAGCCAGCCGTCAAGCCGGCTGTAAAACGCAGCCAAGCCGCTGGCAAGCGGGTTTTGGTTTTTGCAACCTCGTTGACGTTAAGCCTCTCGAAATACACTGACCTGGTGGCCCGGGTGGACGACCACAAAGTGGTGGATTCGATGCCGCTGCCTGAGTTGGTGCAATACTGCGAACAACTGCAGTTTGATCGGGACGAAATCGAGCGTTACTTCAGCCGCAAGCTTGCGGGCATCGATTTGTCGCAATACAGTACAATTGTGCTGGGATGTACGCATTTTCCTTATTACAAAAGCATCCTGCAGCAAATCCTGCCTCCCCATATTGAGTTGATTGACGGCAGCCATGGTACCGTTGAACGGCTGTGTTCGCTGATTGGCTGTTCGGCCCAACCCGATCAAGAATTCAAGGGGCATATCGAGTTCAAATGCTCCGACGAAAACCCGGCTTATCTGGACAAAATGGCCCGAGCGCTGGATTACCTGCAAACGCAATATTCTGTTCAATAATGCAGGGCAACGTATAAAAAGCCTTGTCCCGGCGATGAAATCGCATAGGACAGGGCTTTTTTGAGCTGCGCGGGCACAGGTTCCATCATTCCATCTCCTCATTGAGCAGAACCATATGGATATGATCTTCCCACTTCCCGTTAATTTGCAGGTATTTTCTTGAGATGCCCTCATTTCGAAAGCCTAACTTCTGAACCACGCGAAGCGAAGCTTGATTCCTCGGCATGATGTTGGCCTCAATCCGATGCAAGCGCAGTTCCTGAAACGCGTGGTTGACCACTGCCTCCACTGCTTCTGTCATCAGTCCCATTCCTTGCTGCTGCTCATCGATTCGATACCCAATGTAGCAAGACTGAAACGCCCCTCTGACAATATTGCTCAGCGCCACCGACCCGATGATCCGGCCATCTCGGAACAGCCAGAACTTCCGGAGCAGGCCTCGCTCCATCGTTTCGGCCTCATCCCGCAGGATGTCCTGTTGAGCGGAGTACGTATAGAAGTCTTCCGTTCTTATAGGTTCCCATTCCTTAAGGAAGTCTTTATTCCGAACAACAAACGCCAAGACCTGATCCGTATAGGTGTCATCGATGATTTTCAGCGTCATTCGTTTCGTCGTGATTTCATTTTTCATAGTTAACCCTCTCTTTTTTTCATATATACCTCGATTATGATTCCGATATCTTAGTGCTGATGATTTGACGATCTCCGATTTGCGCTGTCAGTTTAAACCGGGTTCCCTGCTCTTCGGGAAGAAAAAGGTACCAGATTCGAATGCCTGAATCCGCCGTATCCTGAATCGTAGCAGTCAAACTTTCGTTAGTCGTGTAGCTATAGACTTGAATCGTATCGATTTGCGGGTATTGGATCACGCCAAAGAGAAGCGGAAAGGGGGAATCTGCATCTGTGCCCTTTGTGGATGAAAAATATTGCTCCGTCCAGAAGCTGTCCGGCTCATTTTCAGAGATGCGAGGCACGGTATGCCCTCCGCCCCATCCCCATTTCCAGCCCAGCAACGGCGTTTTTTGAACGTATTCGGCACTGATTGTCTGCCCGTTTTGTAGATGACGAAGCAGAAACAACACCCTCCCTCGATCTGTCTCAGCCTCGTGTAAGAGTTGTCCATCGTTCATAAATCGAACTTTCTCGACTGCCTCAATGGGTGTAGACGAATAGGAGTTGCTTATGTAGAAGTAGCCAAGCCCAAGTGCAGTTAGGACCAACGCCAAAATAGCAAGTTTTCTCATAGATCCTCCCGCGTGAGATCGTTGGAAATGAATGCTTCCATCATTATACATTCTTATCCCGGCAGACCACTAGCCTTTTGAATCTATTACTATAAAACCCACCTTCATGCGAAGGTGGGTTGTCTTATGCTGAATATGATTAGGATGATGGCAAATCCAACCAAACCCCGGGTGTTTCAGCTGCCTTCAATCCGTACTCGATGATAGTAATCACGGCTACAGTTTCTGCCGGGTCAACTGCGGGCTGACCGGTTTCAAAGAAAGTCACCAGATTCCGGATAAACGGCTCAAAGAAATTGGAGGCCGCCGTGGCTTGCTTAAAGGTTCCGTTCCCGTATTTGATGCCAAGGGTAAACGGGCAATTATCCCCCAGATGGTGGATTGATGCTTGCCGCCCTTCCCCAAAGTCGATGAGAAGTGCAGGGGAATCCGTCGTCCCGGTGAACATGACGCGTTTGGGAGGGGGCCCCATCAGACGGATGATCGGCTCGATTTGATGAATTGAATAGTTATCGAAAGCGCCGGGCCCCCAGCTGCAAATCGTTTGAATCCCTGCCGGATCAATCTCCGCATATTCGCTGGCAAAACGGAGCGCCGACGTCGAATACATCGGCGTTCCGTGCTGCGCGGCCAGGTTGAAGAGGCGCACCGCTGACTCCCGGTCTGGAGCAAACGTCTTATCGATGTAGGTCGGCTTGCCCGACTTGAGTGGAAGCTGCGACAACTCCTCATGATACTCCGGGTTGTCAGGCGATAACACGATCAAGTAATCGCTCCGCTCCACAACGTCTTGAATGGACGGCAACAACTCGATACCGTGTGCTTGACACCACGCTTCGTTTGTCAGTCCGTTCTCCTTGTCTTTTTTGCCATAAGCATACGTAACCTTCATGGCACCATCAGAAGCCTGCTCAATCCACCCGGGATATTTGTTGGCATGGAACTGGTCGAGATGCAGGTCGATAAACCCGATTTTTTTCATGAGAGCGCGATTTCCTCCCCTTTGTCGGACGAATCATAAATCGCCTGAATAATGCGAGAGGACAGAATGACGGTGTCGATATGGGAAGGCTGCTTCTCCCCCGTTTGGATGCACTCCAGGAAGCCGTCGATTTCCTGCTGATACATATTCCCGGAGGTGAACTTTGGCGTTGTTTCGATCAGAGCGCCGTCTTTGGCTGTATAGAAGGTAAAATCCCCGCCGTAGTTCAACCGTATGCCGCCCTTGTCGCCCAGGAAGTCGATAAACATCTCCTCAACTCCGATGTTCTGCGCCCAAGCTCCGTTCAAGGAAATCGTCGGGCCTTCGGTACGGATCAATGCGGTTACGAAGTCATCGACATCATACGTACCGTGATAATCCGGCGGTCCTGCCCACATTTTGAGATACGTATAGTTCTCCATGTCTTTCCCCAGTTTGGAATAGGCTTGACCGGTAACGGTTCTAGGCTTCGGATCGCCCGCACAGTACATGACGATGTCGATAAAATGAACACCCCAGTCGATCAGCGCCCCGCCACCGGCGATCGCTTTCGTCGTAAAAGCGCCGCCTAAACCCGGAATCGATCGGTGGGCGCGAAAGCTGGCGTACACATGATACAACTCGCCAAGCTCGCCGTTTTGGATCATGTTTTTGATGCGATTGACACTTTCGTTGTACCGATTCACGACCCCGATATTCAACACTTTGCCCGTCTCATGCTGGACCTTCTGCATTTCTAAGGCTTCTTCGTAAGTCCGGGCTGCCGGCTTCTCGCAAAGCACATGCTTCCCCGCACGAAGGCAATCAATGGCAATCGTCGCGTGCGAAGCATTAGGCGTACAGATGGATACAGCATCCACCTCCGGATCTTCAACGATCTGCCGGTAATCTGTGATCGCCTGTCCGCATTCGTATTTGGTGACAGCCGCCTCGGCGCGTTCCTTCAAGATGTCGCAGAAATACTTGATTTCTACATGCTTGTGGTTCAGGTAAGACGGGATGTGGGCGTGGTTTGCAATCGTGCCGCAGCCAATCACGGCAATGGTGATCTTGTTCATCAGCTTCCCTCCTGCTAACTAGAAATCGTCGGATCAAGATAAGTCTATGATGATTCCTAGCATACCAGATCAGTCCCAAATTGGAATAAGTCAGAAGGCAAAACTACATCAAATTACCATAAAAGGTCACCCGCTTCCCGTACCGTTCTCTGGCCTAACCATCTACAATGAATGCAATCATGGGCAACCTGACGTCAAACGATGAATCTCAGGACAAAAGGAGAATGGAAGCGATGAAACGCGAAATGAAGGCGGATATCGTCATCCTTGGGGGTGGTACAGGAGGAACCGCCGCAGCTCTAGCCGCGGCAGCTTCAGGTAAAACCGTCATCATGACGGAGGAGACGCTTTGGATTGGCGGGCAGCTGACCAGTCAGGCCGTTCCGCCGGATGAGCACCCCTGGATTGAGCATTTTGGCTGTACAAGAACTTACCGAAGATTCCGCAATGGCATACGCCAGTACTATCGAAATCATTATCCGTTAACACCGGCGGCGCGTAACCTACCCGAACTCAATCCCGGCGGCGGCATCGTCAGCCGGATTAGTCATGATCCCCGCGTTGGCCTGGCTGTGCTTGAGCAGATGCTGGCTCCTTACCTGCACAGCGGTAGGCTGACGATTCTTCACCGTTATCGCCTCCAGCAAGCCGAAACTGAAGGAGATGCCGTCCGAAGTGTGACGGTACGTCATCTCGAAACCGGGGATGAACTGGTGCTTGAGGCGCCGTTTTTTATCGATGCCACTGAGCTCGGGGATCTGCTTCCACTCGCGGGAATTGAGTATGTTACCGGGGCCGAATCGAAAGCACAGACCGGCGAGCCTCATGCAGTCGATGGAGATCCGTTGCCGCAGGACATCCAAAGCTTTACGTATTGCTTTGCCGTAGATTATGCCGAAGGAGAAGAGCATCTCATCGACAAGCCTGAGATGTACGAGTTCTGGAGACAATATCAAGCCGACTTCTGGCCGAATCGGCTATTGAGCTTAACCGGCGTGAGGCCAGCTACGAACGAGCCGGTGGAGTATGAGATATTTCCGGGTTACGGTGGCAAGTTCCCGCTGTTTCAATACCGGCAAATTCTGGAGCCGTCCCATTTCGACAGCAGCTTCGGCTTCCGTCCGATCTCCCTGATCAACTGGCCGCAGAACGATTATTGGCTTGGCTCCATTATCGACGTACCGGAGGAAGAAGCCGCGCGTCATCTCCATCAGGCTAAACAGCTCAGCCTGTCGCTGTTGTATTGGCTGCAGACCGAAGCGCCTCGGCCGGACGGCGGGCAAGGTTATCCCGGTTTGCGCCTGCGCCGCGACGTCGTTGGAACAGAAGACGGGCTGGCGATGGCCCCCTATATCCGAGAGTCGAGACGAATTCAAGCGGAGTTTACGGTGCTGGAGCAGCATGTCGCCACGGCATCCCGACCAGATGGTGCAGCTGAGAAGTTCCCGGATTCCGTAGGAATCGGATGTTACCGCATCGATCTGCATCCGAGCACAGGCAACCGGCCGTACATTGATATCTCTTCCTTGCCCTTTCAAATTCCGCTGGGCAGCTTAATCCCGAAACGGGTCAAAAACGTGCTGGCCGCCGGCAAAAATATCGGGGTTACCCATATCACCAACGGTTGTTACCGGCTCCATCCCGTGGAATGGAACATCGGCGAAGCCGCGGGAATGTGCGCCAGCTTCTGCTTGGACCGCAACCTCTTCCCAACGGACGTACGCAATCATGAGGAAACGTTATCCGACTATCAACAGCTACTTCATAGCCAAGGGGTTGAATTGCAGTGGCCTAAGCTGCGCCCTGTCTAATATTTCTAGAAAAAAACGCCAGCCTGCGGATGAAGCCTTCCGCAGACTGGCATTTTTTCATTCATTATGAATTGATCAGTCCCGCCATCCGTAACATTCGAGCAAGCACCGTTGCTGCTTCCGCACGGGTAGACGAGGCTCCAGGAGCAAAGCTGCCATTCTCGCGCCCTTTCATTAAGCCGGATTCTACGGCGATCGCTGCCGCTTCTTCAGCCCAAGCCCCAATTTGGCTGCGATCCTCAAATCCAGCCAGCGTGGCACTCGGAATTCCAGCAGGAGCCTCGGCTCCTGCCAGCTTCAACGCACGAACCAGCAGCACACTCATCTGTTGACGTGTAATTTGCTCATTCGGACGGAACTCCCCGTCGGCAAAGCCTTCAATTAGTCCGTTCTCCACCGCCGTAGCAACCGCACTCGCATACCACGCACCCGAGTTCACATCGGTGAAGGATCTGTTCGGATTCGCCTGCGGTCCAGTCAAACCGAGAGCACGGACGAGCATGGCCGTAAACTCTGCTCTCGTAACGGGTGCATTGGGGCTGAACTCCTTATCCGAGGTGCCTTGAATGATCGTTTTGGAGGCCAACATCGTAACCTCATTAGCCGCCCAGTGTCCGTTCAGATCCGTGAAGGTCTTCCGGTGTACCACCGCCGCGTAAATGCCGCTGGCCTTCAATCGGAATGTGATCTGGGCCTTCCCGCCTTCCTCCCTGATCAGCGCAGGCACAAACGTATAGTTGCCCGCAGAAGGCTGCAGAAGCAGAACGGTGACCGTATCGGCAGAAACGGCCCCTGCCAGCGGTACAGTCGTAAACTTAACTTCGGCTCCCTTAAAGGCTGACAGTGCAGATAAGGTGTCGCCCTGCTCCCAGAAGAAGGACACCTCCAATAACGAACCAAACGGTTCAGCCTGATCCGGCAACAAGCGGTGCAGCTCTTCCTCCTGCGCTTCGGCAGGGATTCCAAGGCGAATCTGCAAGCTGTCTGCAGACCCCCGCTGTTGCAGAGCTTCACCTAAAGCCTGAACCGGCAGCTCTAACTTGCCTAATGGTGACTCCAGCCAGATAACGCCATTAGGCAACTCCTTCACCGCAGCCTCCAATCCCTCGGTTGGCAAGTGCAAGGTGAGGACGTCGGCGGTATCCGTGAAGCGGTATTGCAGCTGCTGCGATTGGACTGGTTTCGCATGAAGGCTCTTAATCTCCTCCAGCATCCTCGACAAATCGGCTTTCGCGTCAACGAGTTGCTGGCCATTCTCCGCCGTAGACTTCACCACGTTCAGCCGCTCCGGCTTCATCGGCGGGGTTGGCGTCGTCCCGCTGCTGCCGCCCGACGATCCCGGCTGCTCAGGATTTGAGCCGCTATCCCCGGTAGATGTGCGAATGATTTGCACGGTCTGGCTGTTCGTTTTGAGATCATCCACAAAGACATCGACTTGGACAAAATTGATACCTGTCGATAACGGAACGTTTGCCGTAAACACTCCGGTCGAGGAAACGGACGCGGACTCCCCGTTTACTTTCACGGAGGGCGTCCCCGGACCAAGCACTTCAACCGTCCCTTCCAGCGAATAATGGCTGTTTCTTGTCTCGCGCAACTCATCGTCCATCAAGCCGCTTAATACTGCGGAACGAACCTGATCCCCCACCTCATAAGCGTTGGCCACAAGCTGCCGATTGGTTCGAACTCCCGACGGATCAATGGTCGAGATAACGAAGCCGCCCGGCGGAATGACGCTGTTATTCTCCTCCGGCGCTCCCCAGCTCCAGTTGATCGCCTGATTGCGGTTGGCTACGCGGGTGACAACGCCCGTGTCATCCACCACCACTTCAACGCCAAAATGATTTGTTCCCGTCGTTGTTCCAAATGCGTCCGTCAGCACATTAATGTTGCCTTCCACTCGGTTCACGTTGTAATAATGGCCTTCCAGGAACGTATCCGGACTGTCAGGCAAGCTCATGCCCAGCTGGTAATCCTTCACCCATTCGCGGTCTTCCAGCGAGGCCTTGGCGATCGCCCAGTTAATTTGGGAAGCGTCGAACAGCATGAGTCCGTTGGTCGTTCTCAAGCCCGCCTGGAATACCTCCCGCTGAACCGCTGGAAGCTGTACATTATTGAGGGCAATCCCCGCATACAGCGGAATCTCGCCATTCGTCACAATGTTCCCCAACGTAATGTACTTCTGAATCTCCTGACTGGTCGTCTGATAAGCGCCAATCATCAGAAAATCCAGATGTTCGATATACCCGGTATCGTAATACTCCGGTGTATAAATCGACTCCACCGGCAAGCCCAGGGAAGGATGGATGCGGAAATTTTTGCTCGCCCAGTTCACCCCGTTGAGATAATACGTCTCATACCAGGAACCGACGTAAGAAGACACTTTGATCGTTCTTCCCGACTCAGCCTCGTAGGAATCCACCAGCGACTTCACTTCGCCAAAAAAGCTCTGGATCACCCCTGACCGGAACTCCCACCAATCCTGAATGAGCGGGCCATCCACTCGGACGTTATTTTCATAGTAAAAAATGTCATTCGGCCAATCGTTCAGCTGCTTGCCGCGCTGGAGCAAGAATTGCTCGAACTTGACTCTCGTTTCCTCGCTGAAATCTGCACCTTCATTATCGTAACGTCCACGGTCGTGCACGACTCCGTCTACGTCATAATTTTTGAGAATCTCCTCAAACGTCTTCAGCTCGAACTCACGCACCTCATCGTTTGCCGGATTCACGAAGGCGACTAAGCCCTGCTTCGCGCTTTCCCGCAGCCGTTTGATTTCACCGTTGTTCTCCGCATAATGCACGCGCTCTTCCCAATCCAGGTGATCATTCAGCACGGCGTATTCGTTATAAGCGATGGACCCTTCGGCGAATACGTTAACTACCGCATGGATCTCCAACCCCAGGTCGTGACCCTGATCGATGAACTCCTGCAGCAGGTCCAGATCGGGGTTG
>Ga0310825_101272_pt1 | contig 10468 bp, 19 predicted proteins | sample WT_ome_9_FD_202243 | JGI IMG/M metagenome (GOLD analysis project Ga0310825, IMG submission 202243) | Sorghum-adapted microbial communities enriched on wild type (WT) sorghum from Joint BioEnergy Institute, Emeryville, California, United... ... | reverse complement strand
CGTCTTGTAGAACAAGTACCGGCTGTGAAGAAGAACCGTGTCCGTGACAAATCTCACGAGCTCGTCGCTGATGGTTTTCGGGAAGTGAGCGATGAATTTCCGATATTCGTTCATGGGCGACACCTCACAGCAGGTCGTCGATCGTCGTGGTGATTCTCGGGGCGGCCGACGCAGCCGGAGCCGAGCCGGGAACCTCACAGCCGAAATACTTCAGGACGACAGCGAATCCTTCTTCGTCCGAGAGGACGGCGACGCCATTCGATTGGCGTTTCCGCGCCTCCTCGCGCATCGCGTTCAGGCTACCGGCGATCGTCTTGCCATCAGCCAGGACTTGCTGGGCGTGTTCGGGGTGCTCGCGAAGGTGCTTCATGAGGAATCCGCCAACGACTTGCACGTATTTGTCGTTGGGCATCTCGGCCAGCTCGGCCTGGATTTTTTGTAGAGCTTGCTGTATGTGTGAGGCTTGTTGTATCATGTTCATAGGGTATATCCTCCAGTCTCTTGAACCGGGGCGGCGATGATCCGCCCCGGTTCGTTCTTGGTCAGGATATGATCCGGACTTTCCCGGCCACGATCGGCTCCGCCAGAGCTTTGTCCAGGTACTCGCGGATCCGGATGATGGCCTCGAGCTTCCAAGCCCCACCGTCCGCCTCGAACAGCGCGCACTCCGGACCGCGTTGCATCCGGAAGACGAACAGGCTCTCCGGTTGTTCGATTTCCACGAATGTCCTGAACGGCTTGAGCTGGACCGGGTTCGGCACGATGACATTACCGACAGTGGCGACCCCTGTCTTCGCCGTCACCTGTTGAGAAACGCCGGAGTCTCCGACCGTCACGATATTCTCTTCCTGGATGTTCCCAACGACAGCAAGCAACCGCGCGCGGTCTTCGTTCGGAACGAAGCAACTTTGCAAGAGGATGTTGAAGCTCTCGACATCGATGAACCGCCGGAACGGGATGTCAGGAAGCTGCGCTTCCGCGCGGACATAGTGATGCCGTTTCATGTCCCTGTTGTACGTGCTGTAGACGTCGACACGGGTCGGAGATTCGACATGGATGAGCATCGGCGGTTGATTGTCGTAGTTGTTGATCACGTATTCGACCAGTCCGGAGAGATTCCGCACAATCAGCGGCTCAGACACAGGTGCGGGGACCTTGTGCAGGGGCTTGTCCGAGAAGATCTGGCCGCCGATTTCATGTTTGTTGGCCGCTCCCAGGCCTATCAGGTACTGAAGAGCCTCTTTCAGCATGGATTGAACCTCCTATACAGATTGATGGGATGTGGAGGGGCCATCAACGGAACCGGCCGTTGACGACCTTGCCGGTTCCGTCCGAAATCGCGCCGTCATTTCCGATCTGGAGCTGATTCGGATCGGTCGCGCCGGATGTGAGCTCCTTCAGGACGGCCTTGCCGTCGTGATCGAAGTCGAACACGAACGACGTCGGGATGCCGCGGGACGGAGCCAGCGATGACTTCACCTGAATATCCGCAGCACCGATCTGCCGGGTCTCGTTCGGTTTGATCCGGATCGTAACGGTCAGCGTCCGAACGGCGTCCGGCTTCGTATTCGGGTCGAGCACGTTCTCCGCGATCTTCCGAAGCTCGATGTTGACCTTCTCGGCCAGCGCGCCGCCGGACAGATTGTTGATGTCGACAAGCATGACGATCACCTCCTTTCCAGAGAACGAATCGCCCGCCGCTGAACAACGTCTGCGACGTCTGCGTCTGTGATCAATAGAATCCGGCCATTCGACTGAATCCGGGCGTGTGTCCGGGCGAGGCCCCAAACCTCCGTGACCTCGCCCACCACGCCTGATCGCAGCCGTACAACGTCACCTTTGAGCAGCGTCATAGCACACCGCCCTCTGGCTGCCGGTGTACCGATGGACCAGGTGCAACTGACCGTCCATCACCCGGCGGACCAGCCAGTTGTCCGGATTGAGATTCAGCGCCGCGATCGCTTCCTTCTGGCGCCGCGTCGGTTTCCTGGCGCGACTCACACGCTCGCCTCCCTTCTGCTGTAATCTCCGGCCAGCTTGTCCACCCGCCGGCAAAGCCGGATGAATGTCGCCTCGGGCAAATCATCGGGATTCCGGCAGTGGTGGCCGTTTTCGAGCGTCATTCGCACGGCGTCCGCGGAGGAAATGCCCAAGCACTTGACACGCACGAGGGCCATAGCCACGACGGCACGCTCGGCGTCATGCGCCGGCTTCGTCCATTTGAACCGCCGCACCACCACCGCAACCTCCCGGATCAGTACGGCGAACGCTCGTAAACGGCTTTCGCCTCTTCAATCGAGTGGAAGTCATACAGACCGTTCATCGTCCGCACGAGCCGAGCGATCTCCTTCTCGCTCATTTTCATGGCGCGGGCCGCGAGGATGGCGTATCCCAGGCACGCGGAATTACTCCATCTTTCGGACGTGAAGATTTCCGCAGCGCTGTAACCGGCGCTGAACGCATCGGAGGCAACTTGCCGCACGTCTTCCACGAGTTCCATTTGCTCAGGCTGCAGGCCGTTCGGGAAGTACTTTTCTTCGAACGCTGCCAACGCTTCCGGAATGCTGAACGGTCTGGCAACCTTCGCGACCTTCTTCGGAATCATCGATACTGCCATGTCACACACGCTCCTTCACGCCGCGGCGAATTTGTGGTAAAATAGACACAGCGATAGCCTTAAACCGGTTACGCAACGATGTCCGGCCTGCCCGCCGGGCATTTTTCATTTCCCACTTTCCGAACTCGATCAGTTGAAGCAGTTGCCCCTCGACATGCTGCCTCTGCCCCGGCAGAATCTTCTCCGGATGTTTCCTCAGCAACTTGAGATTGTACCTGGCCGCTTGCATCGCGATCCGCGCCTCGGCCAAGAGTTGATCTCGCGTCATGCTTGTCATCCTCCGATCGGTCTGATAATCCGTTCCAATGTCTCGATCTCGCGCTGCACGATTTCCCGCGCCTGGGCGGCAGTTAATGCTACTCTGAACTTCACTTCTTCATTAAAGACAACCAGCTCAACCATTACTTCACCGGGCACGATCTGATTAAGCTGCTCTTTCCGCATTTCGATGAGTTGTTCGATTGCTCCCAACTTCGGCATTCAATCACCCCGCTAAAATAAGTCCGACTGCCACACCAGTAAATTGCATCACCATCTGGATGATCTGCGCCGGGTCCACGCCATACAGGAACGCGATTCCGACCTCGGTGCTGTTCGTGAGGCGTGTCCACTGGACAAACGTTTCGATGTCCACCTTCATCCTGCCGCTCTCAATCTTGCTGATGCATGACTGCGTCCGATGCAATAACGACGCCATCGTTTCCTGGCTGAACCCGGCACGCACGCGAATGTACTTCAGCAGCTTGCCGGTCGTCATTCGGTTTGTCACCTCCCCTCATAGCAACTTCAAACCTTACGCCTGGGGCTTCGCGAGCTGCTTCATGTACTGTTCAGCCTCTTCGCGTGTGAGGAACGGTCCTTTGCAGAATCCTCCGTAGCTGATCGGCTCCTTGATCACATAGAAGCGTTCCTTCGGCATTCCGAGAGCACCTAGGCAGTAGCTCAGGTCTTCCCGGACGATCTTCACTCCGTCCATATCGCGCTGCTCGTCCATCCGTTTCACCCCCCCTCTTAGGAAGGACATTCCATTTTCTTGTCGAACTCAACCGTCACCGTCGTATCAAGGCAGGACCCTCCGGGCGCGGAAAGGAGGGATGCGGAATCTTCTTCTTTTTCTTCTTTGACCAGGATTTTTCCGAGCGGTTAGCGGCCGCGATGGAAGATCGTGGTCTCGACGCGAACGCGTTGTCCATGATCGCCGGCGTCACACCTTCCACAGTCCAACGCTGGCTTGAGGGTAAATTCAAACCGAGATACACGAGCATCAAGCGCATTGCTGAAGCTCTCGATGTGTCTTGTGACTACCTGCTAGGCAGAGCCTAAGCAATCACATGCCCGGAGGGTCTTGCCCTGATACGACGGAATATGCAATTTTGGAATAAATTCCAATTTGGAATTGATTGGTTCACCCGACACGATTTATATTTGACTTGCACCGTTCCCCTTGCCCTCACTGATGTGGGGGCTCTTTTCAAATTGCGCGTTCTTGCAGCCACCGGATCAGGAATTCGCGCGCCTGCTCCGCCGGGAAGTACCATTTGGATCCGATCTTCGCCTTCGGGAACCGCGGGTCATGGAAAAATTCCTTTTGGATCGTGTTCCAGCACATGCAGGTGCGCTTTTGCAGTTCCTTCGCGTCCCAGAACACCTTCTCGGCTTCGACCTTCTGGATCTGCTCGGCGATCCGGCGGCGTACCTCTTCGCGAACTTCGTTTTCGTCGATTTGGATTTGCAGCATGTTGATCACCTATGCGGTGTTTTCTTAGGGCCGAACTACACATTTACGCACTCTCCGCATTACGCGAAGATGAATCTTCATTAACTTCGCGTACCGAGTAGCGACTGGGTAAAAAAATATCGTCAACCTTCTTTTGGTAGAGAGCAGCGATCTCTTCTGCTCGTTCTGCACTCACCTGCCTTTGTCCATTTTCAATCTGAGAAAGGTACCCTGCCGGGATATTCAGCTTAGTTGCTGCTTGTTCAATGGACATCCCGGCCTCAATTCTGGCTTGCTTTACTGCGCTCATCTCACCACCCCAAACTTTGCGTACTGCATAGTTTAGTACATATATTACAGCGCAAATCGCGAAGTGTCAACGCATTTTGCAAAGTTTTCTTCTTTCGTGTTTATCATTTCGCACTCTGCGAAGTATAATCATGGTGGTGATGAATATGTTTCCTGCTCGATTGAGGGGATTGAGAAAGCTACACAAACTCACTGCTAAAGAATTCGGAGAAAAATTTAGTCTTGCGGAATCAACTATTTCTGGGTACGAAACCGGAGCTAGAAAACCCGATATGGAAACAATTGAAAAATTTGCAGATTTCTTTGGTGTAAGTGTTGACTATCTTCTCGGCCGCACCGATGATCCAACACCGCCAAACGAGAAATCCATTGACATTAACATGTTGCATGGGTCCGCAGAAGCTTATTTAACCAAAAAAGGCCACGCTGACGCGCGGCTTAATGACGCTTCGACGACTATCCAATTGATAGAGGAAGAAGCTCGCAAATTAGGTATGTCTCCCAGTGATCCGGAGTTTCAGAAAATGCTCTCTTACGCGTTCGATTTGCTCCGGTTGGCACGCGGACAGAATGACAAATAACCTCCAGATAGTATGAAGCTCATGGTTCAAGAAGTTCACCGTCCTGTTCGTGAAAAGGCAGGGATAATGTGGTATCATTATATTACGAACATTTGTTCGTATTATCAAGTACTTATTACTATTTTAGGAGGGGTTAACATGTATGCGCATTATATGAGGAGGGCTAATTTCGAGAAGGCGCTGAACACCTTGATTGGTATTATTAAAGGGGTGAAGGCTGACAGGGTTATCAATGAAAATGAAATATCCGAATTGCAAAATTGGTGTCTGTTACAGCGCGAATTTAGAGAGAAGCATCCCTTCAATGAAATCATTCCACTGGTTGAACGATCGATTGCGGATGGCGTCCTTACCCAGGATGAGATCGATGATATTCTATTTGTTTGCAATGCCTTTTTGCGCACTAATTTTTCTCCATACTACGACGTGATCACCTCTGGAATTGCCACTCTTCACGGCATTCTTCACGGAATATTGAGCGACAATGTGATCAACGCAGAAGAGTTAATGGAATTGAGAGGTTGGATGCAAGATCATTATTATTTGGAGTCCGTCTATCCATATGATGAAGTATATTCACTAATACACAAAGTGCTTCAGGATGGGCACGTAGATGAGGAAGAACAGAAGCTCCTAAAAGCTTTCTTCGGCGATTTTGTTGATACGCAAGCATCAGTAAATATTAACAAGAGCGAAATTGAACAGCTTAAGCGCGAGATTGCCATATCCGGGATTTGCGCACTCGGTCCGAATATCGAAATTCCTGATCGGACGTTCTGCTTTACGGGCGAATCAAGTCGAGCAACTCGTGCGGAAATGGAGAAGATTGTGCTGAGTCGTGGCGGTCAAGTGAGCAAAAGCGTAACCAAAAATACGGATTTCTTGATTGTGGGAGATAACGGGAATCCTTGTTGGGCGTTCTCATGTTATGGGCGCAAAATCGAGCAGGCAATCGGTTATCGTAAAAAAGGAGCTCGTATCATCATTGCTCACGAGGTCGATTTCTGGGATGCTGTCGGATAATGAGTAAGCAAGTTGACGAGCGTAAGTTTGGAGGCGATCAATGAGATGGCATCCTTCCGAAAACGAGAAAATGGACTGTGGGAATATCGTATCAGTTATGTGGATCGCCGGACCGGGAAGTATCGACTGAAGTCAAAGGGCGGGTTTAAGACAAAAAAAGAGGCGGAGTTGGCGGCCGCCGCCGAGGAATTGAAAATTGATGAGTACGGATTCTCGGAAAATGGGAATGAACTGATCGAGAATTACATGGAGAAATGGCTGGAGATCTACAAGCGTCCGGCGGTGAAGTTGAACACTTTTCTTGTTCAAGAACGTGCTGTGCGCCGGACCATCCTTCCGCGCTGGGGAAGATACCGGTGGAAAGATATAACCAGGAACGAATACCAGAAGTGGATCAACGAATTGCGGGAAAAATACAGTGAGGGCACCGTTCGTCGAATCCACAGTATCTTCTCCACAGCGGCCAATGACGCGGTTCATGAGTTTAAGATCCTTCGGGAGAATCCGCTGCAGAAGATCAAAATCATGAAAGACGACGACCAGGAGTCCGGAAAAATCAAGTTTTTTACGGTTGATGAACTGAGCCGATTCTTGGCTGCTTGCGTCCCGATCAAGAACGCAAAATACCAGCATTCGCGACATTATCAGGCTTTGTTTACACTGATCGCCCGAACCGGACTCAGGATCGGCGAAGCACTGGCCTTGACCTGGAACGATATCGACTTTGAAAACGGCACACTTACTGTGAATAAAACCCTGATTTATCCGCTTAACTCTGATCCTCGCGTGACGACACCGAAAACAAAATCCAGCATTCGTACGATAAGACTGGATGATGGAACCGTAAAGATGTTGAAGGCTTATCAGAAAAACCAAAAAGAGACCATTCTTCGATATGGATTTAAGCGCTCAGATCTCAAATTGGTCTTCCATCAGCAGGACGGACGGTGGCTTCGGATCAATGTTGTTCGAGAGTACATGAAAGAGGTCTGCAAACGAGTCGGTCTCCCGCAGCTCTCACCGCATGCCCTCCGGCACAGCCATGCCGTCCACCTGCTCGAGGCCGGGGCTACGATCCGGTATGTCGCGGAGCGACTCGGACATGCCAGTATCAAGACCACCGAGAAGTACCTACACGTCACGAAGAAAATAGAAAAGGACGCACTGGCCCTTTACGAGCAGTACGTCCGATAAAATTTTGGTCAGATTTTGGTCGGAGCGCCTTCCGGACCTTTCAAAAACCCTGATAAATCAAGGTTATCCGATAGAGCCCTCCATTTCGAACTTGATCAGCCGGTTCATCTCGACCGCGTACTCCATCGGCAGCTCCTTCGTGAACGGCTCGATGAAGCCCATGACGATCATCTGCGTCGCTTCCGCTTCGGTGAGACCGCGGCTCATCAGATAGAAGAGCTGGTCCTCCGACACCTTCGACACCGTCGCCTCGTGTTCGAGCGTGATGTTGTCGTTCATGATCTCGTTGTACGGGATCGTGTCCGACGTCGACTGGTTGTCGAGGATGAGCGTGTCGCACTTGATGTTCGACTTCGCGCCGTCGGCGTTGCGGCTGAACGACGCGAGGCCGCGATACGTCACCTTGCCGCCGTGCTTCGAGATCGACTTCGAGATGATCGTCGACGTCGTGTCCGGCGCGAGGTGGATCATTTTCGCCCCGGCGTCCTGATGCTGACCCTTGCCGGCGACCGCGATCGACAGGACGCTGCCCTTCGCGCCGCGGCCCTTCAGGATGACGGCCGGATACTTCATCGTCAGCTTCGAGCCGATGTTGCCGTCGACCCATTCCATCGTCGCGTTCTCTTCCGCGACCGCCCGCTTCGTGACGAGGTTGTAGATGTTCGGCGCCCAGTTCTGGATCGTCGTGTAGCGGACGCGCGCGTCCTTCTTCACGATGATCTCGACGACCGCGCTGTGCAGCGAGTTCGTGCTGTAGATCGGCGCCGTGCAGCCTTCGACGTAGTGGACGAAGCTGCCCTCGTCGGCGATGATGAGCGTCCGTTCGAACTGCCCCATGTTCTCCGAATTGATCCGGAAATACGCCTGCAGCGGAATCTCGCACTTCACGCCCGGCGGCACGTAGATGAAGCTGCCACCGGACCAGACGGCGCTGTTCAGCGCCGCGAACTTGTTGTCCGTCGGCGGCACGACCGAGCCGAAGTACTCCTTGAAGAACTCCGGATGCTCCTTCAGCGCGGTGTCCGTGTCCATGAAGATGACGCCCTGCTTCGCGAGATCCTCGCGCATGTTGTGGTAGACGACTTCCGACTCGTACTGGGCCGACACGCCCGCGAGGAACTTCTGCTCCGCCTCCGGAATCCCCAGCTTGTCGAACGTCTCCTTGATCTCGGCCGGCACTTCTTCCCAGGTCCGACCCTGCTTCTCGGACGGTTTCACATAATATTGAATATCGTTGAAGTCGAGCTCGTCCAGATTGCCGCCCCAACGCGGAACCGGCATCTTGTTGAACTGCTCCAGCGCCTTCAGGCGGAACTCGAGCATCCATTCCGGCTCGTCCTTCATCTTCGAGATCGTGCGCACGACGTCCGCCGTCAGCCCTTTGCCCGTCTGGAAGACGGCCTTGTGCTCGTCGCGGAAGCCATATTTGTACTCTTCCAACTCCGGCGCCTTCTTCGCCATCGCCCTCAGCCTCCTTCTTCATGATCCTCTGTCCAAAAAATCAACCGCCGTACCCGTTCGTTCCGACCGATTCCCGACGTCAGCCCTGGCGCCCGGCTTCGATCCCTTTGCGCAGCGCGTTCCAGGCGAGCGTCGCGCACTTGATCCGCGCGGGGAACTTGCTGACGCCCGCGAGCGCCTCGAGGTCCTCGTACTCCTCGAACTCGACGGGCTGCCCCTGCATCATGGCGCTGAACTTCTCCGCGAGGCCGAGCGCCTCGTCCAGCGTCTTGCCGCGGACCGCGTCGGTCATCATCGAGGCCGAGGACATGCTGATCGAGCAGCCTTCGCCCGTATATTTCGCAAGCTTGACGACGCCGTTCTCCACCTGCAGCTGCAGCTGGATCCGGTCGCCGCAAGTCGGATTGTTCAGGTTCACCGTCACGGAGTCTTCGTCCATCGTGCCGCGGTTGCGGGGGTTTTTGTAGTGATCCATGATGACCCTGCGATACAGCTCATCCAATTGCATGACCGAAGAACTCCTTTGCCTTGATTAGCGCGGCGGCCAGCCGTTCCACGTCCTCTTCGGTGTTGTAGAGGTAGAAGCTGGCGCGGGCGGTCGCCGTCACTTCGAGCTTCCGCATGAGCGGCTGGCAGCAATGGTGCCCGGCCCGGATCGCGACGCCTTCCGTATCGAGAACGGTCGCCACGTCATGCGGGTGCACGCCCTCCAGATTGAACGTCACGAGACCGGTGCGCTCGCGCGGGCCATACAGCGTGACGCCCTCGATCCCGGACAGCCGGTCATAGGCGTAGCGGGCGAGCTCGGCGCTGTGCCGGTCGATCGCCTCCATCCCGATTTCCGTCAGAAAATCGATTGCCGCCGCGAGACCGACCGCCCCCGCGATGATCGGCGTGCCGCCTTCGAACCGCCAGGGCGATTCCTTCCACGTCGCGTCATAGTAGTCGACGTGCTCGATCATTTCGCCGCCGTATTCAACCGGCTCCATGCGGTCGAGCAGCTCCAGCTTCCCATAGAGTGCCCCGATTCCGGTCGGACCGCACATCTTGTGCCCGGAGAAGGCGTAGAAATCGCAATCGAGGTCGCGCACGTCCACCTTCATGTGCGGGGCCGATTGCGCGCCGTCGACGACCATGACCGCGCCCCGCTTGTGCGCGAGCGCCGCGATCTCCTTGACCGGGTTGACGACGCCGAGCACGTTCGAGACGTGGGTGACCGAGACGATCTTCGTCCGGTCGGTCAGCGTCGCCTCGACGTCCGACAGCCGGATCGTGCCGTCCGGCTGCATCGGAATGTAGCGCAGCACCGCGCCCGTCGCCTTCGCCGCCTGCTGCCACGGAATCAGGTTCGCGTGGTGCTCCATCGGCGTCAGCACGATCTCGTCGCCCTCGCGCAGGACCGCGCGCGCGTACGAGCGGGCGACGATGTTCAGCGCCGTCGTCGTGCCGCGCGTGAACACGATCTCCCGCTCGCTCGCCGCGTTCAGGAACCGGGCGACCTTCGCCCGGGCCCCTTCGTAGGCGTCGGTCGCGCGGGACGCGAGCGTGTGGACGCCGCGGTGGACG
>Ga0310825_101271_pt1 | contig 10474 bp, 8 predicted proteins | sample WT_ome_9_FD_202243 | JGI IMG/M metagenome (GOLD analysis project Ga0310825, IMG submission 202243) | Sorghum-adapted microbial communities enriched on wild type (WT) sorghum from Joint BioEnergy Institute, Emeryville, California, United... ... | reverse complement strand
CGGCGCGTTCCCGTGGGATCGCGCTTATTATGCGCAACTCATCGAGATGCTCGCGGAATCGGGGGTCAAGGCCGTATTCCTCGATGTCCACATGGCCGATCCGGGACCGTATCCCGAGAGCGACGCGTACATGGCCGACGTGATGAGCCGGTACGACAATGTGTATCTCCCGGTCGTGTTCGTGTTCAAGGCGCAGCAGGAGAGCGCGAACGCCCTCGAGGTGTCCGGGATCGAATATCCGGCGGAGACGATCGGCGCCCGGAAGGATCAGATCGGCCACATCAACGTCATGTGGGACAAGGACCGGGTCGTCCGGAAGCTGACGGTCGGCCTGCCGGACGAGGAAGGCAACATGATCCCGGCGATGAGCGTCCGCCTCGCGAACGCCGTGCTGCCGGAAGAAGAGCAGATCCGCTGGGACGAGGAGCGGCAGGGCTGGTATCGGGGAGACAAGCGCATACCCGTGAACGCCCGGTACCAGGTGACGACGGACTTCTTCACGAAGCCGCAGCAGGACATCACGGCCGATACCGGCTACGACACGATCTCGTTCTACCAGGTGCTCACCGGCGAGGTCGATCCGGAGTTCTTCCGCGACAGCGTCGTGCTGATCGGTCCGTATGCGCCGGGATTCGGCGACGAATACGCGATCCCGAATTCGAACGTGAAGATGTACGGGGTCGAGATCCACGCGAACATGACCCAGTCGCTCATCGTCGGAAAGTTCTACACGGAGGCGCCGGAATGGCTGGGCGTGCTGCTGATCGCGGTGCTCACGCTGTTCTCGCTGCTTCTGTACGAGCGCTTCCCGGGCCTGAAGTCGGTGTTCATCTATATCGGGCTGGCGATCGCGTACGTGCTCGCGTTTCTGTCGGCCTATACGTTCGGTTCCGTCTTCATCCCGTTCACTTATCCGTTCCTGGCCTTGTTCACGACGCTCGTCTGGGCGGTCGTCAGCCACTATATGAACGAGCGGCGGGAGCGCAGCCGGGTGACGAACATCTTCGGACGGTTCGTGCCGAAGACGGTCGTCGACGAGCTGCTCGCGTCCGGAGAAGAGATCAAGGTCGGCGGACAGCGCCGCGACATCAGCGTCATGTTCGTGGACATCCGGGGCTTCACGCCGATGTCCGAACGGCTGCAGCCGGAGGAAGTCATCGGCGTGCTGAACGAATATCTCGACATCTGCACGAAGGCCGTATTCCTCTGCAACGGCACGCTGGACAAGTTCATCGGCGACGGCGTCATGGCGCTGTTCGGCGCGCCGATCCATTATCCGAACCATCCGGAGCTGGCCATCCGGGCCGCCCTTGAAATCCGGAAACACGCCAACCGGCTGGAGCAGGAATGCATCCGGAAATGGGGGGTCGGCGTCAAGTTCGGCATCGGCATCAACTGCGGTCCCGCCGTTGTGGGCAACATCGGATCGGAAATGCTCCGGCTCGACTACACCGCGATCGGGGACACGGTCAACCTGGCGGCCCGGCTCGAGTCGAACGCCAAGCCGGGACAGATTCTGATCAGCGAGGAAGTGTCCAGTCGGGTCGGCCATCTGTTCCGGCTTGAAGACATCGGCGAGATCAAGGTGAAGGGGAAGGAAAAACCGGTCCGCGTCTTTGCCGTTCTCGGAACGGCGGACGACGCCGAAGAGGCCGGCGAAACCGGAAGGAGAGAAGGAGCATGAGAAATCTGTGGTTCCGGACCGTCTGCGCGGCGCTATGTCTTGCGGTCATTTTCGGTCCCGCCGGAATCCTGACGGAACTGCGCGAAGCGGCGGCCGCCGGCGCGACGCGCGTGGCGATCGTGACGAGCCTGAAAGGCACCGTCCAGGTGAAGAAGGCGGGCGGCGCGAAATATTTCAACGCCTTCAAGAACATGAGTCTGAACGAGGGCGACATGATCACGACCGGCAAAAATTCCAGCGTCGTCCTCGAACTGGCGAGCAGCAAGGCGGACCAGGACTCGATCACGATCGGCGAAAACTCGCAGGTCCAATTCACGAAACTGAAGGAAGACACCGGAACGAAGGCGAAGATGAGCGTCTGGGCCGGTTCGCTGTGGGTGAAGGTGAAATCGATCTCGAACGCGGAGGACTCGTTCGAGGTCGAAACGCCGACGGCGATCATGGGCGTTCGCGGCACGCACTTCATCCTGCAGGTGGACCCGTACACCGGCAAGACGACGCTCGTCGTCGCATCGGGCGTCACGGCGGTAAACACCCCGGGTTCGGGAAGCGGAGGAACCGGTCCGAAGAACGTCGTCAACGTCTATCCGACGCAGCAAATGGAAGTCGACCGGGATCTGCAGACGGATGATCCGCGCGCGCTCGTCCAGGCGGCCGATCCGGAGACGCTCGTGTTCACCCTGCCGCCGGACATCATTGAAGCGATGGTCAGCAACATGGCGGACATCCGGCAGGAGAACGAGGAGCTGGCCCGGCAGCTTGGAAGAAGCGCGGAACAGGACGAAGCGGCTCCCGACCCGAACGCGAACCTGATTATTGTAAGCAGCGAAGATCTGGCCGCCTACTCGCGCAACATGAACGCGCTCATCGTCGTCATCCTGGCGGAAGCGGTCAATCAGGGCGTCCTGCCGGAGGAGACGGCGCGCAGCCTTGTCGATCTGATCAACGCGTCCATCGAGGATCCGGAGCAACGCTTCAGCCTTGACGATGTGCCGGAGTACCGCAAGGATGTCGGCATTGATCAGACGCTTCTTGAGAAAGCGGAGCGTGCCCGTCAACGGCGGGACGAACAGGAACGGCGGAAGGAGCAGCGGCGCCAGGAAAAGCTGGAGCAGAACCGCGAGAAGGGCGAGGAGATCGCCCGGAACAAGAGCCGGCAGGAAGAAGAGAACCAGTCGGCCAAGACCGGGAAGGAGCAGGAAGCGGTCCGGAAGTATCTCGACTCGCTGACCGAGGAAGAACGGGCGGCGCTGGAGCAGCGCGTGCAGGAGCGGGAACGGGAGCGGCAGGAGCGGCAGGGGCAGACCGGCGGAAACCCCGGAACCGGCTCCGGCGGCGGCGGCACCCCCGGCGGTGGCGATAACCCTGGCGGTGGTGACGGCCCCGGCGATGGTGACAATCCCGGCGGAGGTGACGGCCCGTCGCCCGGTCCCGTGACGCCGAGTCCGGCGATCTCGGGATCGGTTGTAACGGACAGCGACGATCCGTGGATCAGGGTCCTCGAGCTGAAGCTCTCCAACTTCACGGACCTGTTCGCGTTCCAGGCGGATGTTGAATACGACAAGGAACTGTTCAGTTTCGCTGATTGGAAATTCAATCCGGATCCGAATCAATTCCCTGGAACCGGATTTAACGAGTACCGGAATATCCCGGAAAGCCCGTTCAAAGTGGAATTGTATGAAGGCTGGACACCTCCTGCGGGATCGGGCTATGTCGTCAACGCCGTCGATACGGTCGATCATGATGACATCAATGGAAAAGTCCGCTACGCCGTCATGAAATTCGAAGAAGGCGGCGTGAACGTAAGCGGCGCGACGGTCGTCCGGCTGCCGTTCATCATGTCCAAGACGGAAGAAGATGTGGGCAAACAGGCGTCGTTCGTCATCAAGTTCAAGGCGGTGACCGTGGACGCGAACCATGAGATAAAAGAGACCACGCTGTCCTATACGGTCACGTTCGAGATCGACCAGGCAACTTACGGCATGACCAGTTGATCGAACATACGCGGATAAAGGAGTTCTGCCATGAACGGTTTCGTACGCAAATCGGTCGTTATCCTGCTGGCGGCCTCGCTGGCGCTTCCCGCCGCCCTCGCCGGGGCGGCGGGCCAGCAGGACGCCGTGATCGGCAATCTGCCCCTGTATGAGCTTCGGACCCATGCCGGCACGGGCGAGCACGGCGAGTCGGACGGCAGCCGCCGGACCGCGGAGTTCCGTCTGCCGTCCGGCGTGGCGGTCGACGCCAAAGGCCGGGTTATCGTCGCGGACACCGGGAACCAGATGATCCGGACGGTCGCGGGCGACGACGTTACGACGACCGCCGGCATCCTGATCGGGTTCAACGACTACGGTTTTCCGGCCGCGGGCTATGAAGACGGTCCGGCCGCCGAAGCGGCGTTCGACTCGCCGGCCGGGCTCGCGGTCGACCGGAACGGCCGGATCATCGTCGCCGACGCGGGCAACCACGCGATTCGCGCCATCTCGCCGGACGGAAGGGTGACGACGCTTGCGGGCACCGGCATCCTCGGCCTGGAGGACGGTACCGCGTCGGAGGCGCAATTCTACTATCCGCTGGATGTCGCGGTTTCTCCGGCCGGCGTCATCTACGTGGCCGACACGCTCAACCACGTGATCCGCAAGATCGAGAACGGACGCGTCACGACGTTGAACGCCGAGTCCGGGCGGGTGGCCGAGATCTTCCCCGGCGTCGTCGAGCCGACCGGCGATTACCGGGACGGTGAGCTGTCGCAGGCGCTCTTCAACGAGCCGAGCGGCATCGCGATCGACGCGAAGGGCAACCTGTACGTCGCGGATACCGGCAACCAGCGGATCCGGTATATCGATCTGAAGGCGGGCACCGTCACAACCGTCGCCGGCGGCGGCGAGCTGGCCGCGGGCGCGGCCTACGTCGAGGGCGGCTTCGCCGACGGCAAGGCCGGAGAAGCGCGGTTCAACGCGCCGCGCGGCATCGCGGTCACGCCGGACGGCGGGCTGCTGATTGCCGATTCCCTGAACCACGCGATCCGCTATCTGAAGGATGGCGTCGTTACCACGGTCGCCGGCGTGCCGGGCGAATCGGGCAAGTGGGACGGCGTGGCGGGCGCGGCGCCGCTCAGCCTGCCGACGGATGTCGCGTACATCGGAGACGGCGCCTTCGTCATCGCGGACAGCGGCAACAACCGCATCCGGCTCGTCCGTCCGTACGAATTGCCGGCCGGCGTGGAAGGCGGCGCGGTCGAGATCGTCTACAACCGGAAGGTGCTCGATTCGGACGTGGAGCCGGTCATCGTCAGCGGCACGACGTTCGTGCCCGTTCGGATCATCAGCGAAGAGCTCGGCTACGAGGTGGATTACGCCGGCGGCGTCGCGACGCTGAAGCAGGGCGACACATGGTACCGGATTCGCACCGGAAGCAAGACCGTCCAGTCTTCCTCCGGCAACCTGCAACTGCCGCAGGCGCCGTTCATTCAGGACAACCGGCTGATGCTGCCGGTCCGGTTCTTCGCGGAGCAATTGGATCTGCAAGTGAACTGGCTGGGCGGCAGCGTCCGCGCCGTGCTGATCCGCGACAAGCAAACCGATCTGACCTACTGAAGCCGATGATGCGTCTTGCAAGGCCGCCCGGTCAAACCGGGCGGCCTTGCTGCCGATATTAAACGTAAACGGGCGGCCTGCCGGAAAGGGGGATTCGCATGGAAGACCAGGCGGACATCGAATATCTGAAGCAATATGTCCGGCTCCATCCCGACAACCGGATGGCGTGGTATCTCCTTGGCAGGGCGTACCTGAAGCAGGGCAAGGAAGCGAAGGCGAACTACTGCTTTCTGCAGGCGGACGACATCTACGAGGCGTACGAGCGGAAGCGCCATCCGCTCGCGGACGCCGCGCCCCGGCAGGCGCTGGAGCAATGGAACCGGCGGCAGCGGAGGCGCCTCGCCCGGCGCGCCGTCCTGCTGGCCGTCATGCTGATCGGCCTCGTCGCCGCCGTGCCCGCCGCGCCGGTCGGGGAGCAGCGCGCGGAACATCCGGCGGCGGAAGCGCCGGTGGCGAAGCCGGACGGATCGGACGGGCAGCCGGTCCGATCCGGGGCGGAGGGCGATGCCGCCGCGGACGATCCGCCCAAGGCGGACGGAAGCCGTCCGTTCGCGGTGCGCGTGGTTGATCGGGACGCGGGTTCGCCAGTCGGCGAAGCGCTCGAGGCGCTCCTGCGCGGCGTCCGGCCGCCGGCGCGCGGCATCGCCGTGAGCCTCGCGCAGCGCGGCGGCTGGCGGATGTGGAACAGCGCGGCGGACGGGCTTTTGCTCGAGGTGGAGCGATCGGATTCGGGGACCGGCGAAGCGCTCGTTCGCCTGTTCGATCCGGAAGCGTGCGTCTGCACGCCAACGGACGCGTCCGATGCGCTCGGGCTGCTCGAATCGTGGAGCGGGCGACGGGAGATATGGTGGGTGCTGCGCAGCGCCATCCGGCGCTACGCGGAGGCGACCGGCGAATGGCCGGCTTCGCTTGACGATCTGGTGCGGCCGTATCCCGACAACTGGCTGGCCGGCGATTCGCCGGCATTGCGGGAACTGTTCGGCCCGGCGGCGGAGGCCGAGCGGCGGGCGCGACTCCGGCCCGCGGCGGCGGAGAATCCGGCGGACGAAGGCGCCGCTTACGCGTGGAACGCGGGGACCGCGGACGGCCTGCCCGCGGCGCCGCTCGAAATCATCGTCGACAAGGCGAACCATCGGCTGGCGCTCGTCAGCGGCAACGTCATTCTGCGCAATTACGAAGTCGGACTCGGCGGTGACAGGACGCCCGAGGGCGTGTTCTTCATCAGCGAGAAGGTGCGGAATCCGAACGGCAGGGAGGACGGCGAATTCGGCAGCCGCGGCATGACGCTGTCGGACACCGATTACGCGATCCACGGCACGAACGAGCCGGACAGCGTCGGGAAGGACGAATCGCTCGGCTGCGTCCGGATGGCGAAGGAAGATCTGGAGGAGCTGTACGACATGACGCCGCTCGGCACGCGCGTCACGATCACATCGGGCGTGCTGCCGGACGAGATCTCGGTTCCCGGCAAGCGGTTCCGGCTGGAGCCGGCGCAGGACGAGACGAACCCCGGCAAAGTGTACCGGTGGCTGAAATGACGACGGCTGAGACCGCCCGGGTCTCAGCCGTTTACAATGATCAGCACCGACAGGATGATGACGACGGCGGCAAAAGAGCCGGCAACCCACAGGATCGCCTTCTTGTTGACCTCGTCCTTCGCCTGCCGCTTCATGGCCGGCGGTCTCCTGCGAACTGCGCTCATCGGAAATCGACCCTTTCTTCGCATCGGTTTCTCCCCCAATTGTAACCGTTTCAACATGGAACACGCAACCGTTTGTTGATGGCAATGACGTGACGGTTGCCGCGCTTTCTTTTTTTTACCGGAAAAGATAAACTTGTTTCGTGGGAAGCATTCGGATCATAGAACGGAGTGGACCGCATGTTGTATCGCACGATTGCCAGGCCGATCCTGTTCCGCATGGATCCGGAGCGGGCGCATCGGCTGATCGTCCACGGGCTCGGGAAGGCCGTTCGGGTGCCCGGCGCGCTGCCGCTGATGCGGAGCTTCTGGGGCGTGAAGGCCGATCCGCGGCTCGAGACGGAGCTGTTCGGGATCCGGTTCCGCCATCCGGTCGGGCTCGCCGCCGGGCTGGACAAGGATGCCGTGGCGGTGGAAGGGTTCGCCGGCATGGGGCTCGCGTTCCTCGAAGTCGGAACGGTGACGCCGGTCGGCCAGCCGGGCAACGACCGGCCCCGCCTGTTCCGGCTGCCGGAGGACGAGGCGCTCATCAACCGGATGGGGTTCAACAACGAAGGCGCGGAGGCGATGGCCGGGCGGCTCGCGCGGCTGAAGGAGCGCCGCGTGCCGATCGCCGTCAACATCGGCAAGAACAAGGCGACGCCGAACGAGCGGGCGCCGGAAGACTACCGCGCCTGCCTGCGGGCGCTGTACCCTTACGGCGATTTCTTCGTCGTCAACATCAGCTCGCCCAATACGCCGGATCTGCGAAAGCTGCAGCACGGCGAAGAGCTCAAGGCATTGCTGAACGCGGTGCGGGAGGAGATCGCGGCGCAGGCCGCGGGGACGGGCGGCAAGCCGAAGCCGGTGGTCGTCAAGATCGCGCCGGACATGACGGAGGCCGAGCTCGAGCAGACGGTCGGGACGCTCGCGGAAAGCGGCGTCAGCGGCATCATCGCGACGAACACGACGCTGGCGCGGGACGGGCTCAAATCTCCGAACCGTTCGCAGCAGGGAGGTTTGAGCGGCCGGCCGCTCAGGGAGCGGTCGACGGAGGTGATCCGGACGATCTGGCGTCTTTCCGGCGGCAAGCTGCCGATCATTGGCTCCGGCGGCATTTTCGACGCGCGGGATGCATACGATAAGATTCGCGCCGGCGCATCGCTCGTCGAAATATACACCTCGCTGATCTACAAAGGACCGGGCGTCGTCCGCGGCATCGCCGCCGAACTGTCCGAACTGCTCGCCCGGGACGGCTTCCGCCGGATCGGCGACGCGGTCGGAACGGATCATCGCTGACTTCTTGCGGGAGGAGGCTAGCGCATGGACGGACGGGATTGGAATCTGTTCCTGCTCCCCTACGAGCAGGCGGTCGAGGAGCTCAAGGTCAAGTTCAGGACGCTCCGCAGCGAGCTGAAGACGCGTCAATCCTACGCGCCGATCGAATTCGTCACCGGCCGGGTGAAGCGGATCTCGAGCATCCTCGAGAAGGCGAAACGGCTGAACGTGCCGATGGACAAACTCGAGGAGGGGATCGAGGACATCGCGGGCATCCGGATCATGTGCCAGTTCGTCGAGGATATCTACATCGTCGCGGATTCGATCCGGCAGCGCAAGGACCTGGCGCTCGTATACGAGAAGGACTACATCGCGAACCACAAGGAGAGCGGCTACCGCAGTTATCACATGATTGTCGAGTATCCGGTCCAGACGGCGCTCGGCCTCAAGAAGGTGCTTGCCGAGGTGCAGATCCGCACGCTCGCGATGAATTTCTGGGCAACGATCGAGCATTCGCTCAACTACAAATACAAGGAGCAGCTTCCGGATCACGTCAAGGAGCGGCTGCGCAAGGCGGCCGAGGCCGCGTTCCGGCTGGACGAGGAGATGTCGAGCATCCGCAAGGAGATCCTCGAGGCGCAGCGGGCGTTCGAGGACAGCTCGAACCTCGTCTCGAACGTGCTCTCCGGCATCCAGGAGCTCTATTTCTACCACCGGGTCCGGGAGGCGGCGCGGTACCAGCTCCGGTTCAACGAACTGTGGGAGCAGGAGGACGTCATCGGGCTGAAAATGCTCGCGGAGGACATCCAGGCGTCGATCGAGCGGGCCAAGGGAGGAGAGGCGGCGATTGGCGACCGTTCCTGAGTACGATCCCCGATTTGTCCGGTTTCTCGTCCTGTTCAACCGCGACCGGGACTATTACACTTGTCATGATGTCATGGAAGAATTGTGGCTGGAGGAAGGACGGAACCGGTTCTGGCAGGGGCTGCTGCAGGTCGCCGTCGGTCTTTATCATTACGGCAACGGCAACTACTCCGGAGCCGTCAAGCTGTTGCGCGCCGCGCTCGGAAAACTGGACGGGTACGCGGATATGGAGGCGGGGATCGATGTCAAGCGGCTGCGAAACGACGCGGCCTCGGTGCTGGCGCCGCTGGAGGCGTGGCTGGCGGACGGCGGCGCGGACCATGGCGCCGGCCGAAGAGCTCCGGCGCGCGGGGCGGTCGAAATCCGCGTCGTCGATCCCCGGCTGGCCGGGCTCGTCGCCGCCGAAATGAAGCGTCCGCCCGGGAACGGGTCCCGGGCGGACGGAGACTAAAGAGGGCAGGCGCGCACCGGACCGGCATCACACGCCCGCCGGTTTGAACTTGGCGTCGATCGCGTCGCGGATCTCGTCCGCCGACTTGCCCTGCTTGGCGAGCACGATCGTATCTTGCAGCTCCATCAGACAGATGCCGCAATTCGCGCCGTGATCGGACCAGACGATGGAGCCGTCTTCTTTCACATCGTTGATGAAGCAGTTGAGCAGCGAATCGTGCGGATCGTTCGCTTCCATGCAGCCGCAGTAGCAGTTCAGATGCTGCAGGATGTGCATGTGCCCGTAGACGTCGGCATACAGGTCGACCGTGCGGTCCGCATAATTGAGCAGGAAGGCGGGCAGCTCGTCCGGACCGGAGGTCGTCTCGAGCCGTTCGCCTTCGGTCGTCATCACATGATTTCCATGTCCGCTTCCGCCTGACGGGTCCTTGTCCTTGCCGGAGCCGCATCCGGACACGATCAGAAATCCGGCCAGCATCAGGATGACGCCGCCGAGCAGCCAGTCGCGCGTGCGCGTCATGACGATTCTCCTTTCGGGTTTTGCAGGAACGCCCTGTATTCATCGGCCGAATGACCGCCCGAGCCGATGCCGCCCTCGATGCGGGCGACTTCCTGACCGCCCTCAAAATAGGCCAGCGTCGGCGTGAAGACGATGTTGTATTTGCGATTATACTCCTGGAACTCGGCGAGGTTGAACTGCGGCAGGTGGATGCCGAGTTCTTCCGCGATCGGCATCAGGATCGGCGTCGTCTCGCGGCAGAAACCGCAGGTCGAGGCGAAGAAGTAGACGAACGTCGGCTCGCCGCTGCCGATCCGCTCTTCGAGCTCGCCGGGCAGAATGATGTTCTGATAATTCGGGTCCTTGAGCAGTTCCCTCGTCGCCGGATTGAGATCCGATACCGGCTTGTCGTACAGTTCGCTCACGTT
>Ga0310825_101270_pt1 | contig 10479 bp, 9 predicted proteins | sample WT_ome_9_FD_202243 | JGI IMG/M metagenome (GOLD analysis project Ga0310825, IMG submission 202243) | Sorghum-adapted microbial communities enriched on wild type (WT) sorghum from Joint BioEnergy Institute, Emeryville, California, United... ... | reverse complement strand
TGCGCTCCTGCTCAATCACCGGACGGTCCGGTTCAAAAAGTTCTGGCGCACCCTGCTCATTCTGCCCTGGGCGGTTCCGGGCGTCATCTCGCTGCTCATCTTCCGCAACATGTTCAACGGCGAATTCGGCCCGATCAACCAGTATCTGAAATGGATCGGGCTGCAGCCGATTCCGTGGTTCTCCGATCCGTTCTGGGCGAAGTTCGCGATCGTCGTCGTCAACATCTGGTTCGGCTTCCCGTACTGGATGGCGCTCATGTCCGGCGTGCTGACGAACATCGACCGGGAGCTGTACGAGGCGGCGGAAATCGACGGGGCGAACGGGTATCAGCGGTTCCGGAACATCACGCTGCCGCTCATCCTGTTCTCGACGTCGCCGCTGCTCATCATGAGCTTCGCGCACAACTTCAACAACTTCAACATGATCTATCTGTTCACGTCCGGCGGCCCCGCCAATCCGGCTTACAGCTACGCGGGCTCGACCGACATTCTGATCTCGTGGATCTACAAGCTGACCCTCGAGCAGAACAAGTTCAACATGGCGTCCGTCGTATCGATCTTCATCTTCATCGTTGTCGCCGGGTTCTCGATCTGGAATTTCCGCAAGACGCGGGCGTTCAAAGAGGAGGACATGGTGCAATGATGAAGACGGAGGGAAAGGAAGGGACCGATTATGCATGCAAGCTCTAGGCCGGGTGACCGGCTGACGGCGTGGGTGATCTATGCGATCCTGATCGTGACGGCCATCATCGTCATCTATCCGATCTACTGGATCGTGCTCGGCGCGATGAACCCCGGCTCGTCGCTGTTCCGCACCTCGATCCTGCCGACGGGGCTGACGCTGGACCACTTCCGCGAGCTGTTCAGCGAGACGGACTATCTGCTCTGGTACCGGAACACGCTGTTCGTCGCCGTGATGAACATGATCCTGTCCACGGTGCTTGTCGTGACGGCCGCGTACGCGTTTTCGCAGTTCCGTTTTCCCGGCAGAAAGCAGACGCTGATGGCGATGCTCGTGCTGCAGATGTTTCCGAGCTTCATGGGCATGATCGCGATCTACATCCTGCTCTTGCAGCTCAATCTGCTGGACAATCTGTGGGGGCTCATCTTCGTCTACGCGGGCGGATCGATTCCGTACGGCGCGTGGCTCGTCAAAGGCTATTTCGACGCGCAGCCCCGAAGCCTGGTGGAAGCGGCGAAAATCGACGGCGCATCGAACTTCACGATTTTCCGCAAGGTGATGATGCCGCTGTCGGTGCCGATCATCACGTTCGTCGCCGTCAACAATTTCATCGGGCCGTGGATGGACTTCATTTTCGCCCGGCTCGTGCTGCGTTCGAGCAGCAAGTACACGCTGGCGATCGGCCTGTTCAACATGGTTACCGGCCGGTCCAACACCGACTTCACGAAATTCGCGGCCGGCGCGCTGCTCGTGGCGATTCCGATCGCGCTGCTGTTCCTGTTCCTGCAGCGGTATATTATTGAAGGTCTGAAAGCGGGAGCCAACAAGGGATGAGAAGATTCCGGCTGTTCGCCATTTTGTTCGCCGCCGTCGTCATCCTGTTCTCGAGCGCGCTGCTCTGGATCGGCATGCGGCAGCAGAAGCTGGACCGGGAGCGGATGGAGGCGGCGAAGGACCGGGACTCGAACGTGTTCTACGAGATCTTCGTGCGCGCGTTCCACGACAGCGACGGGGACGGCAAGGGCGATCTGAACGGCGTCACCGCCAAGCTGGATGATCTCGCGGAGATGGGCGTGTCGGGAATCTGGCTGACGCCGATCCATCCGTCGCCGAGCTATCACGGCTATGACGTGACGGACTATTACGCGATCAACCCCGATTTCGGCACGATGGACGATTTCGAGCGGCTGATCGGGGAAGCGCACAAGCGGAACATCCGGATCATCATGGATCTGGTCGTCAACCATTCGAGCATCAAGCATCCGTGGTTCGTCGAGGCGAGGTCGGGCGGGGACAGCCCGAAGCGCGATTGGTACATCTGGGCGGACGAAGCGACGAACGCAAGCGCGATCAGCGCGATCGGCGGCAAGGCGTGGCATTCGGCCGCCACCGGCAAGTACCTCGGCATTTTCTGGGAAGGCATGCCGGATCTGAATCTCGACAATCCGGAGGTGCGCGCGGAGTTCATCCGGATCGCCCGGTTCTGGCTGGAGAAGGGCGTTGACGGGTTCCGGCTCGACGCCGCGAAGCACGTGTACGAGGATCTGCAGGGGGACAACAAGCGTCCGGAAGTGGCGGAAAAGAATATCGCGTGGTGGCGGGAGTTCCGCGCGGGGATCGAAGAAGTGAAGTCGGATGTCTATCTCGTCGGCGAGGTGTGGGACGCGCCTTCCGTCGTCGGCCCTTATCTGAACGGCGCGTTCGATTCCGGTTTCAACTTCGACCTGGCCGGCAAGCTGATCCAGCTCGCGAAATCGGAGAAGGCGACCGATATCGCCGCCACCGTGCGCCGCGTCCACGACTACTTCGCCGAGGTGTCGGGCGGCAAGTTCATCGACGCGACGTTTCTGTCGAATCACGACCAGAACCGCGTCATGAGCCAGCTCGAGGGCCATGTCGACCATGCGAAGATGGCGGCGGCGCTGCTGCTGACCCTTCCCGGCCGGGCGTTCATCTACTACGGCGAGGAGATCGGGATGCGGGGCGTGAAGCCGGACGAAAATCTGCGCCGCCCGATGGATTGGGACGAAGTCGCGCGGCAGCATGACGATCCGGACTCGCTGCTCAACCATTACCGCAGGCTCGTCAATTGGCGGAAGCTGGAGCCGGCGCTGGCGTTCGGCTCGATCGAGTCGTACGCGACCGGGAACAAGAGCGTCGTCTCGTTCATCCGCGAGCATGAGGGCGAGCGGCTGCTCGTGCTGCACAATCTGTCCGGCGGGCCGCAGCAGTTCGGCCTCGAGTCGAAGTCGGGCTTCGAGGCGGAGAAGCTGGCGGTGTCGCTGGCGTCCGCGCCGGGGATCCGGGCCGATCGCGGCGAAGTGACGCTGCCGGCGTACAGCACGGCGGTGCTGAAGGCGAAATAGACGGGAGTTGCGCAAGACGTCCCAATGCGGGCGTCTTGTTTTGTCGGCGGGAATGGGCAGGTTGTCAATGAGAACCGTTATCAATTATAATAAGGAAATCGACTGTCTTGAGGAGAGAAAACACAGCATGACCGCCCACCCCAAAGCGATCGAATCGGGCAGGCGCCGGCGCGCCGTTCTGGTGATGACGGCGGCCGCCATACTGATCGCGGCCGTATGCGTCATCAGCATCAACACCGGCCACATCCGGCTCTCGCCGGCCGTCGTGGCGAAGACGCTCCTCGGTTTCGGAACGGACCGGGAAGAGCTGATCCTGTTCGAATTCCGGCTGCCGCGCATCGTCATCTCGATCCTGGTCGGCGCCGCGCTCGCCGTCTCGGGCTGCATTCTGCAGGGCATCACCCGCAACGCGCTCGCCGATCCGGGCATTCTCGGCATCAACGCCGGCGCCGGGCTGATGGTGATGCTGTTCGTGGCCTACGGGTCGACGTCCACGCTGTCGACGCTGTTCCTGCTCCCGATCCTCGCCCTGATCGGGGCGGGCGGGGCGGCGGCGCTCATCTTCGCCCTCGCGTACCGGCGGCACGACGGCCTGTCGCCAACCGGGCTCGTGCTGACCGGGATCGCGGTGGCGCTCGGCCTGAACGCGGCCATCATCGTGCTGACGCTCCGGCTCAGTCCGGAGCAATACCAGTTCGCCGCGACATGGATGGCGGGCACGATCTGGGGCACGAACTGGAAGTTCGTGCTCGCGATGCTGCCCTGGATCGCGGCGCTGCTGCCGTACGCGCTGCTCAAGACGGGGACGCTGAACGTCATGAACCTCGGCGAGCAGACGTCGGCCGGGCTCGGCGTCCCGGTGCAGCGGGAGCGGTTCAAGCTGCTCGCCGCCGCGGTCGGCCTCGCCGGCGCGTCGGTCGCCGTAGCCGGCGGCATCGCCTTCGTCGGCCTCATCGGGCCGCATCTCGCGCGCCGGCTCGTCGGCCCGCAGCATCAGTACCTGCTGCCCGCGTCCGCGCTTCTCGGCGGCCTGCTGCTCGTCACCGCCGACACGTTGAGCCGGCTGCTGGCGCAACCCTCCGAGATTCCGACCGGCATCGTCGTCGCCGTCATCGGCGCGCCGTATTTCATTTATCTGCTCATGAAGACGAGAGATTGATGCCCGGCCGTCAAGGCAGCACGCGGTAAAGATGAATCTCCGCGACCCGTCCGTCCGCCACCTCGAACCGCAGGAACCGCTCGCTCAACTCGTCGCTCATCTCATAAGCGGCGTTTGCGGGATCGGTTCGGCCGTCCGGCGCCATGCGAACTTCGGGATAAGCGAGCAGCAGATCATCCAGCGTGCTTCCGACCGCGATATCCCGGGTCGTCCGATATCCTTCCCCGGAAGCTTTCATCGACAGGATGTGGAACGTTTCGCCGTTTTGCTTCGGGGAGAACAGTTCAAGCCGCAGCCCATCGTACTCCATTTTCTTCACAAACGATCCCGTATGGGTGTCCGCATTTTCGAGCACCTCCACATCCTGCCCGACGGGAGGGCCCAGAATCGCTTCCAGATCAATCTCGTGATCCCAGGCGCCGGGCGCAATCGGGGTGTCGCCCGCCACAAGGGAAAAAACACCCGCACCGCGGTATTCGGGAACAGACCCGCCGGCATCCGGATCTTCGGACGGGAGCGCGGACGGTTCCTCGCCAACGGGGCCGCTCCGCTCGTTCGCAGGCTGTTCCGCATACGGCTGAAGCCGTTTGAACAATTCGCCCGCGATGTCCTCCGGCACGCGATACATGGTGTGCGTATCGTCCACATACATGATCGATGCCGCCGTTCCCTTCGGATGCAGCCAGAGGTGAAGCCCCGTTGTGCGCCCGTTCGAGTACCGGATCTCCGCGTCATAGTCGGGATGCGCCACGTCGACGATTCCCGGTAGCTTTATCGCCCTGGAAACGACCCGCCTGAACAGGTTGAGCGCCGGCCTGTCCTCGAACACCGCGAAGAAATCCGGATTGACCTGCCCGAAACCGGTTGACCTCGATACGCCGACCTTTGTCATGGTTGGATGGATCAGTTCCTTAAAGCCATGGTACGCAAAGGGGATGAGCACGAGCAACAGAAGAAGCGGAAGCGTCTTTCGCAATCGCCCGACCTCCTTGAATGCTTCGGCGTGATGATGCCGATTGTACGCGACATTTCATTCCCCGTCAAGGCGCACCGCGTACGGTTCGAGCAGGCCGATCCATGTGCTTGCCAATTCCGCCGGAATGACGTACGTGACGCTCGTATTCTTCACGTCCATCAGCGCGCCCGTTCGTCCCTTCTCGCCGAGCCAGAGAGGGAAACGCCGTACGCGTCCGTCGGCGCAGGTGACTTCCACATCGAAATCGGCGTCCAGGTGATTTGCGATTCCCTTCAACATTTTTTGCGCGTGAGGAGGCCCTCCGGATTCACCCCGTCATACCCGTCGAATGCGGACACGCCCGCTTTCGTGACGGTTCCGAAGGTCTTGAGCCAGTGGCCCGTCAGGCTGACGGCCGGCGCGGCCGCGAGCAGCTTCAGGGTCAACGTTTATGTTATACAATACAGACGAAGCATCGGATCGAAAAGTTCCGAAGCGCGCCCGCCAATAACGCGAAGGGAGAAGGGGACAAGACCATGCGGCGAAAAGTTGCCGTTGCCGTCGTGCTGCTCGTCATCGCGCTCTGGACGGCCAGTTTCTTCTCGCCCGAATGGGCGATTCGGCGATACATGTTCCTGCATCTGCATCCGGTCAGCGCCGTCACGTCGGACATCACCGATCTGGGGAAGTTTTTCGCGATGGATGGCCATCTGTACCACGCGACGGACTACAAGGATCGGGCCACGGGCGGGGAAATTTCCTTTTTCTATCTGAAGAAAAAGGGGCCGTTCTGGTATGTCGCGAGCGCCGGGTCCGGTCCGTGACCGAAATGGCGACCGCTTGCGGAGGCGGCGGTTCGAAAGGGCGGGGACAACGGCGGTAACGCGTCGATGAAAATTCCGAAAGCACCGCGCGGTCGGGCGGAAGCAGCGCCAGAGCCAGCTGCTCAAACGGGTAGCCGGAGAGCCGTCCGTCATGCTCCTGAACAGGTACCGGGGGATTCACCACGCGAATAAGCGAAGAAATTTCTTCAATTTTATAGAAATACCATTTTAGGGATGAAATAGAAGAAATTTCTTCTTCTATCTCGCCGATTTTGGCCGGAAACGCGATTCGGCGAACCATAAGCGAAGAAATTTCGTCTATTTTTGCGTGACTGGCCGTTTTCCCGGAATTAAGCGCAAAATTTTCCTCTATACCCGGCAACGAACAGGGGAAGGCCTCTATTGCCTGTACGGCTCGACAGCCCCGGATATCCGGCGGGGAAGGGCATCGGCTTCGATGTGTACCGAGCCGCGGCCATTGCGCATTGGGAGAGGCCGCTCCCCGCGGTCCGGCCGGGGACCGTCGTTTCAGTTGGAAAGATCTGTATTTCCCGAAATCTACAATTGCCCAATGATATGGAAGGAAGTGGATGGCGTTTGAAATCGTTCAGAATGTGGCTGTCGACGGCATTGATCCTGGGAATGGTGCTTTCCACCCATTATCCCGTATCCGCCGCCTCCGCATCGACCGTGAACGTTCAATATGAATCCCGGTTCATGTCCGATCATCCGGAATGGACGCCGGATGTGCGGATCGAGAACGGCCGGGTGTTGCTGCCGCTCAGGGATCTCGCCTCCCTGCTGCAGCTGTCGGTGCAATGGGACCAGGAACGGAAAACCGCGACGCTTGTCCAGCCCGGCAGGGAGCTCAAGCTTTCAACCCGAACCAACGAAGTGGTATCCGACGGCCGCGTCCGCAAACTCGACGTTCCGCTCACCATCCGCAAGCAGCGCATCTATGTGCCTGTCCGCTTCGTCGCGGAGTGGTTTGACGGCGAGGCCGTGTGGGACGCGAAAACCCGAACCGTCCTGATCAAAGACAACTCGCCGTTCATTTCGGCGTCGCTCGGCCGGGAGATGTATTGGTTCGACCATCTGAATGGCGCGCTCTACCGGAGCATCGGAGCCCGGACGCCGGTCAGACTGGGCAGCTTCAAGGTGCCCGCCGGAAGCGGGACGGAACCGGCGTTCAGTACCATAACCGTCGAGCAAGCGACCGATTCGAACCGGCGGCTGAACATTCATCTGACGGTGCACGGAGCCGGGCTCGGCGAAGGCACCCATGTTCTGCACGGCCTGTTCCTCAAAGATGGGCAGATCCTGCATCACGCCGAACTGGAGTACAGCGGAATTTATCCGTTCCGGCATACGGACCGGTACGGGGGGAACGCCATATTGTCCGACGGCTCGCTTGTTCGGCTCGTCGATCCCGAAGGCAACATCGTGACAACGCATGACCTTCAGGCGCTGACCGGCATCGAAGACCGGCTGATGGTCGAACGGTTGACGGACCGCTACATATTGGCAAGGCCGTTCAAGACGCCGTATCTGGTCCTGATCGACCTGGTCAGGCAGGAAAGCTTCAAGCTGTACCAACTGTTCTATTTGGAAGAAGAGCAGGCCGTCTTCGAAAATGTCGGGTACTGGAGCTCCGAGTTTTTCCACTACTTTGATTTGCAACTGGAAAAAGAAGAGGATGGCACCCTGTATTTCATCAGCCGATCGATCGAAAGCGGCGAAACCCGGACCTATACGTACACCATCGGCCAATGACGCAATCAGGCGGAACGCCGGGGACATCCGAAGGATCCCCGGGGGTTCCGCCTGACTTGCTTCTACAGCCGCTCGGGCGATGCAAGGCCGATGAGCGCAAGGCCGTTCCGCAGCGCGATTCTCACGCTGTTCACGAGCGCCAGCCGCGCGCGCCGCAGATCGGGGTCGTCGACGAGGATGGCGTGGTCGTGATAGAACCGGTTGAACGCCTGGGCCAGATCGATCAGCCAGCGGCTGACGATGGACGGCTCCAGCTTCGCCATCGCCTGCTCCACCGCCTCGGGGAAGCGGGACAGTTCCCGCAGCACGTCGAACGCTTCCTTCTCCCGGACGAGGGCGGGGTCGAAATCGGCCAGCGCCTCGGCCGAACCGTCGGCATCCGCATCAATGCCCGCTTTGCGCAGCACGCTGCACGCCCGCGCGTGGGTGTACTGGACGTACGGCCCCGTCTCGCCGTCGAAATTGAGCGCGTCCTCCCAGGAGAACACGACATCCTTGATCCGGTTGCCGCTCAGATCGTTGAACATGACCGCGCCGACCCCGACCTGCCGCGCGACTTCGTCCTTGTCGTCCGCGTTGAACCCCCGCGTCTCCATGATCGTCCGGATCTTTCCGATCGCTTGCGTAAGCAGCTCCTCGAGTTTCACGACGTTCCCCTTGCGCGTCGAGAGGCTTGCCCCCTCGAGGCTGACGCGGCCGAACGGAACGTGGACGAGGTCCCCGGCCCAGTCGTACCCCATCAGCTCGATGATCTTGAACCATTGCTGGAAGTGAAGGTTCTGGGCGTAGTCCGTGACGTAGATCGCCTTGTCGAAATCGTACGTTTGCTTGCGGTAGATCGCGGCGGCCACGTCGCGCGTATGGTACAGCGAGCTGCCGTCCTTCTTCAGCATGATGGCGGGCGGCATGCCGTAGTCGTCCAGCCGGACGATCCACGCGCCCTCGTCTTCCACCAGCAGCCCCTTCGAACGCAGCTCCCCGATGACCGCGTCCATTTTGTCGTTGTAGAAGCTTTCGCCCGTGCAGAAGTCGAACTCCACCCCGAGCAGTCCGTAGATCCGCTTGAACTCCGCCAGGCTGATGTCCACGAACCATTGCCACAGCTTCCGCGCTTCTTCATCGCCCCGCTCCAGTCTCGCGAACCATGCGCGCGCCTCGTCTTCAAGGGCGGGCTCGCGCTCGGCCTCGTCGTGGAATTTCACATAGAGGCGGAGCAGCTCGTCGATGCCGCCCTGCTCGACCGCTTCGGCGCCGCCCCATTTCCGGTAGGCGACGATCAGCTTGCCGAACTGCGTGCCCCAGTCGCCGAGATGATTGATGCCGATTACGTTGTGGCCGAGAAACCGGTGGATCCGGTACAGCGCGTTCCCGATGACGGTCGACCGCAGGTGGCCGACGTGGAACGGCTTCGCGATGTTCGGCGACGAGAAGTCGATGACGATCGTGCGCCCGCGGCCGATGTCCCGCGATCCGAACCGGTCGCGCCCGCGGAGAACGCCGCCGATCACTTCGCCCGCGAAATGGCGCTTGTCCAGGAAGATGTTCAGATAGCCGGAAACGGCTTCCACGCGTTCGATGTGCGGACCGTTCAGGCCGCCCTTCAGTTCCTCGGCGATCGTCTGCGGCGGCTTGCGCAGTTGTTTGCTCAGCCTGAAGCAGGGAAGCGCGATATCCCCGAGGTCGGGGTCGGGCGGGTATTCGAGCCATGACGCCAAGTCTTCCGCCGAAACGTCCGAAATGGCGGACGCGAGCTGTTCGGCAATTTGCTTCTTCCAATGGATCATGTTCACCACTCCGGCTCTGACTTTATCCAATTATAGACAACAACATCCGCCGGTACAACACAGCCGGCGGATTTCGCGCCGAAAGCGGCCGATCTTGTGCGTCGCAATCATGGACATGGCCATGAAATTCGCCGTTGTGGAGCGCAAAGGGAAGATACCATGGAATGGGCGCTGCGAATGTCGAGTCCGATCGGGGACGGCGAAGGCGAGATCAAAATGCGGCAGGTGATGGAAGATCCCTGATCCTGTTGCAACGTCGTCCGATTGCCATAGGTCTCCGCAAAATGCGAGCGAAGCGGGCGACACGGGTTTATGGATGCGTTTCGTTTGGCGGCGGGCAACGGATTTCCACCGCTTCCCTGACAAACGCATGAATGCGCTTTCTGAAGGAGGCGAAATCCGCCGGCGCATGAATGTCGTAGGCGAGAATGACGCGAATCAACTTTTCCATAATTTCTTGTTCCAAATCATCCCGCTCCTGAAACGCCATTTTTCGCTTTACCTTCTTGATCAGCGGATCGAACCGCCGGACGATTTCCATCAGGGCGTTTTGATCCCCGCTTTGGGCGGCTTCCACCAACAGGCGAAGACATTCCCTTCTTCCCTTCATTTTCGCTTCCCTCCATCTCTGATCATCTGAGCCAGAGACTGGACCGAATGATGCAAATGATCGATTCTTTTCTCGAAACGCATGAGCAGATAGCCCGTGACCACGATCGGAAAACCGAAATTTCCGATGGCCGTCAAGATGAAGGATGACCATTCGGAGCTGTTCACTCAATTCGCCTCCCTTCTTGTGTGAAGGTGCAGTTTGGCGCAATCGAAATGTCTTCTGAGACTGGCGAGCGCCGCATTCCTGGCTTTGGATACCGCTTGCGGCGTGACGGACATTTTTTCGGCGATCTCTTTGTCCGGATAGCCCATGGCGTACGAGAA
>Ga0310825_101268_pt1 | contig 10480 bp, 11 predicted proteins | sample WT_ome_9_FD_202243 | JGI IMG/M metagenome (GOLD analysis project Ga0310825, IMG submission 202243) | Sorghum-adapted microbial communities enriched on wild type (WT) sorghum from Joint BioEnergy Institute, Emeryville, California, United... ... | reverse complement strand
CGCCCGGACGCTTCCGCGTGCCTTCCAACGGTACCCTGTACCGTTACGGGCGCCATTCGGACGGCCTGCACCCCCGCCGGTGCGATTTAGCGGTACGCCGTACCGTTACAGGCCGCCCGGACGCTTCCGCATGCCTTCCAACGGTACGCTGTACCGCTACGGGCGCCTTCCGCCCGCCAAGAGCCGCCACGCTTCTTCCCGCCCGGGCGGATCGTTTCGCGGACGAAGGCCATACTGGGGATAGGATCATGTTTCCCGGAAAACGAAGCGGTGAAACGGAGGGATGCGCATGGCGTCCGGAACGGCGGGAACGATCACGGTGCAGGGCGAGCGGCTCAAGATCAGCAATCCGGACCGGGTGCTCTGGCCGGAAGCCGGCATCACGAAGCTGCGTTATCTGGAGAAACTCGCGGAGCTCGCGCCTTACCTGATCCGGCATTGCGACGGGCGGTACCTGACGGTCATCCGGTATCCGAACGGCATCCACGGCGACTCGTTCTACCAGAAAAACGCCCCGGAGCCGCTGCCCGCCTTCGTGCGCACCGCCGAGCAGAACGGCATCCGCTACGTCGTGCTCGACTCGCTGCCGACGCTCATCTGGCTCGGCAACCTCGCCTGCCTCGAGTTCCACGCCTCGTTCGACCGGATCGGCGAGCCGCTGCGCCCGACGGAATGGGTGATCGACCTCGACCCGTCGCGCGAAGAGGAGCCGCGTATCATGGAGGCGGCGTGGATCGCGGGCGAGCTGCTCCGCTCCCTCGGCATCGCGTCCGTGCCGAAGACGTCCGGCGCGACGGGGGTGCAGATCGTCGTGCCGGTCGAGCCCGACCTCACGTTCGACGAGCTGCGCGCCATCGGCCGGTTCGTCGGCGAGTACCTGGTCGGCAAGCATCCGAAGCTGTTCACGATCGAGCGGCTGAAAAAGAACCGCGGCGACCTCATCTACTTCGACTATCTGCAGCACTACGCCGGCAAGACGCTGTCCGCCCCGTACACGCCGCGCGCCCGCCCGGCGGCGTCCGTCTCGACGCCGCTCACGTGGGACGAGGTGAAGGCGGACGTCCGCCCGGCGGATTTCAACCTGCACACGATCGGGCCGCGCCTCGCGCGGCTCGGCGATCTGCTGGAGCGGGCGCCTCGCCAGAACCTCCGGCCGATCTGCGAGTTCATCCGCAAGCGGCGGGGGTGAGGAGCTGCAGCTGCGGGGGTGAGGAGCTGCAGCGGCGGGCGTGAGGAGCTAAAGCGGCGGAGATGAGGAGGCTACAGCAGCGGCTTCAGCAGCGGCGACAGCAGCGGCTTCAGCAGCGGCTTCAGCAGCGGCTTCAGCAGCGGCTAGAACAGCGGCGACAGCAGCCGCGCCAGCGCCCTCCCCGCCCGCGCGCCGGCCGTCAGCCCGCGCAGCTCCTCCGCCGACACCTCGCGCGAATCCGCGAAATCCTTCCGGAAATCCTCCTCCAGCCGCCCGATCGGCTTCGCGTCGAACAGCAGCGCGTTCAGCTCGTAGTTGCTGTAGAAGCTGCGCATGTCCAGATTCGCCGTCCCCACCGAGGCGAGCAGCCGGTCGACGATTATCACCTTCGCGTGGATGAACCCTTTCCGGTAGCGGTACACCTTCACGCCCGCCTCCCGCAGATCCGCCGCGTGGGACAGCGTCGCGGCCAGCACGAACCGCGTGTCGGCGACGCCCGGCACGATCAGGCGCACGTCGACGCCGCTCAGGGCCGCCGTCCGCAAGGCCGCCTTGAGGCCGTCGTCCGGCACGAAATACGGCGTCGCGATCCATACGCGCTCCCTCGCGGCCCCGATCGCCGCGAGCAGACCGTCGTAGATCTCGTTCCCGCCGAGGCGCGGCCCGCACGAGACGATCTGCGCCCGCTCGTGCGACGTGCAGGCGTGCGGCGGCCAGAAGGCCGGATCGTCTAGCGTCTCCCCCGAAGCCAACTTCCAGTCCCGGACGAAAATGTTCTGCAGCTCGTACACGGCGTCCCCATCCAACAGGAGGTGCGTGTCCCGCCAGAAGCCGAGTTTTTTGTCCAGCCCCAGATACTCGTCGCCGATGTTGATGCCGCCCGTAAAGCCGGATTTGCCGTCGACGACGATGATTTTGCGGTGGTAGCGGTGGTTGACGCGGCGGCTCCGGAGCGCGGCGCCGATCGGCAGGAAGCATCGCACGCGCACGCCGGCCGCCTCCAGCTCGCGGATGTACGACCTCCGCAGCTTCCAGCATCCGAAGCCGTCGTAGATGAGCCGCACCTGCACGCCTTCCCGCGCCTTGCGGATCAGGGCGTCCCGGAACCGGCGGCCGACGCCGTCGTCGCGAAGGATATAGTAGGCCAGATGGATATGGTGTTCGGCCTTGTCGATTATGTCGAAGATCGATTGAAACGACGCTTCCCCGTCGGTCAGGATTTCCGTCCCGTTGCAGCCCGTGATCGGCGCGTCCGACATCCGCCGGAGCGCGCGCCGAAGCCGCCCGTCCTCCGGGAAGGCGTCGTCCGCCGCGCCGGAACGCTTCGCCGGCATGCGGTCCTCTCCATCCCCGCGGCCGGTCCGCCCCCTGGCGAGCAGAAACGGCACGATGCCGATGATCGGCAGCGCCAGCATCACCAGCAGCCATGCAACGGCGCGGGCCGGACGCCGGTATTCCGCCGCGAGGACCAGGGCGGCTTCCGCCCACCAGACGACACAAGCCGCCGCGAGCCACGGCCAGACCATGCGACCTCTCCTTTCCTGACGACAATCGTCTCTCTAGTATGCCCTGTCCCGTGACATGTTTCCCATCGGACAGGAATAAATAACTAGTGAGCGTTCAAACCATCACCGGACGGGGAGGGGCGCCGCGGCTTGAGGAACAGGGATTCGATCCGGTGGTCGCTGATCGTCATGCGCGGCCCCGACAAGCGCGTCCGCCAGTTCCGGATGCGCCGGCGGTTCGTCTTCGCCGCGCCCGCGGCGCTGCTGCTGCTGTTCGCCGCGGTCCTCGCCTTCCTCCAGGCGCGCGCCGCGTGGCAGCTGGACGCGCTCCGGCGGGAGATGGCCGGGCAGAACGCCCTGCACCGGGCGGCGATCGAGGCGAAGGACGGGCAGATCCGCGCGCTGGAGGAAGAGGTGCAGAAGCTGTCCGACCACCAGGGGGCGCTCGAGGAGCGGCTCAGGGATTTGCGCGAGCTGGAGCGGCGGCTGGAGGATTTTTTTGACCGGTACGGAGAAGGGGCCGGTGCCGCGCCGGATGGCGCCGGGGCAAGCGATGCGCACAAGGCGGGAGGCGCGGACGGAGCGGGCGCCGCGGACATCGGCGCGGATGGAGCCGTTCCGCCGGAAGCGACCGCCGCCGACATGATCCGGATGATGAACGCGGACGAGCCCGATTTCCGCGCGCTGGCGGGACTTGTCGACGAGCTGGACCGGTCGATGGCGCTCCGGATCGAAGCGGCGCGGCTCCGGAAGCTGGAGGCCGACGCCCTGCCGTCCGCCTGGCCGACCCGATCGCGCCGGATCACCTCGGCGTACGGTTACCGGCGCGACCCGTACACCGGGGAGACCGCGTTCCATGCCGGAATCGACATCTCCGGACGGAAGGGCGATCCGGTCTACGCCGCCGGAGACGGCAAGGTGGCCGACACCGGTTTCGACGGCAGCCGCGGCCGCTACATCGTCATCGCGCACCGGAACGGGCTGAACAGCCACTACTACCATCTGTCGGCCGCCTATGTGGAGTCCGGAGACGCCGTGAAGCGGGGCGAGCGGATCGGCGCCCTCGGATCGACGGGGAGGAGCACGGGACCGCACCTGCATTTCGCGGTCGAAGCGGATGGGGAGAGCGTGAACCCGCTCGATTATCTGGAGCTTGTGAAGGAGGATTGACCATGCGCAAGAAACGGGCGACACCCGTGACCGACACGCTGATCGGCCGCGGCACGGCTGCCGAAGGGCGCATCGAATGCGAAGCGGGCCTCCGGATCGATGGCGAATTCAGCGGCGAGATCGTCTGCCGGGGCGACGTCGTCATCGGCGCGTCCGGCGTCGTCCGCAGCAACGTCGAGGCGCGCGGCGTCACCATCGCCGGCAAGCTGTACGGCAGCGTGAAGGCGCACGGCCTGTTCACCCTCCTGGCGTCCGGCGAGATGCACGGCAACGTGGCGGCCGCGGGGTATGTCGTCGAGGGCGGCGCGAAGCTGAACGCCGATTGCCGGACGGACCCGTCGCTGGCCGACGGGCGCGCGGAGACGCGGGGGGACGACGGCCGGAAGCCCGCCGCCGCGGGCGCGGCCGCCGTCGCATCCGCGGACGGCCGCCTCTCCGTCCCGCAGGCGAAAAAACAGGCAGGATGAAGAGCGTTCCTTCGCTTCTTCCGTCCTGCCCGTCCAGGCGCGGTCCGCCATCCGCTATTCGCCTGTCCGTTCTCCGTCCGTCCGGTTGCCGTCCGGGCCGTCCGCATCGCTTGCGTCCATCCGGATCATGAAGCGGTCGTAGCGGCCGTCGATCTCGCGCGCCATGCCGCGGTACCGCTTCGTCTCCTCCACAATCGGGTCGTACTCCGTCTGAATCCGCACTTCGTACTTCGGCGGAAGACTCGCCCGCACGCGCTCCTCGCGGCCCGGTTCGTCGATCGGACCGTCCTCGAGCCGCTCCGCGAGCAGCCGTTCGGCGTCCGCTTCGCGCGGAGCGCGTTCGCCTTCCCGCCTTCCGTCCCGTCCTTCCATGCGACTCACCTTCCCGCAAGCTGCCGATTCGATGACGATTGAGCCACGTCCCGTGTAGTATCGGGAACCGCCCGGCCCTTTATTCCGCCGAGCGGAGAGCGGCCAGCAGCTCGTCGTGCACGCCGCCGTTCGACGCGACGACGTTGCGCACGCCGAGATGGAACGGGTTGCCGTCCAAATCGGTGACGACGCCGCCCGACTCCTGGATGAGCAGGGCGCCCGCCGCGATATCCCAGCTGTTCAGGCCGATCTCCCAGAAGGCGGTGAGCCGGCCCGCCGCGACATACGCGAGATGCAGCGCCGCCGACCCGGCCACGCGCACGTTCCGCACCCGGGGCACGACGGCCTCCAGCTGGCGCAGGTTCAGCGGCTGCGCGCCGTCCCGGTCGGCCGGGAAGCCCGTCGCGACGAGGCTGTCGCGCAGCTTCGTCTCCCCGGACACCTGCGTGCGCCGGCCGCGGACATAGGCGCCCTTGCCCTTCTCCGCGATGAACAGCTCGTCCTTCGACGGGTCGTAGACGACGCCGAGGATGACCTCGCCCCGGTGCGCCAGCGCGATCGAGACGGAGAAGAACGGAAATCCGTGCACGAAGTTCGTCGTTCCGTCGATCGGGTCGATGATCCACAGGTATTCCGCGTCCTTCACTTCGTCAAGCGCCGCCTCCGACGCGGCCGGCCCCGGCTCGACGCCCTCCTCCCCGAGGACGGCGTGGTCCGGAAAATGCGTCAGGATCAGGCTGCGGATCAGGTTCTCCGAGCCCTTGTCGACTTCCGTCACCAGATCGTGGTGCGACGTCTTCTGGTTCAGGGTGGAGTAGCCGCCCACCTTCGTCTTGATCCACTCGCCCGCCTTCGCCGCGCAGTTGATCGCCACGGCGGCGAAGCTCTTGCGGCCGATGATCCGCCGGTTGTCCGTATTGCTCATGAACTCCCCCCCTTTCCGCAATCGTTCACATGGAAAAAAGGTCCGTGGTCACGAGGCGTCCGCCCCGTCAATGCGTCAGCATGGATTGAAATCCGTCCCACATCATGCGGACCGCCAGCACGAGAAGCGTCACGCGCAGCAGCCACAGCAGCCCCTGCCCCGACATGCGCCGGGCGATCCAGGCGCCGAGCCTCCCGCCGATCCATGCACCCGGCAGCAGCGCGGCCGCGAGCAGCCAGTCGATCTCGCCGAGCGACGCCTTCACGCCGCTGCCGAGCAGCGCCGACAGGAAGATGGCGAACATCGAGGTCGCGGTCGCCACATGCGGCGGAAAGCGGAACAGGATGACCATGACCGGCACGAAAAGCGACCCGCCGCCGATGCCGAACAGCCCGGAGACGAGGCCGACGAGGAAGCCGACGATCAGTCCCGGCAAATACGCGAAGCCGTATTCGTGCTCATTCCCGGCGGCGTCGGTCCAGACGCGGCGGATCGGCCAGCGCCGCGACGACGGCTTCATCCGGTCGCGCAGGATGAGCAGCACGGCCATCAGCAGCATGAAGACGCCGAACGCGATCTGGAACGGGCCGCCCTGAAGCCGCCCGGTGAGGGCGGAGCCGAGCATCGCGGCGGGGCCGCTCGTGATGAAGAGCAGCCACCCGATGCGGAAGTCGACGCGCCTGTCCCTCATGTACGACAGCGTCGAAGCGAGCGCGGTCAGGATCAGCACGGCCAGCGACGTGCCGACGGCCGTGTCGTGCCCGATCGGCTCGCCGGTCAGCATCGGGCCGAACAGAATGAGCGACGGCACGATGATGACGCCGCCGCCGAGGCCGACGATGCTGCCGAAGACGGCGGCGATCAGTCCGAGGATGACAAGCAGGATGATGGCGACAATCATGCGGGTTCCACAATGCCTTTCCGAAGATGTGCGTCCGCGCGCCGGGAGGATGCCTTCCCCCGGCGGGCCGGACGGATCGCGCCGCCGGACGTCACACGCCGACGATATGGTAACCGTTGTCCACGTAGATGACTTCGCCCGTGATGCCGCGCGACAGATGGCTCATCAGGAACATCGCGGTGTCGCCGACTTCCTCCGCGTCCGTCGTCCGGCGCAGCGGCGCCTTCTCCTCGACCTGGCGCAGAATCGAGTTGAAGTCCTTGATCCCCTTCGCCGCGAGCGTGCGGATCGGGCCGGCCGAGATCGCGTTGACGCGGATGTTGTACGGGCCGAGGTCGGCGGCCAGATAGCGGACGGACGCCTCGAGCGCCGCCTTCGCCACGCCCATGACGTTGTAGTTCGGCATCGCCCGCTCGGCGCCGAGATAGGTCATCGTCATGATGCTGCCGCCTTCGGTCATGAGCGGATGGAGTTTCTGCGCCACCGCGGTCAGCGAGTAGACGCTGATGTCGTGCGCCAGGGCGAAGCCGGCGCGCGAAGTGTTGACATACATGCCTTCGAGCTCTTCCGTCTTCGCGAAGGCGATGCTGTGCACGACGCCGTGCAGCACGCCGAACGACTCGCGCAGCGCGTCGGCCAGCCGGTCGATGTCCTCGTCGTTTGCCACGTTGCAGGGCAAGACGAGCGAGCCCGGCATCGTCTCGGTGAGCCGGCGCACGCGCTCCTCCACGCGCTCGCTCTCGTAGGTGAACGCGAGGTTGGCGCCCTGGCCCCTAAGCGAACGGGCGATCGCCCAGGCGATGCTCCGATCGTTCGCCACCCCCATGACGACGATGTTCTTGCCGCTCAATAGTCCGCTCATGAACCGATCTCCTCCTTGGCTTTTCCTTCGTCCAACTTAACGGATTCTGGCAGCGATTTCAAGTGGCACCCCTCACAGCCCGCGCAAAATGCTCGTCCGCCCGCGGGAGCTTGTCCCGCACCGGGCCGCGCGGGCCTCGGGGGCGCCGGAGCCGGCGCTCCTCAGGATGGTTCGCCGAAGTACATCTCGTGCGCCAGCGCCGTCTGGATGCGCGATTCCTCCTCCGTCAGCCGGCGGACGAGCTCCATCTCGACCGAGGTCACTTCCTCGCCCTGGAAATTGATCTCCGCGATCGAGGCGGTGATCTTGACGATCGCGATCGCCCGGTTGTCCGGCGCGAACGCAATCACCTTCTGGCCGGTCGGGTAGACGCGGAAGCCGCCCTTGATCATCTTGCACTTGCCGTATTCCAGGAGCTCGTACAGCTCCTGCTCGGATTTGAACTTGCATACGGAGTTGAATTCGGTCGCGAAACCCATCGAAATCCCTCCCCGGACATTGCCGCCTCATTCGCCGTAGACGAGCTTCTGCTTCGCTTCGTGCCGCTCGAACGCGAGCGCGATCAGCTTGTCGAGCAGCTCCCGGTACGACAGCCCCGACTCCTTCCAGAGCAGCGGGTACATGCTGTACGGCGTGAAGCCCGGCATCGTGTTCACTTCGTTGATGAAGATGCGCCCGTCTTCCTTGCGCATGAAAAAGTCGACCCGCGCGAGGCCCGATCCGTCGATCGCCTGGTACGCGCGCAGCGCCATCTCGCGGATCTGCCCGGCCGTCTCCTCCGGGATGTCGGCCGGAATCTTCATGATGGATTTGCCGTCGACGTATTTCGCGTTGTAATCGTAGAAATCGTTCGACGAGATGATCTCGCCGACGACCGACGCGCGCGGCTCGTCGTTGCCGAGCACGCTCACTTCAAGCTCGCGGGCGTTCACGAACTCCTCGACCAATACTTTGCGGTCATAGCGGAACGCGTATTCCACCGCCCGGATCAGCTGCTCGCGGTTGCAAGCCTTCGAGATGCCGACGCTCGAGCCGAGGTTGGCCGGTTTGACGAAGCACGGGTAGCCGAGCGACACTTCGATCTCCATGATGAAGTATTGCGCGTCCTTGTCCCACTGCGCCCGGGTGAAATATCGGAACACGCATTGCGGCAGGCCTTCGTGGGCGAACACCCGCTTCATCATGATCTTGTCCATGCCGACGGCCGAGGCGAGCACGCCCGCGCCGACGTACGGGATGCCGGCCATCTCCAGCAGCCCCTGGATCGTGCCGTCCTCGCCGTACGTGCCGTGCAACAGCGGGAAAACGACGTCCAGCCGCCGTCCGAAGCCGCCCGGCGATGACGGCGCGGACTGCCGGACCGCGCGGTTCGCGGCCGCGGCCGGCGCCTTCGCGGTCGAAGCCATCCGCTCGAACACCGGCAGCAGCATCTGCGCCGACGCGGTTCCGTCCGCTTCATCGTAGCGAATGAGGCCGATGTGCTCCGGCGGAGCCGCCAGCGCCGGTCCGGCGTGCCAGATCCCCTGCTTCGTGATATAGAAGGGCTGGATTTCATACTTGTCGTAGTCGAACGCCTGCAGCACGGAAAACGCGGTCTGCAGCGACACCTCGTGTTCCCCCGAACGTCCGCCGTAGACGAGCCCTACCCGAATTTTCTCCCCCATGTCCATCCTCCGGTTCTTAAATTATCCTGCGGCCCGCGGCGCTATCCGGCCGCCCCGGACGGTCAGAATTCATCCGCGATGTGAAAGAATCGGTACCGCGTCCGCTCCGTCCAGGCGTAAGAGTCGCGGTAATCCCAGTAGCGGTGGCGGCTGGCCGTCGTATTCGCGTTGACGAGCGGCATCCCCGCGCTGTCGAAGGCGGTGACGATCGTGCTGTGCTGGAACCGCCCGTCGCCGTCCCAATCGTAGAAGATGACGTCGCCGAGGGCGAGATCCGCCGGCGATTCGACCTGTACGCCCTGCAGCCCGGTGGTTGCGCCCCTCGCCAAATACGATTGAAGCGCATGCGAGACCGCCCAGCTGTAGCTCCACAGCTCGCGGCCGCCGCTGCGCCCCTTGTACCACCAGCCCGAATCTCTCCTACCAGTATAGTTCATCGGAGCATGGCCTGCAAAGAGGCACTGGGAAACATAATTCGTGCAGTTCACCTGGAATGTCTCATAGGCCGGATTCGGCTCGTTCCACCAGCGGTCGGCGTACGCGGCCGCCAGATCGCGGCGGTAGGGGATGCCCGCGCGGTCCGTGCGGAAATGCGGCAGCAGCCGGCCGTTTATATAAGGAAGCGGAAGCCCGGTTTCCTCCCGCCCCCTGACGGTCCGGAGGCCGTCCTCTCCGCCGTCCGGATCCCGCGGCGTCTCCGGCTCCGGGGCGTCCGGACGCCGCTCCGCGATTTCGGGCTCGACCCCGGTCACCCGCCAGACGCCGCGCCGTCTCGCGAGCCGGATGCGCTCGATCTCCAGTTTTTCTTCGGTATAGGCGGCTTTCCCGAAGGACAAGCTTCGCTTGAAATGCAATTGCAGGCGGACCGCGGCCGTATCGCCGTCCTCGCGAAAGTCGAGCAGGGCCGCCCGGGCCTCGTGCCGGTCGGGATGGGCGCCCCGCCGGAGTTCCCGCTCGCGCATGCGTCTGAGCCGCGCTTCGAGCCGGGCGAGATGGCGATCGTCATCCGCGACGGCCGCAAGCGGCCCGGCGGTCATGTCGATCTCCGCTTCACTTACGCACTTCACGTATTCGTGCACGGCCGCCCGCCATCCGTCCAGCGCTGGCGGACGCCGCCCGGTTCCGCGCCGCGGCGCCATGCCGGCCCATCCTCCCTTCCAGCTCTCGTCCATGGTCTCAAGGTCCCGGGACCATCGTCCGCGGGCAGGAAGCGAATCGCTTCATGTATATGCGGCGGGAGCCGCTTTCATGAACGCGGCGGGCCGCGCCGTGGCTTCACCGGCTTCCGTCCGGCCCCGGAGGCGACAAAATCAGGCTTTACGTTGACCATTGCAGACGATATACTAGGGATATAGCGCGATTATGAAATTGAGTTTCACCAGACGAAACTTCGATTGTCCGGCGGAAACGAATCGCGGCATCAAG
>Ga0310825_101266_pt1 | contig 10504 bp, 10 predicted proteins | sample WT_ome_9_FD_202243 | JGI IMG/M metagenome (GOLD analysis project Ga0310825, IMG submission 202243) | Sorghum-adapted microbial communities enriched on wild type (WT) sorghum from Joint BioEnergy Institute, Emeryville, California, United... ... | reverse complement strand
GGCTTCATACTTAACCCGTCAGGCATCCCCGAAACATTTTACAGCGTGTAGCCGAATCCGAGGATCGTGAAATACTTGTCCTCATCGCCTTCCGCCATCTTGATCTCCACGACATGTTCGCCAACCTGCTCATCCTGGAACAGAATGACGGCGTTGCAATGCGTCCAGTTTATGATATGCGGATCATACGTCTTCACCAGCTGGCCGTCCACATAAACTTCCGCCTTGCCGAAATCGCGGCGGCCCGAATCTTTGAACACGCCCATCAGGCTCTTGCAGCGAATCGTCATGCGGAAGTTGCCGAGCCCCGCTCCCGGCTTATGCATCCAGTTATGCGGGAACTGCGGCGTCGGATGCGGATTGTCGTCCATCTCCACCATCTGCAGATCGCGGTCCGTCTCCGTAAAGCTGCCTTCTTCGATCGTCGCGATATCCTGATCGGTGCTGCGATCGAGCAGACGAATATTCACAAAATCGCGGCCGATGACCGGCGGAATGTCGAGCCGGATATCCTCCGCCACGGGCGCGGCCTTCGCCGCTTCGGCGAACAGATGGGCGATGCAGTCCGCCATGACGCGATGCCCGTCATTCGTGGGATGGAAAATATCATAGAAAAATTGCCGTTTCGAGATGATGTTCCCTTCTTCCTTGGTCAACCGGAACTGATCCACGACCGCATCCTTCACGCTGACCATCGGCAGATCGTAGTGGAACCCGACGGGCGACAGCCGGTCCTGCAAATTCCAATCGTTTACGAACACGCTGAACAGCAGAATGACCGCCGGGGCGTTGTCGGCAGACAACGCTTTGAGCGCGAGACTCTCGTAGCAGACGCCTTTCGTCTCGTCCCCCGCGTCGTTCACCGCAAATTCAATGACGACGATGTCCGGTTTCACGTTTCCGTCGCGAAGCACATCGCGTTCATAGCGGATGATGCCCAGCTGGGAAGGCGTTCCTCCCACGCCCGCCTTGATGAGATGGATGTGGTCGCCGCCGTTTTGGCCGAAGAGCTCCTTAAATTTCCGATACGACTGGTAAGCGTAGCTTTCGGTATGAATCGGCTTGGCGCCGGCTCCCTGGGTAATCGATCCGCCGATATAGGCGATCGTGACGTCCTCGCCGCGCTTCGCCTTTTCTATCGCCTTTTGCAACCGGTGCACATTCCCCATATGTAACAGCGATTTCGCGATCATCTGACGATAGGCGTCCGATTCGAAATCGACCGCCGGCTCCGGTGAAATGTCCGGCACGTCGAAGCCGTCGTTCACATAGAACACGACGGTAGCGGTCGCCAGCTCTCCCGGCTGGTCAAACTCAAACGAAAATTTGCCCGGCACATGGTCATCTTCGGACAGGGGAGCATCGGCCAGCGTGATGATCACTTCGCTGCCGTCAGCCGGGCAGTCGGCGCGCAGGCGCGATCCCGACTCGTATTTGCTCGTCTTCCCCCAGTTTTGCAATTCAAATCCGACCGTCTTCGTCTGCCCGTTTTTCACTTTCACGGAGACTCCGATGCTGTGCACCAGTTTCCGGAATCCTTCGCAGCTTTTCAGCAAATTCAGGATTTGCTCGTCGTTCACTCCGCCGATGAATCTCGCGTTATCGGCCAGCCTTCCTTCCAGATAAATCTCCTGCGAAGGCTTGCCGAGCGGCCGCGGCGAAGCTTCGATGACCGACTCGAACATGACGAAGAAACCTTTTCGCTTTTCCGCAGGGTCCTCCGGCGCCACCGGACCTTCGGCCCCCGCATGCACTTTTGCGTCTTCCATCAGCCTGCCAACCTCTCTTTCAACCAAAAATCATCAAAAAGGATAATGCGTAAAAATCCGACCCATCCGGACCTGCCGGCGTGAACTCCCTTCGGCAACGGTTCGTCCGTCACAGGACATTCACCGAAAGAACCCGGCTTCGTAAGCGGATTCATACAAGAACAGTATGCAACGTCCGACGGCGAATGTCAAAGCGTTGCATACTGTTGCATGCCGAATGACGAACCTTCCGATCAGAATGAGACGGCGATCTTCCGCGCCGCTTCAACCGCGTCGTCCGGATGATGCTCCCGGTACGTTTCCACAAAAGCGTCGGTCACCGTCATCGTTCGGGACGGGCGGCTGGTCAGCGGATGCGCTCTGACAACGAGAAGTTTTGGCATGATCATTCTCTCCTTTTCTATTTGTCGTTTGAACATTATTTGCCCGGGGATATATTTGGTGATGTCGGCTTTTCGGTTATGAGATCCCTTCTTGTCGGGTGCCGATCACAATTCATATCCTCGGCCGCGTGCAGCCGTGTGTTCTCCAGCGCGTTTTCCTCCGGAAATTTCCGCGCAAAGCCGGCAAGGTTTTTCTTCAATCACATATTTTGCGGCAGCTTGAGGCTTATCGAAATATTGCACTCACCCCCCGAATTGTTTTAAAATTTGATCATTGATTTTTTTCTAGTTTTTGCACTCTTACACAGGAGATGATCCAAATTGGCCATGACACGCAATGCGAAAATTGTTGCCGAAGTCAAACGATTCATCGTCATCACGATCGGGGCAATCATCGCTTCCGTCGGCTTGGAATTGTTCCTCGTACCGAACAACATTCTGGACGGCGGAGTGATCGGCCTGTCTATCATCGCCGCAAAACTGTCCGACATCCGCATGAGTCTGTTCATCGTGCTCTTCAACATCCCCTTTCTTTTGATCGGGTTCCGCAAAATGGGCTGGAAATTCACCGTGCACACCTTGTACGGAGTCGTCATCCTCTCGGCCTTCACCGCCTACTGGCATCATTTTGAACCGCTCACGGACGATTTGTTCCTCGCGACCATCGTCGGCGCCGTCATCCTCGGCACGGGCGTGGGGCTCGTCATTCGCGCGGGCGGCGCGCTCGACGGTACGGAAGTCGTCGCCATCCTCGTCAGCCAGAGGAAGCCGATCTCCGTCGGCCAATTCATCATGGTGCTGAATGTCTTCATCTTCCTCCTCGCGGCGCTGACGGTGTTCAGCCTGGAAACCGCGATGTATTCGATCATCACGTATTTTATCGCCTATAAGATGATTGATATCGTTGTGGAAGGTCTGGAGGAAATGAAATCCGTCACAATCATTTCGGATCAGCCCGAAAAAATTGCGGACGCGCTGATGAAACAGCTTGGCCGAGGCGTAACGTACATACACGGCGAAGGAGCGTTTACGGGAGAAACCAGGAAAATCATCTATACGATCGTCAGCCGTATCGAATTATCCGATCTGCGTGACGCCGTGAACGAGATCGATCCCACTTCCGTCGTCGCCATTCAGAACATCGCCGACGTAACCGGCAGCAATCTGAAAAAATCGGCCGCGCATTGATCCTGCGGACGTATTCGATCCCCGACTGGAAACGGCACAAGAAGAATCGCCCGCAAGAGGCGAAGAAAGGAACACAGGCGGACAGGAAGACTTCACCGAAACACGGACAGCGTGTTTCGCCGTGAAGTCTTTTTTATTCATTTTTTCGTCATGTTCCGTGCGCTTGGGGATGTGACGCTTTACCGCCGCGCGTCCGTCTGTTGACATCATGCTTCGATCGCGCATACGATAAATCAACTCGTGATATTCGTCCGGAAAGGGTGATGAACGGTGGCCGTCCATGCACGAGGGTCGGTACTCCATTACTTTGCCGAGGGCAATACGGCGCGCGGGTCGATCAGCCTGTACGATTCTTCCCTGCAAGATGTGAGCAAGCTGTACATCCTGAAAGGCGGACCCGGAAACGGAAAATCGACGCTGATCCGTTCGATCGGCGACATGATGGTCCATGAAGGCTTCGATATATGGCAGTTGCGGTGCGCACGGGATCACGCATCGTTCGACGGCGTGATCGTACCCGGGCTGAAGCTGGGCATCGTCGACGGCACCGCGCCTCACGCCGTCGAACCGGTCTTGCCCGGCGTGACCGGGCAAATCGTCAACCTCGGCGAAGCGTGGAACGAAGCGTTGTTATTCAGCCGGCGGCAGGAATTGCAGCGGCTTCGGCAAAAGGAAAACGATGCGTACGAGCAGGCGTATGCCGGTTTCGCACAGGCGCTCAAAATTCATGATGATTGGGAGGCCGTCTATATCGAAAATCTCGACGTTGAAGCGGTTAACCGGCTGGGCGATGAATGGATCGACAAACTGTTCGGCGGCCGAACCGTGCGGCGCACTCCCCGCGTCGACCGAAGATTTCTCGGCGCCGCCACGCCCGGAGGAGCGGTCGATTTCATTCCGAATCTGACCGCCGGACTCAGCCGCCGCTTTTTCCTCAAAGGCCGTCCGGGCTGCGGCAAATCGACGCTGCTGAAGAAGCTGGCCGCGGCCGCATCGGAACGGGGCTTCGACGTCGAAATCTATCATTGCGGATTCGACCCCGGCAGCGTCGATATGATCATCGTCCGTTCGCTCGGATTCGCCGTCTTCGACAGCACGAAACCCCATGAATATTTTCCCGAACGGGACGGCGACGAGATCATCGATCTGTACGAACTGTGCGTGCGCCGCGGCACGGACGAACGATATGAAACGATCATCTCCGCATGCGAGAAAGATTACTCCGCCGCGATGAAACGGTCGATCGGCTGGCTGAAAACCGCTCATGAGATTCATCTGAAAATGGAAAAAATATACGGTCAAGCGACGGATTTCAGCCTGGTGAATCAGATGCGCGATCGGATCGCGCAGGAGATCCGGACATGGATTCGCCAACAGCAGGGTGCTTGACCAACTGACCGCTTCGTCCGCTCACCGGATGTCCAGCCGGGTGGCGCGGAGCAACATGCGCGCAAGAGCGGGAAAGGAACGAAAGAAAGACGCGAGCGGTCCGGCCGCGCGGGAAAAACGGCTGCATTCATGGAGAAGCCGTCCCCAATAAAGCGGCCTGTTCACGGCGGCGCTTGCGGCCCTCTCGTACTCGCGGCGCCATCCTTCCGCATCAAGATCGCCGCTCAAATAACGGTGGGTGATGTCGCCGCATATCTTGGCCGTGTAGAAGGCGATGGACATCCCGTCTCCGCATAACGGCGGAATCATCAATCCGGCATCGCCGATGCACGGATAATCTTCCCACAGGCGCGGCCGCCGGTCCAGAATGACGGGATAAACCGCCGCATCCGATTGCGGAACGGGTGAGGCGCCGCGCAAGCGCTTCGCCAGAACCGGATGGCGCATTGCCGCCGCGAGCAGTCTCCCTGCCGCCGTCCCCGCATACGCCGAAGTCCGGGCCTCCCCGGCCTTCGTCCCGCCCGCCGACCAAGACGGATCATTGCCCTCTTCCGCGCCATTCGGCAACAGCCCCGCCAGGTTAACGATCCCGCGTTCCACCGGAGCGATGCCGATATAGCCTCCGCCCGGCATGAGGTACAATTCCACCGATGAACCGGGATCGATGCCCGTCAGATGGCATTTCAGCCCGATGTAAGCGTTCCCCGCTTCAAGATTCCCGCGATTTTCGCGGTTCACGATGCGCGAGCGATTGCCCCAGGCGGCGATCACGGCTTTCGCCCGAACGTTCGCCGTTTCCTTCCCCCTTCTCATCTCGACGGCATACGCCTCGCCTTCCCGGTCGACGCGCGTGACGATCGTTCCGGGCAACAGCTTCGCGCCCGAACGCACCGCCGCTTCATGCAAAGCCGCATCCAGCGCAAAACGGCTGATCCCGTAAGCGGGTTCCGGAAGCGGCATCTTCACCGCGCTCCGCCGGCCGGTGACGATGACCGCTTGCTCTATGAGCGCAGGCTCCAGTTCCCGAACAGCATCCAGAAGCCGCATCTCCTGCAAAGTCCGCCTCGCTTCCGGCGACATGAACTCCCCGCACACCTTGTGCCGGGGAAACGAACGCCGGTCCACGCACAGCGTTTTCCAGCCTCGGTCCGCCAGCACCTTGGCCGCGCTGCTTCCCGCCGGTCCGGCCCCCGCCACAATCACATCGTACTCGGTGCCGACATCGCGTATCATACTCGCTTTTCCCCCCCTCCTCGCGTCACAGCGTCACAGATGTCCGCCCTGCGTCCACTCTCTTGCGCCTTTGCGGCATGCGCCTTCCTGCTGCCCGGCAGGCAGCATGTCTTGTCTTTTCATCACTTTCATGTCACGGCGTCCCCGATATCCTTGGGAATGATGACGGCGTATCTGAACAGCGGCCGCCACGACACTTCCGCATCGTGAGCGATCAGGTTTGCGCGCAAATGTTGTCTGAGTCCTTCCCAATCGGCCTTGCGAAACCCTTTGGCGACGGACAAAGGGCCGTCATGACGTATGTACCGGTTGCGCGAAATGAGCCGCGTGATGAGCCAGACCGCGGCCCATGGGACGACATGCCTGTGAATATCCTGGATGACGACGCCGATCCGGCTCGCGCTGACCATTTTCGCAACGACGAGGGTCAGATGTTCCGTCGCAAAATGATGCAAAAACTGTGATGCGGTGACGATGTCCGCGCACCGGTCTTCCAGGGAAAACAAATCCGCCTGCCGAACCGACACCCGCGGTTCATCGCGATACATTTCCTCCGCTTCCCGGCACGCATCGGACGACCGGTCGACGGCGACGATTTCCAACGCGACGCCTTTCCGGTCCGCCCAGCGCAGAAGGGCCCGGTTCACATCGCCGGAACCGGCGCCGATATCGAGGATCGTCAGCCGCTTAGGCCTTCCCGCCCGCTTCCACAACCTCTCCACGCCGTACCGGACGGGAGAAGCGGCGCCTAGCAGCCGATTCAATCGCCTTAGATGGCGGTATGCCTGACGTAATTCCTCCCCTCCCGCCCGCTCATCATCCATCCATTCCGGTTCCGTGGCGCGCCGCCGCAGTTTGCGAATCAATTCGCGCCGACCTCCGACCGATCCAGCCTGCTTCCGCCGCCGTCGGCACTCGTGCGGGCGTACATCAGATCTTCGCCCTCGCCGCGCTCGCTGAACGAGCGTTCGCGCGATCGGTCGTTCCGGTCAGGCACGAACCAGGAGAAAGGCTGCTCCCCGCGCACACAGGTAAACGTCGCCATCTCCACCGTCAATCCGGGACCGAACGCCATCGCCACCCCCGGCGATGACGACTCGCCGCTCGCCAGAAAGGCGTCCATCATATCGGCCATCACGAACAGAATCGTCGCGGACGACATATTGCCGAAGTTCCGGAGTATGCGGCGGCTCGACGCGATCGCTTCCTCCGGCAACCCGAGCGTATCCCGCACCGTATCGAGAATCGCCCGGCCTCCAGGGTGGATCGCCCATCGTTCCGCCCGCGCCGATTCGAGATACGTACGCACATGATCGCGGATGGCGCTTCCAATCAGGCGCGGGACGTTCGGAGACAAATACAGTTCGAACCCAAAGTCTCCCACTCGCCATGTCATATCTTGCGCGCTATCCCTAAGCAGCAGCGTTCGGCTTTCGTGCAGCGCGATTCTGGGCCGTTGGCGGCCGTCGGCCGATCCGATCACGCAGGAGGAGGCTCCGTCGCCGAAAAACGAGGCGGCGACAAGTTGCTCCCTGTCACGGCTCGGCTGGATGTGAATCGTGCACAATTCCACGGAGACGACCAACACTCTCGCCTCCGGATCACTCGCGGCAATTCGCCGCGCAAGATTGATCGCCGCAAGCCCCGCCGCGCATCCGGTGAAAATGACCGGGATGCGCGTGACGGACATGGGCAGCAGAAGCCGGTGGACGAGTTCCGCATCCAGCCCGGGCACATATTGCCCGGTGCAGCTCACCGTGATCAGATGCGTGATTGACTCCGGATGGACGGAACTGCAGGCGAGCGCGCGTTGCGGCGCGTAGCGGCAATACGGGGGATCTTCGAGCAAATTCGGTTCGCATGTGTATCGGGTATCCACCCCGCAGGTGCGGAATATGCGCTTCGCGAATCGGGCGCTTTCCGGGTCGCCGCGCAGAGCGCTCGCCATCCGCTCGCCGGCCTTCGCCTGTTCGACGAGATGTTCGGGAACCGCGATGCCGATGCCCAATATGGAAGGAACATGATCCGGCGAGTTCGTCATATGCAGTCACCTCTCATGATCGTTTGCCGGCAATTTCCGGTGATATGTGTATGGTATTCATATCCATGCCGCCTTATACGGTTCCAACTAAAAATGAAAAAAGGAAGCCGAAAGCGGCTTCCCCATTTCACACTTGCGCCTTACGCGCCGTATTCGATCCTTTCAATTAAAGACACTTCAGCGGCTCCATTCAGTCCGACGTTGCTGGCCGCCGTACCGTTCCGAATGCATCACGTCCTCCATCGGATACATCGTCTTTGGCGGCGGATCGGCGGCGGGATATCCGATGCCGATGATGGCCACCACACGATAAGATTCCGGAATCTTCAGCTTGTCCCGCACATATTGTTCGCGTCTCGCCGACTCTTTCGCATCCTCCGAATGGTACACCGCCCCCCAGGCCGCTCCCAGTCCAGACGATACGGCGGTCAACCAGACGAATCCTCCCGCAATCGATGCGTCCTGCAGCCAATACTTGCTGACCTGCGGGCTGCCGATGATGACGACGCCCATCACCGCCTCCTCAAGCCATTTCATATACGGAGTCGTCTGCGCCAGCTGATTCAGCATCGCGCGGTCCGTCACGAGAATATATTCCCTGGACTTGAGATTATTTCCCGCCGGAGCCAGATAGAGAGAACGGCGGATTCGATCAACCGCCTCCTGCGGCAATGGGTCCGGTTTGAAACGCGTGATCTCGCGTCTTTTCTCGATGGCTGTTAAGACATCCACCCTGTATCCCTCCTGTTATACTCGGTTTTAACCAGTATCTCATGATTCCCCCAAAACCACAAATATGAATTTCGGGTGAATTTCGAGCGGACGGCTCATGAAACAGGATCATGATTGAAACGAAGAGACCGGTTGAATATCAAGAAAAGCTGCGAAACGGCCAAGATCCATGCGAAAAAAGCTTCCACCACACCCGCGCGGTGTGATGGAAGCTTTGCATTAGACGAATTGTGAACATAAATCCCGGGAACGTTATCGTTTATTTTGCGATCTCCTTCACTTCGCCCGGCGCAAGATGAACATGCTCCGCCGGCACTTCGTGCACGTGCTCTTCGGCCGCTTTCATCTCCTTCTTCTTCGCGATTCTGCGCTTCAGGTACAGACCGAGCACAAGGAGCGGTACGACCGTCACGGTCAAGTACAACGATACATCCTTCACCATTCCCTCCGCCGCGCGCCCGAACGCGTAAAACAGACCGCCGACGACATAAAACTTCACCGCACGGCCGAGCGCCGCGTACGCAATCAGTTTCCACAGCGGGAAGCTCAAAAAGCCGGACAAAATCGTGAACACTTTGAACGGAATCGGCGTGAAGGCTCCGATCAGGATGGCGGCTTCGCCGTTTTTTTGGAACAATCGGTTCGCGGCATCGATCCATTTCTTTTTCAAAATCCGATACAACACCGCCTTGCCGAGAAGCTTGCCGATCAAGTAACCGATCGGGGTTCCCAGCAAACAGGCGATGTAACCGACCGTCGCGAGCCATAACGCATCGGAGGGAGCGATCAAGCTCAAAGAAACCTGAGTGAAGAATGCCGGAATCGGGAATATGATCGCATCAATAAACGAATGGATAACGAGCCCCCAAGCTCCGTAGTTTTCGAGAAATTCGACGATGCTCTGAAACATTTCCCAACTCCTTTGATCAGACATCAATACATGCACATTTCGCCTACATCGATGAACGCATATTGCCTACCATCAATGGATGAACCTCGATCTGACCTTCCGATCTCGCGGCGATGAAATCGCGCAATTTCCCGGTATACACAAGTTCCAATGACTCGGCGGTTGAAAAATCCGACGGAGTCGTCATGGACGGTGACTTCGGAACGAGCCGCAATCCCGCTTGTTCGAAAAGAAAAGCGACAAACTGCGAGCAGAAAAAGGCATAGTTTCTCCTAATCTGGATCTTAAAAAGGACGCCGAATAATCCAAGGAAATTATACTTGTAGCGATGCGCCTCTTTTTCAAATCTTCTAATGCTGTCGCGGATATGATGATATTGTTTCTCGCTGACGACACACTTGTAGATGGCACAAGGAGCGTCGCGGAACAACTCCCCGCCGAAATCCTCTCTCACGAAGCCGCCGACGAACGGGTTTGCCGGCCGTTTGCGGCCGAAACTGTAGACTTCCGTCAATCCGGGATCAAAAGCAATCGATGCGTGATTCAATGGCGCCTTCGTATATAGCCGAATCAACCGAGCAAGCCATGTCCCCGTATCCGTAAGCACGATATATATCGGTTTGTCAGCCACGAATTCATTCACATCCATTGTTATACATTATGATCTACAATAGACTCGTGTTGAAGTATATCAATTATATTATAATCGATCAAGAAAATTCTTGTAGACCTATTTTCATCATTTATAAACGGAGACACCTTTCGGAAGGTTGCACAAATATCAGGAACATTCCGATTTATCACGCATCCGGATCGAAAGTTTGATAGTCAGACGCGCCGGTCAGCACCAAACATCGTT
>Ga0310825_101258_pt1 | contig 10564 bp, 9 predicted proteins | sample WT_ome_9_FD_202243 | JGI IMG/M metagenome (GOLD analysis project Ga0310825, IMG submission 202243) | Sorghum-adapted microbial communities enriched on wild type (WT) sorghum from Joint BioEnergy Institute, Emeryville, California, United... ... | reverse complement strand
GGAAATGGTGAAGCAAGGATTCCGAGTGGTGGGCATCGATCTGGATACATCAAAAATCGAGAAAATCCACCGCGGAGAATCGTATATTCACGATATCCCGTCCGAAACGCTGGCCGAAGTGATGGCTACAGGGCGATTCCAGGCAACCACGGATTACGCGGTACTGTCCGAAATTAACGCGGTCAGCATCTGCGTGCCGACGCCGCTGAGCGAAAATCAGGATCCCGATACCTCCTATATCGTCACCGTGGTGGATCAGTTGAAGCGGTACATGAAAAAAGGCATGCTGATTACGCTGGAAAGCACAACTTATCCGGGGACGACGGAAGAGCTGATTCAACGCGAGCTGGAGAAGCTGGGCTATACAGTAGGTGAGGACTTCTTCCTCTGCTTCTCGCCGGAGCGGGTCGATCCGTCCAATCCGAAATTTAATACTTACAACACCCCGAAAGTCATCGGAGGAACTACCAAGGCTTGCTTGGATTTGGGGACGGCACTGTATTCCCAATATGTCCAAACGGTTGTTCCTGTGTCCTCGCCGAAAGTGGCGGAAATGTCCAAACTGCTGGAGAACACGTTCCGCAGCGTGAATATCGCTTTTGTGAATGAAATGGCTATGATGTGCGACCGCATGGGCATCGATATTTGGGAAGTCATCGACGCGGCGAAGACCAAGCCGTTTGGCTTTATGCCGTTCTATCCGGGACCAGGCATCGGCGGTCACTGCATCCCGCTGGATCCGATGTATTTGAGCTGGAAAGCGAAGGGCTTCCGGTTCTACAGCCAATTCATCGAGCTGGCGCAGTCGACCAACGACAACATGCCTTATTATGTCGTGAATAAAACGTCCAAAATCATGAATGAATATGCCAAATCGATTAAAAAATCCCGCATCCTGATCCTTGGCATGGCGTACAAGCCGGACATCGCCGACCTGCGCGAATCGCCGGGATTGTCCGTATACGAGCTGTTTAAGGACAGCGGCGCCAAGGTGGACTATTACGACCCGTATGCGACAAGCTTCCGTGAAAAATCCGGCGGCGTGGTGCACAGCGTCGAATACGACCTTGATCGATTCAAAGCCTACGACTGCATCGTCCTGGTGACGAATCACAGCAACTTCGATTATGAAGGCATCGCTCACCTCGGCGTGCCAATCGTGGACACGCGCAATGCGTTCCGTGACTATCCGCTGCCGCATGTGTATAAGATCGGCCACTCGGTTGCACAAGTTCAGGAAGAGTCCCCAGCGTTGATCGTAGGTTAAGGATACGAGTCTTGATACTCAAAAAACCGATCTTCGTCCGCCTTCGGGCGTTGTCGGGAAGCAAGCGGCCGACCCTGCTGGTGCTTGGCGGAATGCTGCTATTGGCTTTGCTTATGTTATTGGCTTTTATCCGGCCATCAGGTTCACAAGCGAAGGCAACCTGGATTTGGGAAACGAAGGTGATCGAACAGCAACCGGACGAGCTGCTGAACTTCGTCCGCAGGCAGGGCGTGAATACAATCTTCTTGCAAATTGGCAGCGGGGTAGAGCAGGGCAGTTACCGCAGCTTCATCCGCGCTGCCTCCCAGGCAGGTATCCAGGTGCATGCTTTAAGCGGTCATCCGGATTGGGCGCTGCGGGAGCATCGGGGCGAAGCCGAGGCGTTTCTGAAATGGGTGATCGACTTCAACCGGGAAGGGAAGCCGGAGGAGCGGTTTGCGGGCGTCCAACTGGACGTTGAGCCCTATTTGCTGGACCGTTGGCGGAACGATCAAGAAACCGTGGTAGAGCAATGGATGGAGGGCATCCGTATCTGGACTGAAGAGGCGAGATATAACGATCTTGCGATCGGTGCGGCCGTTCCATTCTGGCTGGATCGGATAGATCACCCGAGCGGAGCCCTGAAGCTGCCGCTGGGCGACTGGATGGTTGATCAGTTCGATTACTTGGCGATTATGGCCTATCGGGATGCTGCAGGCCGCATCTATGAAATTTCACAGCGGACGCTAAATGAAGCGGATCGGCAAAAGAAACGGGTCTGGGTGGGCGTCGAGCTGGGCGAGAGCCGGGAAGGGCCCGGCGTCTCCTTCCATGATCTGCCGCTTGCTTCGCTGGACCGGGAAATGGAAAGGTTAGAGGAGCTGGGGAAAAGGCACGGATCGTTTGCCGGCATTGCCGTTCACAGCTATGAAGCTTGGCATCGTAAACTCAATGGGCCGTAATAACAGAAGGCTGCCCCATAGAAATAGACGGGGACAGCCTTTGTTTTGATCTTGGTTAGGACAGTCTTCTCTGTTTTTGCTATAATAAAACTAATTGGCAGTTGTGGAAATGGAGAGATTGGCATGATCCTACATAAAGGCGAAATCTTGTTCCGTCAAGGGGACGATGGTTCTTTTCTATACCATATTAAGAGCGGGCTGTTTAAGGTAACGCGTCTGCACCCGAACGGGAACATGGTTTTGTTTAATATTTTGTACCCGGGGGAAACGGTACCGCATCATTCCTTGATTACCCCGAAAGAGGTGCACGGGACGGCGATCGCTCTCATGCGCAGCGAGGTTGAAGCGATCCCTGCGCAGGTATGGTATCGCGAGCTTCAGGAGGATCCGAAGAAGCCGCTGGAGGTCGCGCAGCTGTTGCAGGAGAAGGTTCGGTTCATGCAGGAGCGGCTTGACCATTTGACGATTGGGACGCCGGCCGAACGGCTGGAGCTGCTGACGAAATGGCTGGGACAGCATGCTCATGGCGTACCTTTGACCGATTATTTGACTCAAGAAGAGATCGGACAGCTGATCGGCGTGCGGCGAGAGACGGTGAACCGGCTGCTGCGCAGCCATGGTCACGAACGGTCATAAGAAACGGCTTCACGAACAAAAGCGCGGATAACCGGGGATTGCTCCGGTTATCCGCGCTTTTGGTATGCCGCTTATTCGTCCAGGGTGCCAGCCGGTCCAAAAAATTCAAAGTGAATCCGCTCTTCCGGCACGCCCCATTCCTTCAAGGCGCGGCGAACCGCCTTCATGAAGGGAACCGGGCCGCAGAAGTAAAAGTCGCTGTCAGCTGTCGTAATCGTCTTCAGCCAAGGCAGATCGATATAGCCGGTTTTGTCGCAGCCTTCGCCGGCTTCGGACGTTTCATATACGGTGTAGGCACGCAGATTGTCGTTGGTCCGTGCGAGCTCGGCAATATGCTCCTTCATCGCATGGTGCTTCGCGTTGCGAGCGGCGTGGACATAGACGATATCGCGTTTGATTTCGCCTTGCAGCGCTGCTTCCAACATGCTGACCATCGGCGTAAGACCAACGCCGCCGCTGAGCAACACAAGCGGCAGGTTCGACGATGGATTCAATGTGAAATCGCCGGCCGGCGCGCTAAGTTCGAGCACATCGCCTTCTTCGATCTGGGTATGCAGATAGGTCGAGACAATGCCCGCCGGGCGGTCCTCCGCAGCATCCTCCCGTTTCACCGAAATCCGGTAATACGGCTTGCCCGGTGCCGTGGACAGGCTGTAATGGCGCAGATGGGTAAACTCCTGGCCTTCCGGTTTTACACGGACGGTAATGTATTGCCCCGGCTCATAGGCGGCAATCGCTTGGCCGTCCTCCGGCTTCAGATAAAAGGAGGTGATCACGTCGCTCTCCTTAATCTTCCGGTCAACGATGAAGCGGCGGAATCCGCGCCAACCGCCTTCTTTTTGCTCGGCTTCGCGGTACATCTCCGCTTCTACGCTGATAAATACGTCCGCAATGACACCATATGCCTTAGCCCAAGCATCAAGGATTTCCTCGGTGGCGGCGTCACCCAGCACCGTCTTGATGGCGGCGAGCAGGTTCTCGCCAACAATCGGGTATTGCTCCGGCTGGATTCCTAACGCCCGGTGCTTCTGGGCAATGCCGCGAACGACCGGAAGAATCTCTTCCAGACGGTCAATGTGCGCCGCAGCGGCATACACCGCATTCGCCAGCGCGGTAGGCTGTTTGCCTTGGCGTTGGTTGGCATGGTTAAACACGTTGAGCAGCTCGGGATGATTTTTGAACATGGTCTGATAGAAGGTTTTCGTAATCGTTTGTCCATGAACTTCGAGAACAGGTACGGTAGATTTAATGATTTCGATCGTCTTTGAATCAAGCATCGGTGGAACCCTCTTTCCTTGATTTTTCGTTCCACCTCAGTATAGGAAGGCTTGAATGGTCAAAAGGTGACTTTCGTCACATCGAAAATTGCCAATATGTGAACTGTTACTAAAATGCAATGACATCTATCACATTATCCAAGGAAATAAATTGGCTTGTCGCCTGTCCCGTGGAGTCATGATTCGTTTTGTGGTATAATATGAATAGAAGAAATTCTAACAGAAAGGATCAGGATACCATGAGTCCCCGAAGGACGAAATCCCAAAGGACGATTTGGAAACGTTGTGATCTCTCTTACACTTAGCTCCTTTCGTAGCTAGTCGGTATTTCGGCGACAAACCTACGAAGGAAGCGTGAAATCATGCGAAGGATGAATTCCTCATGGACTCACTCCGTAGGGTGTTGCCGAATGGTCAACCAAACTACGATAAGAGGGATTCCAAATGAGGACAATAGCAAGATGGCAGACGTACGGTACTCGGTTATTAATGATGTTAGCAGGATCTAGTTTATTGGCGTTTACGTATTACCACATCAATTTTCAGAACGGATTGTCGGAAGGCGGATTTGTTGGCCTGGCGTTGCTTGGCAAATATTTGTTTAACCTGCCTCCGGCCTTGACCATGATCGCACTGGATTTGCCGATCGTGGTGCTTGCCTGGTGGTTGAAGGGCCATCGGTTCGTGCTGAATACGGTGGTGGCATCATTGACGTTCTCGCTGGTTTACGAGTTGTGCGAGCAATTTTCGCCGCTGTCGATGAACCTGCACGGCAACCTGCCGTTGGCCGCATTACTGTCGGGTCTTCTCACCGGTTTCGGTGCGGGACTTGTGCTGCGGGCCGGCGGAGCGAGCGGCGGGGACGATATCTTGTCCATGCTTCTAAGCCAGTGGTCCGGCATCAAGATCGGTACGATGTTTATTATCATGGATGCGGTCGTGCTGACGGTCTCATTGTTATATTTACCATTCAAAGAAACGATGTTTACCATATTGGCAGTGCTGATCGCCGGCAAAGTGATTACCTGGACCGTCCATTACGGTCAGGGACAGCTTACGCCGATGCGGCTGCCTTACCATCCAATCAAAGAGAAAACGGCTCGAGCTTAAGGCTCGGGCCGTTTTCTCTTTGATGGATCAGGATCTCCAAGATCCCTGCTGCCGGCGGATCAATACGATTTGTCCGGCATGATAGGCATCATGCAGCATCCAGCGGGAGAGTTCGTGTCCGTACGACTCGCCCGTATTGACATAAGGTGCCGCCAGGGCTTCAGCGGTCAAGGAAGCGATCACTTCGCGCAATTCCAATTGAATTCGTTTCGTTTCAGCGAGCACGTCTTCCCAGGCCGCTTCGTCCTGAACTCCAGTACCGTTGAAGCTCTCTTCGTTCGTTTCGAATCGGGGGCCCGGTTCGATTCCTTTCAAACGGCTGAGCATCCGCCCGTTATAGTAGTTGATATGATTGACGGTTTGCCAGATCGTATTTCCGCCTCCCGGAGGAGCCCAAGCAGCTTGCTCGGCGGTCAATCCCTCCAATGCTGTCGACAACGGCACGATCCATTCCTCGACATCCCAAGTATTGTCCTTTTGCACAACGAGTAAATCGACGGGGGTAATGCTCATTCCATTTCCTCCTTATCATTGTAACTGGCTAATTACGATTTCAAGGGTTACAATGATATTGTAGCAGAAGAAATGAGAAATGTAACCATTTATTTATTGATTAGGTCGTTACGGATTTGGGGGCTTCGAAGTGGAAACATTATGGAGTGATTTTTTGAACAGCGAGTGGCATGACTGGCGGGGAAGCGGACGCAGCGAAGATCGGCTGGAGAAGCTGAACTGGCAGCAGTGGTTCCTTAATCAATGGCAATTGACTGCTCCTGTGCCGATGCCGGCGGAAGAGGTCTTGGCCATGCGTCATTTTCGGGAACGCCTGCATGCCTTAACGGTCAAACTGGCGGGAGGCGGTAAGATGGAGGAGGCGGATTGGCAGGTGCTCAATAAACATTTGGCGCAGGATCTGGTTACCCGCAGGTTGTCCGGAGAACCGGGAGACATCCGGCTGCAATATGTTCCTGTGACGGAGGACTGGCGCCATGTGCGGGCAGAGATTGCCGCCAGCTTCGGTGAAACGCTGCTTCACGGGGAAACGTCAAGAATTCGCCTGTGTGATAACCCGGATTGCCGCTGGTTTTTTTACGATGACACGCGTAACCGGACGAAGAAATACTGTGAAGACAAGACGTGCGGCAATTTGATGAAGGTGCGGAGGTTTCGCGCCCGGAAGAAGGCGGGAACCGATCCAGGCGAGCAATAGCTTGTTCTTCATAAATAACAAGAAACAGGCGGCCGAGAGGGGCTGCCTGTTTCTTGTTTCAGGTATTACTTTTGCGATTTGGGCTCATCTTCAAACAGGTACAGATATTCTCCGTATCCTTCCTTCTCCAAATCGGCCTTCGGCACGAAGCGGAGCGCTGCCGAATTGATGCAATAGCGGAGTCCTGTTGGTTCCGGACCGTCCTCGAAGACGTGACCCAGGTGGGAATCGCCCAGCCGGCTGCGCACTTCAGTGCGAATCATGAAATGGCTGGTATCGGTCTTCTCCTTGATGTGATAGCTCCGGATCGGGCGGGTAAAGCTCGGCCAACCGCAGCCGGCATCGTATTTATCACGGGAGCTGAACAACGGCTCGCCGGAGACGACATCCACGTAAATGCCTTCTTCTTCATGGTCCCAATACTCTCCGGTAAAAGGACGCTCAGTCGCATTATTTTGCGTGACCTCATATTGGATCGGCGTCAGCTTGCGCTTCAGCTCTTCCCGATCGGCAGGGCCGGACCAGTGGCGCTCCAGGAAATCCTCGCGGCCGGAGCCTTTGCGATACAGCCGGTAGTGTCCCGGATTCTTCTTATGGTATTGCTGATGATACTCTTCGGCAGGATAGAATGGGGCTGCCGGCAGAATCGGGGTAACAATCGGTTTATCGAAGCGGCCGCTTTGCGCAAGCTCTTGCTTGGAAGCTTCCGCCTCCTGACGCTGCTGCTCATCATGATAGAAAATTGCGGTCCGATACGAATCCCCGCGGTCATGGAATTGGCCGCCTGCGTCAGTTGGATCAATTTGCTGCCAATACAACTCCAGCAGTTTGCGGTAAGGAAAGATGTCCGGATCGTACGTAATCTGCACCGCTTCATAATGGCCGGTGTTCCCAGCGCAAACCTCCTCGTACGTAGGGTTTACCGTGTGACCGCCGGTATATCCAGAAATAATGCCGTGAACGCCGGGCAGCTCCTCGAATGGTGACACCATGCACCAGAAGCAGCCTCCGGCAAACGTGGCTAATTTGAGATTGGAATTTGTTGATGGACTCATTTGGGATCCCTCCATTTCATCACTATTATAACTTGTTTTGACACAAAGCCAAAATGATAGCATAAAAGGCTGGTTCTCTCGTAAAGTGCGTGCTATAATATAACTCAATAAAACATGCATGGTTCCCAAAGGGGAGTAGCTGTTACAATAAAGTCGTCATTACGGGAGTTATACATACCCCGGCTTTATTGGCAACGAAGAGTTGTTAGCGAGACCTTTGCCCGTAGCGAGTATTGGGTAAAGGTCTTTTTTGATGCGTAAATGCGTCGTGCCCAATACGGACACGGCGTATTTTTTTGGAACGGTGGGATCTTCCCGTAGTCCCAGCCATATCGAACGTCCGATTGTACCGTCTCGCAGCCTTTGCAGGCCAGCGGCAATTGACGTGAATGGCGAGGCCGTTATCCAGAAAAAATAGATCCGTTGCATGGAACATTTAGAAAGGGGAGAGAACATGGACTTACTGTCACCGGAATTTTGGATGGCCTTATTATCCATCGTCCTGATCGACCTCGTCTTAGCCGGGGATAACGCGATCGTCATTGGGCTTGCCGCCCGCAATGTGCCGCAACAGGATCAGAAGAAAGTTATCGTATGGGGGACCCTGGGGGCGATTCTGATCCGGGTGATCATGACACTGCTCGTCGTGCAGCTGCTCAACATCCCGGGTTTACGACTTGCCGGGGGGCTTGCATTAGTCTGGATTGCTTATAAACTGCTGATTGAGGAGAAAAGTCATGAGATCAAGGCCGGAAACCAGATGTGGGCGGCCATCCGCACGATCATCATCGCCGATGCCATGATGGGCCTCGACAACGTGCTTGCGGTAGCTGGCGCGGCGCACGGGGACACCATGCTGGTCATTATCGGTCTGGCCGTATCCGTACCGATTATGGTTTGGGGCAGCACGATGATTTTGAAGCTGACTGAACGCTTTCCGATCGTCATTACGATTGGGGCAGCCGTGCTGGCTTGGACAGCATCCAAGATGATCGTCGAAGAACCGCTGATTCATGACTGGTTCGCCAGCCCTTGGATTAAATACGGCTTCGAGCTGCTCATCATCGCCGCTGTCGTGCTGCTGGGCAAATTCATGAAGAAGCGCAAAGCGCGGCTTCACCAAGCGAAAGCGATGCCGCAGACAAACGGAAGTTAAAGGAAAAACGCATGCAAACAACGCCGCAGGTGGCTGATCATTTGGCCCGTCGCGGCGTTGTTTTTTTGCGATTTTTTGGCTCCGGAGTTAAGTGTTGTTCTCCCGGGCAGATAAACGAAACTGCTTAGGCGACATGCCAAACCGCTTGCGGAACACTTTATGAAAGTAGTTGTAGCTGGGGAAACCGGAGCTTTCCGCAACGTGCTCCAGCGACAGAGGGCTGAAAATAATCCGCTCGCGCGCCATGTTCAGCCGCACCTCCAGCGTGTATTGAATCATGCTGGTGCCAAAGGCCTGCTTGAACAGATGCACCGCCCGCGACACACTGATGCCGACGTGGGCTGCAGCGTCCTCCAGCTTAAATGGGGAGGAGGCGTTTTCTTCGATATAATTTTTCAGACGGTGGGCAAGATAGGTAGGATAGGTGGGCTGCGGCTGCTCGAGCAAATTCCGTTCGATCTCCAGGCACAGAATCTTCAAGTAGTACTCGGAGATTTCCGGCATCGGGTTGGAGATGCGGCGCTGCTCCAGCATAATCTGCCGGAAGGCCCCAACCATCCCTTCGGACAGGGGAACCTTCAAGCGGTGCGGAAGCGGCCGGCGGTTCCACCAGGACTCGATCCATTCCCCGGACAAAAAAATATGGTAATCTCCGCTGGAAACCACCGGTTCGCCTGTTCCGTTCGTTTCGGCTTCGATTTTCAGCTCGTAAGGGTCCCCGGGGGCAAACAGCAGCAAATCCCCAGGCTCAAGCAACTCCAGCCGCCCGTTTAACCGCGTACGGCATTTGCCTAACGTCTGCAGGCGGATCAGATAATTTTCGTGCCCGTTCGGCTGGGTCGTGTGGAACGGCTTGCGGTGCAACGAATAGCCGGCATGTAAAATTTGCAGGTTTACCTCTTTGTTCATCGGTGTCCTCCACAGGGTTCTCGAAAAAAATGACCAGATTGTTCATGTTTCAATCATATTATTCATTTTACATCGGAGCAATTTGAAATACCATGGTACATGGGTAGCGCATCAAATTGACAAACATCTGCTTGGCAGGAGTGACCAAAATGACAGACATCCAGATTGGCATTATTGGCTGCGGCAACATCAGTCCGGCTTACCTCCGTCATTTGGCGAAGAGCGACAGGCTGAAGGTTGTGGCGCTGGCCGACCAGTTTCCGGAGAAGGCGCGCGAGCGGGCCGAGGAATTCGGAATTGAAAACGTATTCACAGTTGAAGAAATGTTGCGGCATCCTAAGATCGACCTGATTCTGAATCTCACGGTGCCTTCGTCCCATGCGGCGATTAACATTGCGGCTCTGGAGCACGGCAAGCATGTCTACGTGGAGAAGCCGCTGGCCATCCACTTGGAGGATGCCAGTCGAATGCTGGAGCTGGCCGCTGCACGCCATCTTCGCGTCGGCTGTGCCCCGGATACCTTCCTTGGCGCCGGACTGGAAACGGCCCGCAAGGCGATTCAAGACGGGCTGATCGGCCGTCCGGTGGCAGCCAGCGCGTTTATGGTAAGCGGCGGGCCGGAGAGCTGGCATCCGAATCCGGAGTTCTTCTATGCAGAAGGCGGCGGGCCGATGTTCGACATGGGGCCGTACTATCTGACGGCGCTGGTCCAATTACTTGGACCGATTCGCCGGATCAGCGGTTCGGCGGGAAGCCAGATTCCGGAGCGGACGATCGGGTCCGGTCCCAAAGCGGGCACCCCGATTCCCGTTCATACGCCAACCCATTACAGCGCAACGCTGGATTTTGTGGGAGGGGCGATCGGTACGCTGGTGACCAGCTTTGACGTGCGGGGCGGCAGCATGCTGCCGCGGATTGAGATTTACGGCACCGAAGGTACGCTGGAAGTCCCTGATCCGAACTGGTTTACCGGTGAGGTGAAGCTGCGTCGGGCCGGGGAAGA
>Ga0310825_101257_pt1 | contig 10583 bp, 9 predicted proteins | sample WT_ome_9_FD_202243 | JGI IMG/M metagenome (GOLD analysis project Ga0310825, IMG submission 202243) | Sorghum-adapted microbial communities enriched on wild type (WT) sorghum from Joint BioEnergy Institute, Emeryville, California, United... ... | reverse complement strand
TGATCATGATAAAATCGGTTTAATTGGTCCGAATGGATGTGGAAAAACTACTTTATTGAACATAATGGCTGGAACGATCAATCCAAATAATGGAAAAGTGACTCGGTACGCAAAAATTGAACTCATACCACAGATAAAACAACAAGCGGGTACTACAAAGAGTGGTGGTGAAGTCACAAAGGAATATCTTCAACAAGTTTTATATAGACATCCTTCTTTATTGCTTGCTGATGAACCAACAACAAACCTTGATACAGATCACATTGAATGGTTGGAAAAAATATTAAGTGAATGGAAGGGTGCATTTGTTATTGTTTCTCATGATCGTGATTTTCTAGACTCTCTTTGCACAACCATATGGGAAATAGATGGTTGTAAGATAATAGAGTATACTGGCAATTATACCAATTATAAAGAACAAAAAGAAAAAAAGAAGCTCCGTAATCAATTGGAATATAAAAAATATATGGAGAAAAAGAAACAGTTGGAAAGGGCTATCATCGATCTGAAGCATAGAGCTCAAAGAGCGACAAAGAAGCCGAAAAATATTTCGAATTCAGAGGCGAGAGTCCCCGGTGTAAAAACACACTACGCTAGTATTCAAAAAAAGTTAATGTTAAATATTAAATCCATTCAAAAACGGATTGAACGATTGGAAGTAGTAGAAAAAGAAAAAGAACTTCCTCCCATTAAAATGGAGTTAAAAAACGCAGAACTTCCTCGCAACAAACCAATTTTACGTGTTGAAGACTTATCTGGTATTGTAGGAGAACGTGTTTTATGGAATAAAATAAGCTTTCAAATACGTGTTGGAGATAAGTTGGCAATTATTGGCCCAAATGGAAGTGGGAAAACAACCCTAATAAAAAAAATTATAAATAAAGACCCTAAAGTCAAACTTTCACCTTCTGTAAAAATTGGTTATTTTAGTCAAGATTTAAATATTTTAGATGATAAAAAAACAATACTACAAAACGTTTGGGCCACTTCTAGTCATAATGAGACTTTTATTCGAACTGTTCTTGCTAGAATGCATTTTTTTGGTGAGGATATTTATAAACCCGTTGAAATTCTCAGTGGGGGAGAACGAGTAAAAGCAGCATTAGCGAAGATTATTTTAAGTGATGTTAATATGTTAGTTTTAGATGAACCAACGAATTTCCTTGATGCACAAGCTATTGAAGCCTTAGAAACGCTTCTAATGAATTATGAAGGTAGCGTGATTTTTGCTTCTCATGATCGTCGATTTATTAATAAAGTTGCTACACGAATTTTATCTATACGGAATGGAAGGATTGAATTGTTTAGTGGTAATTACAAGGAATATAAAGAATACCAACAACAGCAAATACAGGCAAAACAGGATAAAGAAAGAAACGAAAGGCTGCTTTTATTAGAAACAAAAATAGCCGAAGTTATTAGCCGTTTAAGTTTAAATCCATCTGAAGAATTAGATAGGCAATTGGAAAATTTACTCTCTGAAAAAGAAAAACTAATTCAAAAGAACTTTGATTAAACTCAAAAATGTAATTTTTGAACTGCTTTAAGATGGAATCCCTTTGTTCAAGACCGATAATTATACATTTTTCTTTAGTTAGGCCATATATTTCAACAATGTTCCTTACCAATGAATCATTAATTTGGTCATTAGGCGTATTTTTATTATGATTGAATATTCGTATTTCATGGTTGATAGACAGGAATATCAACCCAAAGGAAGGCATCTTTTATTTATAATCTTTTCAGTATCAGGACTCTCCTCCCCCACCCAAGGATCATATTTCAAAGTATCTTTTAAATATTTTCTCTTTTTATGGATAGGCAAATTAACCCAGCCGGGATCTTCTTTTGTTATTAAAAAAGGTTTGTAAAGCAAAAAAATGGCAGATACTATGTCTAAAACAACCCATATGTTCCGAATTATAAAAATAAATAGGTTTAACTGGATGAAAAATAGTTGTTGAAAATCCTGTGAATGTTTAAACAAAGCGAGCTCCTGCTTCCTCAGATCATCTACAAGCTAATACTTTTTCTTCATCGGTTAATAAACTTGTCTCAATCATCACTTTTACAGTTGCTTTCCCTTTTGCGGCATCTGCAACTTGTTGAATTTCTTGTTTGACTATATCTGCTTCCCCACTTTTCCCTGCCCCTATATTAATTTCCATGTCTATTTCTTCCGCCCCATTTTTTATTGCATTTTCTGTCTCAAACACCTTACTTTATTAGTTTTCTTTTTTACCGATTTTTCAAATTGACCGTGTCCATAAATAATCCCTACTATTCTCCCGTTATTGCGCTTGACACATATTGATCTGAATTATCCGCAAATAAAACTTTTCCTTTAAGGCCTACGGGAAGATTTATGTAAGGATCTTTAATGGCCATAGCTCTTACTATTGTTCCTTCTGGGAACTCTTTAATCTTAAAATTGTTTCTTTATCCAATTCCGTATGAAAATTTATCCCCTTCAATAGGTGAATGATCAACGATCGCGTGCCTGTTGAAGGCGAAACCAAGCTTAAGCGCGGCAGGAAAGCAAGCAAATATTAATGAAAAAGAGGGCTACTCCTTGGTAGAATGATAGTCGGGAAAAACAACACTACCAGAAAGGAGTAGTCCCTCGTGGAAAAAATATAAAAGGAGTAACCCACATGAACAAGGATATCACAGAATTCCCAAATTTAAAACAGATTGAGCAAATCCTTTGGAATAAATTGCAGGAAATCTTTTCAAAGGCTTTGAAAAGTCTTTTGGAGGACATGGATCAACAGATTGCCGAAGAACGGGATAAAAAACGGTTTCGGCTGCTCGATAGGCGAAAGCTCAGATCGCCAGCCTCTTTGATGAGATTGAGGTGAAGCGAAATTACTGCCTTGACCGAAAAACCGGCGAATATGTCCATCTTCTGGACCGTTATTTGAAATTCGAAGGAACAGGCCAGCCCGTTGATGGAGGAAGCGGCCATCGAATTAGCCATTCAAGGCCCTGCCTATCGAAAAGCGGCCCGTACGTTAGAAACGCTTCTCGGCTATCGGGTTATCAGCCATGAGACGATCCGAAAACCCCTCTTGGAGGTATCAAGTATTCCAAAACGGGAGTCCGTGCACCAGCCTGGATGCCCACATGCGCTTGACTCAATCTTTGGCAGGAAGCCCTTTCCCTTTTTCCCGGATGCCGTGTTAAAATAAAAAGAAAGATGCGGGTTTTCTTTTTTGCAGAAACCGTTGGAGGGATCATTTTGGCCAATAAACTTATCTTGATCGACGGAAACAGTATCGCCTACCGGGCCTTTTTTGCCCTGCCGCTATTGAACAACGACAAAGGGATCCACACCAATGCGATATACGGATTCGCCCTGATGCTGTCCAAAATCCTGGAGGAAGAAAAACCGACCCATATGCTGGCCGCCTTCGATGCCGGGAAAACCACCTTCCGCCATCAAACCTTCAAAGACTATAAGGGCGGAAGGCAAAAGACGCCCCCGGAATTGTCCGAACAGTTCCCTTTCATCCGCGAACTTTTGGAGGCGTACGGCGTCGCCACCTATGAATTGGAACTGTACGAGGCGGATGATATCATCGGCACGATGGCCCGCATGGCGGAACAGGAAGGGTTCGAAACGATCATCGTGACCGGGGACCGGGATTTGACCCAGCTCGTCTCCGGGCGGACGACCGTTTACGTCACGAAAAAGGGCGTGACGGAGATGGAAAAATATACCCCGGAACATGTCCGGGAAAAATACGGTCTTTCGGTCTCCCAGCTGGTGGACATGAAAGGGCTGATGGGGGATGCGAGCGACAACATCCCCGGGGTGCCGGGGATCGGGGAGAAAACGGCAATCAAATTGTTAAAGGAATTTTCCTCCGTGGAAAACCTGATCCGGTCGATCGACCGGGTCGGCGGGAAAAAACTTCAGGAAACATTGGCCGCCTATAAGGATCAGGCCCTCATGAGCAAAGAATTGGCCACCATCGAACGGAATGCGCCGGTGGAAATCTCGCTTTCGGATATTGCCTACACCGGGGAAAAAAAAGAAAAGATGGCCGCCCTGTTTAAAGAACTGGGCTTCCAATCCTTTCTGGAGAAAATGGACGACATCCCGGCGGAAAAAAAAGAACCGCTGAAAAACATCGAATATGCTTTTTTGGAGGAAATCGATGATTCCGTCCTGTTGAATCCGAGCGCCCTCTATATGGAAATGATCGAGGAAAACTACCACCGCGCGCCGATCCTCGGGTTTTCCCTCGCCAATGCGTCGGGCAATTATTTTTTGCCGACGGAAACGGCCATCCGTTCCCCGGCCTTTCAAAAATGGCTGGCGGATGAGAAGAAAAAAAAGTTTGTCTACGACGGGAAAAAGATGATGGTCGCCCTGAAAAGGCACGGCTTGGAAATCAACGGGATCGATTTCGACCTGCTGTTGGCCTCCTATTTGCTGAATCCGTCGGAGTCCCTCGGAGATTTCGCCGATGCGGCCGCCGTCCACGGCTACACGGACGTGTTGTCCGACGATGAATTTTACGGCAAGGGGGCAAAACGTACCGTTCCCGGCGAAAGGGAGCGGGCGGAGCATATCGTCCGGAAAGCGCTGGCCATCTACGCCCTGAAAGACCGGCTGATCCGGCAATTGGAGGAAAACAAGCAGGATGAGCTTTTCTTCCGCCTGGAGATGCCCCTTTCCCGGATTTTGGCCGAAATGGAAATGACCGGGGTCCGGGTGGATACCGGCCGTTTAATCGAGATGGGAAAGGAATTCGCGGGAAAGCTGGAAGAAATCGAAGCGGAGATCCACCGGTTGGCGGGCGAACCGTTCAACATCAATTCGCCGAAACAATTGGGGACCATCCTTTATGAAAAGCTAAAACTGCCGGTGCTGAAAAAAACGAAAACCGGATATTCCACCTCCGCCGATACGCTGGAAAAACTTCAGCATCAGCACGAGATCGTCGATAAAATCCTCCATTACCGCCAATTGGGGAAACTTCAGTCCACGTATATCGACGGGCTGTTGAAAGTGGTGAACAAGGAGACGGGAAAGGTTCATACCCGGTTCAATCAGGCCTTGACGCAAACGGGGAGATTGAGCTCCACCGACCCGAACCTGCAAAACATTCCCATCCGTTTGGAGGAAGGAAGAAAAATCCGGCAGGCCTTCATCCCCTCCGAGAAGGATTGGCTCATTTTATCCGCCGACTATTCCCAAATCGAATTGCGGGTGCTGGCCCATATTTCCGGGGATAAAAATTTAATCGACGCCTTCCTCAAGGATATGGACATCCATACGAGCACCGCCATGAACGTCTTCCATGTGGAAAAGGATCAGGTAACCCCGGAAATGAGGAGACAGGCGAAGGCCGTCAACTTCGGCATCGTTTACGGCATCAGCGATTACGGTCTGTCACAAAACCTGGGGATCAGCCGGAAGGAAGCCGCGGCATTTATTGAGCGGTATTTCCAAATCTACCCGGGCGTCAAGCAGTTTATGGAGGATATCGTCAAAGAGGCGAAACAAACCGGCTATGTGACCACCCTGCTGAACCGCCGCCGGTATATCCCGGAGATCACGAGCCGGAATTACAACCTGCGCAGCTTCGCGGAAAGGACGGCGATGAATACGCCGATTCAGGGCAGCGCCGCGGACATCATCAAAAAGGCGATGATCGATATGGCGGAGCGGTTGAAAAAGGAAAAATTGAAGGCCCGCATGCTGCTGCAGGTCCACGACGAACTGATTTTCGAGTCGCCGAAGGAAGAGATCGGACGCCTGTGCCAAATCGTTCCCGAGGTGATGGAAGGCGCGGTCGAGTTGAAGGTGCCTTTGAAAGTGGATGTCGCCTACGGGCCGACTTGGTATGACGCCAAATAAAATGGCTTCCCCCGCCCGGCCGCTTTTCACCGCCGCGGATTCCCGACAGGTTTTGAACGGAAAAAGAGAAAATCCGAAGGGGAGCGGCGGGCAGCCTCCGGTTTGAGAAAATCCCCGGAGGGACGAGACGGCCTTCGCGGGAAGAAAAATCCCGAAAAAGGGGAAGATGGACCCGGGGGAAGGACGATCGCGGAACGATGGGCGGCCTCCCGGGGAAGAATAGGGCCCCGATCGGCCGGCGGTTTGCCGGCGGAAGCAACGCCCCGGAAAAGGGGCGGCGGATTTGTTCCCATCCATGAAAAAACCCAAATTAGAAAGGTTTTGCCAAATGCCAGAACTGCCGGAAGTGGAAAACGTACGACGTACATTGGAAAAGCTGGTTGCGGGAAAAACCGTTCACGAGGTGGAGGTATTCTGGCCGAAGATCGTCAAGCATCCGCAAGACTGCCGGGAATTCTCCCGGATCTTGAAGGGGCAGACGATTCAAAAAATCGGCCGGAAAGGAAAATATCTGCTCTTTTATTTGGACAGGGACGTATTGGTTTCCCATTTACGGATGGAAGGAAAATACGGCTTGTTCCAAAGGGACGAACCCATGGATAAGCATACCCATGTCGTTTTGACTTTCCGCGACGGGAAACAATTGCGTTACCGGGACGTCCGGAAATTCGGCACGATGCATGTTTTCCCGATCGGGACCGAATGGGATCGGATGCCCCTGGCCGGTCTCGGTCCGGAGCCCTTTTCCGAAGCGTTCACCCCCCGATATTTGCACGAAAAGCTGCAAAAGACTTCGCGGCCGGTCAAATCGGTGCTGCTCGATCAAAGGGTGGTGGCGGGAATCGGGAATATTTACGCGGACGAAGCCCTGTTCCGGGCAGCCATCCATCCCGCCGCGCCCGGATCCCGCCTGACGGCCAAACGCGTCCAAAGGCTTCATGAAGCGATCCTGTCCACCCTTCGGGAAGCCGTGGAAAAAGGCGGCAGCACCGTCCGTTCCTATGCGGATTCCCAAGGGAATTCCGGCCGGTTTCAATGGGAGCTGTCCGTATACGGCCGGGAAGGCGAACCTTGCCGGAGATGCGGCCGCCCGATTGAAAAAATGAAACTGGGCGGAAGGGGAACCCATTTTTGCCGGCGATGCCAAAAATGAAACGGAAAAAGATAGATTCCTTTTTTTGCAGATTCAGATTCTTGGACGAAATCCGAACGACCCTTTTTGGCGCACGGTGTGACCCCGTGTGTTTTTTCTCCGCATTTCGGGACCTGTCGGGAGCTGCCCGGCCATGCCCCGGCCTTCGGCGCGGAGACGGTGAAGGCCAGGGCGTTGGGTGAAAAAAACGAACGGAAAACGGATGGCGGAAGACCGGCCCGCGGACAGGGCCGGCTTTTGCATAAAGGCGGGCTCGATGACCATCCTGGCTTTTCCGGTCAGTTGTTCAAAGGCCTTGACCGGAAAGTCCGGATCCGGCCCGCAGGAAGGGAAAGGGGAAATCCTTCGGCGCCGGGGGAGCGCCTTCGCCTGCCGGCGGTCCGGGAATCCGGAGCCGGGAAAGGGGAGGCCGGTGTTTGGCATGGGAATAGCCCTTTACATATGATATGTTTAGCATCGTAAAGGAAGGGGTTTAAAAGCATGCCTCCTCTTTCGCTCCTTTTTCTCGCGCTGGCCGTGAGCATCGACAGTTTCGGCGCCGGATTCACCTACGGGCTGCGGAAGGTGAAAATTCCGATTTCCGGCTGTTTCATCCTCGCCCTTTGTTCGGGAGCGGTACTGTATTTTTCCGCTCTCCTGGGACTTGCGGCAAACCGGGTTTTGCCGGAAAACGCGAGTCAGATGATCGGCGGGTTTTCCTTCGTATTGTTGGGCGTCTGGGCCCTTTGGCAGATTTTGCGGGAACGGAAAGCTTCCCCTCAAGAAAAGAAGGATGAACAAAGGGAGAGAATCCTGCTAAAATTTGAAGTAAAGACGCTCGGCCTCGTGATCCATATTTTAAAGTTGCCGACGGCGGCCGATCTCGACCGTTCGGGAACGATCCGGGGCATGGAGGCGGTCCTGTTGGGCATCGCCTTGTCGGTCGACGCTTTCGGCGCCGGCTTCGGCGCCGCCATGCTCGGTTTGCCCCCATTGGGCCTGGCATGCGTCACCGGTTTCATGAGCGCCCTCTTTGTCTATTTGGGCATCCGGGCGGGCAAGGGAATTGCCAAGGCCGGGTGGATGGGCAGACTCACCTTTTTGCCCGGCATCATCCTCATTCTTTACGGCCTGTGGCGGCTTTCCCGCCCGTTCCGCCATCCGGCAAATTAAGAGGAGATGGAGGAAAAGCAGTGACGGTATTCATCGGGATCACGGGAGGAATCGCAACGGGAAAAAGCACGGTTTCCCACATGTTGAAAGAGCTGGGGTATCCGGTGGTAGACGCGGATCTCCTGGTGAGGGAAGTGCAGCGGCCGGGAGAGGAAGTTTACCGGCAAATCGTGGAAAAATTCGGCGGGGAGATTTTGCTGGAAAACGGGGAGATCAACCGGAAAAAACTGGGCGACATCGTCTTTACAAATCCCGAAAAGCGGCGATTGCTCAACGCCATCGTCCACCCCGCCGTCCGCAGGCGGATGCGGGAAGAAAAGGAAAGGGCGTTAAAAGAGAGGGAAAAGGCCTTGTTCCTGGATATCCCCCTTCTTTTTGAAAGCGGGCTGTTTTCCGAAGTGGATAAGGTGATGGTAGTCTATGCCGATGAAAAAACCCAGCTCGAACGGCTGATGAAGCGGAACAATCTGACGAAGGAAGAGGCTTATTTCCGCATCCGTTCGCAAATGCCGATCGAAGAAAAAAGAAAGCGGGCGGACCGGGTCATCGACAACCGGGGTCCGCTGGAAAACACGAAAAAACAGTTGCTGGAAATATTGGCGGAATGGGGAATCTCCCGCGAAGGGCCGGAAGAGGCCCGCGGAAAAAAGGAATCATGAACGGCCGGGACCGGAGAAAGAAATCCGGTCTTTTTTTTTGCGGAAGGAGGCTGAAGGAAAATCTGTATTCTATGATTCCTATCAATCTGGTATAATAGAAAAAAAACGGAAAGGGGGAACCTTGATGAAAAAACCGCTGTACCTTTTGTCCTCCGCTGCACTCATGACCACCTTGTTTTCGCCCCATGTATCCGCGGAGGAATACAAAGTAAAAAAAGGGGACTCCCTTTACAAGATCGCCAAAAAATATCAAGTCACCATCTCCGATTTGAAAGCTTGGAATCACTTAAAATCGGATGTCATCTACGTCGATCAGGTTTTAAAGATCAATAAACCCTCCAAATCTTCCTCCGCCGAAACGAAGGGGCAAACACCCTCTCAAGGGAAAACATACATAGTGAAAAAGGGCGATACGCTGATCCAGATCGCCAACCGCCATAAAATTACCTTGGCCGAACTGATGGCTTGGAACCATTTGAATTCCCACCTGATTTACCCCGGTCAAGTCTTAATCGTTTCCGAACCCCGCACGGATGAGGCTTCCCCGTCCCCGGCAAATGGGCAGGAAAAGAAAAATGACGGGGCTTCCTCCGGCGGAAGCGGGCTCTACACGGTTAAAAAAGGGGACACCCTTTGGGAGATCGCCAGCAGATTCGGAATGACCGTCAATGACTTGAAAAAACTGAACGGGCTTTCTTCCGATTTGATTTTTCCGGGGCAAAAGCTGAAGGTAAAAGGAGCTGCCGATCCGGATAAAGGGGGAAAGGGCTCCGATGCGCCCGAAAAGGAAAACCCCGTTGACCAGTGGGCGAAGACCGTGGTGGAAGAAGCGAAAAAGCTGGTCGGCCTGCCTTATGCATGGGGCGGAAGCTCCCCGGACGGTTTTGATTGCAGCGGATTCGTTTACCATGTGTTCAACAAGGCGGGAAAATCCCTGCCGAGGCTCTCGACCGTCGGCTATTACAACCGGTCTTATTATGTGAAGGATCCGAAGCCCGGCGATCTGGTCTTCTTCGAAAACACCTACAAAAAAGGAATCTCCCATTTGGGCATCTACATCGGGGATAACCGGTTCATCCACGCCAGCTCCGACGGCGTCATGGTCTCCCGCCTGGATCAGCCCTATTATAAATCCCGCTTCGACGGGTTCAAAAGATTTTATTTCTGATCCGAAGCGGCGAAATCCGATACGAAACCGCGCGTTCACAGGCAACGCGCGGTTTTTTATTGGATTCGGAAAGAATTGGGCAATTTCATTTTGAAAAACATAATGAATAAAAATATGATATACTAATTAAGGGATATTCGATAAAAATGTATCTTTTTTATTCGTTAAGGAGGTACGATATGACCAGTCGCGTGGCAATCAACGGATTCGGACGGATCGGCCGGATGGTGTTTTGCAGGGCGATCATGGAGGACGAACTGGAAATCGCCGCCATCAACGCCAGCTATCCGGCGGAAACTTTGGCCCATTTGATCAAATACGATTCGGTGCACGGAAAATTTCCTGCGGAGGTCAAGGCCGGCGAAAACAGCCTGATCGTCAACGGGAAAAAGGTGCCGCTTCTCAACGACCGCGATCCGCAAAATTTGCCCTGGGCCCAATTGGACATCGACATCGTCATCGAGGCGACCGGCAAATTCAATTCCCGGGAGAAGGCCGCCCTTCATCTGCAGGCGGGGGCGAAAAAGGTGTTATTGACGGCTCCCGGAAAGGATGAGGATGTGACCGTCGTCATCGGCG
>Ga0310825_101255_pt1 | contig 10598 bp, 11 predicted proteins | sample WT_ome_9_FD_202243 | JGI IMG/M metagenome (GOLD analysis project Ga0310825, IMG submission 202243) | Sorghum-adapted microbial communities enriched on wild type (WT) sorghum from Joint BioEnergy Institute, Emeryville, California, United... ... | reverse complement strand
GCCCCGATCTGGTGCATTTGTGCACCAGATCCGCCCATACGCGCACCAACCACCCCGATCTGGTGCATTTGTGCACCAGATCCGCCCATTACGCGCGCCAACCGCCCCGATCTGGTGCATTTGTGCACCAGATCCGCCCATTACGCGCGCCAACTGCCCCGATCTGGTGCATTTGTGCACCAGATCCGCCCATACGCGCACCAACCACCCCGATCTGGTGCATTTGTGCACCAGATCCGCCCATTACGCGCGCCAACCGCCCCGATCTGGTGCATTTGTGCACCAGATCCGCCCATTACGCGCGCCAACCGCCCCGATCTGGTGCATTTGTGCACCAGATTCGCCCGCTCGCGCGCCAACCGCCCCGATCTGGTGCATTTGTGCACCAAAAAAAGGGGAACCCGGCTATTCCAGGTCCCCTTGACGCTTCATGCCTATTGCGACTCATCGAAACTTCCGGTCTGAAAATACCGCGCCAGCTTGACGATGAGCGAGCCGATCCGCTGGTCGGAAGGCTGAAGCACCGGCGCCACCCCTTCCTCTTCCAGCGCCTCCGCCGTCACCTTCCCGACGGCGGCCGCCAGCACGTCTCCCGACAGCCGGCTGCGCAGCATCTCCTTCATCCCGAACCGGCCGGCCATCTCGAACAGATAGCGCACCTGCAGCGCGCTCGTGAACGCCACGGCGTCGAATTTCCGCTCCTGCAGTTCTTCCAGGAACGACCGGATGTCGGATTCCGGAGGAGGCACGTGGATATAGGGCATGAGTGTCTCCACGACCGCTCCGTTGTCCTCCAGCCATCGCAGCAGCCGCTCGGGCCGCTCCCCGTGAAGCTGCACGACGACCTTCCGTCCGTCCAGCTGCGGTGCTTCGCCGAACGCGCGCATCAGACCGGCGGATGTGCCGTCATCGTCGGATACGGCCGGCGAAATCGCCCATTCCTTGAGAAACTTGCGCGTCTTGTAGCCACGGGCGGCCACCCGGGCCGCCCGGAGCAGGCGGAGCCAGTCCCACAGCATGTCGGATTGCCGCGCCACATCCAGCAGCCGCTGCGCCCCCTGACCGGTGGTGAAGATCACCCAGTCCGCTCCTTCGGCGATCACCCGCCGCATCGCCGGTCCGATCTCCTCCTCGTCGGTCAGAATCGTCCCCTGGGCGGGCCGGATGTACGCCACGCCGCCGAAATTGGCCACCAGCTGTTTCACCTCGTCCTGCTTGCGGGCGCCGGTAACCGCGATCTGTTTTCCCTCAAGGCTGAGCATCTCTCTCCCCCCCTTTCACGTCAGCCGAGACCCAGCAGCCGCCGAACTTCGAGCGGCAGTGGGTCCGCCCGGAACGACTTGAGGCTGTACACCGCGAATGCGCGGGTGACCGGGTTCAACGACCGGTCGGGCACCGCGAGCGAGATTCGCTGCATCAGGGGGGAGCCGTCGAGCTCGAGCTTCTTCACCTTGCGGCTCCTGAGCTCTTCGCGGACGGCGGATTCCGGAAGGAACGCCGCCCCCATGCCGGCCAGCAGCATCTGCTTCATTCCGCTGACGTGATCCATCTCCATCACATGCGCCGGCCGGAACGCCTCCTGCCGGAACCGGCTCTCGATCAGATCGCGCGTGTCGTCGTCGCGCCTGCCGACGATGAACGTCTCGTCCCGCAGATCGTGGAGCGATACCACTTCCCGGGACGCGAGCGGATGCAGCCGGTGCACGAACAGGTGAAGCTCCTCGCTGTAGAGCGGCACCAGCCGGACATGCGGCCTTGCGGCCGTGCCGTACACAAACCCCAGGTCCGCCACCTGATCCTGCAGCCATTCAAGGATCGCCGGCGTCGAGCCGGTCAATACCTGGATATGCACCCCGTTCTCCTGCCGGTCGAAGCGGGCCAGCAGAGCCGGCAATGCGCAGGTGTTGAACATCGAGGTTCCGGCAATCTTCAGGGAACGTTCGAACGACTCGTGCTGCAGCCGGGTCAGTCCGGCCGCCAGCACCTGGAGCGCCCGTTCCGCATAGGAGCGGAACACTTCGCCCGCAGGGGTCAGCACGGCTTCGTGTCCGGCACGGATGATCAGATGCTCGCCCAGTTCCTCTTCGAGCTGCTGCATGCGGGCGGTCACCGTCGGCTGGGAAACGCCCAGCTTGCGGGACGCCCCGACGAGGCTCCGTTCCGACGACACCGCCATAAACGTGGTCAGTTGCTGCAAGTCCACTTTCCTTCTCCTCCCCGCCGATTCCCGCCGTTCACGAAGCGAACGCTTCCTGCAGCAAGTAATCCCTGAATTGCGCCGCCACCCGGCGCATCGGGAGGCTCCGGTGGCTGACCATATAGGCGTCCCGATGGATCGGGAGCGCCGGCCTCAAGGCAGCCGTCCGGAGCCGGCCGGACTTCACGTCCTCTTGAACGGCAAGCAGCGGGCTGAAAGTGTAGCCGATGTCCCGGTACACGAACTGCTTCATGGTCTCCGGATGATCGGCGGTCACCGCCTGAGGAAACGCCGTCTTCTGCCGGGCGAACCACTGGCGGATCCGCCCCCATTCATCCGAAGGCTGGCCGGGGGCGATGAGCCGGTGCTCCGTCAGATCCCGGGCCGTGAGCACCCCCTTGTCCGCGAGCGGGTGCCGGGGAGAGAAAACCGGGATCACGGGCGATGAACAGATCTTCATCGCCTTGACCCCCTTGTGGACGACCGGCCCCTGAATCAGGCCGATGTCCACCTTGCCGTTCATGACCCAATCGATGATGATCGAACTGTCCGTAAGCATCACGTTGGTGTGGACGTCCGGATATTTTTCCCGGTACAGCGCCATCACCTGCGGCAGGAACCAGGTGCCGATCTCCGCGTCCGCCGCAATCAGCGCGGGCTGCTCCCGCGACTTCAGACGCTTCACCTCGGCCGCGCCTTCCTCCAGCAGGTCGAGCGACCGCATCAGGTAGCCGAGCAGCAGCTCGCCCTTGGGCGTAAGGGTGACTCCTTTCCCGGAGCGCTCCACCAGATTCGCGTCCAGTTCCTTGCCGAGCGCCCGGATCCGGCTGTTCACGGTCGACGGACTGACCCCCATCGCCTCGGCCGCCCTCGAAATGCTGCCATGTTCCGCCACACATACGAACGTCCGGATCTGATCAACATCGATCTTCAAATTCGACAACATGCGCGCCGTTCATCCCGCTTCTGTCCAGTTTGCTTCATCGAGTAGAATATAGATCTTGCCGCCTTCGATTTCAACATCATAAGTCCGTACGCAGCCGCGGTCCGGCGCCTGCACCCGGCCGTCCGTCACATCGATTTTCCAGTCATGCAACGGACAGAAGACGTACTTGCCGCTGACGATGCCTTCCGACAGCGGACCGCCCTTGTGGGGGCAGCGGTTCTCGATCGCATGGAACGACCCGTCCGACAGATGGAACACCGCGAACTGGCGTCCGTTCAGAAACACCGACCTGGCGCCGCATCTCGGAATGTCCTCCGCGTTTCCGATCCAGTATCTGGGCATGGTCCTCTCTCCTTTCGCTCCGCCTCAGCCGATCGTGATCGGTTCGAACTGCTTTCTGAGCTCGGGGTTTTCCACCCGTTCCTTCCACGGATCCTTCGTCACGGACAGCGCGACGTCCAGCCGTCCGTTCAGCTCCCGGCGCGTCTCCGGATCGGCCAGCACATCCTGCACGTGCTTCAGACCGACGCGCTCGATCCAGTGCGAAGTCCGTTCCAGGTACTGCGCGTTCTCCCGGTAATATTGGAGAAAAGCCCCCGACCATTCGAGCACTTCCTCCGGCGACTTGACCGTCACGAGCAGTTCCGCCGCCCGCAGCTCCACGCCGCCGTTGCCGCCCACGTAGATCTCCCAGCCGCCTTCGATGGCGACCACGCCAATATCCTTGATGCCGGACTCGGCGCAGTTCCGCGGGCAGCCGGAGACCGCCATCTTCACCTTGTGCGGCGTGTACAGCCGCTCGAACTTCCGCTCCATGTCGATGCCCATCTGGATGGAGTCCTGCGTGCCGAACCGGCAGAACGTCGAACCGACGCACGTCTTGACCGTCCGGATCGCCTTGCCGTAGGCGTAGCCCGACGGCATGTCGAGTTCTTCCCAGATTTTCGGAAGATCTTCTTTCTTGACGCCGAGCAGGTCGATCCGCTGGCCGCCGGTCACCTTGACCATGCGCACATTGTATTTCTCCGCCACGTCCGCGATCTTGCGCAGCTGTTCCGGACTCGTCACGCCGCCGTACATCCGCGGCACGACCGAGAACGTGCCGTCGTTCTGGATGTTGGCGTGAACCCGCTCGTTGATGAAGCGGGAATCCGATTCGTCCTCGTAATCTTCCGGGAACAGCATCCCGAGGTAGTAGTTGAGCGCCGGACGGCATTTCGAGCAGCCTTCCGGATTGCTCCAGCCGAGCACGTGCATCACTTCGCGGGTCGAGCGCAGCCCTTTCGCCCGAATTTCCCGGCGAACCTCGTCATGCGACAGTGTCGTGCAGCCGCACATGCCCGCCTTGACCGGCGCCGCTGCCGCGGACTCGCCGAGCTCGCTGAGCATATGCTGCAGAATCTCCGCCACCTGGCCCTTGCATCGGCCGCAGGAACGGGACGCGTTGGTGCAGCCTTTGATCTGCTCCACCGTCGTGCAGCCCCGGTTCCGGATCGCGTCCACGATCACGCCCTTGGACACGCCGTTGCAGCCGCAGATCATCTCGTCGTCGGGCACGGACGCCCAATCCGTGCCGGCCGCCGCTTCATCGGCGCCGCCGAACAGACTGAGCTTGCCGAACGCGCTGATGTCCGCCCGCTTGCGGATCAGGGAGAAAAGCTTCTGCCCGTCCGATGTGTCGCCGAACAGCACCGCGCCGACCACCCGATTGCCCCGGACGAGAATTTTCTTGTATATGCCCTGGGCCTCGTCATGGATGCGGATGGCGCGCGTATTGCCTCCGTCCCGGAACTCGCCCGCCGAACAGACATCCACGCCGGACACCTTGAGCGAGGTAAACGTGACCGACCCGGTGTACGGGTCGGTCGGCACGCCGGCGAGATGTTTCGCCAGCACCTGCCCCTGCTCGTACAGCGGCGCCACCAGCCCGTACACGATCTCCCGGTGCTCCGCGCATTCGCCCACCGCGTAGATGTCCGGATCGCTCGTCTGCATGTAGTCGTTCACGACGATCCCGCGGTTCACCTCGAGGCCGCTTCGCTTGGCCATCTCCACATTGGGCCGGATGCCGACCGCCATGACGACGAGATCCGCCTTCTCGGTCGAGCCGTCCGCGAACATGACGCCCGTCACCCGCTTGCGGCCCATAATTTTCGTCGTCTGCTTCGACAGCAGGAAACGCATGCCCTGCTTCTCCAGTTCCGCCTGCAGCATGATCGCCGCCGTCTCGTCCAGCTGCCGCTCCATCAAGTGGTGGAAAATGTGCACGACCGTAACGTCCATTTTCAGGTTGAGCAGCCCTCTCGCCGCCTCGAGCCCGAGCAGACCGCCGCCGATGACGACCGCCTTCCGGTAATGGCGGGCCGTCTCCATCATCGTCTCGCAATCCTTGATGTCGCGGAACGCGATGACGCCTTCCTTGTCCGCACCCGGCAGCGGCAGCATGAACGGCAGCGACCCCGTGGCGACGATCAGCTTGTCGTAAGGGATTTCCCGGCCCTTGTCGGTCAGCACCCGTTTCCGCTGCCGGTCGATCAGCGCCGCTTCCTCGCCGGTGTGCAGCGTGATGCCGTTCCGGCTGTACCATTCATAGGTGTTCAGGAAAATGTCATCGATCTTCTTATCGCCCTGCAGCACCGAGGACAGTTGGATGCGGTTGTAGTTCGGATACGGCTCCTTGCCGATGATCGTGATCTCGTACAGGCTCGGATCAGCTTTGAGCAGCTCTTCCACCGTACGGACTCCCGCCATGCCGTTGCCGATCAGAACCAGCTTTTTTCTCATAAGAAATGCCTCCCGTTATCATTGAAATGGCTTCAGCCGATCCGGTATACCGGCTCATCCGCGCGGACGTCCCTGGAGTAGAGCACGGTTGCGCCCGACCAGTGAATCTGTTCGAGCAGGTCGACGACGCGGCCGATCACCACGAGCGAAGGAGCCTTGAAGCCTCCCAGGGCGGCATCCTCCGCTGCATGTCCGAGCGTCGTCACGAGCGTCCGCTGTCCGGGCATCGTGCAATTCTCGATAATGGCTGTCGGCGTGTCCGCTTGTCGGCCGCCTTCCATCAGAAGGTCGCAGATGAGCGCGAGGTTTTTCATGCCCATATAGATGACGAGCGTGTCCGCCGTCGCCTGGCTCTTGAGCCGGTCCGGGTCGACCGCCGGCTCGCCGCATTGCCGATGCCCGGTGATCAGGGCGACCGACGCCGCCCCCGCCGTCCGGTCGGTCAGCGGAATGCCGGCCCAGGCTGCGGCCGCGGCGGCCGCCGTCACGCCCGGCACCACTTCGATCGGCACGCCGTGCTTCCGGCAGTACGCCGCTTCTTCGCCTCCCCGGCCGAAAATGAACGGGTCACCGCCCTTCAGCCGGACGACGCGTTTCCCGCTCCTGGCCTTCTCCACCAGCAGCGCGTTGATCTCGTCCTGCTTCATCGCGTGGCCGTGCGGCGATTTTCCGCAGTAGATCCGCTCGGCCCGGGGCCGCGCTTCCTTCAGCAGATCGGGACCCGCCAGCCGGTCGTACACGATGCAGTCCGCCTCCCGGATCAGCTCCAGCCCGCGGACGGTGATCAGCTTCTCGTGCCCCGGTCCGGCGCCGACCAAATAGACCTTGCCCGGCCCGCCGCTCATTTCGCTTCTACCGCCTGACCCGCTGCGGGCAGCACGGCGGCGGTTCCCTGCGGTCTTGCGGCCGGCGCTTCGCCCTTCGAGCGATGGGCGGCATAGATCGCCATGCCGGTGAACAGGAACCCGCCGAGCACGTTGCCCAGCAGCACCGGGATCTGGTTCCACAGCCACCAATCCGCCGCGCTCACATCCGCCCCCAGCATCATGCCGGCCGGAATGACGAACATGTTCACAACCGCGTGTTCAAAACCCTGCGCGAAGAACGTCAGAATCGGCAGCCACATGGCGACGATCTTGCCGGACGTCGAGCTGGACGTCATGCCCATCACCACGCCCATCGTCACCATCCAGTTGCACAGGATCGCCTTCACGAACACGATCCCCCATCCGGACGCCCCGAGCGCCTCGTAAGCGATCGTCTTCGCTTCCGCCGCCTGGATGAGCCGCTGGGCCATGGCCGCGTCCATGTTGCTGCCCATCGCCGTTACCGCAATGCCGTACAGACAGGCGTACACCGCGCACCCCAGCAGGTGGCCGACCGACACCCACGCCCAGTTGGCCAGCATGCTGCCGGCCGTCGCTTTCCGTTCCTTGACCGCCAGCGGGATCAGCGCGAAGTTTCCTGTCACAAGTTCCATTCCCAGCAGTACGATCATGACAAAGCCGACCGGAAAGAGCAGCGCACCGACAATCGGCGTCGTCTCGAGCGCCACCTGGAACGCAAGCGTGGTGGCGAAAGCCAGCAATGCGCCGCCCAGAAAACCGCGCAGCACCAATTGGCGCGCCGGCAGCGCCGCCTTCCTGGCCCCGGCCTCCACCATCTGCTGCACGATCAGATCCGGCCTCACATACGTCATGTTCTCTCTCACTCCTATCCCTTATTGTGTTATATTTGTTTACACATGATTATAAGAGTTGTTGTCGTGATTTTCAATATGCATATCAGAAAATTCGCTTTTTATTTTGTTTATGGGGTATAATGGGTGTCTGTTTCTGGTGTCAACCTGCTTTGTTGGCCCGATAAGCCGTGATTCAATTCTATCGTGTAATGTTTTATTACATAAATGTTGCCGGTAAGCACGGCGGCATCATGCTTTCCATGGATGGGATACAACCGGAGATCGGCTGAAAATAACGCGAAGCAATTCACAATAACTACTCCCGCCGACAACGAAAAACCGGGCGCGCGGATGATCCCGCACGCCCGGTCTTCGGGAGATGAATGACCTTACGTCAAACACAGCTCCAGCGGTTTGTCGGCGGACGTCTCAACTTCCTCGGCGACTTCAAAGATGATCGTGCCGGTTTTGCTGGACAGCGGGTTCAAGCTCTCCATGAAAATTTGTCCGGAACCGCTTCCATCATTTCACCGCGAATCAAGCGCGGTTAACAGTCCGGCGCCTGCCCTCCAGCACCAGCCAGGCCAAAAGCGGCAGACACAGCACCGCGAGCGCCAAGCCGCGCAAAGCGTCATCCCACCCGATAACCCCGCCGCTCAACAGCCGGTAGTAGGCGTACAGCGAGTACGGCAGGGCAATCAGCACCGCCGTCGTCACCCCTGGCGTGTACATGCGAAGCACCACCGCTTGGCCGAGATGCGTGAAGACATGCAGGAAATAGACGGCCAACACTGCGAGGTACGGGAGGTAGATGCCGAAAAATACCGCCATCGCCGTAACGCCGAAGATGACCGTATAAATCCACAGCACATCTTCCGCAAACCGTTTCGTATTCATCCGAAATGTATCCTGAAGGAAACGCCGGAAACGGACGGGCACCATGCCGAGCACCGCCTCTCCCCGCCGGCACAGCCAGTTTTCGACCTTCAGGATCTCCTCGAAATCGTGAAACACGAACGTCAGCGGCAGCAGCCACAGCACGCTCGCCAGGTCGATCCGACCGTCAATCGCTGCCAGCAGATCCGTGACGCTCATGCCTGCCGCGCTCCTTCCCTGCCCCTGGGTCCGCCGCCTGGCAGCAACCCGTTCAGGAACAGATGCGCCGCATGCCGGCCGAGCTCCTCCGCCGTCTGTTCCCCCGTTACTGTATAGCGGAAGACGAGCCGTTCGACGGATGCGACGATCGCTTCGGCGGCAATCACCGGCTCAATCCCGGAATCGACGATGCCGAGCGACTGATTGCGTCGCATGTTGCGCGCGATCTGTTCGACGATCCGGTCCCGATAACGCTCCCCCGCCTCCGTATCCTGCAGGACGATACGGGTGAGATTGGCGTTTTTGCCAAGCAACTCGAACAATCCGACGAATACGGCCGCAATTCGCTCCTCCAGTTCGTCCGGCGGATATTGGTCGACCAGCCTGCCCGCGTCCGTATATTGATCCAGCATCTCGCCGAACCGGTTCACCAACGCCTCCACCATGTCTTCCTTGCTCTTGAAATACAAATAGAACGCCGCCTGTGTGAGTCCGGCCTCCGCCACGATTGCGCTGACCGTTGTCCCCTTCACGCCCCGCTCGGCAAACAACCGTTCCGCGGCGGCAAGCAGCCGGCTGCGGCTGGCCTCACCTTTTCTCGCCATACCGGGCACCCCCTTATAACTAACTAATTAGTTAGTTATAAATTAACGTTGTCTTGATCCATTGTCAACGGCATACGGCAAAGCCCGGCTCCCCGAGATCCCGGGTGCCGGGCCGCGCTTGTCATTCGGCCGCTGCCGCCGTGTCCGCGCCGTTGCTTTTCTCCATCAGATAGAACACATAGTCGGTCGCCGTTCCCGGATAGCCCAGTTGGCGGATCATCGCCGCGATGTTGCCGCGATGGTACGTGCCGTGATTCACCACATGTTCGACGATGTCCGCGCAGCGCGTCTCGAGCCGGCCGTATTGGGGGTGCTCGATCGCAAGCGGCCGTTCCAGATCGCGTTGTTCCCGCAGCCAACTCCGGAAATCGCCGGCAACCGCCGCGAACAAACCGCGCATCTCCTCCAGGCTGCGGCCTTGCGCTTCCTCCTGCCACACGGGAATCTTCGGAAAAATCTCCGCATTCGGAACGCCTTCGAGCACGGCCAGCCAGAGCCGGTCGAACCGATAGATGTGGGCAAAACAGCCGGATATGGAAGGGAACACACTCCGGATTTCGGCATGCCATATGTCTTCCGGAAGCTCCGCCAGACGATTGAACAGCCGGGTGTTCGCCCAGACGTGGTAATCGTATCGCTGCCGGACGGTTGCGTCGCTCACCAGAACCCTCTCCTTCGCGTTAATGGATGTTCATTTCCATTCTAACGGTCTCTCCTGACAACCGCTGTCAGTCAAGTCCGCATGGAATTCCATGATGCGCCGCGCCCGCTCCGCGACCTGCCGCTTCAGCCGCTCCGGACGGACAACGCGGAGCCTCGTGCCGAAGGTCATGAGGTAAACCGGCATATACTTGTCCATCGTCGGCTCGTCCATTTCCAGGCACACCTCGCCGTCGCCGCGGCCGGTCACCATGTGCTGCAAATGCCAGTGGCGGCAGACGGCGTCCAGACTCTCCGCGTCGCCTTCCAGGCAGATCCGGACGATCGGTCCGTCCGCTTCCCTTCGCTCGTCCGTCTGCACCCGGAAAAACTCGGCGGCGGAAAACCGCTCCGGTCTGGCGAACCGTTCTTCCGTCTCCCGCAGGTCCGTCATCCGGTCCACGCGGAACGTCCGCAGCCCTCCCGCCTGGTGGCAGTATGCGACCGCATACCAGTGATGATTGCGGTATGCCAGGCCGTGCGGATCCAGCTTGCGCTCGCTGACTTCCCCCGATTCTTTCTGATAGGTGACCCGCACCGTGCATCCGGCCTGAGCCGCCTCTTCCAAGCGGCGCAGCCGGTCGGCCAGGG
>Ga0310825_101252_pt1 | contig 10618 bp, 22 predicted proteins | sample WT_ome_9_FD_202243 | JGI IMG/M metagenome (GOLD analysis project Ga0310825, IMG submission 202243) | Sorghum-adapted microbial communities enriched on wild type (WT) sorghum from Joint BioEnergy Institute, Emeryville, California, United... ... | reverse complement strand
AGCCGGGAGGATATGCCGCAGCGGCCGCAAGGCTTTACCCTTGCCTGGCCGGAGGGCTGTGGTACGCTGAGACGCAAGGCGGCTGAGACAAAAACAAGGGCCGCCGCTCCTGGCGCAGCCGGGAGCGGACCTTTTCCGGAGGCATCGGAACGCAAGGGAGGATCAGATGGCCGATTGGAATCTACAGGCTCTTGGCCGGCGCCTGGCGCGGCGGCTTAGAGCCTGTGAGTCGCTCGGCCATCCCGACCGTGAACTGCGGGATCCAAAGAAAAAGAATGTAGACAAAATACTTTGAATAGTGGACAAAAAGTGGTAAGATGGGTACAAAAGAGGGTGATCGAGTGGATCAAAGAAAAAGCATCAAAGTCGTTCCAACGGTAAAAACAGCTTTGAGAGAGGTCAAAACGGCGGAGAAACTGGCATCAGAATCTGAGACCATCGCCTATCTCATTGAAGTTTACCGAAGAAAATCGGACGAACTCACCAAGAAACAACTGCGGGAAATCCAGGAAGCGATTGAGCAGATGCATAAACAACAAACGCTCTCGGTGTAAAAAAACTCAGCAACTAACATAGGACGATAGGTGGTTATGATGAAAATCGAGAAAACCCAATCCTATATGAAAAGTATTGATGATCCGGACTTAAAACTGGCGGTATTCTACGATCGCACCGCCACAATAAACGGAAGCAAATGGTCATTAAATGAATTTCTTGCAAGCGAAAAACATGAAATTAAAGAAGTCATCTTTGTACAAGGATTCACCTTGGCCCAAGACAGCTTTCACGTTCTCTACAAAGTAAAAAAACAATAAAGCCGAAGGGGAAACTTCAACAGCTTCCCCTTCCCATTCCTTTAGCGTCATCGAATCCGGCCTCTCCTGAGCATGATGAACAAACCGATCACAACACTCATAGACACAAACAGCGAAACATGAACTTCGAGCGTAACGGCAACAGAAACAGCAATAAACATAAGCATTACTCCTTTCAAATTTTATTTTTTCTGCCCTAACTATCGCTGGATCGATCCGGAACGTTGCGAAGTTTCTTCACCAACCGCCCTGTCTCAGGCCGATAATTTCCTCTCACCCTTAAAAGTCGTTTCCTCCCCCGAACGTTCTCAATTTCATCACCTCCTTGAAAAAATCCAACCGGCTTGCGCAGGCCGACAATAAAACGATCCGGTGGCGCGCGGTATAGTGCGCCCCGGATCGCCGCGAAAAAAATGAAGGGCTACATCAGCCCCTGCTCTCTTAAGGAAACGAACCGATTGTGGCCGATTACAAGCGAATCCATCACTTCAATCGCAAGAATCTTCCCCGCCTCACATAACCGCTGTGTCATCGTCACGTCCTCTTGCGAAGGGGTTGGATCTCCACTGGGGTGATTATGCGCGAAGATGATGTGAGATGCGTTATTCAAAATGGCCGCCTTAAACACTTCCCGCGGACTGACCAGCGTGCTATTCAACGTCCCCATAGATATAAAGTGCAATCCGATCGGTTTATTTTTCGTGTCAAGCATCAGCACCACAGATACTTCGCGATCAAATTCGATCAGATCTTTCAACACCTCATAAGCATCATTGGGATTTCTGAGCGTGACAGCTCCGCCCGGCCACTCACCAACGAAAACTTGCTTCAGTTGGATAATTTGAATGGGCTTCATCGAATCGCTCCTTATCATGATCTCCTGCGCGTAAAACGCAGCCACGCAGCAAGGAGCGGAAAAGGCTGGACGTTGGATCAAGAGGACAAGTGACGGCCGCAATCGGCCGGCGCGGGCCGGCTTCCATGAAAACACATCGTCCACCCCGGAGGGGCTTGGCCTTTGCAGCGACGATGCGAAGTGGTAAGTTTGGAGCGCAGGAGACAGAAAACCGAAAGCAATTGTAAGCAAGAGACGCTTGGCGTCTCGGCGGCAATTGCGTATCAATCAAAGGGAGCTGCCTTATGGCAGCTCCCCTCCTTTTCCCGCCGGCGCCCGGCAGCTGTGAAGCAGCTGCGGTCCTGACAAAGCAATTAAAAACGAAAGACGCCGGCGTTAATTGCGTTATAATCAAAAGGAGCTGCAAAAAGCAGCTCTTTACCTTTTGCGCGCACGCTGTGAATCAAAGTCATAAGATCCGACCAGGCGGCAAAACAGCCCTCCCCTACCTTCAAAAATGAACAGACAGCTGCATACGCATCAATTCGGAAAGGATGGTTCAAAATGTTTACCCCGCGTTTTACGCCTCAGCGGGAACAACAATGCGAGACGATCGCTAGGCATATGCGGGCGATCGGAAAGAAACTCAGCGCAAAAGAAATATTCGAAATGGCGGCTAACAGGCCGGATTATCTCTATCGCCTGACAGTGGCCGAAATCAATGCCTGGACGTATTTTCGTGAACACAACCACTACCCTTCCCTTGATGAAATACCTGACCCCAAGCCAGATGTTACCTATTTTATTCGCACAAAAGACGGAAGAGAGCTGTATCGGTATGAAAACGGCAACTGGATTCATATGGGCGGCATCCCCGACGATGTTTACCGATGATTTTTTAATAGACGACGTTTATTCATAGATGATCCTGGTCACAATACTACCAGGAGGGATCGAAATGAATTGTCGGGAATGCGGAAGAAAATGCCGGGGGTCAGCTGAATCCATGAAAAAAAGAAACGGCTTATGTTCGCGCTGTTTCAAAGCGTGGATCCGGATCGAAAAAATGATCCCCAAGGTTGTCTTGCCTTAATACTCGATCCGGCCATCCGAATGGCGTACAGGAATGATTCGAAACTCCTTCGGCCCGCGGTATCTCTCCTGCAGCCATTGCACATACGCTTCATTGTTGACGACATGACGGATGATCACGGCCGCCAGGCTTGTCTTACTCATATCGCATGCCAGCGCCAGGCGTTTGAGTTTGTGATGCGTGTCGGCATCAAGCGTCGGCAGCACCTTATACGTCTTCCCCTTTCTTAAAGTACTTCCTACTCCCTGCTTTTGCATTGCCGTTTCCCCTCCCCGATTTGGCCTTTAATTACTTAAAGATTTAGCGATTTAGTCATTAAATATGCCGGTAGGGGGGAGGTTAGACCAACCTTGCTTCGCGGCCGGCTCCTGCAGCTGGAATCAGAATCATCTCACCCGCAATAAAAAACCAGACCGCAAAAGCGACCTGGCCGATCAGGAATTACCTTCCCAATTCAAAATCATTCATCCGCTGTAACGTAGGCGTATTCATCGTTCGCTGCAACAGCGCTTCATGAACTGCGCTTCGAATCGTCTCCACAACTCTTTCATATGTGCCCGTCGAAAGCAAAAGTCCCAACGTGACCTTGTCCATTGATTGAGGACTTAATCTTCCCACCGATTGCGTCAACCAATGCCGATTGTACGGCACGGTTTGAAAGGTAAGCGCGTATGAATCATGATCGAGGAACGGGTTTTGTGACTTTTCCAATGGAATATGCGTAGGTTTCAGAATCCCTTTCTCCGCCGCAGACTGTGCGGTGCTTATCGGTACGACCAACACTTGCTCTTGAGGCAAACGCGGATCTTTGGCATCCGTAAGGCAGATGCCCATATGCTTTCCCCTGATACTGTAATCCGGGAGCGGAACGCCGGAAGAAAGATCGTGCGGCGGAAAGTTGCACCAAAACACGTCACCGCGGCGAAAATTGTGAGCGTGCGTCGGTTGATTAACAACTGTCATATTTGAAAAAAGATCAGCAGCTGCAACTTGTTTTTCGCCGGAGACTTGCCCAGCCTTTTCGATCAATGCGTTGGTGACTTCCTTATAGATTTCTTCCCTCATCATTTCATACGTGCCGGTCGAAAGCAAAAGTCCCAAATCTATGCGCTGCATTTCTGCAGACGAAAATGGGATATGTCCCACCTTCTCCGGACCGATCCAGTGCCGGTTGCAGGCAATTGGTTGATGCGTTAGGGCATAGGCGTCAAATGGCAGGAACGAAAGATTTTCTTTTTCCAACGGGACGACAACCGGCTTCAATGATGTTTGATTGTTCAGCTTTACCGCCTGATCGACGATAGGGACAACCAGGGCTTGTCCATTCGGAATCCGCCTGTCATTTGAGTCAGTCAAACAAACCGCAAGCGCCGACTGGCCTTCAATCCGCGCATAGTCAGGCGGCGGAGTATAAAGGCTATTCAGCACCCGATCCGGGAAATGACATCTGAATACGTCACCGCGTTGAAATTCAAGCATACGATCCCCCCCCTTAAACAATAACACCCCCTACCGAATCGGTTGGGGGCGCTGAATTAGACTTGCTTTGCTTCCTCGATCATTTTCGTCCTGGCAACCAGTGTTTCTTTCAGCATGTTCCGTTCCATGATGGCGATCGCTTCCGGATCACCGGCTCCGACCAGGTCGAGCGACGTGCCAATCCGCTCTTCCATCCAGCGAATGGCCTCAGACAATCCAGAGCTCCGATTCTCTTGGCGCATACGTATCGCCTCCCGTTAGTGTTTTTATTTTATCAGGAATGGTACCGAATTACAATTCTATGTGATAAAATGAATGGGCGAGGGTTCGCCAAAATTTCTCGCCCAAAAAGTCGATTTCATTTTGAGATCGGCTTTTTGTGTTTTACATAGAGATTCAGCAGTTTGTCCAATTCTTGCGACTTTGCAAGCACCTCCGGGTGTAACGGCCCAAGGTGTTGCAACCCATTCAGCTGTCTTCTGCAAAGCTCAATCGCCTCGGTTATTTCATCCAGCCTGCATCGCCTCAGCTGCTTCATTCCGCGCACCCCCTTCCATTGCGAAGGGGAGGCTGCCAGCAGCGTATCCATAAATGAATGAAGCCTCCTTTCGATTATGAATAGCGGCCAGTTCGATCGGTAATTGGGAGACTGGCCGCCGGTGCAACCATTACGCAACTTCGTAGATGCCTCGCATCTTTCTCCGAATGACACCTTCGGCTTCAAGTTCTTGCAACGTGCGCCGAATCGTGGCTTCCGGCGTATTGGTTTTTTGCAGCTTCGACGGAAACTGCCGTTTAATTGCTTCAAAGACGGCTGAAGGTGTGATGGCATCCATTTTTTTCAGGACGTGCTTTACAGCAGTCTTCCAGCTGATATACTTTTCAGCATCGATCTTCCGGACGCTGGCTGGAACAAGAATCCACATTTCGCCGCCTGGCTTGTAATCCGTCCGGAACAACAGCAGATGCTCCGTGACGATCGGGATGAAATTTCCCGCGTATTGCTTCCGAAAGCTGGCCGCGTTATGTTGCACCTTGATAATGTGGCGTACCGGCTGTCCCGGCCAAGCCATTTCACGCTGAATGCTCTTGATGCCGCCTTTGTATGCCATATCGCCTACCAAGACGGCAACATAGCGACTGTGAGCTGCGGCCTTGAAGTTGACGTGGCTGACGGCTTCTATAAACTCTCTCCACTCCATACGGCTCATATCCTTGTACTGCAGCTCCTTCGGCAAGTCGGCTGCATAATCAATCATTCGCCAGTACGGATAGTGCAGCATGGTGAGGTCAAAACCGTAATCATGAAAATCATCGTTCACAACATCAAAGCCATTGTGAATGTCATCCACAATGAACGGCAGCTCCAGCTCTTCCGCTACATCTCGACTCGTCCCCCCTCCCACCATCGGGTCGTATATGTACGGCTTCTTGATGCCATTCGCCTGCAGATAGCGAATGAGCTTGACAAGCACTTCACCAGCGTAATTCCCCCGGTAGGATGACGTTCCGTACCTTCCTCGTTCTGGAATGGAGATCAATGTCGTAAGTTCTTCCACATCTCACACCCCCGATATTATTTAGCGGCCCGGTGTGGCTGCCGCCGTGGCTCAGACGTACCACAGGGAAAACACATCTCTGGAATTGCTTCGCCCGATCGCCATCTCGGGACCCGGCGCGCCGCTTGTCGGCGTGCTCGGGGGTAGATGGCTCGGCTTGGCAAGGGCGCGAGGATATACCGGACCGGCAAAGCCGGGAGGATATGCCGCAGCGGCCGCAAGGCTTTACCCTTGCCTGGCCGGAGGGCTGTGGTACGCTGAGACGCAAGGCGGCTGAGACAAAAATAAGGGCCGCCGCTCCTGGCGCAGCCGGGAGCGGACCTTTTCCGGAAGCCGGGACGCCGGCGGCCGACGAGCTGCAGGAGTTCCCCCGCCTGGCCGCATCCAGGAAGCCGGGACGCCGGCGGCCGCCGTCGCCGAAGTCACGGATAGAACTGCTGGAGGAAGAAAACGCCCTGCTTGCGCTCGAACTCGCACAGACGCAAGCGCGTCTTGAGCAGGCGGAGCAGGAGCAGGCTGCATTGCTGCTGGAACTCGTCAATCGGGAGGTGATCTAGAATGGATTGGTTCACCATCGTCAAGCGTCACTATGACGCCGGGCGATACACCGAAGCACAAGTCGCTGTATTTGTGCAGGCCGGCAAGATCACGCCGGAACAGTATCAAGAGATCACAGGTTCTGCGTATGAGGGCTCCGCCGAATAGGCGGGGCCTGATTTGTTGGGGGCGGTGCAAAATGGACGGTATTACAATTACGGCGGTCATATCGGCCGCCGCAGCAATCAGCGGGATTGTGCTCGGCTGGCTCGGGCGGTCGCGAACCGTGCGTCAGGACGGCGCCGAGGACGGCGAGCTGCGCGCCAGCGTTGAGTATATCGCGCGCGGCGTGGATGATCTGCGCGTGGAGATCCGCTCTCAGGGTCAGCGGTATGACATGCTCGCCGAACGGGTGACGCGTGTCGAAGAGAGCGCGAAGCAGGCACATCGGCGGATTGACCGCCTCGAAAACGAAGGGAGAGGTTGAAAATGATCAAACAATGGCTCCGCGCGGCGACGATCCGCGCAATCAAGACGGCCGCACAGACGGCCGTCGCTACCATCGGCACGACGGCCGTGATCTATGAGGTGGACTGGCGGATGGTCGCCGGAACAGCCGCGCTGGCTGCGCTGCTGAGCTACCTGACCAGTCTGGCCGGGCTGCCGGAAGTCGAGAAGGGCGAAGGTGATGAGGTATGAGGATCGCCATTGACGCCGGTCACGGGCCGGAGACGGCCGGCAAGCGGTCGCCCGACGGATCGCTCCGGGAATACCATTTCAACAGCGTGGTCGCTCGGTACGTGGCTGACCGGCTGTTCAACGGCTATGAGGGCATCGATATCATGCTGACGCATGACGACAGCCGCGACGTGCCACTCCGGGAGCGCACCGACCGTGCGAATGCGTGGAAGGCCGATCTGTTCGTGTCGATCCACGCGAACGCTGCGGGAGATGGTTGGAGCAGTGCACAGGGCATCGAGACGTATGTGTACGAGACGCGCCCGCCGGCGGCCGTCGCGCTCGCCAACGCCGTCCAGCGGCAACTGATCCGCGCCACGGGTCGTCCGGACCGCGGCGTGAAGTCTGCGAATTTCCACGTGTTGCGCGAGACCCGCATGACGGCCGTCCTGGTCGAGTGCGGGTTTATGACCAACCGGGATGAGTGCGAGCTGCTCAAGAGCGACGAATACCGCCGCAAGTGCGCGGAGGCCATCGTCGCCGGGATCGTGGAGACGTACGGGCTCAAGTCGAAGCAGCCCGCGCAGCCGTCGGCAACAGACGAGGTATCCGCCTGGGCGCGCGAGGCGCGGGCCTGGGTGGTCAAGCAAGGCATCACGGACGGCAGCCGGCCGAAGGACACGGTGACACGCGAGGAGCTCTGGACGATGCTGTATCGGGCATTCGGCGCCCAGAAATAACCGATCCCCGCTCGGCTATGTGCTGGGCGGGGATTTTTTGCTTTGGGCGTACTCTTCAAGCAGGGGGAAATTCAGACATCGATCTCGTCCGGGACCAGCCAGCCGCTCACCGGGTGGTACCTGCTCAGCTCTACCGGCATGTGCTGCGGAATGCTGACCGCGTACTCTCCGGTAACGATTTCGCCCTCGAAGGGCCCCTCCGTCTGGTCGACCGGGAGGAGCAAAAACGCAAAACCTTCGCGATCCTCTTCGGTCAGATCCTCGACGTTTACAACCCACTTGGTGACGCGCTGGATGTATACGGCTGCATACCCCGTTTCCTTGATGGCGTGGAGAGCTTCCCAGTACATCTCTTTCCACGAGGTGTTCGGCTCAAAAACTTTCAGGGGATCGCGCTTGCCATCCACCAGCCGATAATACTCCGAGATCACTTTGGCTTTTGCCATCGTTTCATTCCTCCCGTTCGCTCTTTCTGATTCTAATTATACCCATATAATTGTGTTATACAAGCGAACACAACACGAACAAATTATGAACTTTTTCGCTCCCGGGCATATTCCTCCGCCCGATCCCGTCTCCACAACGGCCGCCCCTCGAACACCGCGTCCGGCCGGGGGAACTTGCCCCGGTAGGTGGGCTTCAGCGCCCGTTGGCCGGCCAGACTGACGTTCTGTTGGGTTGTTCCGAGCAGACGGGCGAATTCTGCGGCGCCGATGAGGTCAAGGATTGTGTGGTCAGCCATTCGGTTCATCCTTTCGTTTTGCCTTTTCGAGATACGGTCTGTGATACTGCTCCTCAAATGCCTTACGATCCGCGATTGCTTCTGCCAGCGTGCTTCGCGGCGGTCCCCATTTCCGTTTTCCCTTCACCGATATATGCGCCTCGAAAAACTCCTTACCGTTCCGCATGCGCCGATGCACGCCCTTGACACCGGTACCGCTGTCAGACCTGACCTTTTTGGTCAGGATCGGAATCTGGACGCCATCAACGGTGTATTTGGTGTCGAGTGCTTGTCTTGCAGCGCGAATGTGATCGTGCTTAGAACACCCGCAGGTAGCTGCTCCGCCAATGCGCAAAATGGTCGCCGTAAACGGTTGGAGGTTTCCGCATCTGTGACATTTACAGAGCCATAACGCTTGCCCCCGCTCGTTCGTCCCGGCACGCTCAATCACTTCGAGGTATCCGAAGCGCTGCCCGGTCAGGTCGAGCGCATTCGCGGGCGTCCGTTTTCGCAGGCAGCCGCAGGACTTTTTTCTGCCGGTCTGAAGTTGGCTCTTGGTGGCGACAGTGGTTTCGCCACAGGAGCATCGGCAGATATATGCCGCCTCGTTCCAGAGTTTTTCCGGAGACGCTCCGATAACTTCGAGCTCTCCGTACTTTTGACCGGGCATGATTTGTTGTCCTCTCAATAGCACCACCCCTATATGCAGGTTGAGCGCCGCGCCCCTTTCGGGGCGGTCCCGGCTTTCACGGGACTGGGCCTAGCCCTGCAATCATTCGTAGATCAGTTCGTACTGTGAAAGATCAATGCCTTTTTCTTCCGCCTGATCAAAGATTTCGGCGCGCAATTCCTCGAACGTCGCCCGTTCGTCTTCGAAGTAGCCCCCATCCTCGTTCCACGTCGGATTTTCCGCCTCAGCGTACAGCTCCACGTCGTCAACATGGACACCATCTTCGTAGATCGGAACGACGGCCAGCATCCAATCGACAGCTTTGTTGCTGTAGCGGCTTTCGCCTGCCTTGTACTCGACGCGAACCTTAATTTTTTCCATTTTGACCATCCTTTCGTGTGTTTTCCTGCTTCCGCAGGTTGAGCGCCGCGGCGGGGTTTCCCCGCCGACCCCGGCTTTCACGGGGTAGGGCCTAGCCCTGCTCGTCAGTCTCGCGGCTCCCATCCCTTCGACTCGGCGAAGCGGACGAACCACTGATCGACTTCTTCCAGCCCATGTTCATTAAGGTCAGAGCTAAGGCGCTCGAAGCTGAACGACGGTTCCGTGTAGTGGTCGGTGCTGTACGTCGTGTTGAATACGCAGTTCCGACCGATGGGGGAGAGGTCGCCATCTTTCTCGGTTCTCTCGTAATCGACCGTGACGCGGATCTCGTCGCCTTCGTCCTGGATTTCCAACACGTAGTAGCCGCCTTCCACGTCAATCCGCGTTTCTCCCAGTAGGAATTGGATCACTTCGTTTTCCTTCATCGTCGGCATATTTAATCATCCTCCTATGATTTTTGATGCGGCCGTTCCCGGCCAATTCCTTGTAGGTACGATAGCGGCTTCCCGCGACCATCGCCCCTGTAGGGGCTAGGTTTCGGCAGCTTGCCGGGCTGCCATCGTCAGGCGGGGATGTGGATCGTGTTCCCCATGCCGTCATCCCACCCGTTTACGTCTTCGCCGGCGTCCAGCGCTTCGACGATCCGCTGCATGTCGTCCAGGTCGGCCGGCGTAATCGTGGCGATCACTTCGCCGTCCTTCACTACGTCAAACTCGTGCAGGTCGTGGTCGAACGGCCTTTCCTCGACCAGATATCCTTCGCGTTCCCAAACTCTCATCGTTCATTCCTCCATTTCGTTCTTTCTGTCTCCATTATACCCGAATAGATTGTGTGACACAAGCGAACACAATGCGAACAAATTGTGAACCTTTTCTTTTCTCCGTGACGATCGGGATGAAATTTCCCGCGTATTGCTTCCGAAAGCTGGCCGCGTTATGTTGCACCTTGATAATGTGGCGTACCGGCTGTCCCGGCCAAGCCATTTCACGCTGAATGCTCTTGATGCCGCCTTTGTATGCCATATCGCCTACCAAGACGGCAACATCAATGTCGTAAGTTCTTCCACATCTCACACCCCCGATATTATTTAGCGGCCCGGTGTGGCTGCCG
>Ga0310825_101247_pt1 | contig 10682 bp, 10 predicted proteins | sample WT_ome_9_FD_202243 | JGI IMG/M metagenome (GOLD analysis project Ga0310825, IMG submission 202243) | Sorghum-adapted microbial communities enriched on wild type (WT) sorghum from Joint BioEnergy Institute, Emeryville, California, United... ... | reverse complement strand
TCATGGTAGGGCATCTCCTCTCGTGGATCTGGACAATTCCGAGAGTACCCTACCTCTTTCTTTTTGTCTATTTCTGCATACACAAACTAATGTACGTCATCTGAAAATCAAAAATAGAGGAAAAAACTTCGCTTATTCCGACGCTTCCAAACCGTCTCCGGAACAACCGCCCGCGCCGACCGCGCGGGACGACCGGCGGAAGCGGCGGTCAACGCCGAGCCCGCCAACGGAACCCGCATTCCGCAGCCGCACGGGCAGATTCCACGCGCGCAGGCCGGCGCCGCGCGCCTCTGCAACCCGGTGCCTCAGCGATACTTCCGGCTCGCCGCCTCCAGCCGGTCCACGACGGCGATCTCCACGGTCCGGCCGCCCAGCGGGCCATGGAACACTTCACCGCCGCGCGCGCCGTGGTAGTCCGATCCCCCGGTGGCGATCACGCCGAACCTGGCGGCCATCGCCGCGTAGCGCGCCTCGTCGTCCGGGCCGTGGTCGGAGTGGTACGCCTCGATGCCGTCCGCCCCGGCTTCCAGCAGCGCCTCCACCAGTTCGTCCCGCCCGTACAGCCCGGGATGGGCGATGACCGCCGCGCCGCCCGCCTCGTGGATCCAGCCCACGGCCTCCAGCGGCGTCGGGCGGGGAACCCGCACATAGGCCGCTCCCGTGCTGCCGAGGTAGCGCTCGAACGCCTCGGCGACCGACGACACATACCCCCGCCCGACCATCGCCGCCGCGATGTGCGGCCGGCCGATCGCGCCGCCGGACGCCCGCCCGGCCGCGGCGCGCTCCACCTCTTCCCAGGTGACCGGCATGCCGAGTTCGGCCAGCCGCTCGACGATCATCCGGCCGCGCCTCATCCGCGCGTCCCGCTGCGACCGGAGCCGCTCCTGCCAGCGTCCGTCCGGCCAATCGAGAAAATAGCCGAGCACGTGGATCTCCACGCCGTCCTGCATCGTGCTCAGCTCGACGCCCGGCACGACCCGGATGCCGAGCTTTTCGCCTTCCGCCAGCGCTTCTTCCAGCCCGGCCGTCGTGTCGTGGTCGGTGAGCGCGATGGCGGCAAGCCCCGTCTCGCGAGCCAGCCGCACGTTGTCCGCCGGCGAGCCCGTTCCGTCCGACGCGGTCGAATGCGTATGCAGATCGGCGCGCCCCGCCGAATTCTTCACAGCCATTGCTTGAGATCCCTCTCCCTCAGGAACGTGAGGAACGTCACGGCCGAAATCGGCAGCAGGGCCGATTTCAGATAGATCGAGTAGAACTCCCGCTTGAACGCGGCGTCGACGAGCGGCACCATCTTGATCAGGCCGAGGGCGACTTCATGCTTGACCGAGGAGGCCGAGACGAACGAAATGCCGACGCCCGCCTCCACGGCCGACTTCACCGCCCCGGTGCTGCCCAATTCCATGACGATGTCGAGGCTGCCCGGGTCGATGTTCCGGGCCTTGAGCTGCTCCTCCATGACGAGCCGCGTGCCGGATCCCTGCTCGCGCAGGACGAACGGGTACCCGATCGCTTCCGCCAGCGTCACCTCGCCCTTCTGCGCCAGCGGGTGCGAAGCGGCGGCGATCAGCTTCAGCTCGTCGCTCATGACCGGCTCCATGTGCATGTCGGGGTGATGGACCGGCGCCTCGACGAGCCCGAAATTGAGCTGGTGGTTCAGAATTTCCTCCATGATCTGCGCCGTGTTCATCACCTTCATGCTGATCGCGATGTGCGGGTACTCTTTGCCGAATGGCCCGAGCAGGCGCGGGAGGATGTATTCGCCGATCGTCAGGCTCGCCCCGAGCTGCAGCCGGCCCTTGAGCTGCCGCGTGAACCGGGACATCGCGGCGTCCGTCTCGCGGATCAGCTCGATCGACTGCCGCGCGTAGGGAAGCAGCGCCCTCCCCGCCTCCGTCAGCTCGATCCGCTTCGTCGAGCGGTGCAGCAGCTTCGTGCCGAAATAATCTTCCATCGACTGCACCTGCATCGTCACGGCGGGCTGGGTCATGTGAAGCGCCTGGGCGGCCGCGGAGAAGCTTCCCTTCTCGACGACGGTATAGAAAATATGCAGTTGGTGAAAGTTCAGCGCCACGGGCACCCACTCCTTGCGTACATACCCCCATTATACCTGAAACGCGGCCGGCGGCATCCCTTCTCCCGCAAGACGCAAAAAACACATGCGCCCCGTCGGCGCATGTGCCTGCCGTATCCTTCATTCATTTCCGCTTGCGGCTGTTCTTGATGAGCGTCATCCGCCGCGAATGGCGGAGCCAGGAATAGTACGATTTCAGGTCGCGCAGCTCGATCGTCACGGACATTCTGCCGAGGAACGTGACGACGATCATTTTGTGCAGCGGCCCGCCGGCCAGGTCCGTCTCGCCCGGCAGCTCGGTGAATTCGGCCACGAACACGAGATCGTCGTCGATCAGGAACACATCGTTCTCGTTGCGGTAATACGGCTCGATCCTTCCCTGTTTCAGACATTCCCACATGAACGCCGCAATCTCGGCCGGATCCGACCGCGTCTTTTCGATCCGGTCGATCCACCGCATCCTGGCGTGGTTCGTGATGACGATGTCGGCGACTTTCTTGCCGCCGAGCTCGACATAGAACGATTCATAGGTTCCCCAGCGTTCCGTCGTCTTGTCTTTCATCACGAACACCTCCACCCGCGCGGGAATCTTCCGTACCGTTCATCCGTTTCCATTTTATCACAAATGCGGGCATTCCGGGCGATTGCGATCGGCGGGCCGGATCAGATGCTGTACGAACGCGTTTTGTCCGGTACGTTCTTCGAATATTCCGTCCGGATCTCACCCCTGTACGATCGTTCGACCTTCTTTACGTACTGGAGCCGTTCGATGTTGCGGATCGTATCTTCAGCCTTGTCGGCATCCATGTAGACGACGGCATAAAGCATACGCCGCGAAATGTAGTGCACCGTGCCGTACTTCTCCAGATTGCGGGCCATACGGTGGTCGCTGACCCATACGATGTATCCGACACGTTCCGGAAAAAGGGAACCGCTTTCGCGTTCGGCGGAACCGCTTGCCTGACCAACCGCGTCGTTCATCCGCATTCTCCTCCGTTCATGATCCCCCCGCTTCCGCGGGACAGGCGCCGGAGCGGGCGCAGGCGCGGCGCCTTCAGCCGCAGCCCGCGCAGCCGCCGCTGCACGATCCGCCGCCGCATCCGTTCCGGAACGCGCCGCCGTCCGGCACCTTGATGTCGTCCGACACGGCCCGCGCGATGAGGACGGCGATTTCGTGCAGCATCTCGTCGACGACCCGCTCGGCCTCCTTGAACCGGCGGACCGTGACGCACTCGTCCAACCGGCGCTGCAGCTCGGCCGCTTCCCGCTTCGCCTCGTCGTAATCCGGGTGAAAGCGGCCGAACCGGCCGCATTCCTCGAAGCGTTCCTTCGCCTTGCGGAAGCGCCGGATCAGCGCCTGCGCTTCCCCGTCCCGCTCCAGTTGCGCCTTCCAATATAAATAATCGGCAGCATCGGCCGATTGATTGATCATGTCGCCAAGATCGTAGGCTGCAAGCAGCAGCGCCGCCATGTCCAGCGGCCCCGAAGACGGGCTGTCCTGCTCCATGGACGCCGCGGCTGCCTTGAGGTGCATGGCCACCGTAGATCACCCCCGAATAACCGGTCTTGTTCACTATCATACCACTCCCGGGGGCCAAAATAGAATGGTTAATTCCTCTCGCCGATCCATTCGGGGAGCAGGAGCTGCATCTCGGACCACGAATCCCCGTCCAGCGCGACGCGGACCGCCGGATCGGCCGCGGAACCGGCGGGCCGTCCGAGCATCCGCCAGCCGCTCTCCGTCTCCTCCAGCCGTTCCGGCAGGATGTCCATCCCGGTTCCCTCCCGGACGATGCGGACGGCCGCGCCGATCTCGATCGCCCGCTTCACCATTTCACGCCGGGTGGACGGATGGACGGGGCGCGGCGGGCCGAACCAGTGGGCGGGCAGGCCGGTCGCCCGCGCCGCATGTGCACGCGCGGCGGCGGATGCGGCTTTCGCCGGGGAAGGCGTGCCCGCGACGCCGGATGCCGGCCGCATCCGCGCGCTGCCGGCGGCCGCCCGCGCCAGTTCATCCGCACAGGCTCCGGACCCGGACGGGAGAGTTCCCTCCGTTCGTTCTGCCCGTGTCCGACCGCCGGAACCCGACGCGGATTCCGCCGGCGCCGGGCCGGCGATCCCATCCGCGCCCGTCGCGGTCTCCGCCGCCGGCAGACGGAAGTCCAGATCCGGCGCATACCGCTCCAGCCGGAGTCCGGACAGCAGCCCGGCGGCCTTCGCGGTCCACGCGTCCGCCGGCGCCTCCGGGACCGTTCCCGCGGAAGAAACGCCGCGGGTCTCGCCCGCCGCACGCGCGGCCGGGTAAACCGGGCCCGCCTGTCCGACCGCTTCGGCCAGCCCGGCGCGCGCCGGAATGCCGGCCCTCGCGAGCCTTCTGCGCAGTTCGGCGGCGTGCCGGCGGTCGACGAGGAAATGCCGGTCGCCGATCCGCTCGCCCAGCCGCTGCGCCACCGACGGCTCGGCGGCGGCGCGGTCCGCGATCCGCTTGTCGTCGCAGACGAGGAGCAGCAATTCCCGAAACGCCATTCGCCCGGCCGAATCTTCCCAATCGCGGATCGACCGCGCCAGGTCGTCCGGCACGGGGCTGCCGGCGGCTTCTTGCAGCAGTTCCAGCGCTTCCGCGGCCGTCCGGCCATGCTCCTTCCAGCGCGCGTACGAAGTCGCCGACAGCCGCATGCCCGTCATCGGTCCGGGCCGCGTCTTGTCCGCGAGGAGCTCCAGTTCCCAGCGCAACCGCCAGTCGAGATCGGGCGGCACGGCCAGCTCCGCTCCCGGCATGAAGTGGATCCGGGCGCCCGCAGGGCCGTCGGCGGCCGTCTCCGGGCCGTCCATCGGATCGATCAGCCAGCGGATGACCGGTTCGTCGTCCGCCGAGACGCCGGTCTGCATCCAGCCGAAGGCGGCGAGCGTCCCGGCCCAGACGCGCCAATGCTCCCTGGCGTCCGGCTCATGCCGCTCAAACCAGGCGTCGATGCCGGCGGCCGGATACCAGACGCCGCCTTCGAGGCTCCGCATCAGCGCTCCGGCGTGCATGAAGCGCCCGTCGCAGGCCGCGAGGCGGTCCGTCACGAAGGCGAGCAATTCCCGCTCGCGGACGGCGGCATCCGTCGCCAGCCAGGCGGCCAGCGCCTCTCCGCGCCAGGACAGCCGGCCGCCGTCCTCCGCCAGCAGGCCGAGATGAAGCGCCGCGGCCAGGCCGAGCCTGAACGGCGCCGGTTCCGGACCGTCCGGGGCGAACCGCTCCCCGTACGGCCGCAGCGCGTCCGGGCCGAACGACAGCCGGGCGGCGGCCGCGGCGGCCGTCCGTTCCGGAACGCCGGCGCCGCCCTCCGCCGAGGGTCCGAGGCCGCGCTTGCCGAGCTCGGCGAGCATCTGCAGCAATTGCAGACCGAACGGCTCGACATAGTCCTGCAGCGGGCGCGCCGCGCGCCGGCCGCCCCCGAGCGGCCGGACATCCGCCGGAAGCAGCGCGGCCGTCCACGCGGCCAGCGCGTCGGACGCGACGAAGTGGAGCCGGTCGCCCCAGGTTTTGCGGACGGTGAAGACGATGCCGGCCGCGCGCAGCCGCTCCAGCTCCCGCGCGGCAACGCCGGCGGGAAGGCCCGCGGCTCCGGCCAAGGACTCGAACGGCTCGCGCTCGAACGGCAGCGAGCCGAACCGGATCAGAATCGCCTTGAGCGCGGCGGCCGTTTCCCGAGGAAGCGCGGCGGCCGCCTTCGCCGCCGTCTCCGGACGGATCGCCTCCGAAGCCCAGCCATCCGGGTCCACGGAGGCGGCGGACCACGGCGGCGCGGCCGCGAAGCGCGCGGGAGCGGCGGGCGGCAGCCGCCGCAGCCATTCGCGCGTCAGCATCCCGACGCCTCCGTTTCGGCCGCGCCGGCCGGCTCCGGCATGCGCTCGATCCGGTAGCTGTAGCCCTGCTCGGTCAGGAACAGCTGCCGCCGGCGCGCGTATTCCGTCTCCTTCGTCCCTTCCGTGACGACGGTGTAGAACCAGCACGCGTTGTCGCCCGGCTTCGGCCGCATGATGCGCCCGATCCGCTGCGCCTCTTCCTGGCGCGATCCGTAACTGCCCGAGACCTGTACGGCGACGGCGGCGTCCGGCAGGTCGACGGCGAGGTTGGCCACCTTCGAGACGATCAGCACCGGCTCTTCCCCGCTGCGGAAGCGGGCATACAGCCGCTCGCGCTCGTCATGCGCGGTCTCGCCCGTGACGAGCGGCGCGCCCCAGGCGGCCGCCATCTGCTTGAGCTGGCGCAAATATTGGCCGATGATCAGCACCGGCCGGCCGGCGTGGCGGGCGAGCAATTCGCGGACGACGCGCAGCTTCGCCGGATTCTCGGCCGCGATCCGGATGCGCGCCCGCATGCCGGCGGCCGCGTATTCGGCGGCGGCGGCCGGATCGAGCGGGACGCGGATCTCCGTGCATGTCACCCGCGCGATCCAGCCCTTCGCCTCCAGCGTCTTCCAGAACAGGTCGAACCGCTTCGGACCGATCAGCGAGAACACGTCCTCCTCCCGCCCGTCCTCGCGGACGAGGGTGGCCGTGAGGCCGAGCCGCCGCTTCGCCTGCAGATCGGCCGTCATGCGGAACACCGGCGCGGGAAGCAGATGCACTTCGTCGTAGATGATGAGTCCCCAGTCCCGTTCGCCGAACAGCTTCATGTGGCGGTACTCTTCCGTTTTCGCACTCCGGCAGGTCATGATCGAATAGGTGGCGATGGTCACCGGGCGCACCTCGCGCTCGCTGCCCGCGTACACGCCGATGTCGCGCTCCGTCAGCGTCGTTTTGTCGAGCAGCTCGGACCGCCATTGCCGGACCGACGTCACGCTGGGCGTCAGGATGAGCGCTTCGCACTTGAGCCGCGCCAGCGCCGCGATGCCGACGATCGTTTTCCCCGCGCCGCAGGGCAGCACGATGACGCCGCTGCCTCCCGATCCGCCGTCCTCCCGGCAAAACAGATCAACCGCGCGCTCCTGATAGTCGCGAAGGCGGAACGGCTCGCCGGACGAAGCCGCCGGCCTGAGCCCGACGTCCAGCCGCCCGCCCCGGCGGTACCCGGCAAGGTCGAGCACCGGAAACCCCAGCCTCGTCAGCTCGCGCTTGAGCTCGCCGCGCCGTCCGGCCGGCACGCGCCACCGGACCCGTCCGTCCGGAGCCGGTTCGCCGCTGCCCGGAAGCAGGCCGAGCCCTTCCAGCTCGGCGGCGATGTCGCCGTCGGCCGCAAGGGCGAGCGCTTCGCCTTCTCCCCCGTCCGCTTCCAGCGTCAGTTTGCCGTATCGTCCGGCCCAGACCCCGATCCGGTCGATCAGTCCCGCGGGGACGTCGTATCGGCTGAAGTGAATCAGGCCGTCCGTCATCTCGTCAGCCGTCAGGCCGGATGCCGCCGCGTTCCAGACGGACAGCGGCGTGATGCGATAGGTGTGCAGATCGCCCGGCCGCTTCACCAGTTCGGCGAAGCGGGCCAGCGATTCGCGCGCCGCCTCGGCGTCCGGATGCCGGGCATCCAGCAGCACGGAATCGTCGCTCTGGACGATCAGCGGACCGCCGGCCGCATGCATGGCACCCACCTCTCACGTTTTGGTAACAGTATGGGAGCGGGCGGCCAATTTTATGCCGGCCGGATCAAACGAAAAAGCGGGCCTTGAAGCCCGCATTCCGGCACAAGTTCCTGTTAACGGCGCGGCGGCTCAACCGTTCTTCGGCGCCCGGAATCCCGCCGCTTCCGCCTCTTCCGCGGTGCAGAACCAGACTTCGGCGATCGTCCGGTCGTAGTAACGGCTTCCGGGCACATGGTAGATCTTCTCGCCGCGCGAGTTGATGTTGCCCTTGATGTCGGGCGACGGGCAGGCCGCCGATCGCTCGCCGTCCCCGCCGTCCGGCGCGTCCCTGCCGCCCGCCGCCGGCGCTCCGTCCGCCGCCGCGGCCGTCTCTCCGCCGCCCCACAGACCCGCTCCCGCGGCCCGCGCCTCCCGCTCCGCTTCGCGGAAACGGTCCGCCAGGCTGACGTCGGGCGGATAGGTCGCCGCGTTCGCGTAGCCCTCCAGGACGAGGCGTTCGTTGAACATGAGCCTGTCGCCCGGGAGAAAAACAAACCGCAGCAGGCGGCCGTACCGGTCGGTCTCCGACACGTCCCGGAACATCCAGACCGTCTGCCCGGCGAGCATGCGCTTCGTGTAATTTGCCGCTTCTTCTCCGAAATATTCGACGGTTCCCGAAATTTCAGGCGTATTCACGCCGATCAGCCGCACCCGGCTGCCGTCGCGGGTCACGAACGTGTCGCCGTCGACGACCCGCTCCACGACCGCTTCTTCGGCCTTCTTGCCGGAGAGCTCCGGATAGTCGGCCCAGACCGTCTCCCACGGTCTCGTCGACGCGGTCTCGGCCGCGCAACCCGCCGCCGCAAGGACGGCCGCGACCAGCATGAACCAGCCGGCCAGCCGCGCGGCGAATGGCGATATGCCGTTGCCCATGGTATGTATGCCTCCGCTGTCCGATAATATCGCCGTTTATTTTCGCCGGAATCCGCATCCAACCGCCGCCCGCGCCGGGAGTTCCCTTCGGCATGAGCGCCGAAGGGCCCCGTCCGTCAGTGGACCGCGGACGGCTCGCGGTGCTCGTGCTCGGAGATGGCGCTGAGCGCCTCGCCCGCTTCGTTCACGAAAATTTCGCGAACGGCCAGGTCGCCGATCGAGACGACGCCCACAAGGTCGCCGTTATCGACAACCGGCAGGCGTCTGATCTGATTGTCGGCCATCAGGCGCGCGCATTCATCGACGGTCATCGAAGAAGGCACCGAGCGGACATCCTTCGTCATGACCTCGGTCACGGACGTCGAACCCGAATGTTTCTCCGCGTAGCCGCGGACGACCAGGTCGCGGTCCGTCACGACGCCGACCAGCTTCCGGCCTTCGACGACCGGCACGAACCCGATGTCGTGCTGCTTCATCAGCACGGCGCACTCGTAAATGTTGTCCTGCGTTGTCGCCGTCACGGGACTCTTCGACATGATCTCCTTGACCGTCTTCGCCATGGGGCATCCTCCTCGCAAGGATCATTGCCGGCCGGCCCGTTTCGCCTCACAGCCTCGTGCCGGCCTTCCGTTAGGCTTGCCGGATCGCCTTCCGGGCATACGATGCGAAGTATGCCAGACGCGCCATGGCTTACGGGTCGGATGCCGCCTCCGCGGCGTAATGATCGGCCATCGCGACGAGCAGCCGCGCCGCGGACAGCATCGCCCGCTCGTCGATGTCGAAGCGCGGGTGATGGTGCGGCCAGACGGCGCCGCACTCCGCGTTGCCCGCACCGACGAACATGAAGCAGCCGGGAACGCGCTCCAGGTAATAGGCGAAATCTTCGCCGGCCATGAGCGGCCGGATCCGCTTGACCGCATCGGCGCCGAACAAGCCGCGGGCCACCTCGAAGAACCGCTCCGCTTCCCGCTCGTCGTTGACGACCGGCGGATAGCCGTCGCGCCAGTCGAGCGAATGGTCCGCGCCGAACTGACGGCACACCGCGTCCGCGACCGCGCGCAGCCGCTCCTGCACCCGACTCCGCACCTCCGCGTCGAACGTGCGGACGGTGCCGGACAGATGGCAGACTTCCGCGATGATGTTGGGCGCGGTGCCGGCGTGGAACGAGCCGATCGAGACGACGGCCGGCTCGAGCGGGTCCACCGACCGGCTGACGATCGTCTGCACGGCCTGGACGAACGAGGCGCCGGCCGCGATCGTGTCGACCGTCTCGTGCGGCATGCCTCCGTGGCCGCCCCTGCCCCGGATCACCAGGGCAAACTCGTCCTCGGACGCCATGATGTGCCCGGGCGCGCTGGCGATCGTGCCGAAGGGCAGCGGCGTCCACAGGTGGACGCCGTAGATCGCGGATACGCCGTCCAGCGCGCCGTCCGCGATCATGGCGAGCGCCCCGCCGGGCGTCACCTCTTCGGCCGGCTGGAAGAGCAGCCGACGCTCGCCCGCCAAGCCGTCCCTTGCGGCGGCGCAGTGCGCGGCGACGCCGAGCAGCGCGGCCGTATGCGCGTCATGGCCGCAGGCGTGCATGACACCGGGCACGGTCGAGCGATAGGGCACGTCCTTCTCGTCCTGGATCGGCAGCGCGTCGATATCGGCGCGCAGCGCGACCACCGGCCCGGGATTGGCGCCGCGGATGACGGCGACGATTCCGTTGCCGCCGACGCCCGTGCGCACCTCGTCGCAGCCGATTTCGCGCAGCCGCTCCGCAATCCAAGCGGAGGTCCGCTCCTCGCGGAACGACAGCTCGGGATGCATGTGCAGATGCCGCCTCCAGGCCGTCATGTCCGGCATGAGACGCTCCAGCATTGCGGCGGATTCCGTATGATTCCGCATTCTTCCGCCTCCTCTTCTCCCGCGCCGCGCGCACGCGGCGCGGCCGTTGTCCTTGCCGGCCCGTATATTCTCAGTTTATCAGAACCGGCTTTCCGTGTGAAACCGCGCGAATGCTTGGCCCCGGTTAGAGTAAAATTTGTGTTGGGGTAAAGATTGGAAAAAGCGGGCATAGAAAGAGAGCCTCTCCTTTGGTAGAGTAGAATTTGGCAAAAAACACACACTCAAAGGAGGAGGCTCCTGTGCAGCAC
>Ga0310825_101241_pt1 | contig 10741 bp, 7 predicted proteins | sample WT_ome_9_FD_202243 | JGI IMG/M metagenome (GOLD analysis project Ga0310825, IMG submission 202243) | Sorghum-adapted microbial communities enriched on wild type (WT) sorghum from Joint BioEnergy Institute, Emeryville, California, United... ... | reverse complement strand
CGGGAAGCCCGAGGTTTGCCGACGAAATCGAGGGGACGTGCTCCGCACGGGAGATCGAGCGCAGCAACCAGCTTAACGAGCGGTTGTTCGAGAAACTGGGGGAACGTCGCGACCGGATGTTCTTTGGTGATACGAAGAAACATCTGTTGGTGGGCTCGTCCGAAGGGCGGGAGATTCCGCTGTACGTGAGCAAATTTTTCGTGATTTCGCCGCATACCCGGCCGGAGCATGTGCATGAAGTCGTGCAGTATTTGAAGGAATGCATAACTGAGGTATGTGAAGCATCTGGCGTACCGGCAGTGAACTAAGCAATGACCTAAACAATGACCGCAACATATTAATCAATCCAGGAGATGAACTCGCAGTGAAAGATAAAATAAAACGTTTACTGTTCGGACATATCTCTTCAAAGATCATGTTAGGTACGACAGGTTTGCTCCTGATCGCGGTGCTTTGCTTCATCGGGCTGCTCACCGTCGTGAATTCCACGCTGAGCGGCAAGCTGAAGAACGAGCTGGATCACCGGCTGGAGAGCAATATCCGCATCGTACAAAGCGAATTGGAGCGGATTGAAGGCAATAAGCTGGAAATCGACGGCATCGATAGCCCGCTGTATCAAGAAACCCGTGAAGCGATGGACCGGCTGAAGGAATTATACAATTTGGAGAACGTGTATATTTTGTCCAATGACGGCGGCACGGAGCGTATCATCGCTTTGTCTGACACCGAAGGCGACTATAATATGGAGTATCCGTTCTCCGAAGAAATGAAGCAGGCCATTGCACACGATCAAAAAACGATCAGCAGCATTTATAAAGATGAGTTTGGCGTACATAAATCGATATTTGTTCCATTAAAAAATGCAAACGGTACGACCACAGGGCTGCTGGGGATCGATCTTGATGCCTCTGTCATCCCGGAAACCGCCTCTGCGGTGCTGCGGTACAGCACCGTGATCACCATTCTCGTTCTCGTCATCGGTTTGCTGTTCGCTTACCTGCTGGGCCGGATGATTGCGAAGCCGATCCGAACGCTGGTGCAGGTGACGGATCGTTTTGCGACCGGGGATTTGACCCAGGAGATCGAAATTCGCAGCCGCGATGAGGTCGGTCGGTTGGCGGAGGCGTTTGATACGATGCGTTCGAATATGAAACAGTTAATCGGTCATATTTCCGCTTCGTCCCTCGAGGTATCGGGAACCAGCGTCCAGTTGATGCAAGTTGCTAAAGAGTCCAGCGAAAGCGCGCAGCAGGTGGCGGTTTCGATGAACAATATGAGTGAAGGCATTAACGAGGTCGTGGAATCGATCACTCATAGCTCCGCCTCGGTGCAGGAAATCCAACAACAGTTAAGCGGCGTTGTCGCCGATGTGAACACGATGCAGTCTATTGCCGAGAAGGTCAGCAAGCAATCGTCCGAGGGCCAAAACATGGTGGACGAGACACTGCGTCATATGAACAAGATCGAACAGGTCATGCAACACTCGGAAACGATGGCCGGACAACTGGAGGATCACTCCCGAGAGATCGGCGAAGTGATCAATATGATTACGGAGATCGCGCAGCAGACGAATCTGTTGGCGTTGAATGCCTCCATCGAAGCGGCGCGCGTTGGCGAAATGGGTCGCGGCTTTGCCGTGGTCGCCGGCGAAGTCCGCAAGCTGGCAGAGCAATCGGCTGAAGCCGCCTCGTCGATTACCGAACTGGTGGCCGGGACGCAGGAAAACAGCCGACTCGTTATAGAAAGCATCGGCGAAGGCAGCCGGGCAATTGAAGAGGGCCAGGAATGGATGAGCAAGACACATCAAAATTTCCGCGAAATTTTCCAGGGCATCAGCGATTTCTCGGCCCGCACCGATCAACTGCTGCAGTCGTTGCTGCTGGTGGAAAATTCCTATCACAGCATTTCCGCCTCGGTACAGCAAATTTCCGGCGTGACCCAAGAGCAGGCCGCTTCTTCCGAGGAGGTCGCAGCCGCGTCTGAACAACAAAGCGCAGCCATGCAGGAAATCGCCGGGGCGATTCGCCAGCTCTCGGTATTGTCTGAGAATTTGCAGCAGGCTGTGGCGATTTTTAAACTTTAAGCAAGATTTGCGTATTATTTCAGTGATTCAAGGTGCCTTTGCCAATCTAGGCTCTGCCTGGATTCGGCGAGGCATCTTCTTTTAAAAACAGTAATTCCGAACATTTGTAAAATTAAACATAATTATCGTTCGCTTTTTAATTTGACTTTAAAAATGGAGACTGTTAAACTAGTATTGCTGCGTTAAAGCGATAGATGGTCGGATTAACGTTAGCAGCGCGTTTGTTAGCGCGTACAATTATGGAAAAATGTCGGATCAGCCTAAGGATGGCGGCAAGCCATCGGCAAGACGAAGGCTGTCTTTTGCAATGTTCAAATACAGGTGCTTGACGCACCAAGCGGGGGAATGTACATGTCAACGGTAGTCGTTGTAGGAACGCAATGGGGAGACGAAGGTAAAGGTAAAATCACGGATTTCTTGGCGGAAAGCGCCGATGTGGTGGCCCGTTATCAAGGCGGTAACAACGCCGGTCACACCATTCTGATCGACGGCAAGAAGTACAAACTCACCTTGATTCCGTCAGGCATCTTTAATCAAAATAAACGCTGTGTGATCGGCAATGGGGTTGTGATCAACCCGGCTGCCCTGATCGATGAAATCAACTACGTGGAAGAGAACGGATTTAGCACGAAGAATCTTGTGATCAGCGACCGGGCGCATGTGATTTTGCCGTATCATCTGGTCTTGGATAAGCTGGAGGAAGAACGTAAGGGAGAGAACAAGATCGGAACGACCGGGAAAGGGATCGGGCCGGCGTATATGGACAAAGCTTCCCGCAACGGGATTCGAATCGCGGATTTGATGGACCCAGAGGAGTTTGAAACGAAGCTGCGTCACATCATGAAGGAGAAGAACCATCTGATTGAGACCATTTACGGCGGGCAGCCGCTGGACGTGGAGGAAGTGCTGCAGCAATATCTGGGATATGCAGAATTTCTGCGTCCGTACGTTGCAGACACGTCAGTGGTTTTGAACGATGCGATTGATGCCGGACAGAAGGTGTTGTTCGAAGGCGCGCAAGGCGTCATGCTCGACATCGACCAAGGCACCTATCCGTTCGTAACCTCGTCCAATCCGTCGGCCGGCGGAGTCTGCAACGGCAGCGGTGTAGGACCTACGAAGATTCATCAAATCATTGGGGTGGCTAAAGCATACACCACCCGTGTCGGCGACGGTCCGTTCCCAACCGAACTGTTCGACGAAGTGGGCGACATGATCCGGGAGACAGGTCATGAATACGGAACGGTTACCGGGCGTCCGCGTCGGGTAGGCTGGTTCGACAGCGTGGTAGTCCGCCATACGCGGCGCGTCAGCGGCTTGACCGGGCTCTCGCTGAACTCCCTGGACGTGTTGACCGGACTCAAGACCGTCAAAATCTGCACCGGCTACAAATACCGCGGTGAGATCATCACCCACTATCCGGCAAGTCTCAAGGTGCTTGCTGAATGCGAAGCTATATATGAAGAAATGCCAGGTTGGTCCGAGGATATCTCGGGGGCGAAAACGCTGGAGGATCTCCCGGAATCCACCCGGAATTACGTCCGCCGGATCTCGGAATTGACCGGTGTGCCTATCGCGATTTTCTCCGTTGGTCGGAACCGCAGTCAAACCAATCAAGTGTTGCCAATCTACGAATAATTCAATAGATAGACGATTCAGACGATCTCTAAGCCGCCGAACGAGCGATGTGTTCATCCTCGGTCGGCGGTTTCTTTTTCGAGTTTCGGTTCCTTGCTTAGGTTGAAATCTGGTTTTGCCGTCCATACTGAAGGTTGAGAGACTAGATTCTTAGGCAGTGGGAGGATACAAACGATGAAATGGTTCGGATGGATCTTGAAATTATGCGTAACGATCGTAGCGGTTAGTTTATTAACCGTGGCCACAACGGGATATATCGTCAATTCGTATATCCAATCTTTACTCAGCAGTTATAACCTGCCGATCACCGCAGAAGCTCCTAGCTTTAGCGGGATGATGAAGGGCATGCTGGGACTAGGCGGTGCCTCAAACCGTACGGATCAGGCAAAAGGGGAGGATAAAGTAGATAACCGTGCGGACAAGACGAAGGACGATGCGGCGGATTCATCCTCTGGCGGCAGTGGAGAGAGTGGTACCTCCGGGGGGGCGACAACGGGGACGAATGGAACCCCGGCTAGCGGCAAGGATCTAGGCACGGAGGGGAAGGACGCCAACACCACAGATGAAAATGCACCGGAGGATGCTTTGCCGGTGATGGGCGGAATGAGTGGCGGAGAAGCATTGGGCGAGGATCAGCAGGTGGTCGTGACGCCGGATGATCTCGTGGCCAAGAAGAAGGAACTGCCGGATCAGCAGAAGGAGGAAATTTTTGCGATCCTTATGAAGAAGCTGCCACAAGAGGAAATGCAAATGTTGACTGTCGCCCTGGAAGGTGGTTTGACGGAAACGGAAATGATTAACATTGAACAGGTTCTGTCAAAACATTTGGATAAAACGGAATACGCCAAGGTCATGGAATTGTTAAAAAAATAAAATCGCTTTAATTGCCTGATCTAAAGGGAATGTCAGCGCTAACATTCACAGGATTGTAAATTCAATAAACTAGCTTGCTTACTGACCAAACCGTGAGAACCCGCTTGTTAAGCGGGTTCTTTGCTTTTTGACCGAAAGTTGATAATTTTCACCCCACTGTGTTAAAGTAATCAATAGTGATTAAAGGTTAAAATTTTGAAACCATTTCAAGTCGAATCGAGTCGATGGATAAAGGGAGATCGGTATGAAAGGTTTTACGGGAAAACGCTGGCAGCTGTGGCGCGTGAACGATTCTCGGACGCAAGAGCAACACAGCCGCCCGGAAAACGATTCAGAGATATCCGAACCAGAGAGCAGGCGAAAATGGCGTGATCTTCTTAAGCCCCGCAAGCTTGTCTTAGCCGGAGCCGCTGTGGTTGTCATTGCCGGAGCGGTCTATTGGGGAGGCCAGCAATACGTTAAGGCGAATACGGTATCTTATTACCGGGTTTACGTCGGCGGGAAAGAAATTGGCACGATCGCAAGTGAATCGCAATTACAGGCTCTGATTGCACGTAAGGAGCAGGAATATAAGCAAAAATATCCGGATGTGGAGATGGCAGTGAATACCGAGGGCATCACCATCAAGCCGGAGCAGGCCTACAAGGCTGAAGTGGATGCGGAGTCTACGCTCGACGAGCTGTACGGGATGCTAACCGGGTACGCCAAAGGTGTGGAGCTGAAGGTGGGCGGCAAAGTGATCGCTGTGGTGAAGGACCAGGCGGCCGCCCGAGAGGTTCTGGAACAGGTGAAATCGAAATATGCACCGGATGTGGCTGTCAGCACGCTGGCTGCTAAAGTGAAACGAACTGGCGGGAGTAAGTCAGCCCAAGCGAAAACAAAGGCCTCCAGCGCAACGTTGGAAACGGTGGAAATCGCTGAAGACGTGAATCAGGGAGAGATCAGGGCCGATCCGAACAAGGTGATGAGTCCAGAGGAAGCGGTACGAAAGATCCTTCAAGGGGACGAGGCAGCAATTCAATATGAAGTCCAGGAAGGGGATACGATCTCGTCGATCGCGGCCCGTTTTGGTGTGTCACAGAAGGAGTTGTTTGCGAACAATCCCGGGATTGAAGAGCTGACGCTGCAAATTGGAACGTTGCTTAACGTGAAGGCGGTGCAGCCGGCCCTAACGGTTCGTACGGTGGAGCATGTAACAGAGGAAATTGTTACGGAACCGCAGGTGATCATCAAGAAGAATGCCAGCATGCGCGCAGGAGAAACGAAAGTGATTTCTCCAGGTTCCAGCGGCCTCAAGACCATGGAGTATCGGATCACGAAGGAAAACGGCATCGTGGTCAATGAAGAATGGCTGGGCCAGGAAGTCACGAAGAAGTCTTCGCCGAAGATCGTTGTGCGCGGCACGAAGGTTGTGTTGGGTGAGGGCACCGGGCAGTTTGCTTGGCCGGTATCCAGCGCGAAAATGACAAGCAGCTACGGCGAACGTTGGGGACGGACGCATAAAGGCGTTGATTTGGTCTCCTCCAACCGCAGCATCTTAGCCGCCGATGACGGCGTCGTTTCCTTCGTTGGGACGAAATCGGGTTACGGCAACTGCATCATCATCGACCACAAGAATGGCTATGAAACGTTGTACGGTCATTTAAGCAAAATCAGCGTGAAGAAAGGTCAAGTCGTCGAGAAGGGCGACAAGATTGGCGTCATGGGCAGCACCGGGCGTTCGACCGGCACGCATTTGCATTTTGAGATTCATAAGAACGGCAGCATTCAGAATCCGTTGAAATATCTATAAGATGTGAGTCCGTCTCCTGTAAGGGGGATGGGCTTTTTTTGTGGGTTTGGGCGGGTATAGGTTTTGGCTCCCTTTGTTTGAGGATTATCCCGTTTCATCAGGCGGTGGAAATAAGAGCAATGGGATTCTATCGATCCATCTTCTCTCTGAGCCAAGGGGATAATCGCATAGACAGGCGACAGTAAAAGGTATACAGGGAGGAGATGAATGCGTGCTGTCAATCGTTACCGTCTCCGAAGATAGCTGATGCGGTGCCAGATATGGTAAGATAGAGGGAGCAAAAGCCCATGGCTGAAAGTTGGGGTGAACTTGATTCATGCAAGGAAAAATTCTAGTCGTGGATGACGAGAAACCCATTGCGGATATTTTAAAATTTAACTTGGAGAAAGAAGGCTATGAGGTCGTGCTTGCCTTCGACGGGATTGAGGCCACTCAGCTGGCCTTCTCCGAACAACCGGACTTGATTCTGCTCGACTTGATGCTGCCTGGCAAGGATGGAATGGACGTATGCCGGGAGGTGCGGGCGAAGCTCGAGACTCCGATCATCATGCTGACTGCGAAGGACGGAGAGATCGATAAGGTGCTGGGCTTAGAGCTGGGCGCTGACGATTATGTGACCAAGCCTTTCAGTACCCGGGAGCTGTTAGCTCGAGTGAAGGCGCAGATGCGGCGTCAGCAGAAGGCTGCCGCAGCGGCCGAAGGTGCGGAGGACACGAAGCAGGGCATCAGTCTGTTCGAGTTGTTTATCGACACGGATATGTATACGGTCTATAAGAACGGCGAGCCGCTGGACCTGACACACCGGGAGTTCGAGTTAATGCATTATCTGGTGAAGAACTCAGGCAAAGTGATGACCCGCGAACATTTGCTGCAAGCAGTATGGGGCTTTGAGTATTTTGGTGATGTTCGCACGGTGGACGTGACGATTCGCCGCTTGCGCGAGAAGATCGAGAAGGACCCCAGCAAGCCGGAATACATTTTGACGCGGCGCGGGTTGGGGTATATGATGCGAAGCTCCAAGGCGGGTGGACTCTAGAATGAATCTGCCCTCTTTTTTTCGCACGATCCAGGCAAAACTGATTATTATTTACGTGCTGCTCATCCTGATTGCCATGCAACTGATCGGGGTGTATTTCGTGAGCGCGATGAAGACCTCGCTGACCAGCAACTTTACCAAGGAGCTGCAGGAGCGAGCGGAGCTGCTCTCCGTGTTGGCGGCACAAAACCTGGGCGTGACTGGAGAGTCGGCGGAGGAATCGTTAGAGAATTTGCGTGTATTGGTTAACAACTTGTTTAATATCGGCGGGGCCGAGATTCAGGTGCTCGATGCGAGCGGCAAGGTGCTGACGACGTCCAAGCCCTCCCATGCCGATTACGTCGGCACGAAGAACACGCAGACCGTCGTCAGCCGGGCTCTGCAGGGCATCCGCGATAACGAGGAGTATATCATCGACGAGGACAACGTCCGGAAGAAGGTCGTCGCCAAGCCCGTTGTCAGCGGCGGGAAGATCGTCGGGGCTATTTACATTGCGGCGTCAATGAGCGAGCTGTACAGTACGATGGAGCGGATTAACAATATTTTTATCTCCGGGATCTTGCTGGCGCTGGGGTTGACGGCGGTATTAGGTGTGATTTTGGCGCATACGATCACCTCGCCGATTAAGGAGCTGACGCGGCGGGCGACGGCGGTGGCTGAAGGGCAGTTCCATCAGAAAATGCCGGTGCTTGGCAATGACGAAATCGGCCAACTCAGCAAGGCATTTAACTACATGACCAGCCGTTTGCGCGATGCGCTGGCGCAGAACGAGGAAGAGAAGGAGAAGCTCGCTTCGATCCTCACGAACATGAGCGACGGGGTGATCGCCACCGACGAGACCGGCCGGGTCATCCTGATGAACCGGCGTGCGAGCGAGATGCTGGGGACATCGGATAAGGATCTCGATCGGGCCGATATCATGTCGCTGTTGAACCTCCCAGATGAGGAGCGGGACGTGCTGGAGCAAGGAACGATGCATTCGACGATCCTGGAGAATACCGGGCCGGACGGTGACGTCTTCCTGATCCGGGTGACGTTTACACCGATCCATCGGCGGGAAATCGGGATCATTGGCACGATCGCCGTCCTCCAGGACGTTACCGAGCAAGAGAAGCTGGAGGCGTCGCGGCGGGAGTTTGTCGCGAACGTATCGCATGAGCTGCGGACGCCGCTGACGACGATCAAGAGCTATACCGAGGCGCTGGAGGATGGCGCGATGGAGGATCCAGAGCTTGGACCGCGGTTCGTGTCCGTGATTCAGAGCCAGACCGAGCGGATGATCCGTCTGGTCACAGATCTGCTGCATTTGTCGCGGTTCGACTCGCATGAGGCCGAACTGCGAAAGCAGCCGACGAACGTGATGGAGATGCTGGAGGATGTGGTGGATCGGTTTTCTTTTCAGATGCAGGAGAAAGAGATCAAACCCACGTTGTTTATTGCCAGTGACGTGGACACGGCCTGGATTGACCGCGACCAGATTGACCAAGTGCTGGACAATCTGTTCTCCAATGCGATGAAATATACGCCGGAGGGCGGCGTCATAGCGCTAGAAGCTCGCTTAACCGATGACCGCCAACTGGCCATTTCAGTGCAGGATAACGGGATCGGGATTCCAAAGAAGGACCTGGACCGGATTTTTGAACGGTTCTATCGCGTGGATAAGGCGCGTTCACGGAATATGGGCGGGACGGGCCTTGGCCTATCCATTGCCCGGGAAATTGTAAAAGCCCACGGCGGGACCATTTCTCTGCAGTCCGAATTGGGCAAAGGCACGAAGGTGACCTTTACGTTGCCGGCGGAGAAGCAAGGAGGCGAAGCGCGGTGAAAGAGAAGGTCAAATCGCTGACGCTGGCCTTGCTGGTCGCGTGCAGTTTGGTACAGAGTTATTTTCTTATCTATCAGTTGCCGGGCAGCAATCCGGTGGTCAAGTCGGAGAGTGACTATATCCGTACGGAGAACATGGGAACCACCTTGGAAGCCGATGTGATGCTCTTTCCGGCGCATATCGCCGTGCATTTGGGTGAGGAACGGCACACCGTGTTTTATCCGGATTCGACGTTCTACAAGTTGATTTATAACCGGCTGAAGGGCCGTCAGTTCGACGGGTTCCAGCGCTATGACATCGATAATATGAATTGGACGGAGATTCGCAGCAAGGATATCGGGGTGGAACTGGACTTTGGCGGAGGCGTTCCTGTAGAACTGCTGCAGAAGGTGATGCAGATCGCACCGGACCCGTTGTTTGATGCGGAGAGCGTGAACCGGTTGATGATCTTTAACTCGGGCAGCGACGATCAGGTGCGGGTGTTCTTCTTTAGCTCGCGAGGCGATGTGGTCTACGAGGCAACGAAAGCCGACTTGACGGTGCAGGACGTGCAGCAACAGGTGGATTTCGGTAAGGATTGGGTGCCGTACACGTTAACGGATGGGTATTATGTCCCCGAGAAGTCGATTGATTTGGTTGAAACCGGCTTGAACATCGGGTTATATACGACGGAGCAGATGCAGCGAAGCTTGTTCTTTGATCCGAGCATCACCCGGTACATCCGGGAGAAAGACGGCTCCGAAATCTACACCGACAGTAAACGCAGCCTTCAGGTCAAGCAGAACCGAAACTGGATCAACTACACCGATCCGGCCGCACCTTCAGCGGGCGAGAACAGCCCAAGCAAGAACGTGCTGTCGGCGATTGACTTCGTCAACCAACATGGCGGCTGGAATGGAACTTACCGGTTGGAGCAAACGACGGAAGGCGTTGAGGAAGACCAGCATCGGGTGGTGTTCCAGCAGTATTACGGCACAGGGCAATTTGGCTCTTTCCCGATCCTTGACCTGTCGACGTTCCATTACGGAGCGATCTCGTTGGAAATGCGTCAAGGCACCATCACCGGCTATGAACGGTCGTTGATTTACGGCTCCGGCGGCAATTGGGAGAAGAAAGTCGTCTCTCTGCCCGGCGGCAAGGCGTTGCGGGAGAGCATCGCGGCGCTGAAGGCGGAAGCGCGTATTGCTAACTTGTATCCGGCCTACCTGCCCTCACTCACCGAGCAAGGGCTGCTGTTGAAGCCAACTTGGGTTGTTGAGCTCAGCAACGGTGCGACTCGGGTGCTCACCTTGGAAGCGGTGGAGAAGGCAGGAGCAGATGTGGAGGAAGCTGATGAGACTGACGAAGCTGGGGATGGCTCCAGCACGGCTGCGAATTAGTGCTCCCATGGGGTTGTGTGATGCCGAGGCAGATGTTCATGGTTGGTGCTGGTGGTAGGGTGAAGGTAGTGTAGGTCTGAGATGTAGACGATAAACACGTTCTTCTAACGGACTC